>Ga0070761_10001570_pt1 | contig 14296 bp, 12 predicted proteins | sample HubBroMetageREF1_FD_66724 | JGI IMG/M metagenome (GOLD analysis project Ga0070761, IMG submission 66724) | Reference soil microbial communities from the Hubbard Brook experimental Forest, New Hampshire, USA - Hubbard Brook CCASE Soil... | ecosystem: Environmental > Terrestrial > Soil >...
CGCGACAGGCCGACGAGGGCGTCGGTCGCGGACCGGGGGGTCCGCCCGAGGGGTCCGCCCAGGGGTGATCCCTGGGTGAGCCCGCTGGCCCGCCCTACCAGACTGACGTTGCGACGCAATGGGCGCGCCCCAATTCCGCCTGTCGGTCATCCGCAAATCTGGTGGCGAAGGCGACGATGTCCGGGCTGGCGCGGGCATTCCGTGAACCACAGCACGCCGTCCGGCCCGGCTGGGATCAAACGATACTACCCGCCGTATGTATGGAGTACCGAGTGATTACGGCGGTCGGTGGCGCACTTAACACGCTGGTGAACTGGATGAAGGGCCGGGAGTTCGCGGTTGGCCTATCGGAAACCCAAGCCAAGTGCAGATACTGCCTCAGAAAGTGCAGTCTTCGCCGTTTCAGGTACGCCGTCGCCGGGCGAATCCCCTTGCCACCCTCTTGATCGCAGTGGAGGCCAACGTGCCTAGATTTCCTGTTGCGGCCGTTGCGGGCTAACGGTCCGATACTTTGGAGGAACATCTTGACTACAGTGGAGACAGCAACAAAAACAGCGTCGGAGTTGGGCAAAGAAACCAAAGAATCAATCGAGGCGTTGGGGCGGTCTGCGGGCCGGAGACTGGATGAGGCGCGAGATGAGACCGGCGGTGCGCTCCATTCGGCTGCCTCCTCCGTTCGCCGGACTGGACGACAGAGTTCCGCGGCGATCGACAACTGCTCAACCCACACAGCGGATCGACTGGATGCTACGGCATCGTACATCGAAGATCATGACCTGGGGGATGCAGTCGCCGGCTTGCGGAGTTTTGCTCGCCGGCATCCGACAGGCTCCACGTTAGCCGCGGCCGCTATTGGCGTTTTAGCCGGAGCCTTCCTAAGCCGAGTGACACACTCGTGCGGAAGCGAAGCCAAGAGCGGAAAACGGTAGTCTTTTGTCGCGGGTTCTACGGAGAAATTCTACAAAACATGCCGAACAGGACGTTTCCGAGATTTATGAATCAATCGGCCCAAGAATCGTTAGCGGTCTTTGTGGCGAAGACTGGCAGGAGTGGGTCATGAAAGCGGCTAAAGCTTTGAGGCGACTTGCTCATGTCGAGGATTTGATGTCGGATGTGATGGAGCGATATTCAGGAAGTGCGCCTGACATCCGAGAGCAGCTTCAGATTGCCAGGGCTGCTGTCACTCGAGCCAAGGAGGCCGTGAAATTGCAGGCGACGTCCAACAAGACGAGCGCCCGGAAGAAGGCCGCTAACAGCAAGGCGGCTGTGGAAATGCCGCCAGCGAAGGCACCAAAGAAACACGGCCCAACAAAACGGGATTACGAAGGCTAGATTCGGTGCCCGCCATCGCGCGCAGCGAAGGTGTAGCGACGCCGACGACACCGAAAGGTGGGTCAGTACCCATTGGCGAGTTGGAAGGTAGAAAGGCTATGACCACCAGACGACGCTTCTCAATTGCGCCACTTCTGTTCTCAGCGGCGTGCTTCACTACGCCTTTTTCCCTCACAACGTTATTACGGGCGGAGAGCTTTTCACTGGAGGCGTCACCGAGCACCGTGTACCTTAAGCAGGACGACAAGGCAACCAGTACGATCACGATTCACCCTGCGGGCGCTTTCAACGGCAGCGTCGCACTTTTGGCATCGCACCTGCCTCCGGGAGTCACGGTGTCATTCGATCCCGACAGCACAACCAGCGCGAGCAAAGTGGTGTTCGTAGCGGCCAAGGAAGCGGCTACGGGATTGTCCTCAATCACAATTACCGGCACATCGGGTAATCTCACGCAGTCGGCCGCCATCAGCTTGGCAGTGACCGCAGCAACCGGCGCTTTGGGACAGTGGTCCATCCGGTCCAGTGCATCCGAGGTCCAATACCCAAATTCACGCTACCATTAAGGATCGACAATACTCTTCCAGCAAGCGCAACGGCGGGTTACCCGATCGGCAGGAGGCTTATGAGCGACCGCATGGATTTCGAAATTATTTGTCCGAACGATCACAACCAGACAGTTACATTCAGCCAGACAGGATTCGAAGAAGCGCTGAAATCGGGTGGGTTGGTGTTCCACTGTAATACATGCGACACGGACTGGCCGCCCTCCCATGAAGACATCGCCAAAATTCGAAAGCAGTTGTCGAAGAATTCAAGCTAGCGCGTTGCGTTGGCCAGCACAACGCTGGCGCCGCAGGCGGACCGCCCACGCCACCACAACGCGAATCGCGGCGGGAGTTACCATTGCACCCGCGTGACGCTATAAGGACCGATAGTGAGCGGGTTGGACGAAGTGCCGGTCTGGATCTGGACGGCCGTCTGGTCTGTCGCGGTATTTTGCGCCGAGTCAGTAGGGCTCGAAATATACGTCTCCGTCAGCGTGGTCTCCAGCAGCGTTCCGTTCACTTCCAGGGCCATTTGCACAGTCGACGCGGATTTGTTGAAGATCAGCACATAGTGCGTGCCGTCGGACCCTTGGTAACCCTGCGCGTAAATCGCCGGTATCGGTTGGCCATTGAATCCCTGAATAGGGACCGTGGGGCCGCCGTTGACAGCCGTCGCCCAAGTGCCATCGCTGCCGTTGATTGCTTGATTGGAGATCTCCATAGCCAGGGCGTTGGTCGAGTAATAGAATTGATACTGCGTGTTGGGATTCGTCGAAGTATCCGTCGAGTAATTAGGGTTGGCTTTCACTTGGGCCAACAGGTACGACTGAAAGTCGTCAACGGCGCGGATGGCTCCCTCGTTGTAACTATTGCCGAGAAACAGGTCGACGATGCCAACAGCCTTGACCTGCGGAATGGTAGACATGCGCGCCGTCCATTCCGACAGGAAAATCGCATTGTAGATGTACGACTCAAATGGCAATATGCCGTAGCCGTCGCTATTTACTTCGGTAAAAAAGACGGGCGTGTTCGTTCCGATTAACGGCTGTATATAGGATGTGTAATATTCAGTGGTGCCATAGGCCAGAATCCCGTTCAGAGTCTGTTCTTCGTCGGTAACGGATATCGTTTCGTCGGTGATCGGGTAGATATGAAAGACGGCGCCTTGCCAGAACTGCGGAGTATACCCCGCGATGCCGTTGTCCCACTCCAGGTAGGGGGATAATAAGCCCGAATATTGGCCCATATACGAAGGCGCTGTGATCGCGCCCGGAGCCGCGGAAATAATGTTGAGATAGTAAGGATTGTACACGGAAGCGAGATAGGCCGATGCCGAGGTGAAGAACTTAACGCAGCAATAGGCCTCGTTATCGAGCTCCCATGAGATCACGTTCATGCCAGCCGTTTTCGCGGCGGACGCCATGGCGCCCGCGCTGTTGGAATTCGTATCGGTGAACCCGTTGATGACTACGCTGGCATTCGCGTCCAAGGTCTTGAGGAAGGTAGCATAGTCCGAGACGCACGAACCACCCGAGAAACAGGCGCCGCCCTTGGCCTGTGTCAATTCTTGGGCGGTCACGATGGCGGAATACAGGGGCGTCGGTATTTCCGGTTGCAGTTCGGTAATCCACGGGGGATTCTCGTGCGCCGTCTCCCAGTCGAAGGCCATCGACGTGGTGCCGCCCGGAAATCTGATCCATCCTGGCTTCAGTGCCTGCACCAACGGCACATATTTCGGATCCCAGTATTCGACGCCATAGAGCAGGTAGGGGTCGTTGAAGCCGCTGAGATTGGGCGCGAGCGGCGTGACTTCATTCGTGTTCACGGTAAGGATGGTAACCGCGCCCTGAATCGTGAAACCGTTGGTCAGCGACTCCTGCTCGGGGCCGGTGGTAACTGTCACCGTTTGAGATCCCGTGGCCGCGGTGGAACTGATGACCAGGCTGGCTGTCGCGCTGGTCGGGCTATTAACCGTGACGGGGCCGGGTTGTCCCGCGGTCCCGCCGCCCACGGCGATAGCGGGACCGAAGCTGGCCTGTGTGATACCCTGCACGAAATTCGTGTTCTGGCCGGTGATGGTCACCTGCAGGGACACTCCCTGGTTGCCGTTGTTCGGCGAGAGACTCAGAATCTGCGGCGCTGGATTTACAGTCAAGGCGAATGGCTTGCTGTTGGTTGCCTGATTCGTATCGGTCGCCACAATCGTAAAATTCGCAGTGGCCGCCGAGGTAGGCGTTCCGCCGATCGCACCAGTGGACGCTGTCAAGGTAAGTCCGGCCGGCAGCGCTCCTGTGCTTATGGTCCACGTGTATTGGCCGCTGCCCCCGGTGGCCGCGAGAGTTAGCGAATATGGGACCGTAACCTCGCCATTCGGCAAGGGGGACGAAGTCGTAATTACAATCGCGGGGTCGATCGTCAGAGAGAACCCCCTCGTGGCCGTTGCTCCCCTAGTGTCTGTAACTTGGATTTTGAAAGTATCCGCTACTGCCGTCCTGGGTGTGCCGCCGATGGAGCCGGCGGAAGAAGCCAGCGAAAGCCCGGGAGGGAGCGATCCTGAGCTCATGGACCACGTATATGGAGGGCTGCCGCCGGTAGCCGTCAATGTCTGTGAGTAGGGTACGCCCACGGTCCCGGTAGGCAACTCAGGCGCAGTAGTGATGGTCAATCCGGAGTTGATGGTCAGCGAGAACGGCCTGCTGGCGGTTGCCTGGTTACTGTCCGTCACCGTGATGGTGAAACTGTACGTGCCGGCCGCAGACGGTGTGCCGCTCAGTTGGCCGCTGGACGCGCTTAGCGTAAGACCCGCGGGCAGGGCGCCCGCGGAAACCGACCAAGTGTATTGGCCGCTGCCGCCCGTGGCGGTGAACGTCTGTGAATAAGGTATCCCCACGGTGCCCGCGGGCAGGGAAGTAGTGGTAATTGTGATTGCAGAGTCGACTGTGATGCTCAGGTTTTGGCGCGCGGTCAGCCCGTCGCTATCGGCGGCCTTGACCGTAATTTGCGATGTCCCCGCGGCGCTGGGTGTGCCGCCGATCAGTCCGGACGAAGCCAGTGTAAGGCCGGCTGGCAGCGATCCGGAGAATAAAGACCATGTATATCCTCCGGAGCCGCCAGTAGCCGTTAGGGTAGATGAGTACGCCGTGCCGACCGTGCCCACAGGCAGTGACGTAGTCGTAACCGAAACCGGCGGATTGATTGTAAGCTGTGCGCTGTTGCTGCTTTCAAATGGCGTGCCGGCCGAAGTAGTCCCGGCAATCGAAACCTGGTAGGAGGTTGCCGTTGTAACTGCGATAGAGGAGGGCACCCTGAAGTTGACTCGCTCGGTGTTTCCCGAAACAACCGTGACATTGGTAGCTATTGTGGTGCCCGAAGGCCCGGAGCCGGAGACGGTGGGGTCCAAGGTGACAGTTATGTTGGCGGGCGGAATAGTACCGCTGGGGAAGCCGTGGCCGATAGCCGTAACAGTAGTTACGATTATGTCAGCCACGCTCGGCGTGGTTGACGAGTTCAATGTAACCTTTGTGGTCGCTCCCGGCAAGATGCCTGCCGCCAGCAGGCTCAGGGCGGTCAAATGGCGTAGGCTGGCCGCGGACCGGTTCACTGGTGCAAGTATGTTACGGTAAATCATGGCGCATCTCCGTAGTTCATTCTCCGTGATTGCCGAAGGCTGAGTCAAGGTTGATTGGTGTATCGGACCTGAAACTCGGGGGATTGCGGTACTACGGCGCGCTGGAGGGCATAGTACGGGTATTGGGAAGGCGCGGTGATAGGCAACTGGCGTCGTGTGTGAATGCGCAGTTTGGTTGGTTTCGCCCAACAGTAATTGTGGGGCGGCGCGCGGTTTCGTAGAGCCGCGGGCGCGCTAGCTCGAGCGTGACTGCTTCTCCTGCAATTGCCGACAAAGGGCGCACCACGGCTCATCGCGGAACGGGATCGGAGGCGATATCGGCATCCAATGCCGTCCAACCGCCAGGCTGCACATAATCCGAACTGACGGCCGGCACGTATAACGCGCCATGCCCTTGGCAGCACATCAGCTCCATGCCGGCGTGGTCGAACAACACCGCGCCCAGCGAGCCGATGCGCACGGGATACTGCAACGTGCGCACGCACGCGCGGCAGCGCGCCCGCTGATCCGCCAGACACCACCAGACGATCGCGCCACAAGCCAGGATGACCAGCCAAATGAAAAAAGGTTTGGCCACGAAGGTCGCGGTGCTGGTTAGGGTAAAGGATGTGGCCCGTGTAAATTCCCAAATCACCAGCGCGAGGGCCACTGGCAGAGACACCGACTTGGCGCAAAAATATGCCCAGTAGCGGCGGCGGATGCGGCCGATACGGCGGCGGTCGGCGCGCATTCCGATGCAGGCGGCCAACAGCAGGAGGACGGCCGGCACGCCGCACACGAGTGCGTAAGCATAGAGCGGCTGGCGGATACGGGCCACCAGGGGCATGACCTGCGCCTCTTGGGGAGGGGAAGACTGCCGATAACGCCAGTTGCCTGCCGCCAGATCGCGCAATTCACTCTGGGCGGCGGCAGCCGTGACGCCGGGCTTGAGGCGCCCCAGCACGGCGAGATCCTGCTGATCGTGCAGCGGTTTCCACACGCGGATGCGGCGCAGCAGGAGACGGCGGGGCCGGACGCCGAGCACGTCGAAAAAGTCCGGCGTGACCCAGGCAGTGCCGTGGGAATCCCACCGGTATCCGGCCAGTCCGGCGAATGCGGTGGTGTGCGTCTTCCAGAAGTCGAGCAGCGGGGGCGGGATGGGATGGCGTTCGCTAAGCAGGACGCCGCCTTCGGAGATCAACACGAGCCGTCCCGCTTCAGGGTACGGCGGGGCGAGCATGGCGCGGGTGATAGTGAGGCCGCGGCTGGCGGTCACGATGGTGGCCAGAGCCAAGGCGATCAGCCCCAGGCTAAATGCGGACGTGCGCATGGCCGAGCGGAGTTGACAGAAGCCTGGGGTCTCGCAGAACAGGCGCCAGGCATCGCGCATTGCGCCGGCGAAGTGATGCCAAATACGAGCCCGGACATAGCGGCTCTTCAATCCGCGCCGCCGCAGAAGGGTGGCGTAATGGCAGAGCTCCGCGGTCCAGACGCGGCGCCAGCCGGCTCGGGCGTCACGCGGCACGATGCAGGATGCGGCGAGTATGGCGATCCGGGAAACGGCCAGAAGCATACATTTCCGGCGTACCGATGCCGGTACGGGGGCGTGGCCGGGCCGGATCGGAGTTACCTCGGCCCCGGCGTCCCGCTACCAGCATACTACGAGGCAGCGCCTCGGTAACGGCCAAGGATAGTGCCGGATCGAGGTACAGTGTGCGGCGAGTTCAGACGATAGTACTGGTACCGGCATTTTCGGAAATCGCCATTTCAGCTTGCATTGAAGGAACAGAGGGATTTAGACTCCTTTTATTAGGCGGGTTATTAGGCGGGGACGAAAAGCCACCGGGTTGCCGCTGTTCGGCGGGGTTTTGCAGCTCTAATCTTGAGGAGAGTTTGAATGCCAGAGATGCGGGAATCGGAGATTCTTGAACAGTTCGCGCAGATTGTCGCGCGCAGCCTGCGTATTGACGCGGCGCAGATTACGCCCGATGCGCAGTTGACCGACCTGGGCGCAGAGTCGCTCGATCTGATCGAGATCTCGATGGAGACAGAGGCGCAGTTCCACATCTTCCTGCCCGACAAATCGATTCTGGAGACGGCCGTGGAAGTCTTCGGGCCCGGGGTGTTGGAAAAAGAAGGATACCTCACCGATGAGGGGAAACGGCTCCTAATGCGGCGCATGCCGGACGCCGACGCGCAGGACTTCGCGGGAGCGGTGTCCGTGAAGGATCTGCAGCGCTACTTTCTGAAGGTGCACACCTGGGTGCGGATGATCCAGGGCCTGGTGATGTACACACCCGGCGAGTGCGCGGCCTGCGGGGGAACCATGACCTCCTCGATGGGCTTTCGCATGAAGTGTACGCGCTGCGGTGCGGAGATCACACTGCGCTCCGGAGAAGAATTGAACCGGGAGTGGGTACGCGAATATTTCGACCAGGAGTATGGTTCGCGCGGGAGCGTCGCGGTTTCGGTTGAAGGCGGGCCGCGCCCAGCGCGCGTGTCCGAGGTCTGAGCGCCCTATTGAGCGGCAATGGGGTCACAGATGAGCCCGCGCGGGGATTTATCCCCGCTGGCGGACCCTGCTCTCAACGGGCTGCGCTGGGTTTTCGACCGCGCGCGGGTCTGGCGCCACTTAGTTCTCAAAACTTCGGAAAACTACATAAATTGTAGGGCGGACCCCCTGGTCGGGGTGCCCTCTGGGCCGGGTCCCCCCGGACCCGCTCTTCGCTCGAAGAATCAGCCCCTTGCAGGATGTAGTTCAACAGAGACGACTTTCCCGAACTGGCCCTGCCGAATCATCGGGAGAAGTTCCGCTAAAGACGGTGCGGCGCTAACTACCTAAGGGGTGACCTCGAATAGCGTACCCGTGTTGTTATTTGTGCCGCCCCAAAAAGCGACGCCGTAGAGATGACCCTGGGAGTCGAGCGTCACTCCGCCCAAGGGACCCCAGCCGTCGCCACCGTCGAAATTGTGAAGAACAGTCTCTGTCCAGGCTCCGCCATCTGGGCCCGGGGGCGTTAACTTGAAGACCGTCCCGCAGCCGATTGTTCCTTCGTTGCAGACGTTCTCGCCGCCGAATGCGGTAGCGCCGTATAGATTGCCGCTGGAATCCAGAGCCAATTGTCCCTGTGGCTGCACCCCATCCGGATATCCACCAAAGGTGTGGAGGACAGTCTCCTGGCCGGTCCGCAGGTTCAGCATAAACACGACGCCGTTCCCCCCGGAGCAACTGACCGCGCCGCCGCAAGTTGCCGTGCCGTAGAGATTCCCGGCCGAGTCCGCTGTCAAACTGCCCGTGGGATTCCCGCCGTCGGCTCCCCCGGTGAAGTTGTACAGTACGGTCAGCTTGCCGGTTTCTGCATTGACGGTAAACACCGTGCCGGCATTGTAGGCGCCTCCCCCGGAACCGGCGCCATAAAGCTGAAGGTTGTTCTTCAAGCGCAGCGTACCCAATACAGCCGAGGCGCTGGGCTGCGTCGTCAGCACGCCTTCCGGGTCGAGTTTGAAGAGTAAGCCTTCCTGGGACCCGGACTTGCCCAGCGTTTCGCCGTAGAGGTTGCCAGAAGAATCCGGGACTACGCCGGCCCACAGGGCAAATCCATCGGCTCCGATGAAGCTGTGCAGAGTGGAAAAATTGCCGGTCGAATCAATGCGAAACACCGTGCCGTCGTTTTCAAAGCCGCCGTAATAGGTGGTGCCGTAGAGGTTGCCGGCTTCGTCCCGGCTCAGGCCGGCATAAGGGAGGGCGCCCTCCGATGGAGGTCCGGCGAAGGAATGCAGCAGAGTCTCTGTGCCGGACTTGAGGTCGAACTGAAACACCGCTCCGCACGACTGGCCTTCTCCCAGGCAGTCGATATTGCTGTTGGCCGAGCCTCCGGCAATCGTCGTCCCATAGAGGATGCCATCGTGTACGAGCAAGGTTCCGTAGGGATTCCAGCCGCCTGGCCTGTAAGAAAAGTTGTAGAGCACCTTGAAGGTCTGGGCTGGGACCGGCTGGGCCAGCGCCACAACTGGCGCGATCGTCAACAGCGCACGCGCCACACTGCTGGAAATTCGATTTGGCATTTTAGTTTGATGTGTCGGCCGCATTGGCTATCTTCCTCTGTAAGTCTGCGCCACGGCGCCCGGGAAGTCAACGTGTGCGGCGTGCCCTTCCGGCGAAAGCTCGAAAGCGGGCCGCCTGACATGAGTATTGGAATAACTACGGGAGCCGCCGCCGCAAGGGCGGCAGTTTGCGCTTGTGGGGCGGACCCCCTGGTGTCCGCCCCACAGCCGGCGCAGACCCCGACCGCGCCCCCCGGGCAGACTGAAAGCCGAATACAAGCTTTCGATCAGGGTTTCCGAGCCTCCAAAAACCAGGTACTATTCGTGAACGCAGAGGAACTTACCCAGCCGCCGAATAGCAACATCCCACCCGCGGTTCTGTCGTAATCAAAGGATGTTCCCGAAGCAGGCCCGGCAGTTCTGGAAGTTTGCACCTCGATCCAGTTATGTCCGCCCCATAGCCACGTGTCATTTAATCGGCCCTCCCCGCAGTCTTCGCACGGACCGGCCAAACCTCCAAAGAGCACCACATTCTTGAGAATCGGATCGAAAGCCAGACCATTGTCACATCGCGCTGGCGGTAAAGTCGCCGGGTTCTGTTGGACCCAATCCACGCCGTTGTAGGTCCAAGTATCGCCATAGAAGTGGTAACCGGTAAAAGAGCCTCCGAAGAGCACGACCTCGTTTGCGCTCACATCGTACGCCACGGTCGCCGAGCGCGGAGACGGGCTGTGGGCGGGGAACTGCTCGGTCCACGTTTTGCTCGTTCCATCCCATTCCCAGGTTTCATTATCGGGTCCGCCGAACATCACGACCTTGCCGAGCTTGGAATCGTAGACCATTCCTTGGTATTCCAGTTACGGGCGGAAGGCGAAACCGGAGGAAACTGTTGAGTCCAGGTCACCCCGTCCCATGTCCACGTTTCGTTCGAGTTAATGTCCGTCGAGCCAGGGGGAGTCGGGCTGCCGCCGAAAAGCACAACGGTTTCTGTCGCCGCGTCGTACGCCATCCCCGCGCTTGATAAGGGCGGTGGAGAAACGGCTGGCGCGAGTTGCGTCCATCCCGTGGCTCTGGAGAACGCCCAGGTTTCGCCAAAGACGGTGGTGTAGTTGCCGCCGCCATAGAGTATTGTTGCCCCCATGGCGGGGTCGTAAACCATCGGCGCACAGCATCGCGCGGGAGGCAGACCGATGAGTGAGGGCTCGATCCAATCCAGCGTGAAGGTCTTTGCCGCGGCCATGCCGACGAACAGCGGCAGCACGGCGAGAGGTTGCAAAATCGTTTTGTACTGCGTTCTGAATGAAGGCACCCTTTTGTTCCTTTAATTGACAGTTGGGGATTTCGTCCCTTGGGTCTCAAACGGCCCTAACCGGGATTATAATTCCCCCTGGGACTTCTCCAGAGCGCGCGAAGCCCTCAAATCTTTCAAAATAAACGTACTATAGCTCAGACCTCTGAAATCCCAATCTTCATGGCATAGCGGGCTGGACTTGCGCACCCGCAATCAGCCACAAACATTGAGGTGAACGAATCAACCTCATCCGCTGTAAACCCACTCGAGCCACAACTCGTACCGGAGCATCTGCCGCATCTCTTCGTTCACCCCAAGCACGAGTCGCGGGTCAGTTTGGACTTGGAGGGCGGCCAATCTTGGCCGCAGCCGCCTTTTAGGCGGCCAGAGCCGGCTGCGGGCAGAATTGCCCGCCCTCCAAAACCAAACTGACATGCAGCCTACTGGAGGGTCTGGCGGGCCCTGGAATGCCAATAAGCAAGGAGGTCGCCCACGTTGATGTATGCTTCCAGTTCAGCTTCTTCGTGCGCCGTTAGTGCGCCTTCGTTCGCTATTGCGTTGAGTTCGCTGATGCGGGCGGCATCCGCCACTGGGAAGTCGAGCGCCAGGATACTTTCGGCAAGCGGCCGAGTCATGCCGCGCCCAGCGAGATCAAACACTTTTCGCAACACGTCGGCATGCAGCCGGGGCTGAACATCGACCGGTTCATCCTGGCTTAAGTATACTTTGCCTTGCCCGGCGCGATGCTCACGGCGTGCGTCGACTTCGGCGGTGGCAGTATGGCATGACCTGCTGCTAGTCTGAGATCAGGTCCCATGCACCTGTTTATGGCTCTGGCCCTGTTCGCCGCCGCGCCGCAAGCGGTGGTTCTCAAGCCCGTTGCCAACATGTATGCGCAACCCACCGAGGACGCCGAAGTGGTGTCGCAGGCTATCTACGGAACCAGCATCGGCGTAGTGGAGACGCGGCCGGGCTGGCTGCGCGTGCGCACGCCCGACGACTACACCGGCTGGATGCCCGCCGAGGACTTGCGACGCGGGACCGGCTATGCAGGCAGCGGGCGCGTAGTCTGGGTGGAGAGCCTGTTTGCCAACATCTATCGCGAGCCCAATGTCGCCAAGCGCCAGCCGCTGATTACGGCGCCGTTCGAAACCCGGCTGGAAGCGATCTCCGAGCCCGAGGATAACCCCAGGTGGCTCGAAGTCCGCCTGCCCGACGATCGTCCCGGCTGGCTGCAGCGCGGTGACGTTTCCTTCGACACGCAGCCGTTGCCGATCGCCGCGGCGATTGAGCTGAGCCGCCGGTTTCTGGGCTTGCCGTATACCTGGGGAGGCACATCCAGCTTCGGCTACGACTGTTCCGGCTTCACCCAAATGCTCTGCAGGCGGCGCGGCACACTCATCCCGCGGGATGCGGACATGCAAGCGGCATGGCAGGGCGCGATTCCGGTGAAGCGGGAGGATCTGAAGCCCGGAGACCTGCTTTTCTTCGGCAGCGCCGCCGATCATATTACGCACACTGGCATGTATATCGGCGAAGGCAAGTTCATCAACGCGACCACCTGGATTCGCCCGGTGGTACAGATTTGCGATCTGAGCGACCCACACTGGACTCGCTTGCTGGTCGCCTGCAGGAGGCTCAAATGAATCGCCGTCACTTCTTCCTGGCGCAGGCCGGATGGCCGGCGCTGTTGGCACGCCGTGGCAGCGCCGCGCCGCGCGCCACCCTGCGCACCGAGATTAAGCGCCTGAAGCTGCGCCACACTTGGACCACTACGATGTCCTCGAGCGACTACCGCGACACACTGCATGTCGCGTATAGCGCCGACGGCATCACCGGCCATGGCGAAGGCGCGCCCATCGTGCGCTATAGCGAGAATGCGGAGGGCGCGCGGCAGGCCGTGGAATCCGTGCGCGATCTGCTGGAGGCAGCCGATCCGTGGCAGTTCGCGAAACTCATGCAACAGGTGTTCGGCCGCGTGGAAGGCGAATGGGCCGGCAAAGCCGCTATCGATATCGCGCTGATGGACTGGATCGGACAGAAGCTGGGTGTGCCGCTCTATCGCTACTTCGGCCTGGACCCGCGCGATACGCCGGTAACGACGTTCTCCATCGGCATCGACAATCCCGAGACCACGCGACAGAAGGTGCGCGAAGCGGCCGATTTTCCGGTGCTGAAGATCAAGGTGGGTCTGGACACCGACGAGGCCACCATCGCGGCCGTGCGCAGCGCCACGGACAAGCCGCTGCGCGTGGACGCCAACGAAGGATGGAAGGACAAGGAAGTGGCCGCGCGCAAAATCGACTGGCTGGCGGGAAAAGGCGTGGAGTTCGTGGAACAGCCCATGCCCGCCGAAATGCTGGACGAGATGCATTGGGTGCATAGCCGCGTGCATGTGCCGCTGATCGCGGACGAGGCCTGCCGGCATGCATCGGACATTCCGAAGCTGGCGGGCGCGTTCGATGGCGTGAACGTCAAGCTCGACAAGGCGGGCGGCATCCTGGAAGCGTACCGCATGATCCAGGTGGCCAAATCGCTCGGCATGAAAACGATGCTGGGCTGCATGGTATCGAGCTCGGTCTCGGTGACGGCCGCCGCGCACCTTTCGCCGCTGGTGGACTACGCGGACCTGGACGGCAATCTGCTGATTGGCAACGATCCGTTTGCGGGTGTGATGGTGGAGAAGGGCAAACTGATTCTCCCGGACCGGCCGGGGTTGGGACTGCAAGCCCCCGGGTTAGCCTAGCTTGGTTCTCCAGTTCGTCCCGGAAAGATCGCCCCGCCCGAGTTTAACAAGATAAAAGAGTCTTATTTAAATTTTTTAAATTGGTATGTCCCGAATTGCCCTTGCTGCCGATGAAGTAATGCAGAGGGCACTTGATGAGATCGCCGTTATCTTCGTTCCGATGGTCGAGGGGTGCTTCCTCTCTGTTGGCAGCTTGGACGTTCCTGGCCTTGTTTTCATGTGGCAGGGCGAGCGCACAAGCTCCGCCGGTTCCGCCGGCATTTCAGGATATCGATGGCTCACTCGACACCTATCTCGTCAACTTTAACGCGACACTGAACGCCGCACCGGCAACCCGGTATCCGTTCCTGTCGACCGGAAACCTCAAAAACGCGGACGCTAACGCCGGTCCGCAGTTGGTCAATTCCGGTTCCATGCCTTCGATCCAGCTTCAATTGCAGGAGTTAAAAGCCATAGGAGTGCAGGCGGTCATGGTGCAAGTGGGCTTCCCGATGCTATACGAACCATTCCTGACCAGCCAGGGCCAATCCTATTCACAGTTTACGGCCTTCTATCAGGAAATCGCCGCAAGCATCCGCGCCGCCGGTCTGAAACTGATCGTCGAAAACGATACGCTGCTGACCAACGATGTGCAGGCCGGTTGGGAGATGGCTCCGTTCTACGCCACCCTCGACTGGACCGCATACCAGCAGGCGCGCGCGCAGACCGCGCTGACCATCGCGCAAACCATG
>Ga0070761_10001571_pt1 | contig 14294 bp, 13 predicted proteins | sample HubBroMetageREF1_FD_66724 | JGI IMG/M metagenome (GOLD analysis project Ga0070761, IMG submission 66724) | Reference soil microbial communities from the Hubbard Brook experimental Forest, New Hampshire, USA - Hubbard Brook CCASE Soil... | ecosystem: Environmental > Terrestrial > Soil >...
CGCCTTCGGCGGCCGCGTCATCGATGCGGGCGAGCCCAAGTACCTGAACTCACCGGAGACGGTGTTGTTCCACAAGGGGCGCGAGCTCTATGGTCTGTACGAGGTGCGCCGCGCGCGTTCCAACCTCGGGCGCCTGTTGGTCGTCGAAGGCTACATGGACGTCGTACGGCTGCATCAGGCGGGTATCGATTACGCGGTGGCGACGCTCGGCACCGCCACCACCCCCGAGCATTTCCGGCGCATCTTCCGGCTGGTGCCCGAGGTGGTGTTTGCCTTCGACGGCGATCGCGCCGGTCGGGCCGCCGCATGGCGCGCGCTGCAGCAGGCGCTGCCGGAAGCACGCGAAGGCCGTGAGATCGGCTTCCTGTTCCTGCCGGAGGGGCACGATCCGGACACCCTGGTGGGCGAGGAAGGACGCGCGGCGTTCGAAGCGCGCCTCGAAGGCGCGGTGCCGCTGTCGGAGTATCTGGTGCGCGAGCTCTCCGAGCAGAGCGACCTGTCGCACGCCGACGGCCGCGCACGTTTTGCAGCCGCCGCGCGCCCGCTGCTCGCGAAGGTGCCCGAGGGCGTTTACCGGGAGCTGCTCCTCGAGCGGCTCGGCGGGGTCGTCGGACTTGCGCCGCGGCGCCTCGAGGAGCTCTGGACGGCCGAGCACGGTCCACCGCCGGCTGCCGCACGGGACGCCGCACCGCCGGCGGGGCGCGCGCGCTCCGCAGTGCGCGCCCGGGGTGACGCCGGGCGCGGAAGTCTGGTTCGGCAGGCGATCGTGCGGCTGGTGCACTTTCCGGCCATCGCGGCCGAAGTGAGCGCGGCGGAGCGAGCTGGCCTCGATAACGCCGAGGAGCCTGGGGTCGCCCTGCTGCGCGAGCTGCTCGATGAGCTGCGCGAGCGGCCCGCGCAGATCCCCGCGCAGCTGGTGCAGCGCTGGGCCGGCCGGGAAAACGCTGAGTCGCTGCAGAAACTCCTGGAGCGCGAGGCAGTCATTACGGATGCGGGGTCCGCCGCCGGTGAGTTGCGTGCGGCCCTCGTGAAGCTCGCCGAACAGGCGGCCGGACGGCGTCTCGAGGCCCTGGAGGCCAAGAGCCGATCCGGCAGCCTTGCACCCGATGAAATCAAGGAATTTCAACAGCTTATGGAAAAGCTTGCGCGCCGCGAGGCGCGCCGGACTTAGGCTCGATTCGGGTGACTTAACCTCGATTTGGTGTTTCAGAGTTTGTCAACTAAAATTCCGCGCTTTGCCTCGTCCCCCCTTGAGTCGCCCGGTTTGGGCCAGCACATAGGGGACAATCACTCCGCACTTCCCCCGGACCCATGACACGCAAGCACAAGCCCCCGACTGCACACAAGAAACGTCCCACGGCCGCCACGGCCCGGCCTTCACGAGCGGCCGGCGACAAGGCGTCGGCTGCCGCGGGGGGACTACGCGACCGGGAGCGCGCCCGCAGCGCCGCCGTGGCGCGTAACGCGAGCCCACGTAACACCCTCCCCGCACGGGGAGCCGCGACGGCCCGCAAGCCGCCGCCGGCCCACGCGACCACCAGGGTGAACGACAACGCGCGCCCGGCGGAGTCGCGCACGGCTGCAAAGTCCGGCGACAAGCGCACGCTCGGTCTCGAGCGGCGCGTGCCGGCGATGCCCGAGGACCGGCAGTCGCAGCTGAAGCTCCTGATAGCGCGCGGCAAGGAGCAGGGCTATCTCACCTACGCCCAGGTGAACGATCACCTGCCCTCCGAGATCGTCGATCCGGAGCAGATCGAGGACATCGTCAATACCATCAACGACATGGGCATCCCGGTGTACGAGAAGGCACCGGATTCCGAGTCGTTGCTCGCGAGCGAGCCATCGGCTCCCGCGGACGAGGAGGCGATCGAGGAGGCGGCCGCAGCGCTCGCGGCGCTCGACGCCGAGCTCGGCCGCACCACCGACCCGGTGCGCATGTACATGCGCGAGATGGGCACGGTCGAGCTGCTGACGCGCGAGGGCGAGATCCGCATCGCCAAGCGCATCGAGGAGGGACTGGACGCGGTGCGCAGCGCGCTGGCGCTCTACCCGGCCACCTATGATTTTCTCCTCAAGGCCTACGAGCCGGTGAAGGCCGGCCAGGCGCGGCTCGGCGACGTGATCGTCGGCTTCATCGACCCGAACGCGCCGGACGTGATCGCGCAGCCGCAGAATCCCACCAAAGTGGAGATCGTCGCCGCCGAGGAGAAGTCGGACGAAGAGGAGGAAGGCGACGAGGAAGCCGACGCGGACGAGGAAGTCGTCGATACCGGGCCCGATCCGGCCGAGGCGGCCGCGCGCTTCGCTTCGATCGCCAAACTCTACAGCCACGTGCTCGGCTCGATCGCCAAGCTCGGCGCGAAGGATCCCAAGACGCTGCGCCAGCGCAAGCGCCTGGCGGACGAGTTCATGGAGCTGCGGCTGTCGCCGCGCATGTTCGACGCGCTGATCCTCAATCTGCGCACCCACGTAGCCGAGGTGCGTCAGCTCGAGAAGGAGATCATGGTGATCGCGGTGCGCGACGCCGGCATGCCGCGCAAGGACTTCATCGCCTCGTTCCCGAAGAACGAGACCAACCCGCGCTGGCTGACGCGGCACGTCAAGGGCGGCAAGAAGTACTCCGCCCCGCTGGCGAAGTTCAAGGACGAGATCGAGCGGCGCCAGAAGAAGCTCGAGCAGCTCGAGATCCTCTACCACCTGTCGATCAACGACATCAAGGAAGTCAACCGCGAGGTCTCGATCGGCGAGGCCAAGGCGCGCCGCGCCAAGAAGGAGATGGTCGAGGCGAACCTGCGTCTGGTGATCTCGATCGCCAAGAAGTACACCAACCGCGGGCTGCAGTTCCTCGATCTCATCCAGGAAGGCAACATCGGCCTGATGAAGGCGGTCGACAAGTTCGAATACCGCCGCGGCTACAAGTTCAGCACCTACGCGACCTGGTGGATCCGCCAGGCGATCACCCGCTCGATCGCCGACCAGGCGCGCACCATCCGCATCCCGGTGCACATGATCGAAACCATCAACAAGCTCAACCGCATCTCGCGGCAGATGCTCCAGGAGATGGGCCGCGAGCCGACGCCGGAGGAGCTGGCGGTGCGCATGGAGATGCCCGAGGACAAGGTGCGCAAGGTGCTGAAGATCGCCAAGGAGCCGATCTCGATGGAGACGCCGATCGGCGACGACGAGGACTCGCACCTCGGGGATTTCATCGAGGACACTTCGGTGGCCTCGCCGATCGACCAGGCGACCATGGAGTCGCTGCGCGAGACCACCCACTCGGTGCTGGCGCAGCTCACCCCGCGTGAAGCCAAGGTGCTGCGCATGCGCTTCGGCATCGACATGAATACCGACCACACGCTGGAAGAGGTCGGCAAGCAGTTCGACGTCACGCGCGAGCGCATCCGCCAGATCGAGGCGAAGGCGCTGAGGAAGCTGCGCCATCCGAGCCGCAGCGAGCAGCTGCGCAGCTTCCTGATGGACGACTGAGCAGGCCCTTGTGGGCCGCTCAGCTCATATGCCGGCCTTGCCGAGCGCGTCGATCAGCTGGCGCAGCGCCTCGGCAAGCGCCGGGTGACCGGCTTCAAACTGCACGGCGAGTGACTCGAGCCGCGGCACGTGCGCAGCCGGGGCGGGCGCAGCGCCGCCGACGGTGCGCTCGATGTCGCGTATCAGCGTGCCCAGGAGCCTGTGCGACTCAGCGTCGAGTGCACCGCCGCGCAGGCGGTCGTCCACCCGGGCGATGAGCTCGCGCAGTCTCTGTTCGCTCACGCACGCCGCCGCGCGTGCCGCGCTTCAGGTGGGCTCGCCGAACGAGGAACCGGAGGTAGACGGAGCCGCGGCCGTGGCCGAGGCGGCAACGCCGAGCAGCTCCTTCCAGGTGTGCTCCTGTCCGAGCCGCTTGCCCTTCTCGGTGAGCTTCACTCCCTCGGGCGACAGCGTGACCATGTAGGGCTTGCCATCCACTTCGATCTCGCGCTTGAGTTGTTTGTTGAGTTTGGTAGCCATTGCGTCCTCTCACGTGCAAACCCTGCACGTTGCAGATGGTAGCAAACCGCCGGCCATCACCGGCAGTCCGCAGCCGGTGCTCGGTCAGTCTGACTGACCCGTTATTTGACCCGGCTCTCCGCGCTTAGTGCCTCGATGACCGAGGGGCGTGCACCGATACGCTCGTGGAAACGCTTGAGCTGCGGCCAGCGCCCTACGTCCAGGTCGACGTGGGCTCCCCAGCCGAGCACCACGAACAGGTAGGCGTCGGCGACCGTGAACTGCTCGCCGCTGAGACAGGACTTCGAGCCCCACGAGCGATCCAGCCAGTCGAGCCGCGTCACCACGTGCTTGCGCATGTATTCCTTGACGGCCTCGGGCGCATCCGCGCGGAACAGCGGCGTATAGCCTTTGTGCAGCTCGGCGGTGACGAAGCTCAGCCATTCCTCCAGGCGATAGCGCTCGATCGTGCCCGCCGCCGGCGCAAGCTTCGCGGCCGGATTGCGGTCGGCGATGTATTGCAGTATGGCGATGTTCTCGGTCAGCACCTGGCCGTCGTCCAGCGTGAGGGCCGGGACGTAGCCCTTGGGATTGACCTCGTGGTAGTCGAGGCCGTCGGCGGCTCGTTTGGTCTTGCGGTCGACCTTGACCAGCTCGAACTTCAGTCCCGCTTCGCGCAACGCGATGCTGCACGCCAGCGAGCAGGCGCCGGTCAGGTAGTAGAGCTTCACTTGGTCTCCTTGGCATGTCCGTCCGGTAGAGTCATGCTAACGTCGTCGACAGCGATGGCAAGAGGAACGTGCCATGAGGTCGCTTTTGATCACCACGGCGGTCGCAACCGCGGCGATCGCGCTCGAGGCGTGCCCGGACAACAGGCCGATCCCCAGTCCGCGGTCCGTGCCGGCGCGCAGCGCCGCGCCGCCCCCCGCCCGACTGCTGCGTGCGCAGCGGGCTGTTACAATCGCGCCCGGTTGGGCCTGTAGCACAGCGGTTAGTGCAGGGGACTCATCGACAAGGTGCCTTCGCGCGGAAACGCGCGGAGTGGACGGGATGAATTCAGGGAAACCTTCGGGAGGGCATCCCATGGCAACCCTGAGCCGAGCCGCCGGTACACCGGCGGAAGGTGCAGAGACTACCTGAGGGCTCGAGCGCCCTTAATGACAGGCTGACGAGCATCCCGCACCCACACGCACGGCGCGCCGAAACCGGCCGCATGCACGGGTGAAGAGATAGTCCACTCCCGGCGGAAACGCCGGGGCGAAGTGAATCCCTTGGTCGTAGGTTCGAATCCTACCGGGCCCAGTCAGCTCACTGTTGCACCGCCGCGGGGTACGGCAGCTGCATCTCGTGCACTATGTCGCGCGCCAGGTCGCGGAGATTGACGTCGTTCATGTTGGCGAGCAGCGCGAGCGCGAATTTCTCCTGCGGGATCATGAATAGCCGCGTGTCGGTGCCCGGCTGGCCGCCGTCGTGCTCGACGAACCTGCCGCCGTCGCGCACCACGAAGCCGAACCCGTAGGGGATGGGGCTGTGGCTGCTCGGGACTGACGCCACCCACATCTGCGCCAGTGTGCCGGGCTGCAGCAGCTTGCCGTCGAACAGCGCCTGGGCGAAGTGCACCAGATCCTCTGCAGTCGTGACGTAGCCGCCGCCCGGGATCTTGTAGCTGCTGTCCATCAGGGTCGCGTTCTTCACCTGGCCGTCGATCATCTGATAGCCGCGGGCGCGATGCGGAACAACGTCGAAGACGTCATCGACCACCGTGTGGGTCATGCCCGCGGGTTTCAACACGTGCTCAGCGACGTAGTCCTGAAAGCGCTCGCCGCCGGCGCCCTCGATGGCACAGCCGACGACCGTGTAGCCGTAGGTGCTGTACTGAAAGCCGGTGCCCGGCTTGAACAGCAACGGATCGGCGGCAAAGATCGCCAAGCCGTCCGACATCCACCGGTAGTGATGCGTGTTCTCGATCTCTCCCGGGCTGTAGTGGCGGATTCCCGCGGTGTGGCCCAGCAGCTCGCGCGTAGTGATCGGCCATTGCTTCAGGGGAAAGGGCGCGCAGTAGCTCTGAACCGGAGCGTCGAGGTTCAACCTGCCCGACTCCACCAGGGTCATGGTCGCCACCGCGGTGATGGACTTGGCAATCGAGGCGGTGCGGATCAGGGTCTCACGGGTGGCCGGCACGTTGTTCTCGAGATCCGCCATTCCAAACGCGCTCGAGTAGACCAGGCGGTCGGCCTGCAGTATCGCGACCGTGAGCGCCGGAATCTGCTGCGCGTGCATCGCCGCGGTGATCATGCGCTCGAGCCGCATGTCGAGCGTCGCGGTCGTGCCGCCGTCAGCCAGCGCCACGCTCAGCGATGCGCACAGCAGCATGCCCACGGCCAGAACTCTGGCCCTCACGGGATCTCCCTTCGGCGCCCCTCGACCAGTGCCTGCATGGCGCGCGCCGGCGGGTCATCGAGCGCCGCAAGCCCCGCGATCACTCCCTGCACGTCGGCGGCACTGCGGTTCTGACTGGCCTTCCACTTGCCGGTCAGCTGGCGGAGCTGAATATCGAAACCCACGATGGCGCCCAGCATCTTGCGCAAATACTCGGGTGGCGCATCCGACACCTGCCAGGGTTCGGCAAAGCGGCTCTCGTGGCGGTTGGTGAGCGCCTCGAGCAGCTGTCGCAGCCACGCCTCGTCGTGGTGCCAGGTGAGCGCGCCGCGCGCATGCACCACGGCGTAATTCCAGGTCGGCACCACCTGACCGTGCTCGCGCTTCGAGGGGTACCAGCGCGGCGAGATGTAGTGCTCGGGCCCGTGGAAGACCGCGAGCACCTCGGCGCCGTCGGCGAGCTGCTTCCAGAGCGGATTGGCGCGCGCGATGTGGCCGCGCAGCGCGCCGTGCTCACCGCCCGCCTCGAGCAGCAGCGGAATGTGGTTCGCGACGATGCCGTCCGCCGTCACCGCCACCAGCGTGGCGAGCGGATGCGCGCTCATCAGCGCATGCAGAACCGGGGGACGCGATTCGTTGAAGTCGGCGGGCACGTACATGGGCAACCTTCAGGATCTCGAATGCGAACCTCCGAAACGATATACGTTGTCGGTCATGGCTGCACCGGTTCTCGGCCGCGCAACCCGTGGGTTAGCATGTCAGGCGTGCAGCCCGCGACCGACATGATCCTCAGGCGCTTCGAGGAGCCCGACGAGGTGCGCGAGATGACCCTCGGGCTTTTCGAGCTCGTGCGCCTCGGCAACATGACGGTCGGCCGTGCCACCTACCAGCCGGGCTGGCGCTGGTCGGTGCACGTCGGCGCGCGGCTCGGGCAGCAGCGCTGTACGGTCGAGCACGTCGGCCTCGTGATCGCGGGAGCTGCTACCGCCGCCTTCGCCGACGGCCGGGTGATCGAGATGCGCGCCGGGGATCTGTTCTACATTCCGCCCGAGCCGCACGACTCGTGGGTGGTCGGTGAGCAGCCCTACGTGTCGCTGCACTTTCTCGGCGCCGATCACTACGCGAAGTAGCGACCAACGCCCGCGCGCAATGCGCGCGCTCAGTCCTCTGCCGGCATCCAGCGCGTGTCGCGCTGCATCTCGCCGGCGAGAGCGTTGAGGTTCGCCCCGCCGCGGCTGAGGAGCGCGATGCTGCCCTGCCGGGCCGGCACGATGATTCCCGTCATGCCCGCTTCGCTGAAGGCTTCGCGGCGCGTCACCGGCTCGTGCCGCAGCAGCAGCACGGTGGCAGGCCCCTGCGCGGTCTGGAGCACGAGGTGCGGGACGTAGTGGCCGCGGAACCAGCAGCTGTGCGCGTACACGACGCGCTCGGAGGTGAGATCGAGCTGCACGCCGGACTTGCGCAGCACCTGCTGGATGCCGGCGGCGCTCTCCTGCTGGGTGGCAAGCCAGCTCTGCGGCTCGCCCTGCACGTGCACCACGACCTGGTGCGCCAGCGTCTCGCTCGGAATCAACAGCCAGGTCGCGAGCGCCGCACACGCCACCAGCAGGACGCTCGCAGCCAGCGCCCAGCCGCGCCATTGCGCAGGCCGCTGCCGGGTGAGGAAGCGGCTCATGTCCGGCGGCTCCTGCAGCGCGCGGCGCAGGTCGGCCTCGAAGCTGCGCATTTCGCGCTGCAGTGCGCCGCAATCGTGGCACCCCTCGAGGTGCTCGGCGAGCTCGCGCGACGCATCGCCGGGGGCGGCTCCGATCAGCAGCCGGGCGTCGTCGCAGATCACGCCGGCTCCCCGCGTGCGGCGACGTCCGGCACCGGCGCCGCCCCGCAGATGACCCGCAGCTTGTTGCGGGCGCGGAACAGGCGCGTCAGCACCGCAGTCGATGAGAGTTTGAGCTCGCGCGCGATCTCCTCGGTCGAGAAGCCGCCGAGCACCTGCAGCACCAGGGGCTCGCGATACTCGAGCGGCAGCTTCATGATGGCGTACCGCAGCATGAGGAGCCCGTCGTCGGGTTCCACGGACAGGGCCTTGTCACGTGTTTCGAGGGCATCATCCAGGCCAACCAGCTCCAGGCGCTTGCGTTCGTAGAGCCGGGCGTGCTCCCGCCTGACGATAGTCAGCAGCCAGGCGCGCGCCGCAGCCGGGTCCTTCAGGGCATCCCGCGACCGCCACGCCCGCAGCAGCGCCTCCTGCACGATGTCCTCGGCGATCGACCGGTCGCGCGCCAGCCACTGGGCGAAGCGCAGCAGGTCCGGCCGCATCGACTCGAACAGCTGTGTGATGGCCGCGCGCGCGTCCGGTCCGCGGAGCCGCTCACCGATAGAGGAGACCGGAGATGGCGACCGAGAATTGCGCATGGCGGCTCTGCGGCGATTATACGCACCGCTCGGTTCCTTCCCCCGGCAATAACGCGGCAGGCGGCCCGGTCTGCTCGCTCGAAGCCTCATCCCGCTCACTTACCAGGAGCTTCCCGTGAGACATCTCGTGCAATGGCTGATCGACTGGCCGCGGCGAGTCGCCGCTCACCTCGACTGGCTCGCGCCGCTGTTCGCCCGCATCACCGTCGGCTGGGTCTTCCTGTGGAGCGGTTGGGGCAAGCTCAGCGACCTGCCGACGGTAATTCAGAACTTCATCGGCTGGGGCATCCCCCTGCCCCACCTGCTCGGCCCGTTCGTGTCAGGAGTTGAATTCTTCGGCGGCCTGTTCCTGTTGCTCGGGCTGCTGAGCCGCATCTCAGCCGGCGCCCTGGGTGTGACCATGATCGTGGCCATCCGCTCGGCCAAATGGGCCGATGTCGACTCCCTCGAGACGCTGCTCGGCTTCGATGAGTTCGAGTACCTGGCGCTGTTCCTGTGGCTGGCGATCGCAGGCCCCGGGCGAGTGTCGCTCGATTACTGGCTGCAGCGCTGGTTCGCCCGGTCCGGGCACCCCCCCGGCCAAGTTGAGGGTGCGGAAAATGCGCCGGCGTAACAAAATAGCCGCACGCCCGGTCTGCTCACCTGACCGGGCTCGTGTCCGGTAATAACCATTCCACTTCATTGAGGACAATCCAAATGCGTAAGCAAAGCTCCGGCGTGGCCCTCGCGACAGCAGCTGCCATGCTCTTCGGCGTCGGATTCATCGGCACCGCTGCGGCGGAGGATGCTCCGGCTGCCGCGCCTGCAACCATCCACTGTCACGGCGTGAATGCCTGCAAGGGACAGTCGGCCTGCAAGAGCGCCCACAACTCCTGCAAGGGACAGAACTCCTGCAAGGGCAAGGGCTTCCTCGAGATGACCAAGAGCGACTGCACGGCCGCAAAGGCGAAGATGAAGGCCGACGCCGGCACTGACGCCGGCAAGTAGACCGATTCAAGAATGTAAACCGATCGACTCGATCGGTCGTTGAACGAGAGGCGCGCCGGGACGCTCGGGGCGCGCATATCAGCCCGGTGCGGCACGCCAGCGCACCGGGCCTTCTTTTGCCCGTGATCAGCCCGGCTGCACGCCGTCGAAAAACTCCACCGCGCCGCTGTCGAGCGAGTACTCGGCGCCCACGACCAGCAGGCCGTCGCGCTCGATGGCCTGCTCGAGCACCTCCGAGCCGTGCCTCAGGTGGTCGGCGGACATGCGGATGTTGGCGCGTACGGCGCGATGCACCAGCACCTCGGGATCGAGCGGCTCCTCGCGATCGAGCAGGCCCTCGACCGCCGGCCGGATACGGTTGACGATCGAGCGCAGGTTGCGCGACTGGTCCTGCGAGGGGCGACGCAGCTGCTCGAGCGTCGCGTGAATCGCCCCGCAGTTGGAATGCCCGAGGACCACGACCAGGCGCGTGCCGAAGGCCTCGGCGGCAAACTCCACGCTGCCGACTTGCGACGGCGCGACGATGTTGCCCGCGACGCGGATCACGAACAGGTCGCCGAGTCCCTGGTCGAACACGATCTCGGCCGGCACGCGGGCATCCGAGCAGCCGAGCACGATCGCGAGCGGATCCTGGCCCCGCGGCAGCGCGCGACGCCGCCCGGCGCCGCTGCCGCCCGCGCGCAGGTCCTCGACGAAGCGCCGATTGCCTTCGCGCAGCGCTTCGAGCGCGGTAAGTGCCGGAACCATCGAGCGAGTGTATCCGATGGCGGCGCGCCGTCAGCTGCGGCGGCGCACCCCGCGCGTCGGCTGCGCCCCGAGCGGATCCTCGGGCCAGTAGTGCTTGGGATAGCGGCCGCGCAGCTGCTTGCGCACCTGCGCGTACGCGCCGCGCCAGAAGCTCGCGAGGTCGCGCGTCACCTGCACCGGACGCTGCGCGGGCGAGAGCAGACGGAACGTGACCGGCACGCGGTCGGGTCCGAGCCTTGGGGTCGCCTCGAGCCCGAACACCTCCTGCAGCCGCACGGCAACCGCCGGGGCGTCCGCCCCCTGATAGTCGATGCGGATGCGCGCACCGCTCGGCACCGTGAGATGCGTCGGCGCCTGCCGCTCGAGCGCGCGCTGCTGCTCGAACGGGAGCTGGGCGCGCAGCGCCTCGGCGAGCGGCAGCCGCGAGAGGTGCTCACGGCGCGTCACACCGGCGAGCCATGGCGCGAGCCAGGTGTCGAGAGTGGCCGCGAGCGTGTCGTCGGTCAGCTGCGGCCATACGGGCCGGGCCTGCGAGTCGGCAGTCCCGGGACGGCGCAGAAACCCGACGCGCGCCTGCAGATCGCGGGCTTCGCGGTCCCAGGGGAGCGCGGCAATTCCGAGCTCGCGCACGCCCGCGAGCATGGCTTCCAGTACGGCCTGCGGCGCGGCATCGGCGAGCGGCCCCTCCTCCAGCACCAGCGCATCGAGCGTGAGCGTGCGCCGGGCAATCACCGCCTGCTCGCGCGCACTCCACGCCACCGAATCGACTCGCCGGATGCGCTCCGCGAACTGCGCCATGAGAGCGGCGCGCTCGAGCGGCGCGGCCAGCCGGATACGCGCATCGCGCTCGCGATCGTCTACGTCGACGGCGACGATGAACTCACTGCGTGCCAGCGGCTGCGGGGCGGCGAGCACCGCGCCGCGGCCGTTGGCGAGCGTGAAGCGGCCCCCGCCGTCTGCGCGCCGGCGGCCGACCCGGTCGGGATAGGCGAACGCCAGGAGCGCGCCGGGGTCGGCGCTGCTGCCGTGTGATACCGCGCCGGAGGGCCGCGTGGAGAGCTGACGCGCGAGGTCCTGCCCCGCGCGCCGCAAGCGCTCGAGCCCCGCGCGGTCGACTCCGGCCCGTGCGCCAGAGTGCACCGCACTCCTGTCCTCGAGCAGCTCGAGGCGCGTGCGCACATCGGCATCGCGCGCGCCGGCCTCACCGCGCAGCAGGTCGCGCTCGGAGAGCAGCGCCGCGAGCCGGGCGGCGAGCGGCACACTGTCTAGCTCGCGCGCCTTGAGCAGCATGTGTGCGAGGCGCGGATGCACCGGCAGGCGCGCCATGTCACGGCCGTGAGGGGTGACGCGGCCGTCGCTCGACAGCGCGCCGAGCCGCGCGAGCAGCTCGCGCGCCTGGGCGAGCATCGCCGCCGGCGGTGTGTCGAGCCAGGCGAGCGAGCCAGCGTCCCGAGCGCCCCACGCGGCGAGCTCCAGCGCCAGCGGGGCAAGATCTGCTTCCGCGATCTCAGGCGGCGTAAACGGTGCAAGCGACGTCTGTGCGCCCTCGCTCCAGGCGCGATAGCACGCGCCCGGTGCGAGGCGTCCGGCACGCCCGCGGCGCTGCTCGGCCGACGCACGCGAGATGCGCACGATCTCGAGGCGCCCCATGCCGGTCGCGGGATCGAAACGCGCACGGCGCGCGAGTCCCGAATCGACCACCGCGCGCACCCCGGGGAGCGTCAGGCTCGTCTCGGCGATGTTGGTGGCGAGCACGACCTTGCGCGCGCCGGCGGCCGCTGGCGCCAGCGCCGCATCCTGCTCGGCGGCCGTGAGCTCGCCGAACAGCGGCAGCACCTGCACGCCGGACGCCGGCTCGCCGGCGCCCTCGCCGCATTCGAGCAACTCCCGAACGCGACGGATCTCACGCGCCCCGGGGAGAAACACCAGCACGTCGCCCGGGGCCTCGCGCAGCGCGCGCCGCGTAAGGCGCGCGACCAGCTGCTCGGGCGCATCGTGGGCACCAGCCGTGCCGCTGGCGGTGAGGAGCGGCGCGCCGCGGCCGGCATAATGCGTCTCGACAGGAAAACTCTCGCCGGCAACGCTGACCAGCGGCGCAGCGCCGAGCAGCTGCGCCACGGCCGCGCCGTCGAGCGTGGCCGACATGACGAGAATCCTGACAGCCGGTGCGAGCTGGGCGCGCGCATCCAGACACAACGCGAGACCGAGATCCGCCTCGAGGCTGCGCTCGTGAAACTCATCGAACAGCACCGCGGCGATCCCCTCCAGCGCCGGGTCGTGCTGCAGCATGCGGGTCAGGACGCCCTGGGTGACGACCTCGATGCGCGTGTGGCGTGAGACGCGCGTGTCGAGCCGCATCCGGTAGCCGACGGTGGCGCCGACCTCCTCGCCGAGGGTCGCCGCCATGCGCTGGGCCACGGCGCGGGCCGCGATGCGGCGCGGCTCGAGCATGACGAGCCGCTTGCCCGCCGCCCAGCTCTCGCCGAGCAGCGCGAGCGGCACTACGGTGCTCTTGCCTGCGCCGGGAGGCGCCTCGAGCACCGCCGCGCCGTGCCCGCCGAGCGCTGCGCGCAGCGCCGGCAGCGCCGCCTCGACCGGCAATCCGGACTTCACCAGATGTGGACGCGCTCCGCGGGCGGCAGGTAGAGCTTGTCGCCCGGCTTCACGTCGAAGGCCTGATACCAGGCGTCGATGTTGCGCACCACGCCGTTGACGCGAAACTGCGGCGGACTGTGCGGATTGCTCATGACGAGGGTGCGCAGCTGCTCATCGCGCGTCAGCGCGCGCCACACCTGCGCCCAGGCAAGGAAATAGCGCTGATCGCCGCTCAAGCCATCGAGCACCCGGGCCTTGCGGCCCGCGAGCGAGCGGTGATACGCCACGTACGCGATCGACAGGCCGCCCAGGTCCCCGATGTTTTCCCCGAGCGTGAGCCGTCCGTTGATGTTGAGTCCAGGCAGCACCGTGTAGCCGTCGTACTGCGTGGCCAGGCTGTCGGTGCGTGCCTTGAAGGCCTGGGTGTCCTCCGGCAGCCACCAGGTGCGCAGCACCCCGCGCGCGTCCGACTTCGCGCCCTGGTCGTCGAACCCGTGGCCCATCTCGTGGCCGATCACCCCGCCGATGCCGCCGTAGTTGACGGCCGGGTCGGCGTTCGGGTCGAAGAAGGGCGGCTGCAGGATGGCAGCGGGGAACACCACTTCGTTGAAGGTCGGGTTGTAATAGGCGTTGATGGTCTGCGGCGTCATGCCCCACTCGCCGCGATCGGTGGGCTCATCCATGCGCTTCGCCTGACGGTTCCATTCGAACACCGTACCGCGCACCGAGTTGCCGAAGGCATCGCCCTTGACGATCTCGAGCGCGGAGTAATCGCGCCACTTGTCAGGGTAGCCGATCTTGGGGTGGAACGCCGCGAGCTTCTCCAGCGCCAGCTTCTTGGTCGCCGCCGTCATCCATGGCAGCTGCTGGATGTGCTCCTTGTAGGAGGCGCGCAGGTTCTCGACCAGCTCGAGCATCTTGCGCTTGGATTCGGGCGGAAAATAACTCTGTACGTACAGCTGGCCGGCCGCCTCGCCCAGGTCGTTATCGACGGCCGCCACCGCGCGTTTCCAACGGTCGCGCTGTTGCTCCTGGCCGTTGAGGGTGCGGCCGTAGAAATCGAAGACCTCGTCGTCGAACGCCTTCGGCAACACGTCCGCAATCCCTACCAGGTAGTGATACCGCAGGTACGGGCGCCAGCTCTCGACCGGCACGCTCAGGAACAGCTGCTCGAGCCCCTGCACCGCGTC
>Ga0070761_10001572_pt1 | contig 14289 bp, 16 predicted proteins | sample HubBroMetageREF1_FD_66724 | JGI IMG/M metagenome (GOLD analysis project Ga0070761, IMG submission 66724) | Reference soil microbial communities from the Hubbard Brook experimental Forest, New Hampshire, USA - Hubbard Brook CCASE Soil... | ecosystem: Environmental > Terrestrial > Soil >...
GGCGTAGCTGAGGGCGTCGTCGCGGTCGCGGGCGCCGGGGCGTCCGCGGGCGATGTCGGCGGCGTGGGCGGAAATTTTGTAGGCGATGATGCCGTCTTTCACGTCTTTCTCGTTGGGTAATCCTAAGTGCTCTTTCGGCGTGACGTAGCAGAGCATGGCCGCGCCGTACCATCCGATCATGGCTGCGCCGATGGCGCTGGTGATGTGGTCATAGCCGGGAGCTATATCGGTGACCAACGGGCCCAAGGTGTAGAACGGCGCCTCGTGGCACATCTCAACTTCTTTTTCGACCTGCTCTTTAATCTTGTCCATGGAGACGTGGCCGGGGCCTTCGATCATGACCTGCACGTCGTGCTCCCAGGCTTTCTTGGTGAGTTCGCCTAGAGTTTTCAGCTCGGCGAATTGGGCTTCGTCGCTGGCATCGGCGACGCAGCCGGGGCGCAGGCCGTCGCCGAGCGAGAAGCTGACGTCGTACTTCTTGAAAATCTTGACGATGTCGTCGAAGCGGTCGTAGAGGAAATTCTGTTTGTGGTTGTAGGCCATCCACTGGGCGAGGATTGCGCCACCGCGGCTTACGATTCCCGTAATGCGTTTCGAAATCAGCGGCAGATACTGGATCAGCACGCCGGCGTGGATGGTCATGTAGTCGACGCCTTGCGCGGCTTGTTCTTCTATTACTTCCAGCATTACCTCGGCGTTCAGGTCTTCGACGCGTTTCACCCGCGCGATGGCTTCGTAGATGGGAACAGTGCCGATGGGCACTGGCGAGTTGCGCAGGATGGCTTCGCGGATTTCGTGAATGTTGCCGCCGGTGGAAAGATCCATCACCGTGTCGGCACCGTAATGGACGGCGGTGTGCAGCTTTTTTAACTCTTCGTTCACTTCCGAAGTGACGGCCGAGTTGCCGATGTTGGCGTTGATCTTGCACAGGCTCGCCACGCCGATGGCCATCGGCTCAAGTTCTGGATGTTTGATGTTGGCGGGAATAATCATGCGTCCGCGGGCAACTTCGTCGCGGACGAGCTCGGGCGTCAGCTTTTCTTTGTGGGCAATGTAGCCCATTTCTTCGGTGATCACGCCCTGGCGCGCGTAGTGCATCTGGGAAAAATTGCCGGTCGCGTTCTCTTTCTTGCGGCGGGCAAGCCAGTCTGCGCGCGGTTGAGGGACGTTGTATCCGTTGCTGCCGTTGCCATTGCCATTCGTGTTGCCATTGCCACTACTGTTGCCATTGATGGAAGTCATGATCGAGCGCCTCTTTTTCGATGAATCAGATTATACCCGCGATGCCGTGATCCATCTCGAACGGGCTCGAACTGTGCCGGCCAGAGATCGTTGTTTTCCGGCGCCAAACGCCGCCCGCTTTTCTGCATCTTAGGAGCTGCTCCGGATTGCCCGGACCAGCGGGAGCCGGCAGTCCCTGGGCGACTTTTTTCAGGAGGAAATCATGGCGCGATACGGCACGTTAGGGGATTATCGTTTTACTGACACGCAAGAGGCTGCGCTCGACATTCGTGGCGCGAAGGTTTACGGACCGAAAGACCAAAAGCTGGGCGAGATTGACGACGTCATCTTCGATGAAGGGACCGGAGCGATCGTATTCCTGGTGGTGGACACGGGAGGATGGCTTTCCAGCAAGAAGTTCGTCGTGCCGCCGCAGGAAATCCGGCCATCGCTGCAGCATGAAGACGATTTTCTGGTGGATCTGACAAAGGAGCAGATTGAAAGTTTTCCGCCCTATGACCGAGCGGCTCTGACTTCGGAAGAGCAGTGGGCCGACTACGAGCAGCGCTATCGTTCGAAGTGGGTAGAGAAGCCGGTCATGCATCGCGAGGCCACCGACCGCAACATCACGCCCACGACTCGGCAACAGGTGGGAGCGGGTTCGGGAACTGTTTCGTCCGACGAAGAGGACACCGCCGAACTCGACGCGGAAACGGAGGTGACGCCGATTCGCAGCGAGGCGACCATGGAGGTTTCGCTCGCCGGGCCAACTCTGCGCTGGAGCGCCTTCGAAGACTCGCTGCGGCAGCGCCGCGAGGAAGTGCTGCAATCCTCCATCGAAAATGTGAGGAAGAATGATGAGAAAAGGAATGACGCGAAGGGAGTTGCCGGCGAGACGCTAACCAAACAGGAGCGGCTCGAACGGCGAAAGGCTGGTTAGGCGATCGTCATGGCGCTCGCGAGCAGGCGCTGGCGACGGCGAACCATCCATTCCGCGATCAGCAGGTTCGGGACCCAGCACAGCCAGGACACGGTGATGTAGGTGCGCGGGAAGGGCCAGTGAAGAACCGCCAGCATCAACGGCATGTACAGGCGAAGGGTGACGGCGGCAAGGCTCAGGGCGTAGTTTCGAATCATCCACTGGCGGTGCGCTTCGATGTTTCCGCGGCGCACCAGCCGGTACGCCTGCAGACCGGTGACGAACCATAATATTGCCAAAATGCCGAAGCCGAGATGCGTGGGGAGTCCTTGCTCGGACACCAGAGCCATGGCGAAACCCGCGATGGAGCCGAGCGCGACCTCCAGCAGGTAAAAACGTCCCAGCCAGCGATGCAGGTTCAGCGCCCGCGCCCGCAGCTTCTCGCTGAACTGCCAGGGGCCCGCCAGGAGTGCGCCAATCCCTCCGGCAATGTGCAGCCGCAGCGGGAAAATGTAGCGGGCGAAGTGCTCATTGCCGGGCATGCGGATGAAATAGGTTGTGCCATACGCGGCGATGGCGGCCGAGGCGACGAGCATGATTCCCCAGAGTGAGTTCGAGATCCACCGTGGGCGACGCGGCTCGCTGAATGGAACGCCGGGAAATTGCGTGACCTGAGCCATGATGGCCTTTCGCGCGAGCACGACTGTCAGTTTCGCAGCTTTCGCTTCTCAAGCGAGGTAATCGACAAAGCCTGATACGAAGATTCGTCGGAAACAGTTCCGCAACAAAAACATCTGTCGCCTACCCGGCCGGTTGCTCAGGGCGAAGCGGGAGGCATAGAATCTCCACGTTCTGAAGATCCCGCTGCCAGGAGATTTTTCTCATGCGTTGTTTACGATACACGCTTGCCATGGTCTTGGCCTTGACTGCCGCCAGTTTTTCGCAATCCGCGTCCTCAGCCAAGCCTGGAGCTGGATTCAGCCTCGACAACATCGACAAGAGCGTGGATCCGTGCGTGGATTTTTATCAGTACGCCTGCGGCAACTGGATCAAGAATTCTGAAATTCCGGCGGACCGTCCGTCGTGGCAGAGTTTCTCCGAGCTCAACGAGAGCAATCTCGCGATCGAGCGCCGAATTCTAGAGAAGGCTGCCGCTGGCGGCGCCGGCCGCGATCCCATCGACCAGAAAATCGGTGACCTCTACGGCTCGTGCATGGACGAAAAGGTGGTGGATGCGAAGGGAATCGCGCCGCTCAAGCCGGAACTGGAGCGCATCGCGGCGGTGAAAGACAAGAGCGCGCTCATGGAAGAGATTGGACGCTTGCGCATGGCGGGAAGCGGTTCGCTGTTCAGTTTCTATTCCAATCCAGATCTGCACAACGCCGACCAGGTGATTGCGTATATCGATCAGGGCGGACTCTCGTTGCCCGACCGCGATTACTACATTAAAGACGACGCGGACAAAGTCGAAATGCGAAAGCATCTGGCCGAATACGCCGCGCAACTGTTCACGCTGGCGGGCCAGACACCGCAACAAGCGGCCGGTTCGGCGGACACGGTGCTGCTGGTGGAAACGTTACTGGCGGCGGATTCGATGGACCGAACCAAACGCCGCGATCCCAAGAATCGCGACCACAAGATGACTCGCGAGGAAGCGGTCGCGCTGGCTCCGGACTTTTATCTGAATCGTTATTTCTCTGCCGTGGGTGCGCCCAACTTCACCGCAATGAATGTCGTCAACCCAGATTTCTTCAAGCAGGTGAATGGCGTGGTCGCGGCGCTGCCCCTCGATTCGCTCAAGACGTACGTGAGCTGGCACGTGCTGCGGGCGGCCGCTCCGTGGCTGTCGCAGCCCTTTGTGGAGGCTGATTTCAAAATGCGGCAGGCCCTGACCGGGCAGAAGCAGATTCAGGATCGCTGGAAGCGCTGCGTCACTCTGGTGGATGGATCCCTGGGCGAGGCGCTGGGGCAGCGCTACGTCGACGCAACGTTCGGACCCGACGGCAAGCAACGCATGCTGAAGATGGTGGACGCGCTGGAAACCTCTCTGGATAACGACATTCAAAGTCTTGCGTGGATGTCGGACGACACCAAGAAGCAGGCCAAAGTAAAGTTGCAGGCGATTCGCAACAAAATCGGCTATCCCGATGTGTATCGCGACTACAGTTCGGTAACGATTAAAGTGGACGACCTGATGGGCAATGTGCAGCGAACGGACGAATTTGAGGCCAAGCGCGACGTGGCGAAAATCGACAAGCCGCTGGATCGCAAGGAGTGGGGCATGACTCCGCCGACCGTGAATGCCTACTACAACGGGTCGTATAACGAGATCGTATTTCCCGCGGGCATCCTGCAGCCGCCGTTTTTCGATAAGACGATGGACGACGCCATCAACTTCGGCGGAATCGGCCTGGTGATCGGGCACGAACTCACGCATGGCTTCGACGATCAGGGGCGCAAGTTCGATCCTGCCGGCAACCTGCGCGACTGGTGGACGGACCAGGATGGCAAGGAATTCGAAAAGCGCGTGAGCTGTGTCGCCGACGAATACTCGAACTTCGTCGCCGTCGACAACATGAAGCTGAACGGCCGTCTCACGCTGGGTGAAAACACGGCGGATAACGGCGGGGCGCGCATCGCACTGGCCGCGCTGGAGCGCTTGATCGCGGAAGATAAGACCGGCAAGGAAGGGCAGAGTATCGACGGCTTCACGCCGGAGCAGCGATTCTTCCTGGGATTTGGTCGCGTCTGGTGCGAGAAGCAGCGGCCGGAATATCTGCGCATGCAGGTCAGCACCAATCCGCACTCGCCGGGCAAGTATCGCGTGGACGGCGTAGTGCAGAATATGCCGGAGTTCCAGAAGGCTTGGGGCTGCAAGGCCGGACAGCCGATGGTGGCGGAGAACGCTTGCCACGTGTGGTGAAGTTGAAGTTTTGCCCTGGGAAGTTCAGGCAGTAACGTCGAGAAGGTTTTGCTGCATCTGGTCGGTGGTCTCGAGCGTGGCGAGGTTGGCGGAAAAAGAGGTTTGCGCCGACATCATGGCAACCATTTCTTCGCTGAGACTCACTACATCGAGGGTGCTTCCGTTGCCGGAGTTCGCGCCTGCATTGGCAATCGCGGAAGCGGCCGTGTTCAACTGAACTTCGGCCTGCTGTAATCCCTGGAGCGCAATCGCTGAAGCTGCCATGTATCTGTTATCGGCAGGTTGGGTCGAGAACTTTAATCACGCGATGCCGAGTAAATCGTTACTTCGGTACTGGCGCAAAGGGTTACTTTGCGCCAGCGAAGATTGTCTTAACCCAAGGATTGTCCGAAGCCTGATGGTCTTAGGCCGATAGTCCTCAGAGGCTCGGCCCAGCCAGAACGACCTTAGCTCCCGTCGAGCGTGCCACGTCCATCACGTAGGCGACTTGCCCAAACGGTACCGAGCCGGCCGCTTTCACTACAACCACTTTCTCGTTCTGGTTTGTGAGCAAACGCCTTAGCGTATTTTGAAGAGCTGCCAAGGATGCGTCCGCGTTGTTGATCTTCAATGTGGGGGATGGTTGCCCGGTGCCGATTTGCACGGCGACCGAATCTCCGTTCGACGGTGCCGTGGCGAACACCTCCAGCCCCTTCGGAGGAACGATGCTCCCTGGTGCGGCGGATTCCGGCTGCGCCGTCAGAAAGACTGGCGCATCGAACCCCGCTGTGCGGGCAGCCTTGAAAACATATTCCACATCGGCATACGGCGCACGAGCGTCGGCCTTGATGTAGAGCTTCTGCTCGCGGCTGCGAGGCGTACGGATCATCTCGTCCACCAGACCATCGCGAGTAACCGGATCGATTCCGAAATACAAGCTGCCGTCGTCGGCGAGCGTCACAATCCAGGCGTTTTGGTTGTCCGCGTCGGGCATGGGCGCGGCGTTGCTGGTGGCCGCCAACTGCACGCTGATGCCGCGCTGCAGAGTCTGAGATTGCGCGACGGCCATCAGCACAGCGGCTGTCGCCAGGGTTGAAGCCAGTAGACACACGAATCGCATGGTGCTCATAGTTGGTACTCCTTTTGACGTTGATCGAGTTGAATGGTTGAAGTTGGTTAGGGTTTTGCTCCGCCGAGTGACGCGGTCGCGAGAGTGCCACCGAGGCCCATAGTCTCGACTGCGCTCGAAGGCACGATTACCATTGCACCTTTTTCCTTGACGGCTTCGTAGAGCATGTTCATGGCGCGCAGATGGAGGGCCACGGGATTTTCGGCGTAGGCGGCTGCCGCCTGCACGAAGCTCTGGGAAATTTCACTTTCGGCCTGGCCCAGAATAATGCGGGCTTGGCGCTCGCGCTGGGCCTGCGCCTGGCGCGACATCGCATCTTCCAACCCTGATGGAATCTTCACGTCGCGAATCTCAACCGATTGCACGGTGATGCCCCAGGGATTGGTTTTCTCGTCGAGGATGCGCTGCAGTTCGCGCCCCATCATTTCGCGCTCGGTAATCATTTGCGCCAGTTCGTGGCGGCCAATGGATTCGCGCAGCGCGGTTTGCGCGCTCATGTTGATGGCCTCGATGAAGTCTTCGACTTCAAGAATGGATTTCTCGGCGTTCCACACCAGCCAGAAGACGATGGCGTCCACGTTCACGGGCACGGTGTCGCGAGTGAGCGTGGATTCGGCAGAAACACTGGCGACGCGAACTCGCTGGTCCACATACGGGCTCAGCGTTTCGACGATGGGAATAATGTGGCAGAGGCCGGGACCGCGCAGGCCGACATAGCGGCCCAGGCGCAGCACCGCGACCTTTTCCCACTGTTGCACCACTTTGATCGCGAACAGAAAATATAGTCCGACCAGTGCTCCGCAGATGGCTGGCGCCGGATGGTGAACTGCCGCCGACACCGCGAGACCAATCACCAGACTGATTGCGAACAGCAAACGGGCGATGCCGCTGACATTGTTGATTCGGATTCTTGCCATGACGTCTATCTCCTTTGTGTCGGACGATCTTGTGTAAGACGATCTTGTGTAGAACGAACCTGTGTAGTACGAGACTGCGCAGAGGTCGGCAACAAGTCGCGCAGACGATCGATCACATCTTCCAGAGCGAATCCGGCGGCGCCCGCGCGGGCCGCGAATTCTCCAGCCATCTGGCCGAGCTGTCGCTCCCGCTCGGGGGAATTCTTTTCCAGCTTCTTGTTGGCGATGAACGTTCCCGTACCCTGATGCGTTTCAAGCAGGCCGCCGAGCTCCAGCTCGCGGTAGGCCCGCATCACGGTATTGGGATTGATGGCGAGATCAACGGCGAGCTGGCGCACCGTCGGCAACTGATCGCCGGCGTTCAGCGAACTGGAAGCAATCCCGCCGCGCACCTGGTCGATCAGCTGGCGGTAAACCGGGACACCGCTGTGCAGGTCGATGGAGAACGAGAAGCGGGGCGGCGCGGAGTTGGTGTTCCTTCCCATGCGTATCAATGTACTACAATACTAGTACACTATGTCAAGGGAAAAATATCTCGGGGCTTCGCGCTCAAAAAGAAAGGCCCGGCGCGGGCCGGGCCTCCTCGGTGAAAGACGGACCTTCTTACCAGTTATTCTGAATGATCAGGTGATCGACGATGCGGTGGGCTTCGTCGATATGGTGGATGGCGCGATCGCGCAACCCGCGGACGGATGGATCATCTTCTTCGCGGGCAATATCGTTATGCGCTTTGTCGAGCAGCTCCTTTGCCCGGTGAAAGCGGCCTCTGCGGTCCATGTTCGCGTCGACCGGCGGATGGTCTTCCAGGTTCTTGCCGTCATCAATCGCGGCGTGCTTGATTTCCCCAATGGCCTTATCGATCTCGTCGATGGCGTGCTGTTCTTCGCGGTCCATATGGCCGGTGTCAGCCGGGTGAGCCAGGTGGGCGCGCGCGTGCCGCAGGTCGGTGAGCGCATGCAGGTAGGCCGGATGCCTTCCCGGTTCGTCAGCAAAAGTCAAAGCGGTGCAGATGGCGACAAAAAACACGAGTACGGCGCAATGTCGTACAGTTTTCATAGTCTCCTCATTATGGTTTCTGGTTGTGCCTTTCGGCGGAAATGTGCTTCCAAGAGAATGAACCCGAGCGTGAAGGTTTTGACTCGCGGCAATTCTAGGAGGAAAGCCGAAACTTATCAAAGTTACGTTGGTTCATGCTATTGCCTTGCAGCATCGGTCTCTGTTGTTATCGGCTACTCACTCGCCTCAGGTTGCGCAACGGAGATTTTCTGACAGCACGTTCCTGACAGGAAAAAGACGAGAAGATGACCATGAAATGACGCGCGTATGACTGCGCGGTGACAATCCCCGACTGCGCCTCGCCTAATCTCCACTCAGCTCGAGCCGAAACCGAATCGAGCCACCATCCCTGCGAACTGAAGCGATCGACCGACCGCAACAAGCTGCGGCCAAGCCGAGGCAGAGCTTCGCCGGAGCGTTGGCCTACAAAGAAAAACTAAGGAGCACAACATGGACAAACTTTTCACTCTTGCATTAGCGACCGCGGTGAGCCTGGGGACGACCGCGCTTCTGGCCAACAGCGCGCGCTTGGCCTGGCCGAACCACACAGCGGACGCGCGGCTGGCCTCCGACGGGGCATTCCGCGACGGGCTGTATGTTGGCCGGCTCTCCGCCGAGGGCGGGCGCCCACTGCGTCCACCAATCGGGCGCTGGTCAGAGGAACGAGATCGCGCTTCGTTCGTTGCCGGCTACCGGCGCGGGTACAGCGACTCTCTCGCCGGCGCCAAGTCCGGCGCAAGCCGGTCCGAATAACCAGCCCGACTAAATCGGGCTCAATACATATTTGAGAAATTCTCGATCGAGGTGAAGAAATGAATTCGAAGAAGTTGCTGTCAATGTTTGCTCTCACACTTGCAGCTCTTACGCTGGCAACGTTGATTTCAGCGCCGCCTGCCGTGAGAGCCGGCTCTCCCCCAACCGCCACCGGCGCCACCGTGCGGGGGAGTGTCCGCTTCGAGGGCAAGATTCCGGCCGGCAAGGCAATTAGTATGTCGGCCGATCCAGTCTGTGCCAAGCAACATCTCTCCCCGGTCATGGCTCAGGAAGTCATGGCCGACGCCAAAGGCGATCTGCAGAACGTAATCGTGTTCGTGTCGCAAGGGCTCGGCGATCGTACCTTCGACGCGCCCACCGAACCCGTGGTGGTCGAGCAGAAAGGATGTATGTATCAGCCGCATGTGCTGGCGGTGCGCGCCAACCAGACGCTGCAACTGGTCAATGACGACGCGACTTCGCACAATATTCATCCCGTGCCCGCGAACAATCGCGAGTGGAACAAGGCCGAGCCGCCGAACTCGAAGATGGAAGAGGCGTTCGCGCGCGAGGAGATTGCCATCCCGGTAAAGTGCAACGTGCATCCCTGGATGCGCGGTTATATTGCGGTATTCAAACATCCATACTTCGCGGTCACCGGAAAAGATGGAGGCTTCGATCTCAGCAATCTGCCGCCCGGCACCTACACCATAGAGGCCTGGCACGAAAAGTTGGGCACTTCGACGCAGACGGTAACCATCAGCGCGAACGAGACCAAGGAGATCAACTTCGTCTTCAAGGGAATGTGAAGATCGCCTCATGGAGCAGCGGACGCCTTCGTCCGCCAGGTTTTTTCACCAGAGGAAATTCTGCGCAGGCTCCCCGGACGAAGGCGACCGCGGCTCCATTCCTTTGCGGTCTAAGACTTCGCGCCTTTGAAGCCTTTGCGGCGTTGTTCGCTGTAGCGGTGCAGCGCGTCGAGGATGATGGGGTACGCTTCGCCAGCGGGACGTATCTCATCGACCTCGACGGCCTTGCCTTCGAGCTGTTTGTAATCCTGAAAAAACCGCCGCAGCATGAGCATCCGGTGCGGCGGCATCTCGGCCGCTTCCCGATAAGAATTGAACTCAGGATCTTCGGTCGCGACCGCGATGATCTTGTGGTCCTGCTTGCCGGCGTCGATCATGGTCATCAGCCCGATCGTACGGGCGTGAATGATAGTTAGCGGAACCACTGTCTCCTGGCAGAGCACCAGCACGTCCAGCGGATCGTCATCTTCAGCCAGCGTCTGCGGAATGAATCCGTAGTTCGCGGGATAGTAGACGGCTGAGTAGAGAACGCGATCAAGCCGAATCAGGCCGCTGGACTTGTCGAGCTCATACTTCACACTCGAGCCAAAGGGAATTTCGATCACGCAGTCGAATTCGTGGGGAAGCTTGTCGCCGGGAGTTACGTCGTGCCAAGGATGGATCATAAGGGAAACTGTTCGGCCCTCTCGAGCTTCTTTTATTCTAGCGGACGCTGGCCAGTCCGGCTCGGGACGGGAGCCGGGTGATCGCGGAGGGGCACAGGACTAGTCAGTTTCTGCTTTGGCCGTTACTTGGCACGAGTGCCACGGTGCGGAAGCTGGCGGTCATTACCTGTTTCCAGTTCGCCGCGCCCAACGCCTGCCGCAGACGCGTCTGGGCCGATCGCCAATAGGGGATGACGCGCCGATATTCCCGTTGTCCCGCTGGCGTTAGAACGAGACGAAGCTCGCGACGGTCGGTTCCCGCTTCTGCGCGAAGCCAGCCTTTGCGCCGTAAAAGCACCAATGTTCTAGTCAGGGTTGTGCTGTCAATCCCCAGTAATCGTGCGAGCGCCTTTTGAGAGATGCTGGGCGCAAGATGCAAGGCCTGCAAGAGCGTGAACTGGGTGGCGCGCAGGCCGCTCGGACGGAGCGCCTCATCGTAGAACTGCGTCACCACTCGGGCCGCCCTGCGCAGGTTCGCGCACGCGCACGGCAGCTGAATGGGCGCATCTCCGGAAGTCCTGCTATTTCGCCGTCCGATCATAAATGGATGTAGATACAACTCTATCACAAGGGGATTGAGTCGGAAGTTATTTTGCACCGCACTATATGTATATACATCTATTGCTGAAGTAAGGGAAATCAATCGCTAGGAGGTCGAAAGATGAATTACATGGTGCCCGATTATTTGGTGCCGTACGTACTCGGCGGAAGTTTGACGGTCACAGCGACCCTGGTGTATGGCCTGCACCGCGCGCTCAAGCTCGCCGGATGGCCGGTCCGCGAGCGCAAACAAGCTGTTTGGAGCATTGGAGCTCTGCTGGTGACGTGGCTCTTCGCCGCTCTGTCACTGTCGTGGTTTGGATTCTACCGGGGCGAACCCAACCGCATTCCGACGATTCAATTCGGTCTGCTGATTCCGATCGTGGTCGGCATAGCACTCTCTTGGCGGTGGGGCGTACTAAAGCGCGCTCTTGAGGCTGTGCCGGCGCACTGGATCGTAGCCGTGCAGGCCTATCGAGCGCTGGGAGTGATCTTTCTCATTCTCTATGCAGCAAGGTATCTCCCAGGCGAGTTTGCCTGGCCGGCAGGCGCTGGTGACGTTACGGTTGGGGTTTTGGCCCCCGTCCTGGGACTCGCTTACGCGAGGGGCTCGCGGCGCGCGGCCGCATTGGTGCGCATCTGGAACCTATTCGGGATGGCCGATCTTATTGTGGCCGTTACCATGGGTTTCTTGACCTCGCCCTCGCCGCTGCAGAGGTTAGCCTTTGGTTCGCCCAATGAACTCATTAGCGCGTTTCCGTTGGCCATGGTCCCTGTGTTTCTGGTGCCCCTCTCGGTGTTGCTCCACTTGGCGTCGTTGAAGAAATTGCGGCAGACCCGAAGCGACCCGCAGGTTCCCCGCCCAGCCTCGCCAGCGAGCGGAGCTAATGAAATAACGCTCAGGCTGTCGCCAGCGCCAGGAGTGAGCGGCCATGGGAAGTCGCGATAAGCTAACCAATCTCCGGGCGGCCGGTCCCGCCGAAGGCCAGTCGCCCGGACGGCTTGGATTCACGTCAACAAGCTCGCCCTCCGAGTTTTCTGCTGAGCTAAAGTGTTCCCGCAGCGGGGCCGATGGACGTGGAGAGGGGTCCCCCGCGTCGGGTTTACGATGAACCGGTCAAGCAAAGCGATTGCGGCGAGCGCCCTGCTCATCCTGATCTGCATTGGAGCGCTCTCCTACCGGAGCCAGGTGCGCAACGAGGAAGATCGGGAATGGGTCACGCACACCCACCTCGTCGTCGAGAGATTGCAGGCCATTCGCATCGACATTACCCAGGCGGAAACCGGCCAGCGCGGTTACATCCTTACCGGACAAGACCGATATATGGCTCTCTACGGAACTGGTGTCGATCGACTGGGCCAGGACATCAAGGCATTGCAGGATCTGACCTCGGACAATTCCGAGGAGCAGGAAAGCATCAAGCGACTGAGATCGCTCATCACCGACCGGCTGGGGGAATTAGCGGACGGCATCGAAGTTCGCAAGCAAAGCGGACTGCTGGCCGGGGTTGAAGCCGTGACTCAGGGCAATAACGGGGAACTGTGGATGGAGATGATCGCCACCCAGATCGGCGAGATGCGCCGCACCGAGGCGGAACTGCTGAGCGCGCGACTGAAAACGGCGGCGGCCAGCACGCGGAAGATGAAGGTGCTCATTGCCTGCGGAAACACTTTGGCGATTCTGATTCTGTTGGTGAAGGGATTCGTAATTCACCGGGAAATCGGCAAACGGACCCTGGCGGAACAGAATCTGAAGCAGGCCAATGAAAGCCTGGAACGCCGGACGGCGGAGCTGTCTGAGACCAATATTGAGTTGGAGAGTTTCGCGTATTCCGTGGCCCACGATCTGCGCGCGCCGCTGCGTCATATCGCCGGATATTCCGGCGTCCTGACTCAGGATTACGGGCCTCGCCTGGATGCGGAAGGGCTGCGCTGCCTGGGAAAAATCGTGGACTGCGCGCACAAAATGGGAACTCTGGTGGATGACTTGCTGGCTTTGTCGCAGATCGGGCGGCAGGAACTCTCGTTTCAGGATACCGCTCTGGGTTCGCTGGTGGCGCAAGCAGTCGAGGATCTCGCACCGGAATTTGCCGGCCGCGACCTGAAATGGCAGATCGGCGATTTGTTCAATGCGGAGTGCGATTCCAGATTGATGAAGCAGGTGTTCGCCAATCTGCTCTCGAATGCGGTGAAGTACACGCGCAAGCGGGAATATGCGGTGATTCAAGTAGGACAGACGACGGTGAACGGCGAGCGCGTCGTATTTGTCCGCGACAATGGCGTGGGCTTCGACATGCAGTACGCCGCAAAACTTTTCGGAGTCTTTCAGCGCTTGCACAAGGCACGCGATTTCGAAGGTACCGGAGTCGGCCTGGCGATTGTGCAGCGCATTATCCGGAAGCACGGCGGCCGAATTTGGGCAGAAGCGGCGCTCGATCAAGGGGCGACTTTTTTCTTCACGCTGGGCACACCCGAGAACAAGGCGCCCAAACAACCAGAGCTTGCGATTCACGAGGAGGAGATGGATGTCGCACGAAGTTGAGATTCTGCTGGTCGAGGATAGTCCTGAGGATGTGGAGTTGACGATCCGCGCCTTGCGCCGCAACAAGCTGGCCAATGAAATTCAAGTCGCGGAGGATGGCGCCGAAGCTCTCGACTTCCTCTTTTGCCGCGGCTCGTTCAAAGATCGCACGCCATCGAGCCTGCCGAAACTCGTGCTGCTCGATCTGAAACTTCCCAAAGTCAGTGGCATGGAAGTCTTGCGCGCCATCCGCGGTGACGAGCGAACCAAGGCGATCCCAGTGGTGGTTCTTACTTCGTCCAAAGAGGAAAGGGACCTCATCGACGGCTACCAGCTAGGAGTGAACGCCTATGCTCAGAAGCCAGTCGACTTCGAACAGTTCAGCGAGACGGTACGGCAGATCGGAATGTTCTGGATGCTGATCAATCAGCCGCCCCCGCCGGGAACGTTTGTCGCGAGCCGAGCGCAAGGAGCGTAGGCCGCAGACCGCAGACCGCGGAGCAGCCGATCAGGTTCGCTCGCTGCCGGGTGTCGAATCGGCTGTAACGTGCCGCGCGGGCTATAATTGCGGACGCCAATGGCTCTCTCTCCAGGCACCAAGCTCGGCCCCTATGAAATCCAGGCGCCATTAGGGGCCGGAGGAATGGGCGAGGTTTACCGCGCGACCCAGAGCAGCCTTGGGCGCCAGGTTGCGATTAAAGTTCTTTCCCCGGCGTTCGCCTCCGATCCGGACCGGCTGCGTCGCTTCGAGCAGGAGGCGCGCGCCGCCTCGGCTTTGAACCATCCGGACAATGCCTGGGTGCTCTACATACACGATC
>Ga0070761_10001574_pt1 | contig 14278 bp, 10 predicted proteins | sample HubBroMetageREF1_FD_66724 | JGI IMG/M metagenome (GOLD analysis project Ga0070761, IMG submission 66724) | Reference soil microbial communities from the Hubbard Brook experimental Forest, New Hampshire, USA - Hubbard Brook CCASE Soil... | ecosystem: Environmental > Terrestrial > Soil >...
CGCCGTTAATAATGATGACGATTGCTTTATCTTTGCCGACTTCCAGTGCAGCCGTGCCCGTCACCACGCAACTACCGGCGCCGGACAATCCGGGGAAAGTTCCCGAAGCCGTCACGGTTTGGGTTTTCGCGGTAGCTTTGAAAGTGATGCTGCCGGGCACGTTGACCGGCGATCCACCGTTGCAGGTGATCGTAAAATTGTAGTCAACCACATAGGTCTTGCCGGGGCTCAGATCCTCGGCGACCGCGATCAGCGAGTAGCCTTGACAATTGGCGGTGGCGGTGGCGCTTTCCAGTGTGTTTGCGCGGGCGGGCAGTGCCGACATCGCCAAAAGCGCAAGTACGATCCACAAAGAGGCGGAATGCTTCTTAAGCATGTGATTGTCCTTTAAGTTTTATTTGCTACTCACTGGTTGACGGGGGGATGGCCAGAGCAACGCGCAAGTCTGTCTCAAACAATGGACTGTGTCAATATGCAAGATGTTTGAACGACTGTGCAAACTATTACAGCATCTTGACTTTGACGAAGCCGAACTTTAGCAACCAAGTTGTTCCGTTTCTAGAAGCGTCACGGTGCTCGATCGCTTGTCTGTTCTTGCCAAAGCAGTTTGTGGGCCACTTACAATCTTGACTTGCGAAGCAGTCTCCAGCAGCCCCGAGCTCGCCAGTGATGTGTCTTGCCTGGGGGCGCCTCTTGAGTAGGGGATCAGTTTTCCTTGCGGATCAAATAACCACCCGGGATGTGGAAGAGTGAGGGGTCCGGTTCGCCGTCAACAATGTCACTGGTTTCTATTGTCGATTCTCCAATGCTGTCGCGCACGATGTCGTTTCGCAGGTTAATCAAGTACTCAGGAGAGAGCCAATCCTCCACAACCTGCAAGTACTGATTGTGGTCGCCATATTTGTGCACCATGCGATATCCGACGACCCGAATGCCGTCGATGGATTGCTCGAGCAAGTCTTTTGGCGACGGGTCTATGTTCTTCGTTGCTGCGGTCGGAGACGGCGCAACCGCCGCAGAAGATGGATCTGCCTTGGCGGGAGAGGCATCGGCTGAATGATCGCTCGTTTCATCAGGCGGCGTCTCCGCAATCGGATGCGACAGTTTGCTCATGAGTTCCATGCGCTTGACCGTAGCGACAGCATCGTCCGGGATGCCGCGATCGGCCGTGAGGTAATACTGCGACAGCGTATGGGCAATTGGGTCATAAATCATGATGGCAATTTCGCCCTTGGCAGGTCTGCGAGTTTCGTAGCGAACGCGACCCACCTTATCTCGGGCAATGATCACTTCCTCCGATAGATCGGGAGCCGACGTCAAAGCTTTGGAGCGGGAAAAATGGCCTGCGGAATCCAACTCTTGCGGCCGGATTCTGTGAAACGTATACACCCGCTTGGCAGTGAACGGTTTGTCTGGGATCGAATAGATCGCCGGGTTGAACCCAATGTTGGCATGGCCGCGCGCGTTGGCAAAATCTGCGGCGGCGGCGTTTATGCAAACGTCGCCATACACCGAGGTGCCCTTCACCTGCGCCACTGCTGTGAGGCTTACGGTCGCCATCGCCGCATATAGGCACCAAACTTTGAGAACCTTAGCGGGCTGGGAGGGGAAAAGAACGCGAGGGACCAGGGTCGCCTTCCACATCGAACAAGTTTAATACCTATCCGCGCACTTTATCTACGGCGCAACTATTCCGGGGAATCACCAAAGCCCGGCCCCGTTGCATTTATAATCTCTCATTCGACTCATTAGCTAATTGCCAGCTATAGGACATTCGGCAGGACAAGGCGAAGACGTGCTCGATTTCTTAGGCGACCTCAGACGAACTCATATGTGCGGAGCGCTTCGGCTCTCCGACGCAGGCAAGAAAGTTGTGCTCATGGGATGGGTCAACCGCCGCCGCGACCTGGGCCAGATCATCTTCGTCGACCTCCGCGACCGCACCGGCGTCACTCAAGTGGTGTTCAGCCACGAGCTGAATGCCCAGGTGCACCAGAAAGCGGAAGCGCTGCGCAACGAATTCGTGATCGCGGCCGTCGGAAAGGTCAAACGCCGCGATGCCGACACCATCAATCCCAACATCCCCACCGGCGAAGTGGAACTGGTGGTCGAAGAGCTGCGCATTCTGAACGTGTCGAAGCCGCTGCCGTTTCTTCCGTCGGACACGGTGCTGGCGAACGAAGAGATGCGTTTGAAATATCGCTACATCGACCTGCGCCGCGACGCCATGCAGTTCAACATCGAGTTACGGCACAAAGTGGCCCTAGCCATCCGCGAGAACCTGGCTGCACAGGGCTTCTTCGAAATCGAAACGCCGTTCATGACGCGCTCCACGCCCGAAGGCGCGCGCGATTATCTCGTCCCCAGCCGCGTGTCGCCGGGCTCGTTCTACGCGCTGCCGCAATCGCCGCAACTGTTCAAGCAAATATTGATGATCTCGGGCTTCGACAAATATTTCCAGATCGTGCGCTGCTTCCGCGACGAAGACCTCCGCGCCGACCGCCAGCCCGAATTCACCCAGATCGATCTGGAGATGTCCTACCCGCAGCCGGAGCGGGTTTGGGAAGTGGTTGAAGGCTTTCTGACGGCGGCGTTCAAAGCCGCGGGCCACGAGATCAAGACGCCGTTTCCGCGCATGGATTTCGACGACGCCATCCGGCAATACGGCATCGACAAGCCCGACCTGCGTGTGCCCGCATTTACCGACGTGGGCGATTGTTTTGCGCCCTCCGATCTGGAAGCGCTGGCGATCAACCCTGCGCTGCCGGTAATCGCCATTCGGATTCCACACGTCGGCGAGCTTTCGCGCAAAGAACGCGACGACATCAAGCCGGTGTTTGTGTCCAAGGGCGGAGCGCGCGTGTTCGAAGACTTCAAGCGCATCGAGAACAAATTTCCCGAGGCAGGAGCCAAGGTGCGGGAGAAAGTAAGCGACAAAACGGGAGCGCTCGCAGCCGATGATCTGCTGGTCCTGGTGGTGGGCTCGGCGCAGTTGAGAGCAAAAGCAGACGCGCATCCCGCCAGCAAGCGCAAAGTGACGCCCGCGGAAATGGCGATCTATGCCTCGGCGGGACTGCTGCGCGTGGCCCTGGCGCAAAAATATTCCGACCGCCACCAGCTTTTCCAGAAAGGCGACTATCGCTTTCTGTGGGTGACGAACTTCCCCATGTTCGAGTACGACGAGGACGACAAGCGCTGGATGGCCGCGCATCATCCGTTCACTTCGCCGCACGAAGAAGATATGGACAAACTGGAAACCGACCCCGCCATGGTGCGCGCTCTCGCCTATGACGTAGTGCTGAACGGAACGGAGCTGGGATCGGGCTCGATCCGTATTCACCGGCAGGATGTGCAGAGCAGAATCTTTCGCGCGCTCGGGATGACGGAAGAAGAAGCACGCTCGCGCTTCGGCTTCTTTCTGGAAGCGCTGGAATATGGAACGCCTCCGCATGGAGGCATTGCGCTCGGCCTCGATCGCATTGTGATGATTCTGGCGGGAGCGGACAGCTTGCGAGAAGTAATTCCCTTCCCCAAAACCGCCGCTGCGAAGGATCTGATGATGGAGGCGCCGACGCCGGTGGCCGAAAGTCAGTTGCGGGAGTTGGGGATTGCAGTGATGAAGAAGTAGGTGCGGGTGGAGCGGCGGCAGTTTTTCTCGCTTTGGCGGCTGCAGCTGGGGCGGTTCCACGGCGCGATGGTGGTTATGGCGCAGCCGCTGGACGTGCTCAAGCTCTTCTTCCATCCGCCGCCGATCATGCTCAAACAATCCCAACCGTGGCCTGGAATAGCCGCCCAGGTTCCCGAGTGCGGTCGGTGGGTCTGCGATCGCGAACGGCAGTCTTGCCAAAGGCGAGTTTTGCAGGTAATTTTTAAGGCCTCAGGTAATCTCTAAATTCTCAGGAGAACAACATGAAAAAGCTATTGGCAATTTGTTTCGCCCTGGCCCTGCTCACTTCCGTAGTAGCTTCGGCGCAGGACACCATGCAGAACGACAATATGAAAGCTGATGCGTCCAAGAAAGCGATTGATGTCAAGGGCAAAATCAGCGATGACGGCAAGACCTTTGTAAGCGACAAGGACGGCAAGAGCTGGGCCATCATCAACCCGGAGGCAATCAAGGGACATGAGGGCCACCATGTCATCCTGAACGCGCACGTTTATGCGGACAAGATGCAAGTCCACGTGATGTCGCTCAAAATGGCGAAGTAACTCATTCGTCCATCAGGATGCCGCTCCCCCCTCGCATGCATAGCCTGCGAGGGGCGTCTTTGGCATGACCGATGCCGACGTCGTTGCAGTTCGAAGTCACGCGCCGCCAGGGAACAAAATGTTGCATGAATTCCTGCGTCATTAGAGATTTGTTAAGCATGGGTAGCGTGACCGTGGACAGATCGCCAGGATTTCGAGGGTGCCTCGTCCAAGCTCCGCTTGGGCGGGGTTTTTAGTTGTGAGCGCAAAACTCATTGGCGCCCAGCCGCCAACCGCTGCTCCACCAATTCCTCAATTCGACTAAGCACCTCGTCCTCGCTGATATGCGTCGAGTCGAGCGCCACCGCATCCTCCGCCGCCACCAGCGGAGACGCCGCCCGCGTACGGTCCCGTCGGTCGCGCTCGCGTAGTTCCGCCGCCATAGCCTGCGCCGGCGCGCCCTTCACCCGTTGCTGATCCAGCCGCCGCTGCTCGCGAATCACCGGATCGGCATCCAGAAAAATCTTCAAATCGGCGTCCGGAAATACTTTGGTCCCAATGTCGCGCCCCTCCATCACCACGCCGCCGCCGATGCCCATCTCCCGCTGCCGCTCGACCATCCACTCCCGCACTTTGGGATGTACCGACACCCGCGAAGCCGCCTCCGTCACATCGCGCTCGCGTATGCGCGCGGAAACGTCTTTGCCATTGAGTAGCACCCGATTGCCGCCGCCGGTGTTGCCAAGAGTGGCGCGCTCCAGAGTAATGGTTGAATCCTGCGCCAGCTTCAGCAGCGCAGCCTCGTCGTCAAACGACGCATCCCACTCGATCGCCAGCAGTGCCAACGCGCGATACATCGCCCCGCTCTCAAGGTTCACATAGCCCAGCTTGCGCGCCAGCCGGGAAGCAATCGTGCTCTTCCCAGCTCCGGCGGGACCGTCGATGGCGATGATTAGTTTGCGTTGGGAGGGATCGGCCATCGTAGCGAAGGTCTTTGGGCGAAGTGAGAATTGTACACGCAGCGCGGGAGAGCTTCACCACTGGAAACACAGAGGAAAGCAGGGGAGACTAAAGGATGTGACGATCTTTTGAAAATTCAGAACTGCTCTAGCTCACTCGCTGCGGTCGCGGCTTGGGAACGTACGCCTGCTTCGGCGGAGTCACCTGCAGCAGCGACTTGCTCCCGACATGCACAAAGCTCAATTCACGCGCCGCTAGCAAGGCGTGGATGGCTTCTTTGACCCGCGTGCGCGGAACGAAGTTCGCGAGAAAGTTTTCCACCTCTCCCTCGTCCACGGCGATCACGCAGTCGAGATATTTCGAGACCAGCGCCGAGAGCGCTTCCGGCACCGAAATCCCCACGCCTTCGCGGACCACGTCGGGCGCCCAGCGCGACAGCTCATCCCACACCGAACCTGCCTCGACCGTGTAATCGACGCGAGTGATGCGCAGCTTGGCCCACAGTTCGCTGAGAGCGCGATCGAGACCGGCGTTCGAAACCGATCCGCCCAGCGTCTCGCCCAGTTTCAATTTCGAAATCGGTCCACTCCGCCGGATGATTTCAAAAGCGTCGCAAGCTAGCGGTGAATATGGAGACCGTGGTCCGGTCGCGGGCGCCTGTTTCGGATTGCGCTCGCCGACCAGCGAATAAAAATAAGGAAACACCGATGGCGCCAGCAGGAACGCGTTGTTCTCATCAATCAACGGAGCCTCGTACGCCGCCCGGTCGCGCAGCGCACGCACCATCAATGTTGTCGCTTCCCTCGCTCGCGAATCGGCATACGCGTGCTGGCGCATCGGCAGCTTGTCATCGGCCCCCACCCAGGCCCCTATGAAAGTCGGCGCCAGAACCGCGGGCCGCATAGGATACATCAGACAGAATCCGACCGACTCAAGGAAGGCGCGCGCGTCGTCCAGAGTGCGCACAGGCTGGCCGTCAAGGTGCCACTTGTGCGCGCGAGCCTGTAGAAGTTCCGCGTCGGTCATGATTTCGATTAGAACACAAGCAGCAGTCAGCAATCAGCACTCAGTCTTAGGCAGTGGCTAGGTTCTCGGTTTTGCTGAATGCTGAGTGCCGACTGCCGCCTTCAGATTCTCTTGAAGGCCTTCTGAATATCCTGCATCGAGTAGCGCAGCACCACCGGCCTGCCGTGCGGACAAGTCATGGGGTGATCGGTTTTCGCCAGCTCCGCCAGCAGCCACTCCATTTTGTTTTGTTCGAGTGGCATGTTGACTTTGATCGCGGCGTGGCAGGCGATCGATGCCGCAATGCGCGTCCGCACCGCTTCCAGATTAATGGCCTGGTCTTCGCGTGTGAGCTGTTCGAAGATTTCGTTGAGCATGTGCTCGACCTGGGCCGCGTCCACTCCCGCCGGAGCGATCTTTACCGCCACGCTGCGCGCGCCGAAGGGTTCGGCCTCAAAGCCGTTGCGCGTCAGTTCTTCGGCAATGTCGCTGAAGATCGCTTGTTGCGCCGGTGTGAGTTCGATGATCAGAGGCATGAGCAAACGCTGGCTCTCCACCTGTTGTGCCGCACGCTGGCGCAGGATTCGCTCAAACAGCACGCGCTCGTGGGCTACGTGTTGATCGATGATCCAGAGCCCATCTTCGTTGACCGCCAGGATGAATGAATTTCGAATCTGGCCCAGCGGACGCAGCGTGCACAGCGATTCCAGCGTGGGCGCTGCCAGCTGCTCTTGTGCAATCGGCGGCGCGCAGCCGTGATCGGGGACGGGGTGCTGGGCGATCGTTCGATCAACGGCCAACTCGGGGTCGACCGCCGCCTCCGGCGCGCGTGCAAGCGAAACCGCCGCGTTAGCCTCGACCGCAATCGCGCCGTCAAATTCAAGGTGCTCCGTCACTGCGGGAACAGCCGCCGCGCGCAGCGCAAAGCCGCCCGACGCCGCCGGTTCGTACAAGTCGCGCCACGGGGCACGCTGAAGATCGTTGCCGTCGCGGGCGCCATCGGTGAATCGTGGATTACCCAGACGTGGATTACCCAGACCATGATCAGCCAGACCAGGACTGGAAAGCCCTTGACTGGCGCTTGGCTGCGCGCCAATCTCCGTCAAAAACTGCGGCACCGGACGCGCCTTCATCAGCGCGGCCCGTACTGACTCGCGCACAAAATCGTGAATCACTGTCTGCTGCCGGAAGCGCACCTCAGTCTTTGACGGATGCACATTCACATCCACTTCGGCAGCTGGCATCTCAATAAAAAGCAGAACCACGGGATACACCGTAGGCGGCAGAATATTCCGATAAGCCTCGGTGATGGCATGTTGAATAAGACGGTCGCGAATCAGCCGATCGTTCACAAAAATAAAAATTGAGTTGCGATTAAGTTTCTGGATTTCCGGCTTGGAGACAAAGCCATGCAGGCGCACCTCGCCAAAATCGTGTGGGGCGGACACTCCCTTCGACGGGCTCAGGGCAGGCTCTGTCCGCGAAGCGTCACCGGCGAGGTCAGCGGATTCATTAGCGGCAGTGTCCGCGCTGCGCCGCCACGGCGGAGGCTGCGGCAGCCCGACACGCTCGAGCGGTTGCACGGCCGCCAGCGGAATCAACTGGTCGAGGATCTCGCGTCCAAACACCTGGTACACGCGCTCGCGATGACCGGCCACGGGAGGCGCCACCAGCAAAGCGTTTGTGGCCGAGTGCAACTCGAAATGTTTCTCCGGATGCGCCAGAGCATAGTGTGTGACCAGCGAAACGATATGCGAAAGCTCGGTCGACTCCGAGCGCAGAAACTTCTTGCGCGCCGGCGTATTAAAGAAGAGATCGCGAATCGTGATCGAAGTCCCCAGCGGCAGTCCTGCCTCTTCCACTCGAATGATCTTGCCGCCGTTAATTTCGAGAATCGTTCCGGCAGCTTCTTCTTCGGCGCGGGTTTCCAGATGCAGCCGGGCGACTGACGCAATCGAAGGCAGCGCCTCGCCGCGAAACCCGAGGGTCGAAATGTTCAGCAGGTCGTCGGTATCCTTGATCTTAGAAGTCGCGTGGCGCTCGAAGGCCAGCATGGCATCGTCGCGCACCATGCCACAGCCGTTGTCGGTGATCTGGATCAGCTTCTTCCCGCCCGCCTCGACCTGTATGCGAATGCGTGTGGAACCGGCGTCCAGCGCGTTCTCCAGCAACTCCTTCACCACCGACGCGGGACGCTCCACCACTTCGCCGGCAGCGATCTGGTTGGCAACTCTCTCGGGAAGAACGTGAATCTTGCCCATGGGAATCAGTGGTCAGTGGACGGTAGCCAGTGGTCAGTGTGACAGATTCGACGGCGCAGCGTAAAGGCGCGTCGCATTGGGCGGCGTACGCATCCAAGATTAGCGTGCCGTAGAGTTCTACAGTTCTCAGTTAACGAAGGGGCGTCGTCATGAAACATGCAATTTTGGGAGCGGGAGCAATCGGAGGTTTGATCGGCACCGTGTTGTCATCGCTTGGTGAACAAGTCACCGTGGTGGTTCGACCGGAGAAGTTGGCAAGCTATCCTGCGAACCTGGTGCTGGAGCGTCCATCGGGCACTTTGACCGCGCCAGCGAAAGCTGTCGCCGCAGTGACGGAGCCGGTTGACGTGCTGTGGATCGCCACCAAAACTTACCAACTGCAGTCTGCGCTGGAAGCTGTGAAGTCTTTGCCGGACTGCGTGGTTCCCTTGCTCAACGGAGTGGACCACGTCGCGGTTCTGCGGGCGCGATTCGGACATGATCGCGTGGTCCCAGGAACAATCGCCGTGGAAGCGGAGAGGGCTGCTCCGGGAAGATTTATCCAACGGTCTCCCGTGGTTCGCTTCAACCTCGCCGCCAGCGGAGAGCCGCTTTTGGGAGCCATCGTCGCACGCCTGGGCAATCTTGGATTCGCCTGCCAGTTCATTCCGAACGAGCAGACTCTGCTGTGGAGCAAGCTTTGCTTCCTCGGACCGTTCGCGCTGGTGACCTCCGCATCCGGGATGAACATCGGAGAGGTTCTCGCGGACTCGGCGTGGAAGCAGAAACTAAACTCAGCGGTCGCCGACGCGTGCGCCGTGGCGAACGCAAGCGGTGCGGAGATTGACGCAGCAAAGATTCAGGCCGTTATCGAAAACTCGCCTCCGGGAATGCGCAGCTCCATGCAGAAAGACGTCGCCGCCGGACGGCAACTCGAGTTAGATGCGATTGCTGGTCCCATAGCGCGTGGCGGGGAACGTTACGGCATCGATGTGCCGACCACGGTGGGCCTGATGGCTGCGATTCGCACGAAGAGCGTCGCCGCCTGAACCGCTCAGCTCTGAAGACGCGAGTGATTTCCCGTGCATGATCACGCGCTGTTGCTCTCGCGAAGAAGTTGATCTTTGATGCAGGCCGGGAGACGCGAACTTGCGAGAACCTCGGGCAGCAAAGCGGCGGGGATTTCGCGGCTGAATTCGAGGGCGCGGGCCAGCGAAAGATGCTCGGTTCGCAGCAGGGCGGCGCGGATTTCTTTGCGGCGAGACCACTTCGCGTGTCGCGCGACCGCGTGCACCAGGGCTGCGCCGGCCGCGGGGCGAAGCACGGAGTTGATGACGAGCGCTTCGGTAAGTCGCGGATTGTCGAGCGCGGTCTGCATGACTCGGGTCTTGCGGGCGGCGGTTTCAGCGTCACCGATCTTGCGATTACCGCTCTTGCCATCACTGACCTTTCCGTCAATGATCTTGCTGTCGCCGATTTTTACATCCAGCAGGAGCGCCGCAGCTACTCTGCCCGAGGCGCGGCGGGCGAGCGTCAGACGCTCTCCGACCGTGACCGCTTTCATTCGCGAAATGAGCACATCATCGACGGCAACTTTTACGTCCGCTGGGACGCCGGGCGAGAGCGCAACTTTCATCAAATCGAAGGTGTAGAACTGGCGCGTCAGCGGCACGGACACATGGCGAGGCGTGTTCGGATGGCTGGCCAGCGCGATCTTTACTTTGCGGCTCTTGAGGGCGTTGGCGTTCCTGGCGAGTTGCTCCAGAACTTCAGGATGCAGATCGGTGCGCTTGAGAAGTGCCAGGGCCAAGTCTTCAGTCAGGGCTGGGTCGGCGGCGGTGTGCAGCAGATCCGCGGGCGCGGCCGCCGTCGAGGGCGGAGCGCCTTCGGCTTCGAGAATCCCGTCTTTGGACTTTTTACTGTCGGACATCTTATCGTTTGAACATGGCGCGATCAGACCGCGTCGGACGGGGCAAGCCCCCCGTCTCTACTTTCGTCTTGCTCTGGCTAGCGCGCCTTCGACAGGGTCGGCCACGTCCTGGCGCACGTCGATGCCGGGAAAGCTTTTCTGCAGAGTATTGTAAAAAATCTGGCGCACCACTGGAGACTGACGAAAGACACTGCCCGTCATTGCTATCGGGAGCATGGCCCCTCTCGCAGGAGGCCCGAGACGGCGGACCACGGCGGCCGCGAGGGTCGCCAACTTTGCTCCCGCGTCGGATAGAAGCTCGCGAGCCATGAGGTCGCCTTCATCGGCAGCGCGGAGAACGACGGGAAACAGGCGCGGAAACTCGGGCGGCGGAGTTGAATTAGCGTGCTGCACCAATTCGTCGATGGTCGTGAGCTTCCAGGCGTGGAGGACCATGGCGGTGAGCGCAGTTTCAATATCCTCATCATGGGCGCTCAGAACGACGGAGATAGCGCGGCGGCCGATCCAGTAGCCGGAGCCTTCGTCGGAGACGGCGAATCCCCAACCTCCCGCGCGGGCGGTACGGCCGGCAGCGTCGCGGCCATAAACGATGGAGCCGGTGCCGGCGATCGCAATTACCCCGGGACCAGCGCCAAAAGCGGCTTCGAGGGCGATTACGGTGTCGCCGACAACTTCGATGTTGGCGGGAGCTGTTCCGGGAACTAATTCCGCGAGGATGCTGCGAATCTTTCCGGCGATCTCGGGCCGGGCGGCGCCGGTGGCGCCGATACAGGTGGCGCTGATCCCATCTGGAGAAATCCCGGCGGCGGCGCAAACCTGGCGGATAGCAGCATGCAGCGCTTCCCTCGCCTTCTGCTCGCCTAGGCGAATCACACTGCATCCGCCGGTCATCGCTTTCGCGAGCACGGCGGTTTCGTCGGCGAGAATGCAGCGGGTCTTAGTGCCGCCGCCGTCGATTCCGAGATAGTAGGCCATCGCGCTAGTTCTAACACAGGTTCTGCGGCGAGTCTGGCCGCCGAACATGCTTGTACAATGCTGCGAACCGGGGTTCGGCACGGGAGACGCGGCGAGCCGCGTCTCTATACAAAGGAATCGCGTGGGATTGAATCGCATCGACCTGCTGATTATCGCGGTTTACCTGGCGGGGATCACGTTGTTTGGGCTGCGGTTCCGCAAGCGGCAGCGCACCATGCGCGACTACTTTCTCGCCGACCGCAACATTCCCTGGTGGGCGATTTCGCTGTCGATCGTGGCGGCGGAAACGAGCACGCTGACCATCATCAGCATTCCCGGCCTCGCCTACGATTCGAATCTTACTTTTCTGCAACTGGTAATGGGCTATGTGATCGGGCGCGTCATTATTAGTTTTGTGCTGCTGCCACAATATTTTCGCGGGGAGCTGTATACCGCCTATCAGCTGATTGAGCGGAGGTTCGGTCCGGAGCTGCGCACGGTGACTGCCGGCCTGTTTCTGTTGACGCGCGCGGCGGCGGAGGGAGTGCGCGTATACGCCGTATCGATTGTGGTTGCGATTGCGCTGGGTACGGGCGAAGTCACTTCGATCGCCATCATCACGCTGCTGACTTTGATCTACACGTTTGAGGGCGGCCTGGCCGCGGTAATCTGGACCGATGTGGTGCAGACTTTTATTTATGTCGGCGGAACTCTGGTGGGGCTGATAACGATTCTTCATCTTGTCCCGGGCGGATGGTCGTCGGTTGAGGCGCTTGCCAGCGGATTGCACAAGTTCCAGGTGTTTGATTTTTCGCTTTTTGATTCGGCGACGTCATCCCCTTGGCCGCATTTGAGCTTTATCGTTATCTTTGCGAAACCTTACACGTTCTGGGCGGGAATAATCGGCGGCGCGTTCTTGACCACGGCCAGCCACGGCACTGACCAGCTCATCGTGCAGCGATTGCTGGCGGCGCGGAATCAACGGCAATCGGCGCTGGCATTGCTGTCGAGTGGGGTTGCGGTCTTCTTTCAGTTTGGGTTGTTTCTTTTTGTCGGCGTCATGCTCTTTGCCTACTACCGGGTTCCGTCGTCCACGTTTGGGCGGGCCGACAGAATCTATCCGACGTTCATTGTGAGCCGGATGCCGCACGGGATTGCGGGGCTGTTGATTGCGGCCATTCTTGCCGCGGCGATGTCGAATTTGAGCGCGGCGCTGAACTCGCTGTCATCGAGTTCGATCATGGATTTCTATCTGCGATTCCGCCCGGCAATAGGTGACGCGGGGCGACTGCGGCTGGCGCGACTGGCAACCATAGGATGGGCACTGGTGTTGTTCGGACTAGCGTTGTTTGCACTGCATCGAGTTGGCCGGGTGGTGGAGGTCGGTTTGCAAATCGCCTCGGTGGCTTATGGAGCGCTGCTCGGAGTGTTTCTTCTGGGAGTGCTGACCAAGCACGCGAATCAGCGCGGGGCGATTGTTGGCATGGTCTGCGGATTCTCGATGGAGCTGTATCTGTGGGGATGGTCGCAGGTCGCTTTCACCTGGTGGGTCGCGATCGGGACGTGCGTGACCTTTGCAGTGGGATACGCGGCGAGCGTTTTGTGGAGGGATGAAGCAAAAGTTTGAATCGCGGAAATCGTAGACATAGATCGTGGAGGACGCACAGAGAAAATGGACAAAGGCGCAAAGGACAATCATCTCCGTCCCGAACTGGCGCGCGACCTCGGCCTCTCCCATGCTGGCGCGATTGTGGTCGGAACGATCATCGGCAGCGGAATTTTCCTGGTCCCATCCGAGATGATGCAGGCAGTGGGCTCGGCGCGCCTCGTCTACCTCGCCTGGATGGTCGGCGGTCTGCTCTCATTTTTCGGCGCGCTTACTTATGCCGAACTGGGGGCGATGAAGCCGCAAGCCGGCGGCGAGTATGTCTATGTCCGCGACGCTTACGGGCCGCTCGCGGGATTTCTCTATTCCTGGACCTGGTTTCTGATCGCCAAGCCGGCTTCGATTGCAACCATCACGACTGGCCTTGTGCGGATTCTCGAAACCTTCCCGGTCTTCTCCTTTTTCTCCCAAGCCTGCATTTCGCATCCCTTTACCGTCAACTACGGACACCTGGTGGCCATTGCAGCCACCGTGCTGATTTCGTGGCTGAACTACATTGGGGTGCGCCGCGCGGGAGAATTTCAGTTTCTGTTCACCCTGCTAAAGGTCGCGATCATCCTCGGAATTGTGGCGGTGGGCTTTTCCTATAGCGGAGGAACGTGGGCGAATTTCGCCACCGAGTTTACGGGAGCGAAAGGCGGCGTGGCCGGATTTTTTGCGGCATTGGTGGCCGCACTTTGGGCTTACGACGGTTGGAACGATCTGAACATGGTGGCGGGCGAGATCCGGAATCCGCAGCGCAATATCCCGCTCTCGCTGATTTGGGGAGTGGCCACGGTGGGCGCGCTCTACATCCTCGTCAACGCGGCCGTACAGTATGTTCTCCCAGCTGCGGCGGTGGCCGCCTCGGAGCGTCCCGCGTCGGACGCGGTAGCGCTGGTACTGGGGCACGCAGGCGCCAGCCTGGTGTCGGCGGGCATGGCGGTTTCGATGCTCGTAACTCTGAATGGCACCATCATGAGCGGAGCGCGCGTGCCTTTTGCGATGGCACGCGATGGCTATTTTTTCAAGGCGCTGGCCGAGGTTCATCCACGGTTCCACACGCCGTCGGGCGCGATTTTAGTGCAGTGTGGGCTGGCCATCGCGTTGCTGCTGCTGGGCGGCAGTTTCCGCCAATTCTTTTCGCTGGCGATTTTCGCGGAGTGGTTGTTCTACATGATCGCCGGCAGCACCGTGTTCGTTTTCCGCCATCGGGAACCGCTCGCCAGCCGGCCTTATCGCGTCTGGGGATATCCCGTGGTTCCGGCGCTGTTTGTGCTGGTTGCCGCAGCACTTCTTTACTACACCTTTACTGACAATCTGAAGAGTTCGGCGGGCGGATGCCTGGTCATTCTG
>Ga0070761_10001578_pt1 | contig 14269 bp, 11 predicted proteins | sample HubBroMetageREF1_FD_66724 | JGI IMG/M metagenome (GOLD analysis project Ga0070761, IMG submission 66724) | Reference soil microbial communities from the Hubbard Brook experimental Forest, New Hampshire, USA - Hubbard Brook CCASE Soil... | ecosystem: Environmental > Terrestrial > Soil >...
ATCTCGGACGCGACCGAACCATGTACTACTTCGTGCTGGCGGCCTTCGTGGCGGTTTTCGCCCTGATCCGCCGCATCGTGCACTCGCCCTTCGGCCAGGTCTTGAAGGCGATCCGCGCGAATGAACCGCGCGCCGTGTCTCTTGGGTACGAGGTGGATCGCTACAAGCTGGCAGCTTTCGTGCTCTCCGCCGGCATGTCGGGACTGGCGGGGTCCCTGAAAGCTCTGGTGCTGGGCTTCGTCACGCTGTCGGATGTCAACCAGGTGACATCCGGCGAGGTGATTCTCATGACATTGCTCGGCGGCAGCGGAACCTTCTTCGGACCCGCGGTCGGAGCGGTCGTCGTCGTCAGCTTGCAGGAGTACCTCTCCGATCTGGTGGGCGGCTGGGTCTCCGTCATCATCGGCGCCATCTTCGTCATCTGCGTGATGCTTTTCAGGCGCGGCATCGTCGGTGAAATACAGCGCCGTTTTGTCATAATAACGCGAGCGACTTAACCGGCCGCGCTGCACCACACCGAGGGCTTGCGCGTCGCGGACGATCTGATATAAGACGACGAATAAGAATTAATAACGGTTCACGGGGAAATCGATCGCAATAATTCAACCGCAAATCCAACTTGAAGGAGCTTGACGATGTACCGATTGACTTCGGGTCTTACCATTGCCTCGGTGGCACTGGCATTTGCCGCCGCCGCCCAGGCGCAATCCGTCTCCACGCATCATGTGCGCGATGTGGTGAGCGATGGCGTCGCGCAGCAGGTTGGGCGGCTTCCGGAAACGCAGGTCCTGAGCCTGGACATCGTGTTGCCGGTGCGCGACCGGGAGGGACTGGATAACTTCGCGGAGCAAGTGGCCAATCCCAGGAGCATTTCCTATCGCCATTACCTTAGCGTCGCCCAGTTCACCGAAACTTTCGGTCCCACGCAGGCCGATTACGACGCGGTGGTCCAGTTCGCCAAAGACAATGGATTGAGCGTCACCGGCGGAAGCCGCGACGGCATGGACGTGCAGGTGAAGGGAACCGTCGCCGCGATCGAATCGGCATTCCACCTGGAGCTGCTGACCTACCAGCATCCCACGGAGGATCGCACGTTCTATGCGCCCGACCGTGAGCCGACCACCAGTCTCAGGTTCCCACTCTGGCATGTTTCGGGCTTGGACGATTACTCCATACCGCATCCGATGTTGGTCACGCGGAGCGACTACGCGCAAGCACACGGGATTTCTCCCGATGCGATACCGCGCGCCACGACGGGGTCGGGCCCCAGCGCCTCCTTCTTGGGTAGCGACATGCGGGCGGCCTACTATGGCGGATCCCTGACGGGCGCCGGCCAAAATCTGGGCCTGTTGGAGTATCTCGGCACCGACTTGGCCGACTTGCAAACGTATTACACGAATGTCGGCCAGACCAACAATGTGCCGATCACGCTGCTGTCGACCGACGGAACCAGCACCTCCTGCGTGGACACTCGCAAAGGTAAGCACTGCGACGACACGGAGCAGACCATCGACATGACGCAGGCACTCGGCATGGCGCCGGGGCTGGCGAGTTTGGTGATGTACATCGGGTCCACCGACACCGCGATCATCAGCGCGATGACCACGCACGACCCGCTGCCCACGACGATCGGCTGCTCCTGGGGATGGACACCCGCGGATCCCACCACGCTGGATCCGTATTTCGAGAGAATGGCCACTCAGGGCCAGACCTTCTTCGTGGCCTCGGGCGATAGCTCCACCTGGTCGAGGCGCGTGGAGGCCTGGCCGGCGGACGATGCCCATGTGGTCGGGGTCGGCGGCACGGACCTGGAAACCGCGAGCGCGGCGGGCCCCTGGGCCTCGGAAACGGCTTGGGAGGACAGCGGCGGCGGCATCTCGCCCGACAAGATTGCCATCCCGACTTGGCAGCAAATCTCCGGCGTGATCAATTCCAGCAACAAGGGATCAACGAAATATCGAAATGGGCCCGATATCTCGGCGAACGCCAACTTCACCTTCTACACCTGCGCCGATCAGAAGGCCTGCCTTGCCAACGACTACGGCGGCACCAGTTTCGCGGCACCGATGTGGGCCGGCTTCATTGCGCTCGCCAACGAGCAATTGGCGTCCAATGGCGATGCGCCGGTAGGGTTCCTGGATCCGACGATTTACGCTCAAAACGTCACATCGGTGTATGCCACCGACTTTCATGACATCACCAGCGGCACCTCGGGTAAGTACTCGGCGGTGGTCGGCTACGATCTCGTGACCGGTTGGGGCAGCCCGAAGGCTGCGTTGATCACGACGCTGGCGCCGTAGCGATGTAGAAAGGGAATGAGCCCAGGGCGGCCCGGAGGAATCCGGGTCGCCCTGGCGTCGCTCGTGACACAGGATTTTCACCGAGCGGTCCGCGAGGCCTGCCTCTGGCTGCCCGAAGCCGAGGAGTTCGTCTCGCATGGGGCGCCGAATTTCAGGGTACGCGGCAAGACCTTCGCCACCTTCGTGGTGAATCACCACGGCGACGGACGGGTCGCGCTCTGGCTCAACGCAGCGCCGGGCACCCGGGAGCTGTATGTCGGTGCCGACCCGAAGCGATTCTTCGTGCCTCCCTATGTCGGTGTGCGCGGATGGTTTGGCGTGCACCTCGACCGCGGCCTTCCGTGGCGGCGCATTGCCACCCTGGTGCGCGAGGCCTATTTGAAAGTCGCGCCTCCCAAGCTCGCTCTCACAATCGGCGCGGCACCGGCGATTCGAGCGCCGGCTCGCAAGCCCTCCGCGGCCGATATCGACCCCATGCACTCCGTTCGCGGCAAGAAGCTGCTCTCGACCCTGCGCGCCATTTGCCTGAAATGGCCGGAAACACGGGAGCTTCGCCAGTTCGGATATCCCGGGTGGGCCGTCGGTAAACGCACCTTCTGCCTGGCGAAGGCAGGCGAAGCAAGCATGGCTGTCTGGTGCTGGGTGGGCGTCGAACGCCAGGGATTGCTTACGATCGACCCGCGCTATCGGATCCCTGCCTACATGGGGCACAACGGCTGGATCGCGCTCGATGCATCCAAGCGTTGCGACAGGGTCGAGGTCGAGGCATTGGCGCTGGAAAGCTATCGCCACTTCGCCTCGAAGCGTACGCTGCGCAGGCTCGAGGACGATCGGATGTGAAGAAGCGGTACACAGAGGAGGTTTCTATATTTATGCGTCTCGCCATCATTGCATTCGCGTTCCTCACACTGGCTGGCTTTGCTCGAGCAAGCGCGGTTGCGGGCCACGACTATGTGGTGTTGGATGTGCCACAGCGGCAGGAGAGCAAGGGCAAAATCGAGGTAATTGAATTCTTTTCGTGGGGCTGTCCGCACTGCTACGATTTTTATCCGCTGCTGGGGCAGTGGGTTGCGAGGCTGCCAAAAGACGTCATCTTCAAGCGCATACCGGTGGGTCTCGGACATCCGGAATGGGACACTCTCGTAAGAACATACTATGCGCTGCAGACCACGGGGGATCTGGCCCGCTTGGACACAGCCATATATGAGGCGATTCACCAAGAACATGTTGCTCTCTTCGACGAGAAAAGCATTGCTGCGTGGGTGGGGCAGCACGGTGTGAACGTGGCGGCCTTCACGCAGGCCTTTCATTCGTTCGACGTCGAAACCAGCGTGGGCCGATCCGAGCAGACCGCAATTGATTATCGAGCGGGAGGGATACCCACGATCGCGGTAGGAGGGCGCTACACCGTGACCGGCGAGCCGGCCAAAATACTTGCCGTGGCGGATGAACTCATCGCCAAGACTCGAGCTGAGGATGGAAAGCCAAAGAAGTAGCCTTTACTCAGGCTGCCACAATTCGATCGGCTTGCCGTCCGGGTTATCGGGCTATTTGATCTCGACTTCCACGGCGAGGGCCGTTGCGCCGGAGCGATTTTTTAGCACGTAGCTGCCGGCCGGACGCCAGCGCCAGCGCGGCCCACCGGCGGACACCCGTTCGGATTTTCCGCCGCTCTTCGTCTGCTCAATGGCAGAGCCCGGCATCACGATCAGGACGCCGGGCCCGAGCTCGATCGGCGCGCTCGACTGTCCCGCGCCCAAGGAAATGCTGTAGCCGCGAATTCGATCATTGTCGATGGGCACCGGCGCGGCCGAGCTCGCACTCCCGGTACGGTGATCAGCGGCGAGCTTGAGTTCGACGTCAAGCAGGTGAACCGCGGAGGATCCGGTATTCACCACGCGATGCACGTAGGGCTTCGCGTCGCCGGCCGCGAACCCGATCGACCCCGCCGCATGAGGAGCGGAATCCGGCTGCGGCTGGCCCTCGGGTTGGTTGGCAGTGGTGACGTCGGCGAGATATACCGCGAAATTATCGCGGCTGTGACGATGAAATAGCGTGGAGGTCCCCGGCTCGATGGTGACCTCGAGAATCCGGATGAGCGAATTTTCGAACACCACGTGGTGATGGGGCTCGTTCTGGATATCGATGACCGCGCCGGTATCGGCGCACAGCGGCAGCACCACCGCGAAGTTCACCACGAGCGCTGCCAACAGCCGCTGAGTTACTTTGAGCATGCCGTTCTCCCCCAAGCGTGAATACCTCTCTTGACTGGAGCATAGCGCGTCCGGGCGGCGCCGAGGAGCCTAAGCTGATGTTGCAGGCCGGCCGTCGGTGCGATAAGTTGCGCCAACAACCAAGACAGGGATGTGCCCAAATGAACGCACCCGATCGCTGCTCCCCCCAAACCCCGCACAGCCACAGCCGGCGCACGCTCCTGAGGTCCGCGGGCGGTTTATTCGCGATGGGAATGCTGGGCGGCTTGTCGCTGGCGCCCGGAATTACCCTGGCCGCGGCCATGAGCAAGGAGGATCGCGACAAACTCAGTCCCGATCAAATCATCGATGCCTTGAAGCAGGGCAACGAGCGTTTTCGCAACGGCAAGATGCGGGGCCAGGACTACCTTGCGCAGCAGAAGGCGAGCGCGGCGGCCCAGTATCCGGCGGCGGCCATCTTGAGCTGCATCGACTCGCGCGCTCCGGCCGAGATCATTCTGGATGCGGGTATCGGCGATGTCTTCAATGCGCGTGTCGCAGGCAACATCGTCAACGACGACATGTTGGGCAGTCTGGAATTTGCCTGCGCCCTCGCCGGCGCCAAGGTCATCGTAGTGATGGGGCATACGGCCTGCGGCGCGATCAAGGGCGCCATCGATGACGCCAAGCTCGGCGAACTCACCGGACTTCTGAGCAAGATCAAGCCGGCGATCCAGGCGACGAAGTACACGGGTGAGCGTACCAGCAAGAACTATGGCTTTGTCGACGAGGTGGCGAAGTCCAATGTGCGGCTGGGGTTGGATGAGATACGCCGGCGCAGCGATGTGCTCGCGGGCCTGGAGAAGGACGGCAAGATCAAGATTGTCGGCGCGATGTACAACCTCGCGAGCGGCCGGGTCGACTTCCTGGCCTGAGCCGCGCCTTCAGTCCGCGGAGCGCAGCTTCGCCACGTCTTGGGCCGTGAGCGCTGAGCCCTTGGCGCCGAACCGCGCCGTCACGTAGTTCGCAACGCTGGCGATTTCCGCATCCGAATAGGTGCCGCCGAAGGCCGGCATGTTGTCGGAGTCGACCGCATAATGGCGCTGGCCCCCCGCGATGATGACCTGCGCGACATTGTTGGCGGTCGGATCGTTGATGGCGCGCGTGCCGGTCAACGTGGCGAAAGGAATCACCGGGCTTACTCCGGTCCAGCCATGACAGCCGGCGCATGCGCCCTCGTACACTGCCTTTCCGTGCGGCTCCGGCGCGCCGTCGCCGGCCTGCAGTGCTGGCGCGGGAGTGTGTTTGGGTTCCGGCAGATCCTCGCTCGCGATGGCGGGCACGGTACGCAGGTAGGTGACGAGGGCGGTGATGTCGCTGGGCTTCAGATGGCTCAAACTGGCATCGACCGCTTCGCCCATGGGACCGGTGGCGGTGCCGCGATCCGCATGTCCACTGGACAGATACTGGGCAATGTCCGCATCGCTCCACTCGCCCACGCCGCTTTTTGGATCCGCGGTGATGTTGTAGGCATCCCAGCCAGCCTGCACGGCGCCCGCAAATTTCTTTCGATTGTTGAGCGCGAAGGCGAGATTGCGCGGCGTGTGGCACTCGCCGCAATGAGCCATCGCCTCGGCGAGATAGGCGCCGCGATTCCACTCCGGAGTGCGGTCCAGATTCGGCTCGTATCGCTTGTCGGGATTGAAGAAGGCCCACCACAGGCCCATCAGCGCGCGCTGGTTGAAGGGAAAGACCAGGGTGTTCTTTGGGCTGGGCGCATGCACGGGCTTCAAGGTGAAGAGATAGGCCATGATCGCGAGCGCATCGGCGTCCGACATGTAGGTGTAGCTGGCATCGGGCATGGCGGGATACAGCTTGGCGTTGCCGCGGCCGATTCCCTTGTGCAGGGCATCGAGGAAATTCGCGTTGGTGTAACTGCCGATACCGGTGTCAACATCCGGGGTGATGTTGGTCGAGTACAGCGTCCCGAAGGGCAGCACGAATGCGCGGCCGCCGGCAAAGGGCACCCCGTCCTTGGCGGTGTGGCAGACCACGCAATCCGCCGCGTGCGTCAGGTACTCGCCTCGCTCGATGAGGCTGGCCGATTTGAGCTCGGTGGGAACTCCGGTCGGATCCGCCTCGGTGTACGCCCCAAGGGCCACCTGCTTGCCGCCGGCAAAATCGGTGGGTTGGGGACCGAACACCTCATAGGCCGCCACGGCGATGACGGCTACGGCAATGACCGCGACCGTCCATAGGATCGGGTGCGAACGGCTCGGCGTCGTCGTCGCACTCATGGGGCTTCAGCTCCGCCCTTGGTGAAGGGGAACACATGCAGCCGCTTGCCGGTGGCCGCGAAAATGGCATTGGCGACGGCCGGCCCGATCGGCGCGACACCCGGCTCGCCCACGCCGGTAGGGTTTTCGCGGGAGGGCACGATGTGCACCTCCACCCGCGGCATCTCATTCATGCGCAGCACGCGATAGTCGTTGAAATTGCTTTGCTCGACGTGGCCGTCCTTGAGCGTGATCGCGCCATGCAGCGCCGCGCTCAGGCCAAAGCCGATGCCGCCCTCCATTTGCGCCCGGATGATGTCCGGATTGATGGCGATGCCGCAGTCCACGGCGCACACCACGCGCTCGACCTTGATGGCGCCGGCCTCATCGACGCTGACTTCCGCCACTTGCGCGACGTAGGTCTTGAAGGCCTCGCCCACGGCAATGCCGCGGCCTCGGCCCTTCGGCAGCGGCGAGCCCCATCCGGCCTTGTCGGCGGCCAGCTCCAGCACGGCTTGCATCCGCGGCTCGTGCGCGAGCAGTTTGCGCCTGAAGGTGAAACCGTCCACTCCGGCCGCGTGAGCGACTTCGTCGATGAAAGCCTCAACGGCGAAGGTGGTGTGCGAGCTGCCCACCACACGCCACCACAGCACGGGCACGCCGGTCGTGGTTGTGGATAGGTCCACCGCGATGTTGGGGATGGAGTAGGCCATGGTCGCGGCGCCTTCCACCGAGGTGGGATCGATCCCATCCTTGATCATGCCGGCGAAGGCCCCGCCGGCCATGATGGACTGGCCGACGATGACTTGGTGCCAACCCGTGAGATCGCCCTGCGCATTCAAGCCGGCCTCGAGCTTGTGGAAATACATGGGCCGATATAGGCCGCCATGGATGTCGTCCTCGCGAGTCCACTGCAGTTTGATCGGCGTGCCGTCGGCGCCGAACGCCTTGGCGATCGATACCGCCTCCACGATGTAGTCCGAAAAGACATTCGCGCGCCGGCCGAAACTGCCGCCGGCATACAGGGTATGAATGATGACCTGCTTCGGATCCAAGCCCGCCGTGTGCGCGGCGTTGGCCTGATCGAGGGTTTGAAACTGGTCGCCGGTCCAGATCTCGCAGCCGTTGGCGTCGAGCTTGACCACGGCATCGAGCGGTTCCATCGGCGCATGGGCGAGGTAGGGAAATTCATAGCTGGCGGAAATCTTATGAGTCGCGGCGTCGATGGCCTTCCGGGCATCGCCTTCCTTGCGCGCGGAAGCCGCAGGCTGGTCCGCGAGCCGCCGATACTCCTCCATCAGCGCCGCGGAGCTGCGCTTCTCGGCCTTGGAATCGTCCCACTCGATCTTCAAGGCGTCGCGCCCCTGCTTGGCGGCCCAAAAGCTCTTCGCGACCACGGCGACGCCGCCCGCTACCTGCACCACCTTGACCACACCCGGCAGCTTGCCGGCCGCCGAATCATCGAAGGACTTCACCGTCGCGCCGAACAGCGGTGGGCGCTTCAGCAGCGCCACCAGCATGCCCGGCATTTCGACATCGATGGTGAACTGCGCCGTGCCATTGCATTTCGCGGGGACATCGACGCGCGGCGGCAGATGGCCGATGAGCGTGAAGTTGTCCGGGTTCTTGAGCTGCACCGTCGAGGGTACAGGCAGCGCGGCCGCCGATTTCACCAACGAGCCGAAGGTCGCTTGACGCTTGCTGGCGGCGTGATAAATCACGCTCTTGTCGACGGTCAATTCGGATACCGGAACCCGCCACTGGTTCGACGCGGCGGTGAGCAGCATGGCGCGCGCCTTGGCTCCGGCATCGCGCAGCTGCGCCCAGGAATTCGCGATGGCGGAGCTGCCGCCAGTTCCCTGGATGGTGCCGAAGATTAAGTTGGCGTAGCGACTGGCATCGGCGGGCGCGCTTTCGACTTGCACCCGGGCCCAGTCCGCATCGAGTTCCTCGGCGAGAATGGTGGCGAGTCCCGTATAGGAGCCTTGGCCCATTTCGATGTGCTTGGAAATGATGGTGATGCTGTCATCGGCGCCGATCCTGACGAAGGCATTCGGTGCAAACGGCGGGAGGCTGGATGCGCCGCCAGCCGCGGCCGCCTTACTCGGCGCCGCCCACTCGAATCCGATGGTGAGCGCGCTGACCGCCGCCGCACCCGCGCCCTTCAGGAATTCGCGCCGGTCTGCTCGAGAGGGTGAGTAAAGGCGGCTGGTCATTCCTATGCCTTCGCCTGAGCCGCGGCATGAATTGCGGCGCGTATCCGCGTGTAGGTGCCGCAGCGGCAGATATTCCCGCTCATCGCGGCATCGATGTCGGAATCCGTGGGTGCCGCATTCTTTTCCAAAAGCGCGGTCGCCGACATGATTTGCCCCGACTGGCAATAGCCGCATTGCGGAACCTGCAACGAGATCCACGCGGCTTGCACGGCCTTGGCCTGCGGGCTCCGCAGTCCCTCGATGGTGGTGACTTGCCGATTGGCCACGGAGGCCAGCGGCAGGACGCAGGAGCGCACGGCCTGTCCATCGAGATGAATGGTGCAGGCTCCGCACAGGGCCATGCCGCAGCCGAACTTGGTTCCATGCAATCCCGCGACTTCGCGCAGCGCCCAGAGCATCGGCATGTTCGGATCCGCATCCAGCGTGGTGCTCTTGCCGTTCAACTGAAATGTCGTCGCCATGATGACTCCACGAGGTCCGTAATCAATACTACAATTTCGCGCGACGACAAGTTCAAAAATTCTTCGGTGGTCCCGCTATGATCGCACCCGCAATCCGTTTCCGAATTGATTTCACCGACAACGTGAACCTGGGGCCGGGAAAGATCGCGCTGCTGGAGGCGATAAAATCCACGGGGTCGATTTCCGATGCGGCGCGCGCGCTCGGCATGAGCTACCGTCGTGCATGGATACTGATTGACAGCGTAAAACAAGGCTTTTCCGAGGCTGTCATCGTCTCGGCCAGCGGCGGCAAGGGCGGCGGCGGAGCGCGGGTCACCGCCTTCGGCGATAGCTTGATCGATCAGTACCGCATGCTCGAGCGCGAGATCACGCGGCTGGGCGCGCAAACCTTGAGTGAGATTATTCCGCGCGTGATCGAGCGGTCGAGCGCCGGCAGGCCGGCCAGAAAGCGGCTCGCGAAGCGGATTCTGTAGCGGCTTTTCGGGCTCGCCGTATCCGATCGGATACAACGATCGCGCGCGTTGCTTACTTCTTGGTGAAAGTGACCTTGCAGGGGCGGCCTTCCACCCGGGTTCCCGTGCCCGTCGTGTCGGAAAATTTGGCATCGATGTGATAGCCATAGGACGTGCCCGCGGGTCGCTGACCCACCGCGAACTGCGAGGCGCCCACCAGGCCGTCCGCGTAGATGCTGGAGGCGCCGTCGCGGCTGATCTTGCCGTCGATGGTCAGCCACCCCGGTTCCCCCTTCGCGCCTTTTTCGCCGTGCAAGACGCCGTCCTTCACCGTCGACGGAAATTGATAGGAGAAGCCCAAGGCTCCGTTCGAATTGGGGCAGGAAATGATGGTGTCCCAGACGCCGTCGAAGAGGCCGCCGGCGCCGGCATCATCGGCGCGCGCGGCTCCGAAGAAAATCGCCGATAGGCAGACACCATAGATTATTGAATTGCGCACGGTCCTTGAACCTCCGGTTAAGGGGAATCGGCTGGTTTTGCCAGAGCATTATGGTCCAAACGCGCGCTCGATCAAACGCCTAGCGGCCTCGAAGGAACCGGGCGAGCAAGCTCTGGCGCAGCTCTCCCTCCATCGGCCCGATGCGAATCCATTCCAGCGCCAAGGTTTCCCAGTCGTCGGCGCCGGCCTCGCGGCCCTGGCCCATTCGCTCGACCAGGCGTTGCATCTGATAACTGCGGCGCAGCTCCTGGTCCTCCGGCGGCGTCGGCAGATCGGCGCGAAGCTCGTTGCGGATGCACAGTATCCGAAGCGCGGCCTCGTTGGCCTCCGCGCCGGCGGCTGCCGCGGCGTGCGCTTGGGTCCAGGCCGCATCCAGAGCCTGAGCGCCGCCCTTGGGCCAGTGCGGGACGCCGGCGATGAAATTCTCCGCCGCCACTTTAAGGGCATCGCGATCCGAGACCGCGGCGTCCTTCGAAACCGCCCAGCCGTAATCCTGGATGCGCCGGGCGGCCTCGATGAGATCGGCGAAGGATTGATCCCTCTCGCGCTGGCGCATCGTGGACAGCGCCGCGGTGCAGAGCTTCAGCGCGCGCTCGAATCGTTGGCGCAGCGCGCGTTGCTCATGTTTTGAGAACTCACCCAAAGCCTCGAAGTCGGCGCGCCACTGCGGAAGCTGCGCCGCGGCGGCCAGTAGTTCCGGCCCAGGAAGTCCCGCGGCCTGCTCGCACTGCGAGCACAGCGCCACGGCCTTGAGCTGGTTGGCCTTGAGAGCGGCGCCTTGCTCGATGAGCGCCTGCTCACGCCTTCGAAATACCGCGTCGCAGTGCTCGCGAAATTCCTCCCACAGCTTTTGTTCCTGATCGCGCCGCGCGGGGCCGATGTCCTTCCATTGCATCTGCAGACGCTTGAGCGCATCCACGGCCTCGCGATCATCCTGACCTCGGGCAGCTTGTGCGCGCTGGATGAGCCCTTTCTTGGCTTCGGCATTGCCGGCCTGCCAGGCATCCAGCGGGCCCTGAATGCGGCCGATGGCGGCATCGAATTCCTCCTGAAGCTGCTTGCCCGCCGCTCGCTCCACCGGAAAGTGCCGCCGCCATTCCAGCGGCGCCTCGCGCAGCACCGCAGCCACCGCTCGCCAGTCCGGATTCTCGCCGCCTTGCGCGGCTTCGAAGGCCTTGAGCCGCTCGATCACATGCCGGCGCTTGTCCAGATTCGCCTGTCGCAGTTGCGCCTGGGCTTCGAAGTAGGCGCGGCAGGGCTGGTAGGCGGTCTCCGCGGCCCGGTGGAAGCGCTGCCAGTCGGCCTCCGAATCGATGATCACTCCCTTGCTGATGGTTTTCCAGTCCTCCTGCAGTTGCTTGATGCGGTCCGCGAGCGCCTTGGGCTCCTCCGAGGAGCCGATGAGCGCCTCCATCTCCGCGATCAGCTCGACGCGCTTGGGCGCCACCGCATAATCCTTCCACAGCTTGAGCTCGTTCAGCTTCGCATCGAGCTGCTGCAGCTGGCCTGCGAGATGCGGCGGCAGTGCCGGTATCGCATCGAGCTTCTCTTGGATTGCGCGACGCAGCCCGGCCGCGCCCCCGGTATGTCCCTCGCGCAGCGCGCCCTGAGCTTTGCCGATCAGGCCGCCCAGCTGGCGTAAAGCAAGCGCCTCGGCGGCCAGCTTCTCCGCTCGCGCCTTTTCCTCCGCCGCCCGCGCAGCCGCGGCTTCGGCCGCCGCCTCGGTCGCCGCGAGGGTAGCAAGCTCGTTGAGGCGCTGGGTCTCCTGTTCAGCCAGAGCAAGGGCCTCGGCCTCGGCCGCCTCCATGACTGCGCGCTGGGATTTCTCCGCGGCGGCTTGGCCAAGTTGCCGCGCATGCTCGGCAATGACTTCCCGGCAGCGCACGATGGCCTCATCCGCGCGCTGCCTGAATTCTGCCGCCGCCTGCAGCTCGATTGTGCGCCAGCGTGCCTCGAGCCGCTCCAAAGCGTCAGGATAGGATTCATAGGGGCTGCGCGCAGCATGTTGCTCGAGGGACGCGCAGAGCGTTGCGACATTGCTCTTGATCTGTGCAATGCGCTCTTCCTCGGCATGCAGTGCATCGCACTTCTGTTTGATGATCTTGAATGCGCTCTTGTCCCTGTCGCGGGTCTGCTTGAGTAGTTGCTTGAGCTCGTCGGGGTCTTGAACTCCCTGCGCGGCGGCCTGACGCAGCCGGCTCGTGGAACCCTCCATGACCAACTTGGAGAGGACGCGCGGGTCGTCGATGAGGTTTACGACCTTGGTCAGATGCTTGGGGTCGCTGCATAATGCCGCCACGGCCAGCAGGGCATGAGTGTTGCTTCCTGGAGCGCAAAGCGCAGAAAAATCGATCGCGCCTGAATCGATGAGCTGCGCCATGCGCTCTTGCGCAATCCTTTCGAGGCCGGAGGCGTCAGTCGCATCCGACGCATCCGACGCATCATCCAAAGGTCCGGAGGTCAGGCCCGCCAGCTCTCGCAATGTCGCGCCGTCACCAAGCTCACGCACGGCGTCCGCCTGCGACGCGAGCGCTCCGGCCGGATCCTCAGGCGCAGGCGCCGGCTCCGGACTCGCCGATCGAAACAATTGCGACAACGGCGTCAAACGCGTAAATCGCATGATTTTATGATGCCCCCGCCGATGCTGATGTGAAAGATCGCCGGTCTTGAAGTTGACAGGCCGGTTTACATCGTCAGACTATCGGACCTTACCGTGAAACGAATTGCCGTAGCTCCGCGCTGAAATCCAGTGGCGCGTTCCAAGTTCCGCCGCCGAATCGGCGTGCTCATCCTAGCATGCCTCCTGATTGCGGCCGCTGTCACCGCCATCTGGATGGTGCACCTGGACGGCGTGGTCACCCGGGAATTCCAGGGCCGGCACTGGTCCGTGCCGGCGCGCGTGTATGCCGCGCCGCTGGAGCTGTACGCCGGCGCGCCGGTCTCGGCGAGCGATCTGGAAGAGGAGCTTCATCGCCTGCATTACCGCGTCGGAGATCCTGCTGCCGGCCCCGGTGTGTACCGGCGAAGGGGAAACAGTTTCGATCTACATGCGCGCCGCGTGCGCTTCATCGATGAACTGCGCGATCCGCAACAAGTGTCGATCACTGCGGATTCGAATGCCGTCACGGCCTTGAAGTCGGGCGACGGCGCGGAGCTGCCCGTGTTCCGGCTCGACCCCGCCGTGATCGGCAGCGTGTTTCCGATCCACGGCGAGGATCGGCTGGTACTGGCGCCCGCGGACGTGCCGCCGCTGCTGCGCTCCGGCATCAAGCTGATCGAGGATCGCCGCTTCGACGAGCACCCCGGCGTGGACGTGCGCGGCATGCTGCGGGCGGTATGGGCCAACCTGCGCGCCGGCCACGTGGTGCAGGGCGGCAGCACGCTGACGCAGCAGCTGGTGAAGAACTACTTTCTGTCGGATGAGCAAACCGTCGGCCGCAAGGTGACCGAAGCTTTGATGGCGCTGCGGCTGGAGGCGCATTTCTCCAAAGAGGAAATCCTGGTGGCCTATCTCAACGAGGTCTATCTCGGCCAGGATGGCTCGCGCGCCATACACGGCTTCGGCTTAGGGAGCGAGTACTACTTCGCCAAGCCTCTCGACGAGCTCGATGCCGGCGAGCTGGCCATGCTGATCGGGCTGGTCAAGGGTCCTTCTTATTACGACCCACGCAAGCATCCGGACCGGGCGCGCGTCCGGCGAAATCTGGTCTTGCAGGAACTAAGCAGCACTCATTTGATCGATGCCGCGACGGCAGAGCGCGCAGCTTCAGCCCCACTGGGACTTCGCCCGCCGGGCAGCAGCTACGTCCCGGCGTATCTCGACCTCGTCCGGCGGCATCTGAAGCGCGACTATGCCGAGGCGGATCTCGCGGC
>Ga0070761_10001579_pt1 | contig 14269 bp, 10 predicted proteins | sample HubBroMetageREF1_FD_66724 | JGI IMG/M metagenome (GOLD analysis project Ga0070761, IMG submission 66724) | Reference soil microbial communities from the Hubbard Brook experimental Forest, New Hampshire, USA - Hubbard Brook CCASE Soil... | ecosystem: Environmental > Terrestrial > Soil >...
GCGGCGGATGCAGCGATGACCGCCAAGCCCGTGCGTTTCGAGAAAGTGGAATTCGCCGAACGGATCATAACGATACCGGTGACCAATCGCGGCTTCGAGATGGCGGCGCAGGCAGACCTATATAAAGGACGCAAAAAGACTACCGCGGACGGCGCAACGACCACTTCCGTGGGATTGATTCGCATGTCGGGCCGCCAGTCCGTACTGGCCGTCGCGCTAGTGCCGGGTGAGATGTATCCGGAGCTGAGCGTAGGCGGCGTGGAGCGTTACGCGGGCGCCGATTTTCCGGACGCGCCCATCGAAACGCCGATCAAATCCATGCTGCACGCGCAGTTCAAGATGCTGATCGGGTTGGCCGACGACGAGATCGGGTACATCATCCCGAAGGCGGAGTGGGACGAAAAGCCGCCTTACCTGCAGAACGCCAAGAAAGCATGGTACGGGGAGGAGAACTCTGTGGGGCCGGACGCGGCCGCGCGCATCGCGGCGGCTATCCAGGAATTGGCCGCTAATTAGAAGCGGTCGGTTCTAATCCGGCAAATTTCGCCATCATCACAAATGAGTGACGTCGGCGGCGTGCTGGGGACCCAAGCGCCAGCTAGTGACATCCCAAGCATCGAAACTTCCGTCCATGGCACACCGCGCAAGTCGTCTTGTCCAGCCCTAGCTTGCCGCTGGTGTGGGTATCCAGGAAATCGGGCGTGTGGCTGGCGGGCGTCAGCTTGGCCTCTTTCGCGTGGCAGAACTCGCAACTATACGGCGGATCGATCTGATTGTGGCACACCAGGCAATCCGCCATTTGCGGCAGACCGCTCCGGTCCGGCCGGTCGGAGACTTCAAGGCCGCGATGGCACGCCTCGCATGAATTCTGCGTGTTGAGTTGCGCCCGCAGCTCAGGTCCGGCCGACGTCAAGTACGTCTTCTTATCAATCGCGGCGGCGATCAACGGCGCCACGTTGCCGAGTTTGAGATGCAGTTGGTGGTCGAAGTGCGCCAGGAGCGTCAGCCTGTGCAAGCCGGGCGCGCTGATCTCCGCGGTCTTGTGACACTTCAGACAGGCGCTCTGCGTGGGCAGGAGATTGTCGCCCACATGACAAGCGGCGCAATCCAGCTTCGCCGCCAGATGAATCCGGTGCGAAAATGGCTGCGGCGTCTGCGCAAACGCCACGCCGCTGACCGCGATTAACAGGAATGGAATTCGCAATTAATGTTTATAGCCGATGCGCCAGATCTTCTTCCCGCCGTCGTCCGATACCAGCATGCTGCCATCCGGCAGGATCAGCAGTCCCACCGGACGGCCCCACACATCGCGGCTGTCCGGCGATATCATCCAGCCGGTGAGGAAATCGCTCTCCGGGCCGGAAGGTTTGCCATTGCGAAACGGAATGAAAGCGATCTTATATCCCACCCGCTTTGCCCGGTTCCAGGAGCCGTGCATAGCCAGAAAAGCTCCGTCCCGATACTCCGCGGGAAACTGTTTCGCGGTATAGAATTCGAAATCGAGTACCGCTTGGTGCGCCGGTATCAAGGGAACGTCCGGCACAATGGTTTTCGCCACCAGGTCCGGCGCCTGGCCCTTGTTGCGCGGGTCTTCATTCGGGCCGATGTAAGCATACGGCCAGCCGTAGAAGCCGCCCTGCTGGATGTGCGTGAAGTAATCGGGCACCAGGTCGTCGCCCAACGCGTCGCGCTCCTGCACCGCAGCCCACAGCGTATCGGTCCCCGGATACCAATGCAGCCCGATGGGATTCCGCGTACCCGCGGCGTAAGTCTCGTGGCCGCTGCCATCCGGATTGTAGCGGTTGATGGCCGCGCGCACGGGGTCCTCGCCGGTCGAAACGTTGGAGCCCGAGCCGACCCCCACATACAGCTTCTGGCCGGCCCCGTCGAAGAGCAGGCTGCGCGTCCAGTGGCCCTGTCCGAATCCCTTCAGCGAAACCACTTCCTCGCCCGGCCCGGCCGTCATGGCTTTGGCGTCGTACTTGTAGCGCTTGATGGACTGCGGCTCGCCCACGTAAAGATACTCGTGCCAGAGCGCCAGCCCGTAGGGACGGTGCAGACCCGTGATCAGCTTCTTGCGGTCGTGCGCCTGGTAGCCATCGGATTTACTCAGCGGAATCGCATAAACTGTTCCATCGGGAGCGTCCGCGGCGTCGCTGAGCAGCAGTTCGCCACTGGGACCCAGCAGCATATAGCGGGGCACCGCGAAGTTCTCCGCGTACACGCTAACCGAAAAGCCCGCGGGCACATGTAACTGGGCGCCCGCCGGCTGTGGGATCACGTGCGGACCATTATTGGCGGACGGTGTCGCGTAAGGCGGCGCCAGTTTCACATCGGCGGCGTAGAAAGCCGCGGCTGCAAGCAAAACGGCGGCGCAGAGCGGAATCCCTCTGTTTTTCATGACTCCATTCTAGCGCGCGATTGCCGCGTCGCCGCGTCGCCTCCGCCCTCCGGTCATTCGCCGCGAATGGCGGCCAGCGGGTCGATACGCGCCGCGCGCCGCGCCGGCACAAATGCCGCCAGAGCTGCGACCAGAGCTAGCGTAAGCACCGTACCCGCAAGCGTTGCCGAGTCCATCGCGTTCACGCCGAACAACAGCGAACGCAATAGGCGGCCTGCCATCCAAGTCAGCAGGAGTCCGGCCGCCGCGCCCATCGCCAGCAGGCGAGCTACCCCCGTCACCAGTTGCCTCACGATCTGACGCGGCTCGGCGCCCAGCGTCATGCGCACGCCAATCTCGCGCGTGCGCGCCGTCACCACCAGCGTCACCAGGCTGTAAAGACCCACCGCGGCGAGCAGCATCGCCGCCAGCGCAAACGCGGTGACTACGCGGCTCTTCAAACGCGGTTCGTCCAGCGATTCGTTCAGCACTTCCGGCACCGTCTTCATCCCGAAAACCGCGCGCGTAGGATCGATCTGGCGCACGATGGGACGGACCGCCTGTTCCAGCGCGATCGGACTTCCCTGTGCCCTCACCACATATTCCGGATCGGGCCAGCCGCCCGGCACAATGCAAACGTAGACATAAGGTCCCGGAGCCACGTTCATAGAGTCCTCGCGCAGGTCGCCGGCAACTCCGACGATTTCCATGGGTTGCGCGTCCGGTGTCACCATATCCTGCGCGAATCGCATGTGCTGCCCTACCAAATTCCGGCCCTTGGCGAACAACTCCGCGAAGCGCCGGTTCACCAGGGCCTTGGGCGGCGGCGCGGCAAGCGTGCGCAGATCCGGGCAATCCGTTCCGGCCAAAATGGGCGCGCCCATCGCCCGCAAATACCCCTTGCTGATGCTGCGCTCGCCGGTGGTGATCTTGCCCGTTTCCTCGGTACGCGCCGTCTCCACCAGCGCGACCTGATAACGCAGCGTGGCCATAGACGCCGGCAGGAAGTTCGCGAAACCCGCGGCCTCCACGCCGGGAGTGCGCTCAAGCCGGTCCACCAGTTCCTCTTGCATCTGCCCGATGCGCGTGCGGTCTTCGTCCCAGGCTGCACCCATATGGAATGTGACCGTGCGGCTGGCGTCGAAGCCCAAGTCCACATGCGCCAGATTGTAATAGCTGCGCAACATCAATCCCGCGCTAGCCAGCAGGAGCACGGTCAGCGCCACCTGTGCGGTAACCAGCCCGCGCTGCCACTGGTGACGGTCGCCCGAGCCGCCGCGTCCGGCCTGCGCCAGGATTGCCGAGAGATTCGCGCGGGTCGCCTGCAGCGCCGGCAACAAACCGGACAACATGACTGCTCCCGCGCCCGCCAGCGCCGCGAAGGCCAACGCACGCCATCCTAATTGAAATCCACCCGGCGCGGGCAGCGTGGTGAATACCTTGTCCAGCGCCGCTACCAGCCATGCGGCTACCGCGCAGCCCAGCGCCACGCCCAGCACCGCTATCAGCAGGATCTCGCGCATTACCGCTCCCAGCACCTGCGTCCGCGTGGCCCCGATGGAACTGCGGATGGCCATCTCGCGTTCGCGCCGCTGCAGTTGCGTCAGCATCAACCCGGCGATGTTCGCCACGGCGATGAGCAGCAGCATGGCCACCGCGCCGAAGACAAACAGCAGCGTTTTCCGGTATTCCCCGACGCGCGTCTCTTTCAGGCTGCGCACAACGGCCGACCAGCCCTTGTCCGTTTGCGGAAACTGCTCGCCAAGCTGGCGCTGCACGCGAGCCAGGTCGTCGTGCGCCTGCGCGATGCCGATGCCTGGCTTCATGCGCCCCACGCCGGAATAAAATCGCGCTTCGCGAATCCGCATCAGCCAATCGCTAACCTGGGCGGGAATCCACACGTCGATATTGGCGGTCTGGAAATCCTTCGGCATGACCCCCACGATGGTGTAACCCTTACCCCCAAGGGTCAGCCGCTGCCCGATGGCGCCGGGCGATTGGTGGTAACGCCGGGTCCAGAGGGCGTAGCCGATCACGACTGAGTTAGGCCCGCCAGACACGTCTTCGTCCGGTGTGAACGTGCGGCCGTAAAGCGGCTTGCTCCCGAAGACACGAAAGTAGCCCGGCGAAACTCGCCGTCCCGCCAGACGCTCAGGCTCGTAGCCGGTGGTATCGGTGACGTTTTCGGTGTAGCTGGCGGCAATGCCTTCGAAGGTGTGGTTCATCCGGTTCCAGTCCGCCAGGCGCCCCGGCGCGATCAAGCTTTCCGCCTCGCTCTTGGAAGGGCTGGCTTCCAGCACAGTTACCAGGCGCTCGGAGTCGGGAAAGGGGAGCGGCCTCAGCAGGATGGCGTCCACGACCGAAAAAACCGCGGTGTTAGCGCCAATGCCGAGTGCCAGGATAGCCACTACCGCCGTGGCGAATGCCTTGCGGTGAGTGAGCGAACGCAGTGCCAGCTTCCAGTGTTGCATATGCTTGAGACGCTGCAATTGGAAGCAGGTTAGGCCCAGTGGACGGGGCTTTAGCCTGTCTTTAGGCGGCGCGGGGCATGCGCCCCGCCGGGGCGCGTATCACGGCTTTAAGCCGAGGCATTTCCGCAGTTCTTTGGAGAGCTCGTTATTGCAGGTTTCGCCTTGGGCAACCCGGATCATCCATTGCAGGAATCCGGTGACCCGCAACGCTTCCCATCCACCTTTGTCAGTCTCATAGATGTTGAACAGGAAGGCCATTAGCTCATCGCGGGCCAGCGCCAGTCTACCGATGGGAGTTTTTCTCAGTTGGTCTACAGAGAGGTTGGTGTTTTCAAGATACTGGTCGCCGCCCTTGAAAGGAATGTCGTACTGATCGATTAGATCCCTTAGTCTGGACAGGTACTGGCCGCCGTATGGCATTTGTTTTTTCCCCGGTCTGATATGCACCGAGTTCTGGTTCTTCAGGGAGAAAAGTTCAGCGGGATTCTCAAAATCGGGGTATTGGTCCTTGGACTCGAATTTTTTCTTATTTTTGTCTTCGAACTCTTTCCACCAATCGTCACCGCCGCCACCGCCGCCACCGCCCGAGCTAGTGCCGGGATCTTCCATTGCTTTCGTGTCCTCCGATGCTTTACGATGCCCGATGAGAAGAAATCTATTGCCGGTCAGGCCATTCCAGCACGGCGATTTTAGCGCAGTCGGATTGCTTTGGTCAAGGGCTTTTTATCAAGCATTCCCCGATTTCTCCTCGCGGTTCACTCCCTCAGTGTTTTCAGCAAGGTTGGAAGACATTCTGGGCCTAGGTCATCACGTGTGGGTAGTGGTGGAATCGGAAGAAATCTGCGGTTTCGCGTCGATTCAACACCGGCTGATTCGCAATTTGTTCGTCGCCCCGGAGCATCAGCGGCGAGGATTGGGAAGGCTCCTCCTCAATGCGATGATGCAGGAGTACGGCCCGCCCCTTTTCGTCCAGACGCTGGCGGCGCATTGGCGGGCGCGCGCGTTCTACAGCAAATCGGGTTTTGAATTCTTTGCGGAACGGCCGAGCGGTTTCGAAGGTCTCACCGATGCCATCTATCGTTGGGATGGCGGGTCCCCGTTATAGAATCGTTAGATGCATTCTTCCCGATTCTTCGCTACGGCGCTGGCTTGCGCCGCTTGCGCTTGCGCGCAAAGTTCGTTCACGCTCGAGCAGATCTTGAGCGCTCCATTTCCTTCGGCGCCCGTTGCATCGCCCTCCGGCGGCAAGGTCGCCTGGGTTTACAATGCGCGCGGCGTGCGCAACATCTGGGTGGCCGAGCCGCCCGCATACACAGGCCGCAGCGTCACCGCATACACCGACGACGACGGGCAGGAGATCTCCGAACTGCAATGGACTCCCGACGGCCGCGAGATGGTCTACGTGCGCGGCGAGGGCGCCAATGGCGCAGGCGAGTATCCCAATCCGACCAACGATCCAAAAGGCGCGGAGCAGCAGGTGTGGGTTGTTGCGGTCGAAGGCGCCGCGGCCCAAAAGGCGCCCCGCCTGATCGGCGAGGGCAACCAGCCCGCTGTATCGCCGATAGGCGGACGCGTGGCTTTCGTGCGCAAAGGTCAAGTCTGGTCGGCGCAACTCGACGGCAAAGATAAGGCCGAACAACTGATCCATGCGCGGGGGCAGAATGGCGACCTGCGTTGGTCGCCCGACGGTGCACGCCTGGCGTTCGTGAGCGGACGCGGCAATCACAGTTTCGTCGGGGTGTATGACGCCGCCGCCAAAACGATTCATTACCTGGATGCCAGCGTGGATCATGATGACGCCCCGGTGTGGTCTCCCGACAGCCGGCACGTGGCTTTTGTGCGCATCCCCAGCGTGGATGAGCACAGGTATTTCGCCGCCGTGCGGAGCGGTCCGCCATGGTCTATTCGGGTCGCGGATGCGGGCGGCGAGAACGCCGGCAAAGAATTGTGGAAGGCCTTGGAAGGCGACGGCAGCGTGTTCCGCCAGTTGGGTTCCGAGCAACATTTATATTGGGCCGGCGACCGGCTGGTGTTTCCATGGGAGCGCGACGGCTGGACACATCTATACTCCGTGGCGGTAGCCGGCAGCGACGCCAAGCTGCTCACTCCGGGAGAGTTCGAAGTGGAGCACGTGGCGATGACTCCGAGCGGCCGCGAGATGGTGTACTCGTCGAACCAGGGCGATATCGACCGCAGGCACATTTGGCGCGTGGGCGCGGCTGGCGGCACGCCCCTCGAAGTGACAAGCGGCGCCGGACTGGAATGGTCGCCCGCGGCAATCGGCGACGGTGCGCTCGTCTTCATCCACGCGGACACCGCGCGCCAGGCACGGCCCGCGATCCGCCTGGCATCCGGCGAAATCCGCGACCTGGCGCCGGACGCGATCCCAGCGGACTTCCCCAAGGCCGACGCGTTGGTGACTCCGCAGCAGGTGATCTTCCCGGCCGCCGACGGCCTCACACTGCACGGCCAGTTATTTCTGCCGAAGAACGGTGCGGGGCAGAAGCATCCGGCGGTGGTGTTCTTCCATGGCGGATCGCAGCGGCAGATGCTGCTGGGCTGGCATTACATGTATTACTACAACAACGCCTACGCTTTGAATCAGTATCTCGCCAGCCGCGGATATGTGGTGCTTTCCGTGAACTATCGCAGCGGCATCGGGTATGGCATGAAATTTCGCGAAGCGTTTAATTACGGAGCAGGCGGCGGCAGCGAGTTCAACGACGTGATGGGCGCCGGGCTGTTTCTCAGGAGCTATCCCGCGGTCGACCCGGCGCGCATCGGATTATGGGGCGGGTCTTACGGTGGATACTTGACTGCCATGGGCCTGGCGCGCGCGTCGGATCTCTTTGCGGCGGGCGTGGATATGCATGGCGTGCACGACTGGACCGAGGAACTGGGCATCGGCAAAGACGACGCGGAGGGAAGGCTGGCGTTCAACTCATCGCCGATGGCGAGTGTCAAGGACTGGCGCTCGCCGGTGTTACTCGTGCATGGAGACGATGACCGCAACGTCAACTTCCGCCAGACCGTGGAGTTGGTGGAGGCGTTGCGCGGAAGGGTGCATGTGGAGCAGTTGATCTTCCCGGATGAGATTCACGATTTCCTGATGCATGCGCATTGGCTGGCGGCTTATCGGGCGGCGGCGCGGTTTTTCGACGCACAATTGAGCGACGTGAAATGACCGCTCAGCTTTACGTTATCGAAAAATCTCTCCAACTTCCACTTTTATGGCTGGCGATGGAATCACAATCGTGGCCTGGACGCCATAGTGTTTGGTGACGGCGCCTTGCGTAACCGATACAACCTGGTGTTTCGGATCGACGATCCAAAAGCTATTGCATCCGTTCGGCATGCAGATGAACATCTTGTCGTTGATTTCGTCGACTGTATTACTTGGTGAAAGAACCTCGATCACCAGTTCCGGGGCGCCAGTCAGGTAATCGTCGTCGGCGGTCGCGTCGTCGCGGTCCACGGAGACGCAGCCGACATCCGCTACCCAAACTTCATGCTCGGGCGTCGGACGAAAGGCCATCTCCATGTGAACAACATAATGTTCGCCGGCGAACCGCTGTAGCAACCTCTGCAGGCGGTTTTGAATCCGTTGGTGCCCCTTTTTTGGTGGCGGCATCGCGACAGGCTCCCCATGATGTAATTCGTAATGGCCTTCCGGTGGGTCTGGAAGGCGCAGGAACTCTTCGACGGTCAGAAGGCCGGTCTGTAGTGCGCTCATGCCCATATTTTACTATTCCTTCGACGTACTCGGATACCGAAGCCGAGCAACTGCTGGCCGGCATGCCGGGGATCGTGTGCGGCGAAAGAGGCGGCTGCGCTTCGCGGACTGGAACTGCCGCGCCGGCCAGTAATAACGTTAATCGTGCGTACCGACTGCACCTTTGGGCGTTGTTTTCCGATGTATGCCGCGACTTACGACGGGGACCATTCGCCGTCGGGGCCGAACCGGGAGAGGTAGCTTTTGACGGCTCCAACATGTGGGTGGCTATCCACAATAACCATAGGTTTCCAAGCTATAGCACTCTTTGGGACAGGCCGCGCACCGGCGGGCCTGTCTTCATGGCCTTGCGGGCCACCAGATCTGATGAAAACGCGGCAGACCACAAGAAACGATGGGCTGCCCCACGGGATGTTTTCGACGGTGCCCATCACTCGGCCGGCGCGCGCACAGGCAGCCCAAACTCCGCCTGCACCAGCGCCACCGCCTCCTCCTTGCTCCGCACGCGCCCCTCAAGCTGCGCATCTTCCACCGCCGCCAGCATCTTCGCGAACGCCGGCCCCGGCCGATAGCCCAGCTCGATCAAATCGTGCCCCGTGACCAGGGGCTTGGGACGCAACTGCTCCTCGCCCAATTCCTCCAGCCGCGCCAGCGCGAATTTGTAGTTGTCCAGCTTCCCGCTGCCCGCCAGGCAGTCCAGGCGATGCAGTTCCAGCAGCTCGGCGAAGTTTTCCATGCGCAGGAAACGCTTCAGCGTGCTTTCGCGCATCTGCCGCGTGTGCATGAACCGCATGTGGTTCGCGACTAGCGCTTCCACACGCTCGGTCTGCTCGCCCGAAAAGCGCAGCCGCGTCAGGATGCCGTGCGCCATCCGCGCGCCCTCTTCCGCATGACCGTTAAACCGGATGCGATCGGCCACACTGAAGGTCGGCGGCTTGCCGACGTCGTGCAGCAGCGCGCCAGCGGCCAGTGTCACCGTAGGCTTGCGCAGCTTTTCGAGCAGCAGCAGCGTGTGCGTCCACACGTCGCCTTCGGGATGGAATTCCGCGGGCTGCGCGACGCCTTTCATGGCTGCAACCTCGGGCAGGATGTCGGCCAGCAGACCGGTTTCATCGAGCAATTCGAAGCCGCGCCGGGCGCCACCCTCGGTCAGGACGCGCGCCAATTCGTCGCGCACCCGCTCGGGCGAGACTTTCGCGATCAACCCGTGCAGCCGCTGAATCGCGGCCATGGTCGCTGGTTCGATCTCGAAGCCCAGCCGGGCCGCGAAGCGCACGGCGCGAATCAAGCGCAGATGGTCTTCCTGAAAGCGCTCTTCCGGTTCGCCGATGGCGCGGATCACGCGGCGCTGCAAGTCGTCCCGGCCTCCGGTGAAGTCCAGCACTTCGTTCGTTTCGGGATCGAGCAGCAGTGCGTTGATGGTGAAATCGCGCCGCATCACGTCCTGCCTGGGGTCGGTTTCGAAGTGCACCGCATCGGGGCGCCGGCCATCGCTGTAGCTTGCGTCGCTGCGGAAAGTCGCCACCTCCACTTGCGTAGCGTTCTCGCGCACCAGCACCACGCCGAAATGCGCGCCCACCTGCTCGGAGCGCTCGAACAATTCGCTCACGCGATCGGGGCGCGCGTCGGTGGCAACATCGAAATCCTTCGGCGTGCGGCCTAGGAGCAGGTCGCGCACGCAGCCGCCCACGAGGTAGGCTTGGTGGCCGGCGGCGCGAAGTTGTACGACGATCGAGCGGGCTAGCGATTCGGACGTTGTCTCCACGTACTTACTATAGGGCAAGGACAGGCCAGGAGGTCCTATCCTACTTGCATGTTAAGATGCATTCTGCATGACTCTGCCGCAGCGGCCTCGCACCGTTAATGTCGTGGTCGCGACCACCGTAATGCTGTCGTTCATCTCCTTCTGGAGAGCGGCAGCCATCGTGCTCAGCGATCTGGCCTCGTCGGCGTACTACGTGGGTGGTATCGCGGAGCAGGCCATTGGCAAAGCTGCGCCGTGGTTCATCCTGGCGATCATGCTGTTCTCCTACGCGGTGCGCGCCATCTACATCGAAAGCTGCAGCATGTTCGTGCGCGGCGGCGTGTACAAAGTGGTGCACGAAGCCATGGGCGGCACCCTGGCGAAATTCTCGGTGTCCGCGCTGATGTTCGACTACGTGCTCACCGGCCCCATCAGCGGCGTGAGCGCGGGCCTGTACCTAGGCGGGCTCATCAACGAGACCGGCGAGTACTTGAAGATGCCGGGGTTGCACGTGTACCCGCCGTATTTTGCGGCGGTATTTGCGGCGGCCGTCACCATATATTTCTGGCGCAAGAACATCATCGGCATCCACGAATCCAGCGAGAAGGCCCTGCGCATCATGCAGATCACCACCGTGATGGTAGTCATCCTGATCGGCTGGTGCCTGGTCACGATCTTCACGAAAGGCTACCAGCCCGTGCCGCTGCCGACCCTCGCCAATCTGCATTTCAGCAAGGAAGGGCTGGGCTGGCTGCGCGGAACCGCGGCGCCTTCCATCACCATCATCGCCATCATGGTGGGCTTGGGCCACTCGCTGCTGGCCATGAGCGGCGAGGAGAGCCTGGCGCAAGTGAATCGCGAAATCGCGCACCCCAAGTTGAAGAACCTGGAGCGCGCCGGCTTTGTGATTTTCATTTACAGCATGCTGTTCACGTCGCTGGTCTCCTTCTTCGCGGTGATGATCATTCCGGACGCGGCGCGGCAGAAGTTCCTGGACAACTTGATTGGCGGACTGGCCATGTTCCTGGTGGGGCCGATGTCGGTGCGGCTACTGTTCCATGGCTTCGTGGTTTTGGTCGGGACCCTGATCCTGGCCGGAGCGGTGAACACGGCCATCATCGGCTCCAACGGCGTGCTGAACCGCGTGGCTGAGGACGGCGTGCTGCCGGACTGGTTCCGCCATCCGCACCACAAATTTGGAACCAGTTCGCGCCTAATCAACCTGATCGTCCTGCTGCAACTGATCACCATCGTCATCAGCCGCGGCGATGTCTACATGCTGGGCGAAGCGTATGCGTTTGGCGTGGTGTGGAGCTTCGCCATGAAAGCGCTGTCGGTGCTGGTGCTGCGCTACAAGCAGCCGGGCGGCCGCGGATGGAAGGTGCCGCTGAATTTCCACATCGCCGGCACGGAGATTCCAGTCGGCCTGATCCTGATCACGATCGCGCTGTTCGCGCTGGCTTTGATCAACGTAGTCACGAAGGAGGTGGCCACTATCTCCGGCGTGAGCTTCACGATCGCGTTCTTCATCGTGTTCGAGTTCTCCGAAAAGTACAATCGCCTGCACACGGCCGCGCACACGCAGGAACTGGAGAAGTTCAATCTAAACACGAAAGAGGATTTGACGGCGGGCACCGCGCACGTGCGGCCCGGCAACGTGATCGTCGCGGTGCGCAATCCGCATCGCCTGGACCATCTGCAGCGCATTCTGGAGAAAACCGATACGCGCCGCATCGACATCGTGGTGCTCTCGGTGCGCGAGGTAACGCAAGCGGCTTCCGGCGAGCACCCTCTGGATGCCAGTCAGATCTTCTCGGTGGACGAGACCGAGGTGTTCAGCAAAGTGGTGAATTTGGCGGAGAAGGCCGGCAAGCATGTGGAGCTGATGGTGGTGCCGGGAAGCGATCCCTACGCCGCCATCGTGGCGACGGCCGACCGCCTGCAATCGTCGCGCATCGTGATGGGGCTCTCGCCCAAGATGAGCCCCGCCGAGCAGGGCGCTACGGTGGGCCGCGTCTGGGAAAATCTGCCGGAGCCGCGTCCTTCGCTATCGATGGAGATCGTGGCGCCGGGCGAGGAACCCATCTTCTACAACCTGGGCCCCCATCCGCCCAGGCTGTGGCCGGAGGATCTCGACTTGCTGCACCAGCTTTGGCTGGAGCTTTCATCGAAAGGCCCCGGCTCGAAGCTGCACCATCGCGACATCGTGGGCGTAGCGTTGCGGCGCATGCAGCAGGCGCTGCAGTCGGGGCACGCCGATGAAGTAGTAGCGGACGTGATGCGGGAGATTTCGAACGGGAAAAAGAAGCCGGAAGTCAGAAACCACGAGCCGGAATAATCGCGCCTCAGCGTCGAGCGCGATCGCGCCCCAGCCGCACCGTGCTAAACTAAAGTCGGATATGGTGATCGAAAGAAATCCCGGATACTAAGCAGGGGCGCGCTCAATTGCTCCCGCGCACGTCCCATGCGTGGCGGAACTTTTGCCATATATAAGCGACCTTAGCGGGCTGGCTCGCGGCGAGCGCATACAAATCGCCGCCTTCTTTGATATCTCCTTCAAACGTTTCCCGCTCCGTGCCGCCCCTGTCCGCGGCTTTGTCGAATGCGGCGGCGGCTAGTTGTAGGAGATTCTGCCTCGCAGGTGTCGTTTTCATGTTCGGCCAGCCTGGCGTACGCGCAAGCCAAGTTATAGTAAACACGGGACTTGCTGTCCTCGTTAGGCGTCTTTTCCCAGTTCTCAATCTTGGCCGCCCGTTCAAAATATCCACGCGCCACGGTGAGCCTAGCTGTGTCGTCCGGGTCGAATACCAGAGAGCCCAGATTATAAAGCGCCCGCTGCTGTTTGGGCTCTGCCGCCAAGCTGTCGGCAAAAAGTTCCCGAGCCATTTTCAAATTCGGTGTCTTCTCAACCACCATGTGCAGCCAGCCCAATTCGTTGAGCGCAGAGATGTCGCGATCGGGCCTTTTATACACCAATGTGCAGTAGTACAGCGCCCGCTCGAAATCCGCCTCGAATTCCCGCTTGCCGCTCAGGTATTTGTCCGCGTAGAACCTCCCCAGCAGTTGGAGATGGTCAATGACCCCGGGCGCGTTACCCTCTGAAGCCAGGAACTGCGTCACCGCGAAGTTTTCAAGCGATAGAATCTCCTGCCGCGCGATGGGGTCCGAGTTCAACCTCTTGTAAAGGTTTTGATCGAAATTGAGCTGTTTCCTGATCTTCGTCAGCCGCTCAAAGGCGCGTTCATTGGCACGTTCAGTCCCTTCCAACAGCGGAAACCTGGCAGATGCTTCAGCGGCCCGCGCCTCGATCTTCTTAACGGCATCGGCGGCTTGGTTTTCATAATTCAGGGCGCTAAAGAACGCGAACACGCCTTGTGCCAGAGTCAGCAGGCCTGCCACGGCCATGACAATCGAAAGCAGCCATTGGTTCTGGTTGGCCTGTTGCGAGATTGCGTCCAGCTTGTCCTTTAACGCCTCGCGCTTCTGTGCGAGGTCGCCGATCTGTCGTCCGAGATCGTCAACCCGCTGTTGCAGCTTCTTCTCTTCGCCGCCCGAAGCCGGTTCCGATCCGGCTTTCGCCGTCAGTTCTTTTGCGGCTCTCACCACCTGCGGCACTGCCCCGGCGATGACCAATAGTCCCATCGCAACAAGTATCGCCGGCACCGCCTTCAGCCCGGTGCGTGCAATCAGGGGCTTGCGCCTTGATGCCATGGACTCAATTCTAAGCCGTCGAGCGAGGGATCACAAGCCGGAACTCGGCAGTCGGCAGGCGCCGCGCGAGCGCGCCATACGCAACGTTAGTACGCCGGTCGGGCAAGCCTCGGCACAGCGTTGCTGCGGTACATGCGAAAAAGCTCTCGCCGGAAAGCAAGATACATCGCGAGATTTCGGCGATGACAATATCCATGTAGCAACGTCGCCGTCTGATCGGGCGTTGTGGT
>Ga0070761_10001585_pt1 | contig 14242 bp, 17 predicted proteins | sample HubBroMetageREF1_FD_66724 | JGI IMG/M metagenome (GOLD analysis project Ga0070761, IMG submission 66724) | Reference soil microbial communities from the Hubbard Brook experimental Forest, New Hampshire, USA - Hubbard Brook CCASE Soil... | ecosystem: Environmental > Terrestrial > Soil >...
CGGCAGACCTGGGTAAGCACCACGTAGCGCAGGCCCCACGCCGCCACGGCCTCCGCGACGCGGGCGGGCTCGGAACGGTCGACGACCCCGTTCGACCAGTGCGTGGTCACCGCGCAGAACGCACAACGGCGCGTGCAGTCCGTTCCGAGCAGCATCAGGGTCGCCGTGCCCGCGGACCAGCATTCCGGGAGGTTCGGGCATCGCGCCTCCTGGCAAACGGTGCCGAGCGAGTGGTTCCGGAGCAGCTCCTTCACCTCGGGGTACTGGGCGCCCCGGGGCGGACGGGTTCGGATCCAGGCCGGCAGCCCGTGGGCCGGCGGAGTGTCGAGGAGTGGGACGGCGGAGCTCGCCACGGACGTCCGACCGACGGTCCTCACTTAGGGTTTGCGAGCGCGGGCACCGCCGGTGCGCTCCTCGAGCAGGGTCGTGAGGAGGCTCGCGGGGAGCTCGTCCATTCCGATCTGGCTCGATTCGCCCGAGGCTCCGGTATCGAGCGTGACGAGACCCTCGCGCTCGAGCTCCTTGAGCGTCCGCCAGAACGTGGTGCGGCTCATCGGAGGGGCTCCGAGCTCTTCCACGAGCGCGGTGTGCGTGGTCCGGAGCTTCTGGCTGGAGACGGCGGCCCCGCGCCGTTTGAGGGTGCGGGCCAGCGCGAGCAGCACGCTCAACTGATTGACGCTGAGCCCTTCCAGATGCGACTCCGTGACGGTCGGAAGGAGGGAACCTTTCGCGCGCCGGACGTGTTCGCCCGAGATCGCGTCGGCGTTCGCGTCCTCGGCCGCATGCGCGGCTCCCGCGAGGACCTCGAGGGCGAAACGCGCGTCGCCGTTCGCCGCTGCGATCCGCGCGACCTGGTCGAGCACCTCGCGGTCGAAGCTCCCGGGCCGGAGCGCGAGCTTCGCGCGCTCCTCCAGGATGTCGGTCAGGGCGTCCCGGTCGTACGGGGCGAGCGTCAGCCGGTGGGTGACGCCGAAGCTCGAACGGCTCGGCGCATCCAGGTACGGGAACAGGTCCTCGGACGCAACGAGGACCAGCGAGATCGACCCGAGCTCCACTTCCCGCGAGCGAGAGAGCAGGTAGACGAGCTTCGTCTCCTGCTTGACGAGCGCCGCGGCCTCATCGAGCAGGATCACGAGGTGCTGCGGGTTCCGTCGGATGCCTTGCTCGAACACGTCGAGCATCTCCGAGAGACTGTAGCCCCGGTCGGGAAGCGAGACCTTCACGCTCCGCAGGAGGTCGAGCATCACCGTGCGGTCGCTGGCGCGCCGCCAGCAGTTCACGTAGGGAACCCGTACGGGGAGGTCCCCGAGCCGGCCGGTCCGTTCGAGGTCGAGACCGAGGCGTCGGACGAGCGCCGTCTTCCCGCTGCCGACGCCGCCGGTGACCATGCAATGATAGGCGAGCCCCCTCGCGAGGCCCTCCCGGAAGCGCTTCGTCAGGAGGCCGAGCTCGGCCTCCCGGTGCACGAGGCGGGGAGGGACGAACGACGGGTCGAGGGTCTCCTCCTTCAGCAGGATGCGTGGGGACGGACTCATGGGGAGGGGCGAGGGACCGGGCTCGGCAATATCAGCTTCGCCGTCGGGCCGCGGACCGAGGTCGTCGAGGGGGCTCGAGTCGGTCCAGTATCTGCCTAACGATCTCGCCGGTCGGGCGCCGGGCGTCCACGACGATCCACCCGTGCGAGCGGGCGAGGGATCGGTACGCCGTCGCGACACGACGGAGGATCGTCCGCCGCTCGAGCGGACCGCGGCCGGACGCGCGAACCCCGACGCGTTGAAGCGCCTGGGCGGGCGGGAGGTCGAGCAGGATGACGCGGTCGGGCTCGATGGTGGCTGCCCGTTGCAGCGCCACAAGGCGTCGCCGTTCCGCCACAGAAACGGCGCTCCCCTGGTAGGCGAGGGTCGAGTAGAGCGAACGGTCGGTCACCACCACCTCGTGCGACGCGAGGTCCTTCGCCAGCGCGGTGCGAGCTCGGCTCCGGTCGAGCGTGAAGTAGACGCCACCGGTCCAGGGGTCGATCCGGCTCGCCCGTTGGGCCAACAGTCCGAGCGCCGGATCGGCGGGTTCGCGTCGCAGCGCTACCGTCTGGCCGCGTCGTCGCAGAGCGGTTGCCAGCGCGCGGACCAGTGTTGACTTTCCGGCGCCGTCCACTCCTTCGACCGCGATCAGGAGACCTCGGCGACCAGACCGGCGCGTCACGCAGCACCCTCCTCGCGGACCTCGGGTCGCCACCCGTAGACTCGCTCGACGGACTCGACGAACGGAACGAAGAGCCGATCGGGAGAGCCGTCCGGACTCTCCGCGATGGCCCGCGCCCGACGGGGAACCGTCTCGAGGTCGAGCACAGCACCCGGCCGATGAGGGTCGTCGAGAAAATCGGTCTCGAGGAACCACGGCGCCGGGTCGGAGACCACGGCACGAACGAGCTCCCGGCGCGCGACGTACGACGGCGCAACGCCGTGCAGTTCTGCGGAAGTGCGCCGTTCGCGCGCGTAATGCTTCACGACCTTGGACGGAGCGAGGCCGACCGCTCTTGCGCGTTCGCTGAGCTCCGCGAACCCGGCGGCGTCGAGGTCCGCGGAGTGGACGACCACGGGGCAATCGACGTCGCGGGCGACCTCGAACGCGTGGAGAAAGGCGGCGTCGATCGCACGGGCCTCCGTCTCGGAAACGGGGAAGTGGGCACGTCCCACCTCGCCGAGCGCCACCGCTCGCCGCTCCCGGACCCAGGTCCCGGCCAGGTCGAGCGCGCCACGGTGCACCTCGAGCGCGGCCTCGAGACCGATCGCTCGAGCGGCTCCGAGGAGGTCGATCGGGTACGGCGCCATCACGGGATAGACGACGACGCCGCACTCCTCGCGGATCCGACGCGCGAGCCCTTCCGTCGTCTCGAACTGACGTCGGTAATCATCGACCGACCTCGGGACGTCCGGTGCGTAGTTCTGGGTCGCCAGGAACAAGTGCGTCCCCCCCGCGGCGTGGAACCGCTTCGCGGCGGCCACGCCCTCGCCCGACGGGGAAAGATGGCAGTGATGGTCGACGATCGGGAGACCGCGCGGGAGTGGCACGCGCGCCGCCGCAGGGCTCCGGCTCAGCGCAGGAGACCCGCGCCCTGGAGCTCCTTCGTGATCTTCTTGACCGCGACCTCGACGTCGGACGGCTTCCGCGCGCCCGTACAGACGAGCTTGCCGCTGCCGAACAGGAGGACGACGACCTTCGGGTCGTCAATGCGGCAGACAAGTCCGGGGAACTGCTCGGGCTCGTACTCGACGCGGTCGAGGCCGAGCGTGACCGCGATCGCGTTGAGGTTGATCTCGCTCTCGAGGTCCGAGCTCGCGACGATGTTCTGGACCTCGATCTTCGGCTTCATGTTGATCTTCTGGCCGCCCTTCTTGATCTGGGCCGCGACGGTGTGGATCGACTCCTCCACCTCGTGCATGCTCTTCGCGCCGGTGCAGACGACCTTGCCCGACCGGAACAGGAGGATCGCAGTCTTGGGTTGCTTCAACCGGTAGATGAGACCCGGGAACTGCTCGGGCTCGTACTCGGCCCCGTCGAGCCCGAGCGCGATCGACTGCAGGTCGAGTTCATCTCCGAGGGAGGTCGAAGCCACGACGTTCTCAATCCGAATCTTGACCAAGGATATCCCCGCGGCGTGAGTATTTAAGGAGGTATTTAAAGAATTGCAGTTTGCAGGCCGCCCGGGACGCCCCATCCACGGCCCCGAACGTTTCGCTAGCCCGGGCTCTTCCTCGTCAATCGACTTCGGTACACCAACAGCGCCGCTACGCTCGCAAAAATCGCCCCGCCAAGGAGTGCGATTCCGAGCGCCGGTTCCGGTCGGGGCAGGAGGAACACCGCGAGCAGGAGGAAGGCGGTGAACGGGACGATCATGAGGGCCACCCCTCGGGTCGCCGACGGCACGTCGCTGTACTTCGGGGGAGCGTTCCCTTCGGGCCGGCCGGGGGACGTGGGCGGCGCCGAGCCGGTGAGCGAGAAGACCGAGAATTTCCCGCACAGGGGGCAGCGCAGGTAGCGCGCCGTTCCGAGTCGCACCGCGGTGAACGAGGCGCCGGGGACGAATTCGTAGTCGAACGTCCGGCCGCATTTCGGGCATTGGAGGCGCCGCGTCCAGCCGACCACGGCCGAATCAGTCGGCCGGAATTCTTAACCCCCGCGACCGAAGTTCATTCCGGTCGATCCCGGTTCCGGTCGGGGGCGAACGTCGGTCCCCCCAAGTCCCCTTCGGCGGGCAGCTCGAAGAACGCCCGGATGACGCGCCGAGTGAATCCCCAGAGCACGTGTCCTTCGTAGACCGTGGCCGGGACGGGCCGGGCCCCGACTCCCGTGAAGCGGTCGACCGGAACGGTCGTCGCGAGGGCCGAGCGCGGCAGCCAGAACACATGGGCGACCTCGTCGCGGCTGAGCGGGGAGGGAGGGCTGGCGGTCGGCCCGATCGCGCCCACGAACACGGCGACGTCGAGCCCGAATCGGCTCGCGTGCTCGATGCTCACGAAGCGAAGCGGTCCCGCGAGGTCGTTCTCCGTCATTCCGACCTCTTCTTCCAGCTCCCGCCGCGCCGTGACGACCAAGGAGCCATCGGCATCCTCGACGTGACCACCGGGGAAGGCGACCTGCCCGGAGGCAGGGTCGGTCTCGCGCTCGGTCCGCTCGATAAGAAGCACTTCGACCTCCGAGAGCCCGTCGCGCAGGACGATCGTCACCGCCGCTCCGGCGGCGCCGGCGGGGGGAGCGCCCTCCGCGAACCGACCGAGCAGGCTCGGAATGTCCGCGGGCGCCGAGCCCGCGAGCGCACGCTCGGCCGAGGGCACGACTACGCCTGCCAGTCGTACGCGACTTTTTCGCGCACGGCCGTCCGGTCCGACGGGTGCTCGGACCGGGGGTCGAGCTGCTTTTCGAGCTGCGCGATCCGAGCGCGCAGTGCGACGATGTCCTTCTCGAGCTGGGCGAGCTTGGTCGCCATTGCCCCCGCGTCGTCCCCCGCCGCCATTGCACCGGAATCGTCGGGCGGACTGATAACTCCGCGCCCGCCGCTACTTCGACGGGGGCGCAGCGCGGGCCGCCTCGGCCGCCCGCAAGAACCCCAGGATCGATTCGGCCGCCTCGTGGGGACGTTCCAGCGGTACCATGTGCCCCGTCTCGGGGAGGATCCGGATCTGGGCGCCGGGGATCGACTGGCGGAGGATCCGTCCGTGGGAGGCATCGACGACCTGGTCGTCCATCGCCTGGATGATCAGGGTCGGGACGCGAATGGACGGGATTCGGGCCTTCTCGTCGAACTTGGCGAGGCCCGCATTCCACTTCTCCGCCGGTCCGAAGTCCTGGTGCTTTACGCTCTCCCGTACGAGGTCTGCGAAATCGAGGTGCGCCTCGATCCAGTCCGGATAGTACAGGTCCTTCAGCAGCCGGAGTCCGAATGCATCGACGCCCTCCTCCCGGTACGTGTCCATCCACCGTTGGACGATCGACCGGGTGTGCGCGTCCACGTAGGCCGAACCCGAGATCGTGACGAGACCGCGGACTCGAGACGGATGGTCGAGAGTGAGGCGGAGACCGAGGAGAGCGCCCCCCGAGAGGCCCACGACGTACGCCGAGTCGACCCCGCGCTCGTCGAGCAGTTTCACGAGGTCCCCTTCGAGCTCGGTCTGAGTGTAGCGGGACTCGACCGGTCCCGGTGTCGCTCCATGGCCCCGGAGGTCGGGAGCGATCACCCGGAACTCACGGGCCAACTCCGGGACCACCCGGTTCCAGATCGAGTGGCTCAGGGCGATCCCGTGCAGGAGAAGAACGACCGGGCCCGACCCTTCCTCGCGGGCATGCAGCGCGACCGGGGGCGCGGCTTCCTCGGGCACGGCGCATCGACCCGGGCCTCGTATTTACCTCCCTCCGTGGCGCTCGGTCGGAGAGCGAGGGGTAAATACGCCGGTTCGGGTAGAGCGGGTAGCATGGCGCGCGGAGTGATGCTGATGAGCGGAGGCATTGACTCTCCGGTCGCCATCCACTTCATGCTTCGTCAGGGGCACGAGATCGTCGCGGTCCACATGGACAATCGGCCGTTCACCGACGACACTCCCCTCGAGAAGGTCGTCGACCACCTCACGCTCCTCCGAGAGCGGTACGGTCAGCCGATCCCCCTCTACGTCGTGCCGCACGGATCGACCCAGACGACTCTCATGCGGAACACCGACCGCCACGTCGGGTGCGTACTCTGCCGCCGTTTCATGTGGCGATCCGCCGAGCGCATTGCCGAACGGGAGAATGCCACGTTCCTCGTCACGGGGGAGGCGCTCGGCCAGGTCGCGTCCCAGACGCTCTCGAACATGCACAGTGCGACCGCGTCGGTGCACCTCCCGATCGTCCGACCCTTGATCGGGTTCGACAAGCAGGAGATCGAGTCGGTCGCGAAGGAGATCGGCACGTACGGGATCTCCACCCGACCCGGCGTGTGCTGCCAAGCGGTCCCGGACAAACCGGCGACCCGGTCGAATCTGGTTCAGATCCTTCGCGAGGAAGAGCGCGTGGACGTCGAGCAGATCATCGACGACTGCGTGCGCAAGGCCGTCATCCTCTAGAACGAGAAGGAAAGGGTTCGCTCTCGGCGCCGACCGCGCTCAGAGATACTGCTTGTCGGTGTAGCAGTAGTAGCGGCTGTACTGCGCAACGTACGTTCCGGGCTGGCCGCACGTAGGGCAGATGGGTGCGGCCGGCGGGGCGGCCACCGGCGGCGGGGGCGGAGCCGGCGCCGGTTGAGGAGGAGCCGCGTACACCGGCGGGGGCGCGGCGTAGGCGGGCGGCGGGGCGCCGTAGCCGGACGGCGGCGCAGCGTAACCGGGGGGCGGCGCACCGTAACCGGGCGGGGGCGCACCGTACCCGGGGGGCGGCATGCCGCCGGCCTGGGCGCGCTGAGCGTTGATCACCGGGTCGAACTTGAGGAACGCCAGCAGCAGGAGGATACCGACGATGATCCCACCGAGGATGAATCCAATGATCATCCAGATGAGGGATTTCGCCTTCGCGGCGTCGTACTGGCCCGCGTTCACCAGCCCCTCGATCGCCTTGATGTTCGTCCAGATGACGAAGTCGACGATTCCCCAGAGAATGAGGAGGGCACCGCCCACATAATCGCCGAACACGATCGAGACGACGCCTAGTACTAGGAAGATGAGACCGAAGATCACGGCCAGGAGCCAAGCGATGTGGAGCATCGACTTGATCGACTGGACTTCGGACATCGCCTGCGGCTGCGGCGGCTGCGGATAGTACGCTGGTTGCGCCAAGATTGCCTCCGGAGTGCTCTCGGCGCCCCCAGCGCCCCCCCGAATACTTAACTGTGGCTAAATGCGCGAGGCATGGTTCGGCGGACGCGTCCGGCAAGCGAGGGGCTTTAGTCCGGGTCGTTCGTCGTCGAACGGGAGGGCCCCGGACGCTTCCATGTACCGTCGGTTGCGGCTTTGCTCGAACAGCGGGGGGTACGAGGCGATCCCCGAACCGCCGTTGCACTTGGACCTGGCGAAGGCGCGCGGGCGGCTCGAGCAAGAAGGGATCGCCGTCGTGGACGCTCGGGTAATGCTCGTCGCGGCGATGGACCCGGAAGTGACGATCAGTCGCACCGGGCGTCTGTTGTTCAAGACCCGGGATGCCGCCGCGGCCGACCGGGCGTTCGAACGCCTTCGCCGTCTCCTGGACCTCCCCGGGGCGACCGTCGAGCGAATGATCCCCAGTCGCGGCGGGATAGACTAAAGTTCCAAGCGGGCCTCGTTCGACCCGGGCCGTCAATGCGGGAGACGTGGGTCGTCGGGGCGGCGTCGAACCGCTTCGGAAAGATGCAGGAGACCGGTCGCGAGGCCGCGACCCGGGTCTCGCTCGACGCGATCCGCAGCGCGGGGCTCGAACCGAAGGATATCGGGTACACCTTCGTCTCGAACTGTTTCGGCCTAACGGAAAAGCAGGGCCACGTCGGCCCCCTGATCAACAGCGGGCTCGGAATCCCGGACGTACCTTCGTGCACGATCGAGTCGGCATGCTCCTCGTCCAGCGCGGGTCTTCACGAGGCGTTCGTCCACGTTGCCGGGGGATTCACCGATGCCGCGCTCGTCGTCGGCGTGGAGAAGCTGTCCCACCTCGATACGCTCACCGCGACCAGTTACTTCGCCGAGGCGGCGGACTTTGCGTTCGAGACCAAGAACGGCGCGACCTTCCCGGGCCTCTACGCGACGCTCGCGAACGCGTACCAAAAATCGTTCCCGATGCGCCCGGAAGTGCTCGGTTCGGTCGCCGTGAAAGCCCATGCGAACGCCGCGCACAACCCGCACGCTCACTTTCAGAAGCCGATCTCCATGGACACCTACCTCGCCTCCGCGATGATCGCCACGCCGCTCCGGCTGTTCGATTGTTGCCCGTTCTCGGACGGGGCGGCGGCGGTGGTCGTCGCCGCGAAGGAGTTCGTGAAGTCGCCGGCGAGCGAACCGCTCGTTGTTCGGGCGTCGGCGCGCTCCGGTTCGATCACGGACATGCAGGACCGACCGGACCTCCTCGGACTGCCCGCGACGCGAACGGCGGCGGAGAAGGCGTTCCGCCAGGCGAAGATGGAGCGCTCCCAGATCGACTTCCTCGAAGTGCACGACTGCTTCACCATTGCCGAACTGTTCGCGCTGGAGGACCTCGGATTCATGCCCCGCGGCACCGCCGGCCAGGCCGAGGTCGACGGAGTGACGGCGCACGACGGGAAGCTCCCGGTGAATCCGTCGGGGGGCCTGAAGGCGAAGGGCCACCCGGTGAGCGCGACCGGAGCGAGCCAGGTCGTGGAGATCTTCGAGCAGTTCAACGGGCTCGCGAACGGTCGCGCGGTTCCGAAGGCGGAGACCGCGCTGGCGCACAACGTCGGCGCGACCGGCGGCTCCTGCTCCGTCCATATCTTCTCACGGCGGTAGAAAGGGGGGGAGGACCGCGGCCGACGAACTCCCATCCGCGCCCCACACGATCCAAGAGTGGGTCCAAGGGTACGAGGAGGGGCAGAAGCTCCGCGGATTTCACTGCCCGAACTGCGGGCTGGTCACCGCGACGTGGGGGCTCGCCTGTCCCCGGTGCGGCCGCGCGGACCTCGAGGAGAAGGCGCTCACGACCACCGGGACGATCGTCGCGTACACCGTCCTCTCGGTCCCGGGCGATGAATTCCTGAACGACGTGCCGTACGCCTACGTCGTGGTCGAGCTGGACGGCGGGGGCCGGATCACCGGCTGGATGCCGTCGGTGCGGTCCGAGTCGGACCTGGCGATCGGCGATCGGGTCCATTTCGTGCCGAGCTACAAACCCGGCGTCCAGTTTGCCAAGGGAACGGCCGACGAGGTCGGAACGTGAGCACGGCCGCGGCCGCGGTCGCGCCGGACGACATCGACCGGGTCTGGTTGAAGAAGTACCCTGCGGGGGTCCCGCCGCGGGTCGAGATCCCGAACGTGCTGCTCCCGGAACTGATCCGGGCGAGCGCCGAAAAGTGGGCCGACCGCACAGCCCTCGTGTACTACGGCGCGAAATGGTCGTACCGCCGCTTCTGGTCGGAAACCGAGCACCTGGCGGCCGCGATGCGGGAGAGCGGGGTCCAACCGGGGGACCGGGTGGCCCTGTACCTACCGAACTGCCCGCTCTACCCCATCGCGTTCTTCGCGACCCTGCGACTCGGAGCGACCGTCGTCCAGGTCAGTCCGCTGTACCTCGGAAACGACCTGTCCCGCATCCTGAAGGATTCCGGCGCGAAGGCCGTGGTCACCCTCGAGATCCTGTTCCCCAACCTCGCGAAGGTCCGCTCCGAGTATGCGGTGTCGGTGGCGTTCGTGGCGCGTCTCCGAGAGTTCCGCCCGTGGTACCAGCGGCCGTTCGTGAACTCCGTCCTCCGCCGACAGAAACTCCCCACCGACTTTCCGACCGAAGCGTGGGTGCGCCCCTATGCGGCCGCACGGCGAGCGACCGGAACCGTCCCACCCGTCTCCGGCGATCCCGCGACCACCGTGGCCGTGTTCCAGTACACCGGCGGCACCACCGGAGTGCCGAAGGCGGCGATGCTGACGCACCGCAATCTGGTGGCCAACATCACGCAGGGAAACACCTGGAACACGTCGCGCGTCAGTGGGGAGGAAGTCACGATGGCCTCGATCCCCTTCTTCCACGTGTACGGGCTCACCGTCGCCCTCCTGATGGCACTCGCCGATGGCGGCACCGTCGTTATGCAAACACGCCCCGAGATCCGGGAGCTGTTGAAATTGATCGACAAGTACCAGCCGACGCAGTTCCCCGGCGTTCCCGCGCTCTACAATCTGTTCAACCAGCAACCGGACATTGCGAAGTTCCGGATTCACTCGATCAAGTACTCCTGTTCCGGGAGCGCCCCGCTCCCGCTCGAGGTGGCGCGCCGGTTCGAGTCGCTCACGGGCGCCGCGATCGTGGAGGGGTACGGACTCAGCGAGACCTCGCCAGTGACCCACGTGAACCCGTTGCGCGGGGAGCGACGTGCCGGTTCGATCGGTCTCCCGGTCCCCGACACGGACGAGCGGGTCGTCGACCTCGAGACCGGGAGTCGGGTGCTGGGAGCGGACGAGGTGGGCGAACTCGAGGTCCGCGGGCCCCAGGTCATGCTCGGCTACTACCACCAGCCCGCCGAGACGGCCGCGGTGCTGAAGAACGGATGGTTCCGGACCGGGGACATCGCGCGCATCGACGCGGACGGCTACTGTTACATCGTGGACCGGAAGAAGGACATGATCAACGTGGGCGGGATGAAGGTCTACCCGCGCGACGTGGAGGAGGTGCTCTACCAGCACCCGGCGGTTCAGGACGCGGCGGTCATCGGAGTCCCGAACGCGGAACTCGGTGAGGTCGTCAAGGCGTTCGTCGTGAAGAAGCCGGGCGCGACCGTCACCTCCGAGGAGCTGATCGCCTTCGTCAAGGGTCGCCTCGCGCACTACAAGGCGCCGCATTCGGTCGAGTTCCGGGACGCCCTCCCCCGGAGCGGGGTGCAGAAGGTGCTGCGACGGGTACTCCGCGACGAGGACGCGGCCGCTACACGCCCCGCGAAATGAGGTCCCGCGAGATCACGAGCCGCTGGATCTCGTTCGTTCCCTCGAAGATCTCGCTGATCCGCGCGTCTCGGTAGGCGCGCTCGATCGGCGTCCCCCGGATGTAGCCGAGCCCGCCGTGGATCTGGAGCGCCTGGTCGATCACCTCGTCCGCCCACTCGGAGCCGAGGCACTTCACGACCGCCGCCTCGCGCGTCTTGTCGGCCCGCTCGAGCCGGTTCCACTGCTTCGGGTCGTGGCCCATCCGGTCCTGGTGCTCCGCGGCGTGGTAGACCATGTAGCGGAGCGCGTGGATCTTCATGCCCATGTCGGCGATCTTGAACTGGATCGCCTCGTACTCGCTGATCGGTAGGCCGAACTGCGTGCGGTTCTTCGAGAACTCGAGCGCCTGGTGCGTCGCCGCCTCCATACCGCCGAGCGAAGCGGCGCCGAGCGACACGCGGCCGACGTCGAGCGCGGTCATCGCGACGATGAACCCTCGGCCGACCTCGCCGAGGACGTGCTCCGGGCCCAGCGTCACGTGATCCAGGATCAGCTCCGCGGTCGAGGTGCCGTGGAGACCCATCTTCTTCTCGCACCGTCCGACCTTGAACCCGGGCAGGTTCGTGTCCACGATGAACGCCGTGACGCCGCCGTTCGGCCCCAGCTTGACGTCGTTCGCGGCCATCACGATGATCGTGTCGGCCTCTCGGCCGTTGGAGACGTAGATCTTGTTGCCCGTCAGGACCCAACGGTCGCCCTGGTGCTCGGCGACGGTGTGCACGGCCCCCGAGTCGCTCCCGGAACCGGGTTCGGTCAAGCTGAACGCGAGCAGCTTCTCTCCGCGCGCGGCCGGGGCGAGCCATCGCTTCTTTTGCTCCTCGGTTCCGAAGTAGAGCAGCGGGGTCGTTCCGAGCGACGTGTGCGCTCCTACGATCGTGCCGTGCGACGCGTCGATCTTGCCGAGCTCTTCGAGGAAGAGGCAGTAGCCGACCTTCCCGAGCCCGAGTCCGCCGTACTCCTCGGGGATCGGGACACCGAAGTACCCCTCCTGCTGCATCCGGGTCACGCTCGCCCGGGGGAACTCCTCCTTCTCGTCCATCTCGGGAACGATCGGCGCGACCTCCTTCTCGAGGAACGCGCGCGCGGCACTCCGGAACGCTTCCTGGTCCGGCGTGAACGTGAACTCGATCGCCATGGTCACTTCCCCTGGAACTTCGGAGGACGCCGCTCGACGAACGCGGCGAGACCTTCCCCGAGGTCGTCCGAGGGGAGCACTTCCGTCTCGAACAGTTTGGTCTCGTTCTCGATCCCCCCCGTTAGGGGCATCTCGAGCCCTTCGACAATCGAACGCTTCGCCGCTCGCACCGCCTTCGGTGCACGCTGAGCGATCGTGTGGGCGAGGTCGCGCGCCGCCCGAAGCTCCTGTCCCGCGGGCACCGTCTTATTGACGAGCCCGATCCGGAACGCTTCGGCCGCCGAGATCATGCCGCCCGTGAAGATCAGTTCCTTCGCCTTCGCCAGGCCGATCAGGCGCGGGAGACGCTGGGTCCCCCCGTACGCGGGGATGAGACCGAGCGTGACCTCGGGCGCGCCGAGCTTGGCGGATTCCCCGGCGATGCGAAGGTCACACGCTAGCGCGAGCTCGAGGCCGCCACCGATCGCGAGGCCATTGATCGCGGCGATCACCGGTACCCGGAGACCGGCGATGCGAGCATACGTCGCGAGTCCCTTGCGGACGACGGTCGGTGCGCTCGCGAGGTCGAGCGTCGCCAGCTCCTTGACGTCCGCGCCCGCGCTGAAGTACTGTCCGTCTCCCGTGAGGACGACCGCGCGGGCCTGGGGATTCGCCCCGACCTCGGTCATGGCCCGGTCGAGCTCGGCGAGCAGGCCGGTGCTGAGCGCGTTCACGGGGGGATGCTGGAGAATGACGATCTCGACCCCGTCGTCCTCGCTCTTGCGCCCGATCGTGCCGTCGGACATCGCCAAGCCCGGGCGGGTCGAGGCCGTTCGGACCTCTTAACCCATACTAGGAAGCCCCCGCGCCGTCGGCGCCACGGCGCGGTCATGTAGCGGCCCGGACTGGCGCGCCGATGGTTCGCTTCGAGGTCGTGCTCGACATCCGGGCGCCGCCGGAGTATGTTGCGGACTGGTGGTTGGACTACGCGACAGAGGACAAGGATATCGCCCCCGGAATGGCCCGTCGGGACGTCGAGCGGGTCGACGCCAAGACGGTCCGCCTGACCACCCACTCGGAATTCGGGGGGAACATCCGAACCACTTCGGGAACGGTCACCCGGACCGGCCCGACCGCCTGGCACATGACCGCGCACGTGTCGTCGGGCGGGCGCGTCGTCTCGAGCACGCAGACGGCCTACACCGTGGAACCGGCGCCGGGCGGGAGTCGTCTTCGAGCCGAGTTCGAGTTCATCGGTCGCTCGATCCCCTGGAGGATCGCGCTCCTCTTCGCGCGGCCGTCCCTGCGCCGTGATCGATTGAAGGCGTTTCGCGTGTACGCGGAGGCGATCGCCGAGGGGTTCGCGGCGGGTCGACCCGCCGTGGGACCGACCGTCGCTCCCCCGCCGACCGCGGCGTGACGTCGGCGTTATAGCGGGCGCGCGGGTCCGCGCCGCGCCGATGGCCGATCCCGAGCCCGAAGGCCCGCCGCTGTCTCGCGGGGCCGAAGCCTCCCTCCGCGCCGTCGAGTGGATGGGGTTCGCCGCGTTGCTGAAGGAACGCGACGTGAAGCACTACCGACCGAAGGCGCTGGACGACCGTCTGCGCCGCGAGCGCACGCGCAACGAGGTCCGTCTGCTGGTCGACGCGCGCAAGCTCGGAGTTCGAACGCCGATCGTCTACGACGTGGACCTCGTGAAGCACCGCATCGTGCTCGAGCAGTTGCCCGGGCGCACGTTGAAGGAGATGCTCGAGGATCCCGCGCTCCCGTTCGACACGCTGCTCGCCGCAGTTCGGCGGTTCGGAGAGACGCTCGGCCGGCTGCACGCCGGTGGGATCTCCCACGGAGACCTCACGAGCTCGAATGTCCTCTATCCCGACGGCCCCGACGGGGTACCGGCGTTCATCGACCTCTCGATGGGCTCGCGCAGCCCGGGGGTCGAGGAGCTCGGAATCGACCTCCACCTCGTCGAGGAGGACCTGAAGGCGCTCCATTCGAA
>Ga0070761_10001586_pt1 | contig 14234 bp, 16 predicted proteins | sample HubBroMetageREF1_FD_66724 | JGI IMG/M metagenome (GOLD analysis project Ga0070761, IMG submission 66724) | Reference soil microbial communities from the Hubbard Brook experimental Forest, New Hampshire, USA - Hubbard Brook CCASE Soil... | ecosystem: Environmental > Terrestrial > Soil >...
CAGCCCGACGTATCCGCTCGATGTGTTTGCCGCATTAACGCCCGATCGCAAGTACCTGACTGTTGCAGTAGTGAACGCAACGGAGAGCGAACAGCGTCTCGACTTGAGCGTGACGGGTGTGCATATCGCGGGCGAGTCGAAGGAATGGTTGCTGACAGGCGCCAGTCTTGACGCCGCCAACCAGGTGGGAAAAGCCCAGCAACTTGAAATCAAGGAGCTCGCGATCGGCAGCGCGGGAAGCGCGGTGAACGTGCCGCCCATCAGCATAGAGATTTATCGCTTCCCGGTGCAATAAAACGGAAGAACTCGCAGGTGGCATCGGTCGCGCTGATTGCAAGAATCCGCGGGGCACGGAGTAGAATCACTACGCGCCATCTGGGCATGAGAATGTCTGCATAATCGCCCGATAGGGCGCGCCACCTGAGGAACGATTATGAACGCGAAACGCATTTCCGCAATTGTTGCCGCTGGTTTGATGTCTATTGCGCTTGTGGCGCAGGCCCAGACAATTCCCGACGCCCATCAATGGCTTTCGACCGTTGACCGCTCGTCGGTATTTGCGGAGCAGCCTGACGCACTGCATTTTTCGGCAGCGGCCGGCGAAGCCCCCGTGATCGCTGTGAACGACATGCAGCAATTCCAGACGATTGAGGGTTTCGGGTTCGCGGTGACGGGCGGCAGTGCGCAGTTGCTGATGAAGATGAGCGCCGAGAAGCGGTCGGCTTTGCTGAAGCTGGTTTTCTCGCCCGAAGGAGACGGCATCGGCGCAAGCTACATACGGCTGTCGATTGGCTCGAGTGACATGAACGACCACGTCTACAGCTACGACGACATGCCAAAAGGGCAGACCGACCCATCGCTGGCAAAGTTCAGCCTTGCTCCCGATGAGGCCGAAGTGATTCCGGTCGTGAAGGAGATCCTCGCCATCGATCCGCAGATCAAGATCCTGGGGTCGCCGTGGTCGGCGCCGGCGTGGATGAAAACCAACGACGACGTCAGGGGCGGCCATCTCAAGCCCGAGTTCTACGCCGCGTATGCGCAGTATTTAACCAAATATGTTGAGGGAATGAAGGCGGAGGGGATTTCGATTGCTGCGATCACGGTGGAGAACGAGCCGCTGAATCCGAAAAACACGCCGAGCATGGCGATGTTCGCCGATGAAGAAGGAACGTTCATCGGCAAGTACCTCGGGCCTGCATTCGAGGCAGCGGGGATCAAGACCGAGATTCAGCTCTACGATCACAATCCCGATGTTCCTTCGTATCCTTTGTCGATCCTCGGCGACCCCGTGGCTGGCAAATACGTCAGCGGTACCGCATTCCATCTCTACGGCGGCGACAGCACAACGTTCACGGCAGTGCATGACGCGTATCCCAACAAGAATCTCTACATGACTGAGCAATCGGTAACGCAGTGGCCGGGCTCGAACACGCTCGACGTCGCCGGGCCGGTGGACTTTGTGATGATTGGCGCCACGCGCCATTGGTCGCGCAATGCGCTACTATGGAATCTTGCCGCCGATCCCAAAGCGGGCCCGCACACCAACAACGGCGGCTGCCCGAGCTGCTGGGGCGCCATTACTCTCGACGGCGACAAGTCGACCTTTAATGTTGCTTACTATGTGGCCGCGCATTTCTCAAAATTCGTCCGGCCGGGGTCGGTGCGCATCGGTTCCACCGAGTTAGACCAGTTGTCGACTGCGGCGTTCATTACGCCTGAAGGCAAGATTGTAGTAGTGGCCGACAACACAGGCAATTTCCCAAAAACATTTCGCATTTTCTATCACGGTCAGAGCGTGACCACGACACTGCCTTCGGAGTCGGTGGCAACATTCGTGTGGTGAGCGCAGAAGGTCACAGCCGGCGATAGAGCAGATTGCTTAAATCCCTCAAGCAGATCGAGAAACATCCCTCAGGGGCTAAACAGGCTGCGGAAAAACTCAATCGAAGCCACCGTTTTGAAAGGGCACGGATTTATCCGTGCCGTTAAGGCCAATTAAATCGATGTTGGCCTTTAGGCCCTGAGGGAGGTCCCTCGATTCTCACATGGAAATTCCGAGTTTTTCCGCAGACTGTAAAGCCCCCCATTTCTAAAAGAGCATTATCGGCACGACTAAACAGGCTGCTGAAAAACTCACGATTGAGCCGCTTTGTATCAGGGCGCGAGTTTACTCGCGCCGCAAGGCCAACAAAATGAGTCGGGGCTTTAGCCCCTGAGGAGTGCTTTTGTGAATTGGACCCCAATCAGGGAGTTTTTCCGCAACCTGTAAAGTCGTGCCCTGATACAAAACTTTCTTCGGTGAGCACTATCAGCAAGCTGAAAGGCCGTGCCTTTTCAAAACCGCATATATGCAAACCGCGGCTACTGCTCCGCGCGGATTTTCGGCGTGAACTTGCGAACCACGACCAGCACGGGCAGCCCCAGGAGAATCAGCGCCGTTCCCATCAGCGAGCCTTTAAGGTTGCCGGCGAAGCTGGCCACAAGCACCCCTGCGGCGCAAACAGCAAAGACAGCCGGCAGCACCGGATATCCCCACACTTTGTATGGGCGCGGAAGCTCAGGATTTCGCCGCCGGTAAACAAAGATGGTGGTCGCCGAGAGCAAGTAGAACAGCCATTCAGCGAAGATGGCCAATTCGAAGAACTGCTGAAACGTGCTGAGGAATATGAGCAGCAGCGTGGCGAGCAGGCCCTGCACCAGCAGCGACGTTGATGGCGTTTTGAAGCGGGGATGGATGTGCGCGAAGCGGCGGAAAAACAGCCCGTCGCTCGCGGCTGCAAACGGCACGCGCGCTCCCGACATGGTTGTGCCATTGAGGGCGACGAAGATGCTGACTGCCATGGCGATGGCCACGAATTGCGCGCCGCGCGAGCCTGCAACCAGTTTGAGCGCCGCAACCGCGGGGTAGTCAGTTGCGGCAATCTGGCTGGCAGGAAGAATGTATTGAATGGCCGCGTTCGTGGCCATGTAGAGCGCGCCAACAACAAGAACTCCGCCGATGAGAGCGATGGGCAAACTGCGCTCCGGACGGCGGACTTCGCCGGCAACCATGGTGAGATCGTTCCAGCCGTCGTAGGCCCAGAGCGTAGCGATGAGCGCCAGCATGAAGCCGCTGAATCCGCCTGTTGCCTGCGGCAGCGATGTGGAGAAGTTGCTCCACGTGCCCGAAGCCGAACCGAAGCACAACACAACGACAACGAGAATCAGCACGCCCTTAAGCACCGTGAACACAAGCTGAAAGTTGCCGGCCTTGCGCATGCCCGCGTAATTAAGGCCGGTGATGAACCAGGTTACGGCGATGGCGAAGAGCTGCGACCACTTCAGGTTCATGATTGCCGGCTGCGTGAGCCATTGGAACGCGGGCAGGAACTCAAGCGTGCGGGCGAGGCCAACGCACATGGCCGCGATCGATGCGGGCTTGGCCACAGCGAACCAGGTCCACATATAGAGGTAGGCAACGGTGTCTCCGTAGGCTCCGCGAAGATAGACGTACTCACCGCCGGCAAAGGGAAACATGGTGCCGAGTTCGGCATAGGTCATGACGCCGAAGAGCGAGAGCAGGCCGCCGGCAATCCACGCAAGATACACAAGCGATGAGGAGCCTGTGTCGCGCATCATCTCAGTGGGCACAAGAAAAATGCCGCTGCCGATGATGGTGCCCACCACGATTGCAGTGGCCTGGCTGGCGCCGAGCACGCGCGGCAGCGCTGCTGCATTTTTATTTGCCTGGGGAATCGGGCGGGCGCTGGACATCAACATAACATTACTACGGCGAAGCCGATGCTCCCGGTAATGGTGTAGTTTCCGGATTGGCGACGTCCAGAACGGCGACGATACACTAGGAACGTCTAAGCTGACATCGAATAACTGCGGCGGTGCGGGTACCCTAGATATGAAAGCGGCGTTTCAAAAGCTCAACGATGGCTGGAATGCTGAACCCAACGCGCCATTTCCTACTGTTGAGGTTCAGGGCGACGATGTCTTGCTCAAGTTCCTCGTTAATCCGTTCCGGTTCCCTGAATTTAAGGAAGATGAAATTGGCATCCTTCGCTTCGTCCGATGCGAACGATACCGTCTCGGCTCGACCAATGACGAGGGCTGGTATTTGGGTCAATGCAGGTTCAGCAAACTTGCACCTGAATGGGGTGTGTTCTATTTAGTCCAAGGTGACGCGGCGTTGCTGGATGCGCCCAAAGACTGGCGATACGTTCGCCCGCAGAGCGGTGCCCGAAGGCATTTCTTGTTCTACTTCCGCGACGGAACTTTCGAGTGCCTAGCCGAGAACTGCGATATCGAACCCTCAGTGGCAAATTCGCTCACGCGCACGCGGAAGGTGCTTCCCCGGTTGTCGGAATAGTCGGCAATATCGAGAGTTGTGCCCGGATTACCCCCCACCCGGACATAACTCGGCTGGTAGGGTGTAATGTCCAGATTGGCGCGTGATGCGGCGAAGAGTCCATCCACTGCACATAAGTTGTATCGGCTTGTACCCGTTAAGGCCATTCCCCCTGGCCTGAGCAAGCGCTACTCTGTATCCTGTTAGCAAGCAAATCTCAAAGGGGGTTATTGATGAATACGCTTTTTCTGAAGATGTTGGTTAAGGCCCAGGACCTGATGAACCGTGAGGAAGGTCAGGACCTTGTTGAGTACGCACTGCTCGTCGCTCTGATCGCCCTGGTTGCCGTGACCGGTGTGAAGCAGGTTGCTTCGGCAATCAACACCGTATTTAGCAGCATCAGTACAACGCTGGCCTAGTTTCTGAGCTATGTGGGCCGCGAGTCATTCGGCGTCCCGATCACGATAAAAAGCCCGTAGGCTACCCGGCATCTACTTTCACCGGTTGGCCTACGGGCTTTTGTGTGCGATCTAGGGGTTCCGCCTGGATGACCGGCAATCCGGAAACTGCACCACCACCATGCTCCGGGATGGCTGCATGGCCGCAGTGCCGGCGCTCAAGACCGGTCGCGATAAGCCGCTGGCGGCGGTGGTGAGTTGGGGCGCATTTCGTACCCGGAGCAATCACCGAAAAATGAAAAAAACAGGGATAGTTTCATCCGGATTGATTCGAGAGGATTTAGCCCCCAATCTGCATTGCAGGCAATTACCGCCTTTCGGCGCACAATGAGATTGAAAGGCTGGATAAACGGAACTCGACAAAATGGAACCATCAGGTGCAGCTCGAATAGAATTAACGGGCGTGACATCGACTGCCCGACCGCTTATCAGCCGCGAACCCCCAAAAACCTCTATATCGACTGTGCAACCGTCTAACTGTCTAACTGTGCGAAATGCGGCTCCGGCTCAAGCGGCCGGCTGATGTTGCGCCTCGTGCTCGCGCCAGCAGCTTCAAAACTTCTTCATCGGTGGTTGGCTTGAAGTTGAGGTAGAACTGGCCGACGGATTCAAAGAGATCGGGAGCTGCGACGCACACGATATCGTCGGCGAATCCGGCAAACTCATCGCAGCTTGAAGGCGCAGCCACGGGTATCGCAACCACCACGCTGGCAGCCTGCGGCCTGACCGCTCGCACCGCGGCTTTCATGGTTGCCCCGGTTGCCAGGCCGTCATCAACCAGGATCGCGGTCTTTCCCTCGACGCTCAGCCGGGGATAGACCTTGCGATACTCTTTCTCTTGCCGGTCGATCTCGGCCAACTCATGCGCAACTGTCGCGCGAATCAGGTCTTTGGGAACGCGAATTTGGCGGAGAATCTGCCGGTTCAGAACCATTGCGCCGCCGCTGGCGATTGCGCCGAATGCCAACTCCTTTTGTCGCGGAACACCAAGTTTGCGGGCCGCGAGAATGTCGAATGGCAGATGGCACGCCTGGGCGACCTCGAAGGCGACAGGGACTCCGCCGCGCGGCAGGCCAAGCACAATGGCGTTGTCGAGATTGGGGAGCGTGGCGACGATCCGCGCCAGCGCTTTGCCCGCGTCGCTGCGATCGTCAAACAGCATTCGACCAATTCTCTCACCGAAAGGCGAGAGTGGCGCGACGATTGAATTTTCCGCAGCGGGGACAAAAGAGTCCGGCCCGCCTCCCGGAGTTGCGGGAGGCGGCGAACATGAGCTAGTGAGGAATTAGTCGAACTGGGTCTGTTCGGCCGGAGGCGCCGGGCCAATGGCAGCGTCGCGTTCCGGTTCTTCTTGCTTCTCGTGCTCAGCCGGTTTCTCGTGCTCGGCAGGCTCTTTCTTCTCTTCAGGCTCGTCGCCCTGGACCTTCACCTTGACACGAGCCGTCACCTCGCGGTGCAGGCGAATGGCCACGGTAAAGTCGCCGACGGTCTTAAGCGGGTCGCCGAGCTGAATCTTGCGGCGATCGACCTCGACTCCTTGAGCGTCAAGCTCCGCGGCGATGTCGGCCGAAGTGACCGAACCGAAGAGGTGACCGCCCTCGCCCGCCTTGCGCGTAAATACGAGCGCGACGGCGTCGAGCTTGACTGCAAACTCCTCGGCCTTGGCCTTTTCACCGGCAGAACGGCGAGCGGCAGCGGCCTTCATCTGGTCGATGACGGCCTTGTTGGTTTCAGTGGCCTGCATGGCCAGCTTGCGAGGCAGCAGGTAATTGCGCGCGTAGCCATCCGCAACTTTCACGACCTCGCCGCGAAAGCCAAGGTTGGCTACGTCTTCCTTCAAAATCACTTCCATATCGAGATCTCCACAACCGCAGGCCTGCACGCTTGCGCGGGCACCGGCCATGCGGCAAATTCCGATTAGTGCCTGGTGGCGAACGGCAGCAGGGCGATGTTGCGTGCCTGCTTGATGGCGCGGGTGAGGCGCCGCTGATGCGTGGTGCAAACGCCGGTCAGACGCCGGGGAACAATTTTGCCGCGTTCGGCAACAAACCCCTGCAGAAGTCGGACGTCGCGGTACGGGATCGCGTCGATCTTCTCAGTGCAGAACTTGCAAACCTTTTTGCGGCGGAAAAACTTGCCGCGGCCTTGCGGACCGCCTCCTGGCCGTCCGCCGCTGCGCGGGCCGCTTTGTCCTGATTGTGGTGATGATGGTGCGCCGCCTTCGGGCGCCCTTGTTTGTGTTTCTTCTGCCATAGTGGTTCCTCTTCAATCGCTTGGTTCCGGCTCAGCCGGAGAATGTTTAGAAAACAGGGAATAGGGAGCAGGGAACAGGGAATAGAAAAACAACCCTCACACTATTACCCGTCTTGTTCCCTCGTCCCCTCGTTCTCTATCTTTGTCGCCAGCGAGCGACTTTCTTGTTCGCTGGGTGGTTCTTGGTTCCTGCCCTTTACGCGCTGGCCTGTGCCGGCTCTGCTGCAGCTGCAACAGGCTCGGGTGCAGGAGGAGCGGGAGCGGGTTGGTGTGGGGCAGCGACGGGCTCGGCACTCAGCTTGCGGTGCGCATTGCGCAGCGCCTTCACCTTGGCCAGGCGCTTCTCTTCCTCATCCATGCGCACGGTGATGAATTTGATCACCGGCTCAGTGACGCGCAGACGGCGCTCGAGCTCGAGCACCACCGCGCCGTTGGCCTCAATGGTCATCAGCACGTAGTTGCCGTCGGCGAACTTGCGCACCTGGTAAGCCAGCTTGCGGCGGCCCATCTTTTCCGTCGCCTTCACCACTCCGCCGCCATTGGTGACGGTGGTGCTAAAGCCGGTAATCAGCTTGTCAGCGTCCTCATCAGACACATCGGGCCGAACGATAAACATTACTTCATACAAACGCGACATCTTGTTTCCTTTTCCGCGAAGACCCAGCGCCTTCGCATTTCCCAGTCAACTTTCAGCGAGCTGCCGTCAGCTTTAATCAGCTAACAGCTTCTGTTCCCTATTCCCTGTCTTTATCGTCCTTCCGGTTGAACTCGTTCATTGCCGGTCCCGGGCCTTCTGCAACGATCTGCCTTACTGCCTTCGCCACTCTATCCAAAACTTCGTCAAGAACCGCCAGGTCTGCCTTACGCATCGGCGAAAGCAGATAATCCCTGCCCGGCCGTTTTCCTGCACCGGCGGCCAACGCCTCCGGTGGCAGATTGAGTCCAACCCCGATCCGCAGCCGCAACCACTCCTGGCTGCCCAGAGCATTCGATACGCTGCTGGCGCCGTTGTGCCCAGCCGGCGAACCGCGCTCTTTGATTTTGATCGTCCCCAAAGGCAGGTCGAGCTCGTCGTAAATCACGAGCAGGTCCCGCTGAGGGTCGACTTCAAACTCCCGAACCAGGGCGGAGATTGCAAGTCCGCTCAGGTTCATAAATGTCTCCGGCTTGGCCAGAACCACTTCGCGCCCCGCCATGCGGCAGGTTGCGGTAACGGCACGGCATCGCCGGTTTTGGACCACAACGCCTTCCTGTTCGGCGATGCGGTCGATAGCCATGAACCCCGAGTTGTGCGGAGTCCAGAAATAGTCGGGCCCCGGATTGCCGAGGCCCACAACCAGAAACGGGCCTCGCCGGGCGTTTGCCCCAGGATCCCCGGCCAGTGCTTGCTCCAGGCCGGGGTTCGTGGACTCGCTTGCTTGAGACAAGGCTTACTTCTTCGCCTCGGGCTTCTTGGCCGCGGCCGGTTCTGCCGCCGGCTCAGTTTTGCCCTTCTTGGCTACCTCAGGCTCAGCAGGCGCAGCAGCGTCAACCGCAGCTGCAGCAGCCGCATCCACTTCGGCAGCAGTCGGAGCTTCTTCACGAATCGTAACTACGTGCGCAACGGTCGCATTCTCGTCGTCGAGGTACTTGATCTTTTCAGAGTGCGGCAGGCCGCTGACGCGCAGAACCTGGTGCATTGCGAGCCCGCTAACATCCACATCGATGTGGCCGGGAATATCGACAGGCAGGCACTCGATTTCAACTTCGCGCATCACTTGATCGAGAATTCCTCCTTCGGTCTTGACGCCGATTGGCACACCGAGCAGCTTCACGCGCACGCTCACGCGCAGAACCTTGTCGAGCGCAATGCGCTTCATGTCGATGTGAATCAGCTTGTCCTTGATGGGCTCACGCTGCGAATCGACAATCATGGCTTTGGCCGCGGGTGAACCGGCAACTTCGACATCGAAGATCGTGTTTTGGCCGCTCTCGGAATAGAGAATCCGGGTAATCTGCTTGGGGTCGACCTCGACGGCGATGGGATCGTGCCCGGAGCCGTAAAGCACAGCAGGAATCTTGCCCGCGACACGCACACGCCGCGCGGCGTTCTTGTTGAATTTGCCCTCGCGGGCCTTTGCTACAACAACTTCAGGCATTTCGTTTTCTCTTTTCGTTCGGCACGGTGGAACAGCTCGTAGCTTGTAGCCGGTAGCCTGTAGCTGCCGACAGTTGCTGCGGACCGTTTTGCTCCGCTCCCTTTGTTAAGAGCAGCTATTAGCTTTTAGCCGTTAGCTGCTTGTTGCGTCTGCGTTCCGCGTCGGTTTTAATTGCGACCCGGAATTAATTTCGAGCTTTCGCTCAATTGCGAAAGCTGCCTTACCAATGTTCAAGCTGAAAGCTAACAGCTAAAAGCTCGTCTAGTTAAACAGCGTGCTAACGCTGGTCTCCATGTGGATGCTTTCAATGGCCGCGCCCAGCAGGCCGGCAATCGAAAGCACCTTGATCTTTGCAAGCTTATGCGCCTGTTCGCGCAGCGGAATTGTGTCAGTGACCACCAACTGCTCAAGCCGCGAGCTGGCGATGCGGTCAATGGCCGGGCCTGAAAGCACGGCGTGACTGGCGCATGCGTGCACCGCCGTAGCGCCGGCATTCAGAAGCGCGTCGACTGTCTTTACCAGCGTGCCAGCTGTATCGATGATGTCGTCGATGATGAGGCAGGTTTTGCCGGCCACATCGCCGACCACGTGCATTATTTCGGCCACATTCATGTCGGTGCGGCGCTTGTCCACAATGGCCAGGGGCGCGCCCATCTTCTGAGCGAAGAAACGTGCCCGCTCCACTCCACCGGGATCGGGCGAAATGACCATGAGATTGGGCAGGTTGAGCTCGCGGAAGTGGCTCACCAGGACGGGGCTCGCGTAAAGGTGGTCGACCGGGATGTTGAAGAAGCCTTGAATCTGGGCAGCGTGCAGATCGACAAACAGCGCGCGGTTGGCACCCGCGGTGGTGAGCAGATCGGCGATGAGCTTGGCGCTGATGGCCACGCGCGGGCGGTCTTTGCGATCCTGGCGGGCGTAGCCGTAGTAGGGCATCACCACCGTGATCCTCGAGGCCGAAGCACGCTTGAGCGCATCGATCATAACCAATAACTCCACCAGGTGCTGATCCACCGGATAGCAGGTGGGCTGCACCACAAAAACATCTACGCCGCGCACGTTCTCGAGCAGTTGGAAGAAGACTTCGCCATCGGCAAAGCGCTGCAGCTTGGTCTCGCCGACTTTCACTCCGATGTGCTCGCCGATCTTGCGGGCAAGTTCAGGATTTGCCGTGCCCGAAAACAGCCTGAAGCGCCGATCCTCAGCCAGCGTGCGGGTCTTTTTGCGCTCAGGCTGGGGAACCTTCGGCGTTTCCTTCTGTTTCGCGCTGTCGCCCGACCCAGCCTTCAGGGGTTCTTTGATTCCCTCTGGCTTGTCGGAATTCGGGTCGTCTGCCCGGTTGTCTTCCAATGCTGTCAACGTGCCTATTGCCATTTTGAAAAGCACCTCCAAGCTGGTTTGCTTTGGCTGCTGTTTTTCATTTCGAACTGTTCGCTATTAGCTGGTCCCAGGGAAAGCCGAATCCGCGGGTTCCCCCAAGGTCGAGCTAAGAGCTAACAGCTAATAGCTGTACTTCTGGCTGGGCGACCTGGATTCGAACCAGGATAAATGCCTCCAAAGGGCATTGTCCTACCATTGAACGATCGCCCAGTATCAAACCCTGGTTCTACTTCCACTCACCCAAATTGTCCGGCCTTCCCCTCTTCGGCAAAAGACCGTTGTTCCGCAGCCGTTCGCGAGTTTCTAATGCTCGACGAACTGCTGTCAATCCACTTGTTCGCTGACCATTTGCCGCCAGTAATCGGCTCGCGGAAGGGTTCGGGTCAACTCGCTCCGAATCCCCATCTCGCTTAACCGACGGCAGGCTGCCTCAGCGTGTTCGCGGGCCTGGTACAACCCGTAAAGCGCCGAACCGGACCCAGACAACGAAGCATAGAGAGCTGCTTCCGGTGTGCCGTCGCCCGCAAGAGTACGCTTGATTTCGCTAAGGGAGGGATGCTGGGGGAAGATGACTCGCTCGAAGTCGTTCTCAATCCAGCTCGTGATCCCGGTGCGGACAAGCGCGGACCCAATTGGCCCGGCCAGGTCATCTCCCATCAATTCTTTCGGGTTGGAAATGACACCGGAGGAGCTCGTGCAATCGCCGCCCTGCGGAATCGTCCCCGCAAAAGCGCTGGCGTAAGCGCGGCTCAACTTATTCAGTTTATCGGTACTTGCCTCGGGGGTCAAACCCTCCGCCCCACAAAGCGCGTCCCAGTCGCGAAAGGCCTGCGCTGTTGCGACGCCCTCGGCAGGAATCGCAACGACGCACCAGGTGGGCTCGATATCGGGCAGTGGGCTAACCCGCTGGCCGCGATCAGTCCCAAGAACCGTTCCGCCGATCAGAAAAAGCGGCACATCGGATCCGACCTGGGCGGCAATTTCAAGGTCTCTGTCGGGCTCGCCGGTCGGGCTCTGCTGACTGGCTGACTCGCTGACGTGCTGAATCCCAATGCCTACCGACATCCCCGCTTCCGCTAGCTCGAATTGAAGGCCAATTAGAGCCGCAACGGCATTCGCTGATCCCGCGCCGAGGCCGCCCTGAACCGGCAGCCGTTTTTCGATGTGAATTGTCACTTCTGCCAATACGCCAAGCGCGCCAAGGGCCGCCGCGACCATCTTCCATGCCGTGTTCCGCTCATCGGTTGGTACCCGTGAATCGTTCGACGTGATCTTGATGCTGATTTCCCCTGCCGGCCTGGCCGTAACCGTCACTAAATCATGCATCTCGAGCGTCTGGTAGACCGTCGCCAGGGCGTGGAAGCCGTCGGCGCGGGGCGCGCCGAGCCCTAATCCCAGGTTGATCTTGCAATACGAACGGACGACCGTGGGCATACCGGTTAATTGTAGAACCGTACGTGTCTTGAAACACCCACATCTGCTACAAACGAAGGCATGAATCGGAACCGCGCCTGGCTTTTTTACTTCGCCGTACTGCTCGTTGCTTTGCCGGCCTGCGCTGTTTCTGCCCAGGATCGGTATGCCCACACCAAGGTCGGGGACAAGATGCCCGACATCCACGCCGATGAAGCCTCCGGCGGCACTTTCTCGTTTGCCGCTCAGTCTGGCAAAGTAGTCGTGGTCAACTTCTGGGCAACATGGTGCGAACCCTGCGAAGTCGAGATGCCCGAGTTGGAGAAGGAAGTCTGGCAGAAGTACAGATCGTTGCCCGACTTCGCCTTTATTGCCATCGCCCGCGAACAGGACAGGGAGACAGTCCTCGACTTCCAGAAGACCCATCCCGGCTATACCTTTCCGCTTGCCTGGGATCCCAAGCGTTCCGCTTACGCGCTCCTGGCCACAGGCGGCATCCCCCGCACCTACGTCGTCAACCGGCGCGGCATCATTGTCTATCAAGGCGAAGGCTACGGGTCCGGTTCGACCAGTGAAATCGATCGCGCGGTCAAGAAAGCCCTCGCAGAAAAGTAGCCGCGCACCGCGGCCGTTCGCGCATCTACGACCCGCCCCGCTCCGGCGCGCTGTCCTCTTCGCGATCGCGGTTCAGCCTGTCTTCCCGCTCCTTCCACTCCTCCAATTCGCGACGTTTCTTTTCCTCTTCGCGCTCCTCGCGGCCATCGCTCATACTGCTCCCCTTGAGTCCAAATCTACACCGCGGCCTGTAGCTTTTTTCGTCTGGCGGCTTTTCCCTGTGGCATCGCCACATGTAATGTGCTATTTTCATGTGGTACAGCCACAGGAATGGGAGATTCCTCTCGATGAGCCCCTCCAAACTCGATCTTTTGCAAGGCACGCTGGACCTGATGGTCCTGAAAACGCTCAGCGCCATGGGCACGATGCACGGCTACGGCATCGCGCGCCGCATTGAGCAGGTGAGCGGCAACGAGGTGCTGCTGAACCAGGGCACCATCTACGCCTCACTCGTACGGCTCGAACAACGCGGCTGGATCGGGTCGAGCTGGGGCGTGAGCGGCAACAACCGGAAGGCCAAGTTCTACGCGATCACCGATGACGGCCGTCGCCAGCTTGAGGAAGACGCGCTCTACTGGCGCAGGCTGAGCGGCGTGATGGATCGCATGCTGGGACTGGGCGATGAACCTGGCGCCTTCAACGGGACTGAAGGAGAGACGGCATGATGCGCAGAGGTTTTGGACGAGTCAGAGCATTCTTTGGCAAATCGCGGCGCGATGCCGATCTCGATGCGGAGCTTGCAGCGCACCTCGATTTTGCGATCGAAGAAAATCTCGAGCGCGGCCTCACGCTTGAAGAGGCTCGCCGTCAGGCTCTGGTAAATGTTGGGGGCGTGCAGCAGGCGCGAGAGGTCCATCGCGAGGCGCGCGGGCTCATCAGGCTCGACATTCTGCTTCATGACCTGAAGTACACTCTGCGGACGCTCGGCCGCGACCCCGGCTTTACCATCGCTGCCGTCCTGATTCTCGCGCTCGGCATCGGCGCCAACGTTGCGGTGTTCAGCGTGGTCAACACGCTGCTGCTTCGGCCGCTGCCTTTTCCGAACGCACAAGAGCTCGTCTGGATTGCGCCTCCGCCCACGAAATGTGGCCTCTCGTGCGCGACCTACTCAACCGATGCTTACGACGGATTTCGCGTGGGCTCGCGCTCGTACCAGGACGTGACGGGCTACTTTGCTTTCTCGAGCCCCGACAATCTTAGCCTCACTCGCAACGGCGAAATCATTCCCGCCACAAGCATCGATGTAATTGCCAACTTCTTTCAGGTGCTTGGCGTGCATCCGGCCATGGGCAGGCTGTTGACTCCCGACGACGGGCGCAACGGAGCGGCGCCTGTGATTGTTCTCTCGGATGCGTGGTGGCGGCGGCAGTTCGCGGCCGACCCCAACATTGTTGGAAAAACTCTCGACATCAACCACCAGCAGGTAACCGTGATCGGCGTTCTGCCGCCAACCTTCGATTTCGGCGCTGTGTTCTGGCCTGGGATCAAAGTCGATGCAATAACGCCGATCGCTCTTTACGGCGCACCCCGCAACTGGGGCAACATCATCACCATGATCGGGCGCACAAAGCCAGGCGTAACGCTCGCCCAGGCCGATCAGGAAGCGGCTTCGCTGTCGCAGCGCATGTGCCAGAACTACAC
>Ga0070761_10001587_pt1 | contig 14230 bp, 8 predicted proteins | sample HubBroMetageREF1_FD_66724 | JGI IMG/M metagenome (GOLD analysis project Ga0070761, IMG submission 66724) | Reference soil microbial communities from the Hubbard Brook experimental Forest, New Hampshire, USA - Hubbard Brook CCASE Soil... | ecosystem: Environmental > Terrestrial > Soil > Temperate...
CTGCTGCGTGAGCCGGGCGCACGCGGACGGGCGCGGCAGCAGGCCGCACTCGAGAGCGCGCTGGCGCAGTCCGACCTGAGCGAGTCGATCTGGCAGGTGCGCGATGCGCTGCGCCTCGCGCTGCTGGATGCGGCCTGCGCGCACGACGAGGGCGCGCTGCTCGATGAACTCGTGAGCGCGCGCCAGGCACTGCTGCGCAGTGACCGCACCCGCCTCGCGCTCGGTGACATCGGCCGTCCGCTGCTGCTCACCGACGAGCTGGAGCTGGCACGTGCCGAGCAGCGTCAGCGCGAAGCGCGCACACGCGCAACGGATGCCGTGGCACGTCTGGCGAGCGCGGTGGGCGTGCCGGCTGCGGCCGTGCGCGAGGTGCCGCTGCGCTGGAGTGACTGGAACGCGATCGCGAACCTGCAGACCGAGGGCGCGGAGCGCTGGCGCAGCGAGGCACTCATCGCCCGTCCGCAGATCGTGCACGCGCTGCGCGCCTATGATCTGACCGAGATCGCGCTGCGCGGCGAGGCCGCCAAGCGCTGGCCGCAACTGCACGTGACGCCCGCTTACGCCTGGGGCGGCGGCGGCCTGCGCGATGCCGACACCCTCAACAGCAACATCGAGAGCGAATCGGCGCTCGGGGTCTCCTTCGAGCTGCCGATCTTCAATCAGCATCAGGGCGCCATCGGCGAGGCGGTGGCGCGCCGCACCCTCGCAGCCGAGCACCTGCGCGCGGTGCAGGCGGACATTTTCGGGCAGATCGACCGGGCCGAAGCAGCCTGGCCGCAGGCGATCCAGGCATGGTCCAACACGCAGCAGCTGGCCGAGCTCGCTTCACACCAGCAGCAGGCCGAGGCGCGCGCCCTGAGCGCGGGCGAGAGTGAGCGCGGCAGCCTGATCACCGCCCAGGTGGCGGCCATCGAGGCGCGGCTGGCTGTGCTACAGGCGGCCTACAGCGCGCAGCTCGCCTTCGGCACGCTCGAGGATGCCTACCGCCGGCCGCTCACAGCTGACGAGCTCGCCGGGCCACCACAGGTGTTGCCGTCCTCATGAGACGCGCCGCCGCCGTGATGTCGGTCCTGTTACTGCTGGGCGCCGTGGTCGTGCTGGCGCGCGGTGATGACGATGACAAGGACGACCCGCAGAAGGACGCGCAGCAGCAGGACGCGGCCGGCCCCCTCAAGCTCACCGAAGCGCAGCAACAGGCGGTCGGCTTGCTGGTCGAGCACCCGCTGCGACTGAAGAGTGCGCCGCTGATCGAGGCCTACGGCACGGTGCTCGACCCGCTGGCGCTGGTGACCGATGCCGGCCGCCTCGAGAGCGCGCGCGCACAGGCCGCGGCGAGCGCTGCCGACAGTGCGCGCCTCGAACGGCTCTATCACGACGATGCCCAGGCCTCGCTCAAATCGCTGCAGGCCGCGCAGGCGCAGTCGGTCGAAGCGGCGGCCCAGGCGCGCGCCGCGCAGCTGAGTTTTGCGCTGCAATGGGGTCCGCTCGCCAGCTGGAGCGACACTGAGCGCGCTGCGCTGCTGAGTGCGCTTGCCAAAGGGCAGCAACTCCTGATGCGCGCCGACGTGCCGGGGCGTTACGCCGGCGGTGCGCTTGATAAGGCAGCGCTGGTCGAGCTCGACGGCGTGAACGTGACTGCGCGTGTGCTCGGGGTGCTGGCGCGCACGGAGGCGCAGTCGCAGAGCTCCGGCTGGCTGCTGCAGCTCGAGCGCGTACCGCCGGGATTCGGACCCGGCGCGCGCGCGCTGGTGCGGCTGCGCTCCGCGAGCGCGAGCGACGGCCTGCTGGTGCCGGCAGCAGCCCTGGTGTTTGCGGCCGAGGGCGCCTTTGTCTATCGGCAGACGAACTCGAACGGCGCCGCGGCGCTGCAATACATCTCAGTCCCGGTGAAGCCGCTGACGCGCGTGGGCGAGGCGTGGCTGGTCGCAGGACTGAACCCCGCCGATCAGGTCGTGGTGCGCGGGGCCGGTGTGCTGTGGTCGTTACAAGGCATCAGCAGCTTCTCGGCCGCAGAAGAGGATCACGACTAGCACCCATGCTGGCCGCCATCGTTCGGGGATCCCTCGCCAGTCCCAAGGTCGTGACGACGCTGTCGCTGCTCATTGCGCTGCTCGGCGTCGGCGCCTTGCTGAGCGCGCGTCTCGATGTGTTCCCCGACTTTGCCCCGCCACACCTGTTGGTGCAGGCCGAGGCACCGGGACTGGATGCCACGCAAGTGGAGTCGATGGTGACCCGGCCGCTCGAGGATCTGCTCGCGGGAGCGGAAAACGTCGAAGCGGTGCGCTCCAGCTCCAGTCAGGGGCTGTCCGCGATCCAGGTGGTGTTCGGCCGCGACAGCGATCCTTACCTGCAGCGGCAGGTGATCAGTGAGCGCCTGGCAGACGCCGCGACGCTCCTGCCCCCCGGCGTCGGCGCACCGCAGCTCTCACCGCTCAGCTCCTCGATGGAGTACCTGCTGCACTTCGGTTTCACCAGCGACCAGCTCTCGCCGGTCGAGTTGCGGGATCTGGTCCGCTGGACCATCAAACCGCAGATCCTGTCGGTACCGGGCGTGGCGCAGGCGCAGCTGTTTGGCGGCGATGCGCGCGAGCGTCAGCTGTGGATCGATCCGGCGCGGCTGCAGGCACTCAATCTGTCGCTCGAAGACGTGTTCGAAGCGACGCGCCGTGGCACGCAGATGGCCGGCGGCGGTTTCCTGGAGACGCCGACGCAGCGCATCGTGCTGCAGGCGCAGCCACCCGGAGCCTCGCTCGAGGCATTGGGTGAGACGGTCATCGCCAGTCGCGCCGGTGTGCCGGTGCGCCTCGCCGACGTGGCGCAGCTGCGCGACGGGGCGGCGCCGCGCTTTGGCGATGCGATCATCGCCGGCAAGGCCGGCATTCTGGTGGAGACCTCGACCCAGTACGGCGCCAACACGCTCGAAGTCACCCGCCAACTCGAAGAGCGGCTGCAGACGCTCGCGCCGCAGCTGGCCGCGCGCGGCGTCACTTATCATCCGGCGCTGTTGCGCCCGGCGAGCTTCATCGAGAGCGCGATCGGCAAGCTGCGCAACTCGCTGCTGATCGGCGCGCTGCTGGTCGTGGTGCTGCTGCTGCTGACGCTGCGCGACTGGCGCGGCGCGCTGATCTCTTTCGGCGCCATCCCGGTCTCACTCCTGGCCACCGTCTGGCTGCTCAGCCTCGGTGGACTGTCGCTCAACACCATGAGTCTCGGCGGGCTGGTGGTGGCACTCGGCGTCGTGGTCGACGATGCAGTGATCGACGTCGAGAACATCACGCGCCGGCGGCGCAGCGCCGCTGCCGGCACGGACCTGCGCCGCCTGCTGCTCGATGCCTCGCTCGAGGTGCGCCGGCCGGTGTTCTACGCCACCGCTGCGGTGGCGGTCGCCTTCCTGCCGATTCTCATGCTTTCCGGCCTGCAGGGCGCCTTCTTCCGGCCGCTCGCGACCGCCTTCCTGCTCGCCGTGGGCTTGTCACTGCTGGTCGCGATGAGTGCGACCCCGGCGCTGTGCGCGCTGTTGATGCACGGCTATCAGGTGCGCGAGGAACCCGGCTGGCTGCGCCGCTGCAAGGCCTGGCAGCGCGCGGCCATCACGCATCTGGCGCGCTATCCCCGTAGTGTGCTGGCACTGATACTCGCCAGCGGCGCACTCGGACTCGCGCTGCTGCCGCTGCTGGGCGCGCGGCTGCTGCCGGATTTCCGTGAGAACTATCTGATCGCGCACGCGGCGCTGCGCCCCGGCATCTCGCTCGCCGAGACCTCGCGCGTGGGCGAGCGCATCGTGCAGCGCCTGACGGCGATTCCCGGCGTGAAAAGCGTCGCCGAGCAGATCGGGCGCGCGGAGAACGGCCAGGACCCGGACGCTCCCAACAAGAGCGAGTTCGAAATCCAGCTCGATCCGGGCCGCGGCGTCACCACCGAGCAGCTGGAGGCGCGCGTGCGCGCAGCGTTCGATCAGTTTCCCAACCAGCTGGTGGAAATCTACTCGGTGCTGGCCGAGCGCATCGGTGAGACGCTCTCAGGCGAGGTCGCGCCGTTTTTTGTCAGCGTGTTCGGCCCCGACCTGGACCGCAATGACGAGGTCGCAGGCGCGATCGCTGAGCTGCTGCGCAAGTGGCCGCAGAGCGGCACGGTGCGACTGGAAGTGCCGCCACGCCAGCCCGAGCTGCAGCTGCAGATGAAACCCGCGCAGCTGGCGCTCTACGGCCTCGAGGCCACCGACGTGCTGGCCGCAGTGAACGCCGCCTACCACGGCACGCTCGTGGCACAACTCAACCAGGCCGACCGCAGCGTGCCGGTGGTGGCGCGGCTCAGCAGCGCCGGCGCCACGCCGCAGGACGTCGGCCGGCTGCCGCTGCGCAGCCGCGACGGTGCGCTGGTGCCGCTCGAGGCGGTCGCGACTCTGACGATGGTGTCCGCGCGCAGCATGGTCGAGCACGAGGACGGGCTCAGGCGCCAGGTCGTCGTGGCGAGCCCGCACGGCGCCGATCAGGCGGGTTACGCGCGCGCCGCCGAGCAGGCGATTGCCGCGCACGTCAAGCTGCCGCCAAACGTGTATCTGCGTTACGGCGGGACCGCCCCGGCACAGGCGGCCGCGGCGCGTGAGCTGATCTGGCATTCCGCCGCCGCACTGGTGCTGATCGTGCTGCTGCTCGCGCTCGCCTTCGGCCACAGCCGCCACGTGCTGCTGGTGTTCGCCGCGTTGCCGAGCACGCTGATCGGCGGCGTGGCGGCAGTCGCCCTGACCGGTGGCACGCTGTCTCTCGGTGCGATGGTGGGCTTCGTCGCGCTGTTCGGCATGGCTGCGCGCAACACGATCCTGCTCATCTCGCACTATGAGCACCTGATCACCCGCGAAGGCGTGACGTGGAGCCTCGAGACGGCACTGCGCGGATCGGAGGAGCGCCTGACGCCGGTGCTCCTGACGGCGCTGCTGACGGCACTCGCACTGCTGCCGGTCGCCCTGCAGTCGCGCGAGGCGGGCCACGAAATCGAGGGGCCGATGGCGGTCGTCATTCTCGGCGGACTGGTCTCATCGACCTTCGTGAGCCTCGTGCTCGTACCGCCGCTTGCCGCCCGCTGGCTGGGTCACGACCGCACCTCGCCGGTGGGGCCGCCCTAGTGGCGCGTTTCGGCAACACTCCTCAAGACACACTGTAGCCATTTTGCCATTGCCGCGCTTCCGCGCTGCGGAACCAAGCAGATAAGTCTTTGGTTCTTAAAGTTCCCGCTTGTTGTCAGTGCGCAACACATCCTGGCATGTTGCTTGCTATCCTTACGACTGGTGGCCGCGGCACACGCAGCTACCGGACGGCATCAGAGGGATAACCTGTGTGGGAGTAACGCAATGAAGAAACCCTTAGTAACCCAGCTTCTGCGGCCATCGGTAGCCGGCGCCTTGTTGGCTGTCGCGGCCCTACCTGCAGCGGCGGTCGATCTGAAGACATCAGACGGTACCTGGACCTTCTCTATCGATGGCAACGTGAACGTGGACTACATCTGGTCGAGCTGCCAGAACAACGCATCCGACATTGGCGGTGGCCTCACGTGCGCAAGCACGCCCAACGGCAGCAGTGTTTCCAACATCGGCAACGGCCTGTTGCCGGCGGCATTCACCTTTGGGGTGTCGACGACGCAGGACGGCATCGACCTGGCGGCCCACCTGGGCCTCTATCCGGGCATTGCCACCAACGACGGCGGCAGCCCGAACCTGCAGGCGGGAACGAGTAACGGCTCATCGAACGTGGCGCTCGGCAGCACTGGCCTGGATATTCGCCAGGTCTACATGACCTTCGGCAATAAGGACATGGGCACCTTCACGCTGGGTCGTCAGATCGGCCTGTTCGGCGCGGATGCGATCCTGAACGACATGACCCTGCCAGGCGTCGGCGCGCCGGGCTCGGCTGCATCCTCGGCGCCCTCCAACACGACGTTGGGTGGCATCGGCTTCGGTTACATCTATACCGACTGGCTGGCGCAGATCGACTACACCACACCGGACCTGTCCGGATTCAGCCTGACGGTCGGCATCTTCGACCCGCTCAACTCGCTGTCTGACGATGCGACGACCGAGCCCAAGAAGGCGCCCGGCGTGCACGCCAAGCTGAGCTACACGCTGCCGATCAACGACACGACCAAGCTCTACGTGTCGGTCGCCGGCCTCACCCAGGAGCAGAACTACGGCTATGCGGGCACCGGTGGCACGACCGTGACTTACGAGTACCGCGGCACCGGCGGTGACGTGTTCGCCAAGTTCGACTGGTCAGACCTCGAGGTCATCGGCTACTACTACCATGCCTCGGGACTGGGCACGACGGCGCTGTTTGACGGTGGTGCCTTCGGCAACGGCGAGACGCGCACCTCGTGGGGGTACCTCGGGCAGGTCACCTACAAGCTCGGACCGGTGAAGCTCGGCTACAACCACGGCGACAGCCGGCTCGAGTACGCCAATAGTGCCGATGAGCTCGCGAACCCCGACCTGGTGTCGAGCAATCGCAAGGACACCATCGGCGTGTACTACTCACTGACGAAGAACCTCATGCTGCTGGCCGAAGGCAGCCGCGTGGAGACGACGGCGCAGGCGCCGAACTCGCTGCTGCCGAGCAACAAGGCGACGACGGTGAACATCGGCGCTTATCTCGGCTTCTAACCGCCAAGCATTCCGGGGCTGCGGCGACGCCCAACCAGCGTCGCCGCAGCGCACCGGCAGAAACGTCAAGATGGAGATTGTCCGACCGCCACTGAGCTGCGCGCCGCGCTGCAAAAAGCCCGTGAAAACAAGTGTGTCATTTGTGGCACATGCGTTTCCGCCGGGCGCGGCGTACGTGCCTTGATGAACCTTATGCTGCAGAGGCGTGTGAACAAGATTACGATAGTGCGCCTGAATTTTTTCTCATTAAGTTCAAAGGGACACGGTGTGTGTGTGATTGGGAGGAACGGATAGGTTGCGAGCCAACCTTGCGTGTAGTGGCGAACTGACAGTCGCGCTACTCGCACAGCGAGAGACACCGAACGTATAAAACTCGAAAGTCAGAAGTCTAGGAGAACTGCGTATGCGATCTGAACGCAAAAGAACTCTTTGTGCCGCAGGTGCCGTGCTGGCACTGGGAATGTTCTGCGCAGCGGCATTCGGAGACGAAGTTACCGACCGCTCGAAAGATCCAAATTTGTGGGCAGCACCCGGTGGCGACCAGGCGTTGACACGGCACAGCCGCCTGAAGGACATCAACACCGGCAACGCCGGACAGCTGCAGATGGTGTGGTCGCAGTCCAGCGGAACGCTGCGCGGCCATGAGGGACAACCGCTGGTGGTGGTCGTCAACGGCAAGCCGATGATGTACATGGAAAGCGGCTGGCCGAACATCATCCAGGCGCTCGACCTGACCGATCCCGATCATCCGAAGGAAGTCTGGAACTACAAGAAGACGACCAATCGCGATGATTCAGCCGTGCCGCGTGCGTGCTGCGATACCGTGAACCGGGGCATGTCCTATGCCGACGGCAAACTGGTGTTCGGTACCCTCGATGGCTTCGTGATCGCACTCGATGCGACCAGCGGCAAGGAAGTGTGGGTCGTCAAACACGCCTATCCCGACAAGGGCGAGACCATCACGCCTGCGCCGATCATTGCCGAAGGCAAGGTGCTCATCGGCTTTGGCGGTGATGAGTTTGCAGCGCGCGGCCGCTTCACGGCCTATGACCTGCAGACCGGCAAGAAGGACTGGGAGTGCTACAACACCGGCAGCGATGCGGATGTCTGTCTGACCAAGGACAGCAACAAGAAGCATCCGGAGTACGGCACTGCCGGACACGACATCGGCAAGACCAGCTACCCGGGCGATGAGTGGATGCGCGGCGGCGGTGCGATGTGGGGCTTCTATAGCTACGATCCGGATCTGAAGCTCGTCTACGCGTCGAGCGGCAACCCTGGTCTGTGGAGCCCGTCCTACCGTTGCGGCGCAACGCCGATCACGCAGGAAGGCTGCAATAACGGCAAGTGGGACAACAAGTGGTCGATGACCATCTTTGCCCGCAAGGTCGATACCGGTGAAGTCGTATGGGCCTACCAGATGACGCCGTTTGATCAGTGGGACTACGACGGCATCAACGAGAACATGCTGGAAGACCTGACGGTCGACGGCAAGGCCCGCAAGGTGCTGATCCACTTCGACCGTAACGGCTTTGCCTACATGCTCGATCGTACCGACGGCACGCTGCTGCGCGCCAACAAGTACGTGACCACCAACTGGGCCGAGAAGGTCGACATGAAGACCGGCCGTCCCGTGAAGGTGTTCGAGCATTCGCCGTTGAAGCCGCATGGCAATACCCAGGCGTGCCCGTCGGCGATGGGCGGCAAGGACCAGCAGCCGTGCGCGATCGACCCGAGCGAGCCCGGCATGGCCTATTGCCCGACCAACAACTGGTGCATGGAAGACGAGCCGCAGGAGCGCTCGCACACGCAGCAGGGCATCGTGTACGTGTTTGCCAACGTGTACATGTATCCGGAGAAGCCGGGCATCACTGGCAAGTTCAAGAAGTTCAACGTTCTGACCGGTGAGACTGTGTGGGAGATCCCGGATCCGTATCCGAACTGGGGCGGCGCCCTGGTCACGGACGGCGGACTGGCCTTCTACGGCAGCCTCGGCGGTGATTTCCGCGCGGTCGACCGTGCCACGGGCAAAGTGCTGTGGCAGCGCCGACTGGGCTCGGGAATCATCGGCAATCCGATCACCTACAGTGTGAACGGCAAGCAGTACGTCTCCGTGTGGAGCGGCATCGGCGGCTGGATCGGTCTGCCGGTAACGGCCGGACTTGATCTCAGCGACAAGTTCGGTGCCATCGGTGCGACCGCCATGACCAAGGCGGCTGGACTGAGCATGATTCCGCAGGGCGGCACGCTGTATACGTTCGCCATACAGCAGTGATCGGACGTTAGTTGCGTTAAGAGGAACGGGAAGCGCCCGGCGGCAACGCCGGGCGCTTCTGCGCTGGGGCGATGGACCGCAGAGCTAGGAGCTGGCGAATGATGAGTTGGATGAGAAGCGGGCCGGCGCTCGGCGCAGCGCTGGTCCTCGGCGCGATCACCCTCCTGGGAGCTGCTACACCGAGCCAGGCGGCGCTGCGCGTCTGTGCCGATCCAGGCAACATGCCCCTGTCCAACGATAAGGGCGAGGGCTTCGAGAACAAGATGGCGGAGGTGCTGGCGAAGGCGCTGGGCACCTACGTGACCTACTACTACCGGCCCGGCGTCGAGCGCGGGCTCATTCGTACCACCCTCGATGCGGACCAGTGCGACGTCATGTTGGACATGCCGTCGGACGCGGACGACGTGCTGACCACCGCGCCCCTGTACCGCACGACTTACGTATTCGTATCGCGCAGCGATCGTCACTTACAGCTGAAGAATCTGGACGATCCGCGACTGAAGACCCTCAAGGTCGGCGTCTATGAGACCTCCGCGATCCGCGAGGCGCTCGCCGATCACGGCATCGGCAGCGTGCAGATCCATTACCTGAGCCACAACGCCGATCTGATTCCGGAAAACCAGCCGAGCTACCAGATCCAGCAGGTGATTGACGGCAAGCTCGATCTGGCGGCGGTGTGGGGACCGCTCGCCGGCTACTACCAGGTGGCCAAGAACGCACCCATCGCCATCCAGCCGGCCAATCTGATGGATGACTCGGTGCCCCTGCAGTTCGACATGGCGATCGCCGTGCGCCGCAACGATCACGCGATGCAGAAGCAGATCGACCAGGCGATGCACGAGCAGCGCGACGCGCTGCGCAAAGTGCTCAACGACTTCGGCGTACCGCTGGTCAGCTGCGAAGGCTGTGTGATCAGCGGTGAGCTGCCCGCACACGGGCCATATAGCGAGAAGCCGGAGCAGGCCGCACCCCCGGTCACCGCTCCCAAAGTGAGCATCGCGCAGCTGAATAACTGGCTGGCGCACGGCGCCAATATCACCACCGAGCTGAACAACGCCGTGGTCGCGGACGACCAGACGCGTGTCGGCTATCTGCTGGAGCAGAAGCACGCCGACGTCAACGCGGTCGATCTGCAGGGCGAGACGCCGCTCCATCACGCACTGGTACAGCGCTCGCCGGCGATGGTGAAGTTCCTGATCGCGCACGGCGCCGACGTCAACGGGCGCGACCGTGACGGCTGGACGCCGATCATGACCGCCGCCTATTGCGATGACGGCGAGGACGTCAAGGTGCTCGCCGCCCACGGCGCCGATGCCAACGCGGTCAGCAACCAGAAGCTGACGGCGCTCGGGGTCGCAGCGCAGTACGGCAAGGACAACGCTGCGCTGGCGCTGATCCAGGTCGGCGCGGATCCGGGCCGTGCGGTGGGTGACGGCGGCTACACGCCGCTGATGCTCGCCAGCGCCAACGATGCCAAGCAGCTCGCCCAGGCCCTGATTCAGAAGGGCGCCGACGTCAATGCGCGCAACGCCGGCGGCGTCACCGCGCTCATGATGGCAGCCGCCAACGGCCGCCTGGACATGATCAACATGCTGGTCAAGGCCGGAGCCAACGTGAAGGCGCAGACCGACCGTGGCGACACGGCGCTCTCGATTGCACAGGCGAAAGGCGATCAGAAGGTCATCGCGCTGCTGGGCTCGACGCCCGGAGCTTGAGAAAGGGACTTCTGTTTTTTTGAAAGGGATTTCTGTCGAGTCGCAGGACAGTGAAAGGCGCCCAGTGCTGAAGAGACTATTACTCGCTAGCGTCCTCGCCCTGACCTCATCGCTGTTGTCCGCGCAGCAACCGACCCCGCCGGCCGCTGCGCCGGCGACCCCTGCTGCTGCAGCGCAGGCGCCAGCTGGGCAGGGAGATGCCAAGACGATGACCCCGCCGCAGCTGGCCGATGCGACTCCCAAGGGTCAGCTGAAGAACCCCTACCAGGACACGGACAGCGCGATCGTGACCGCCGGGCAGCAGCTCTACTTCAACAATGGCTGCAACGGTTGCCACGGCGGCAATGGCGGCGGCGGCATGTGTCCGCCCCTGACCAACGATGTCTGGGTTTACGGCGGTGATGACGACACGCTCTTCCGCCTGGTGTCGTATGGCAGTCAGGTCCTGCAGAGCAAGGGCTATACCCGCACCGGCATGGAGAGCGTCGTCGGACCGATGCCCGCCATGGGCGGGGTGGTGAAGACGGCGGACGATTTGTGGCGCATTCTTGCGTTCGTCCGGTCTAACTACCATGGCGCGCCGGAGTGCAAGTTCGGCTGTAAGCCGCCCTAGGCCCGCCGGCGCGAAGATTGGTTGAGGGGGATTGAAAGCTATGATGCGTGCGCGACCCGCAGCTCACACTCATTCAGACCTCTTTGGCAGCCTGGTGCGCCGGCACGGAGCCGAGGCGCCGGTCACCGACGTGGTGAAGAGTTCCTGGACTCGCTGCCTCAACAGCTACGCACTCGATCCGCAGGAGTTGCGCCGCCCCATCAGCGTGGAGCGTCCCGATCTGCAGGCGCGCCGCGAGCGCCTCGGCGTGCTGTTGTCGATTGCACGCATCGAGATGGAAGCCCTGAGCAAGCTGATGAAGCACTCCGAATACAGCATCATGCTCACCGACCGCGACGGGGTAATCCTCAGTCATCTTGGGGATACCGGCTTCTCCGCGACCGCGCGCCGCAGTGGCTTCCGCGAGGGGGTGGTGTGGAGCGAGCGCGAGATGGGCACCAACGGCATGGGCACCTGTCTCACCGCCGGCCGGCCGGTGGTCATCCATCGCACCGACCATTTTCTGGCACAGAACACCGCGCTCACCTGCTCGGCGGCTCCGATCTTCGACATGCGCGGCGAGCTGATCGCCGCGCTCGACATCTCCGGCGCTGCCACCAGCCCGCAGAGTCATACCCTGGCACTGGTGGAACTGGCGGCGCAGAACGTCGAGAACCGCACGCTGTTGTCCTCGGCGCGTGATTTCCATCTGGTCAGATTCCACCGCTGCGCGGAATTCGTCAGCACTCCGGGTGAAGGCGTGCTGGCCTTCGACGACCAGGGAATCGTGCGCGGCGCCAACCGCGCAGCGCTCAAGCTGCTCGGTCATCGCGACCACGAGACCCTGTGCGGTCAGCCGGTCGAGCAGGTGCTCGATACCACACTCGCGATGCTGCTGCGTGTCGGGCAGCGCGGCTATCCGGCCGAGGCGGTGAGCTCGCGCAGCGCGCAGCGTCGCTGGTTCGCCACCGTGCACGCGCCCGTGCCCGGTGCGCGCCGCGCCAGCGGCGCTGCCGAGGCCACCGAGAGTCCTGCCGCAGCGGTGCAGGCGCGCGGCTCGCTCGACTGTCTGCACTCGAGCGATCCCACCATGCGCCATAACGTCGAGGTGCTGCGCCGGGTCATCGATCGCGACATCTCGGTGCTGCTGTTGGGGGAGACCGGCAGCGGCAAGGGCTACTGCGCCCGCGCCATCCACAGTGCCAGCAGCCGTGCAGACAAGCCGTTCGTCACGGTGAACTGCGCCGCCATCCCGGAGACGCTCATCGAGAGCGAACTGTTCGGCCACAAACCCGGCGCGTTCACCGGTGCCACGCGTGAAGGTGGCATGGGCCGCATCCTGCAGGCCAACGGCGGCACGCTGTTCCTGGATGAGATCGGTGATATGCCGGTTGCCTTGCAGGCGCGCCTGCTGAACGTGATCGAGGACCGCGAGGTCATGCCGCTCGGTGGCAGCAAGATGGTGAGTGTCGACGTGCGGGTCATCAGCGCCACCCAGCACCACCCGCTCGACATGATCGCCAAGGGACTGTTCCGCGAGGATCTCTACTACCGGCTGAACGGCATCACCGTGCGCCTGCCGCCGCTGCGCCAGCGCACCGACCAGGCGGAGCTGATCAGCAAGATCGTGCAGGCCGAGAGCGGCGGCGCGCCGCTGCAGCTGGAAGCGGCGCTGGTCGAGCGCCTGGGGCGCCATGCCTGGCCCGGCAACGTGCGCCAGCTGCGCAATGTACTGCGCACCATGATCGCGCTGCGCAGCAGCGACCACCTCACGCTCGCCGACTTCAGCGAGGAATGGCTCGCAGGCGGGGGCGATGGCAGCGCCGAGGAGCGCACGCCGGCGGCCGAGGAGGGCGAGAGTGTGCTGTCAGATGCGGAGCGCGAGGCGCTGCGCCGCATGCTCGAGAATTGCGAGTGGAACGTGAGTGCCGCGGCGGCGCGCCTGCACATCAGCCGTCGCACCATTTACCGGAAGATTCATCGACACGGACTCCTGCGGCACGCCCATAACCTCGGGGCGGGCACACAGGCGCCCGAGTGAGTTCCTTCAACGGGACTCTCAGACGTCGTTTCTGCAACCTAAGAGGCGAGGCACGACTAGGATGGCTATCAACATTCACCCCCAGGTAGATCAGGGGGTCAAAAAGGGCACGGCCGGTTTCGCCGGTGGCACGCTCACCTGCAAGTGCACCACGAATCCGGTGACCGTGAAGATCGGCTCGAACGTGGCGTTCAACCACGTCTGCGGCTGCAGCAAGTGCTGGAAGCCCGCGGGCGCACTGTTTTCGCAGATCGGCGTCGGCGGCCGCGACAAGGTCACCGTGACTGCGAACGGCAACAAGCTGAAGATCGTCGACGAGAAGGCGCCGATCCAGCGACATGCCTGCACCGGCTGCGGCGTACACATGTACGGGCGTATCGAGAACAAGGATCATCCGTTCTACGGCTTTGATTTTTTCCACACCGAGCTGTCGAAGGAACAGGGCTGGGAAGAGCCCAAGTTCGCGGCATTCGTCTCCTCCATCATTGAGGCGGGCTTCCCGCCGAAGCGCATGGGTGAGGTGCGTGCCCGGCTGAAGGAGCTCAAGCTTGAGCCCTCCGATTGCCTGTCACCGGATCTGATGGACCTGATCGCGACGCACACGGCCAAAGCCAAGGGCACCTATAAGGAAGCCTAGCGAGCGCTTTGCCTGAACGGGGCCCCGCGCGAGGCGGGGCCCTTTATTCGCTGCACACTCGCCACCATTATTTCGGATCTGCCACCGCCTCCGAATCAGGAATCTTGCAGCCATGAAAACACGTGCCGCCGTTGCCACCGCCGCCGGGAAACCGCTGGAGATCATGACCGTCGATCTCGAGGGGCCCAAGGCCGGTGAAGTGCTGGTGGAGCTCAAAGCCACCGGCATCTGCCATACCGATGAATTCACCCGTTCGGGGGCGGACCCGGAGGGGCTGTTTCCCTCCATCCTCGGCCACGAGGGCGCCGGCATCGTGGTCGA
>Ga0070761_10001590_pt1 | contig 14211 bp, 10 predicted proteins | sample HubBroMetageREF1_FD_66724 | JGI IMG/M metagenome (GOLD analysis project Ga0070761, IMG submission 66724) | Reference soil microbial communities from the Hubbard Brook experimental Forest, New Hampshire, USA - Hubbard Brook CCASE Soil... | ecosystem: Environmental > Terrestrial > Soil >...
CGTGGGACGATCAAAGCAGGGATAAACCTGTGTTTCCACGCCAGTCGCAGGATCAATGGCTGCGGCAGTTTCGGTTGGGGGAGCAGTACAGCCGGTGTCGTTATCTGAGTTGCCAGACGTAAGTGCGAGCGGTAGTTCGGCATTTAATAAATTGCTGTTTGGCTGTCCAGGAGGGGCCAGCGAGGAACTACCCGAGATCAGGTACTGATGCGCCGGAAAACTCGGTCCCTGATTGGATTGAAACATGTTGTCAGCAAAGGTGTATGTTTCGGCCATCTGGAAATAGGGCGCTACGTCGCTTTGCTGCACATACGCGTAAGAATAGTTACCCAAGCCGTTGAGGCAATACGTTCCCGGTTTAGCGCATTTCGACACAATCTCGTAGGCGCCGTCCATTTTTCCGTTATCGTACATATCCACAAAAGCGGGGATGTGGGAGTGATCCGGATCGTAAGTTTGGCAATTATCGGGAGGACAACCCAGCGGGACTGGTGATAACGGGATATGGACGCCGGGTTGCGCTGCGCTGATCCCGTAGTTTTGAATGTTCGCGCCAGCCGCAATCAGCTTTGGGTCTTGAAACAGGTTGTCAGGGCTGCGATTCTCCTGGAAAATGACTACGATGTGCTGAATGATGGATTGCACTGCCAGGGTCAGCGGGGCGCTCTGGTTGGTCGAACCCGAAGTTCCCTGGACGCTGAGGGGATAGCTGCCGGGGGTAGTTCCTTGCGAAGTGGCGACCGTGAGCTTCGAGCTGCCAGAACCCGCCACCGATGCGGGATTAAATGAGCAACTGGCTCCGCTAGGCAGGCCTGAGCACGCCAACGACACAGGGCTATCGAATCCAGCAACGTCTGTGACCGTTACCGTAGAGGTCGCCGCGCTGCCTACTGTAACCGTGCCTGGTGAGAGTGGGGTGGCGGAAATCTGGAAGTTCGAGGTCGCTTGCGAGGGTGACGATCCCCCTCCGCAGGCAAGCAAACCTGCGGTAGCTGCGAGCGAGACACAGACTCCCATGATCCGGAATCCAGTCATGTTTCTCTCCTTGTCGGCACAGGACCGCGCGCCGGAATTTCCAGCCGCGTCTCGCCGAAATACACTGAACGGGTCTACGCTTGGATGTCCTGGCGCTAGCTGCGGATTGCCCGGCATCCCAGATTCACCCCTACTCTCTCAATACTAACCCGCAGAACTCTGCAAGGTTGCCCGTTCAAGCCGCTCATGTGGCAATTTCTCCGGCATTGGCAGCTGCTCTTTCGCCTCGGCCTGTAACGCAAATGGTTTGCATGAAAGCGAGAAAGAAGGAGGCCCCCTAAAATTTCGCGGATATTTTGTCTTCCCGAGTTTCTTTGCCGCAACTTGGGTTTGTACACGTCATTGAATCATCACCAGTGAATCGAATGGTGCGGGTATGAAAATTATCAAAGCCTCGGAGATGGGCATAGGTCCGGCCGAGAATCGCACGAAGCCTATGGTCGCTTTCGTTATCGCTTGCATAATCGTTCTCGGCAATGTTCAAATGACGTCGGCACAAACTGCCAGATTGCTTCCGACCGCTAGCGGAACTGGCGCCTGCACGGACATCATGGCATATGGCGGCTCACCGGCGAACCGTGACAACGGGGCTGCCTTGGCCGCGGCGCTGAAAGCGTCTTCCGGCGACGGACGCTGCGTCTATTTTCCGCCGGGTCGGTTTACGTTCGCATCGAACTTCAAGTTCATGTTGCCAAACGGCAGCGCCTCAATCACGCTGACAGGTGCCGGGGCAGACGTTACCCAGCTCTACTGGCCCGCGGGTGGAGGCCTGACCATCGATTATGTCGGCGCACAGAACTCAGTCCATCTTCGTAACCTATCGCTGACGACCGGCTCGGTGGGTGTTGGAACGGCGGTTTTGCTGAACCAGACGAACGGCGACGTTGGCGTGGCTGACAATGCCTTGAACGAGTTGTCCGGTGTTACCATCCGCGGAGCTGACGGCTATAGTCAAAACGACTATTGGGACCGTGCCGTGGAAATTAAACAAATTTGCAACGTGAATCTTGTGGGGCTCGTCATCTCTGGCCCAGGCGGGGCCGCCTACTCCGACAAGGGCATCGGCGTCGTGCTGGAAGGCAGCACCAGTAATCCGGCCGTCGTCTTCAACGTCACGGGTGCAACTTTCGATTATCTGTCCAAGGGAATTGTCTACGGTCAACAGGTGCAGGGGCTCACTGTCTCGCAGTCGAATTTCGTTGGCGATGACTATGGAATTTATGTTCCAGCAAATATCAGCGGTCTGGATCAACTGACAGTAGTTGGCAGTCAGTTCAATTGCGCAACCGCTGGCATCTATGTCGGCAGCAGTCTTTCGAACACGCTGTTCAGCGCGAATCTGTTCATCGTGCCGAACACGGGAAGGGGAATTCATCTGCAGCAAGCCTATCTTTACAGTGCGGTGGGCAACTCGTTTAATATTGGCACGGCGCAAGGTAAGACTTATCCAATCGCCATCGAGGTCGGAAGCACGGCGGGCGGCGGGACTATCACAGGAAATCTGTTTGACAGCATGGTTACTGCGATCCTTCTGGATCGCACCTCGAGCGGCGCCAACGTTCAGTCCAACGAATATTCAAATGATTTGACCACGGTGAACAATCTGGGAACCGGTAACACCGTTGGCGGCGGAACGCCGTAGTCGCCCGATGGGTGGGCCTGTTCGCCTTTGAGCTTATAAGCCGACGTGCGCTGGATACTGTTGTTTCTTGGAAGTGTCGCCACCGGAGTGTTGACGACTGTATCCTCGCTGACATTGCTGTTCATATCGATCTATCCATACGGCAGGTACATTCTCAAAATGCGGGGGGTCGTAGCTTGGGACCCATCTCATTGTTCGGCCGAGTGGGCGTGGTCGCCATTCCACTGCTAATCTTCGGACTTGGCTGCGGCGTGGGATTCTGGTTTCTCAGCAAGCGGCTGCATGCCTAGTCAGCGAGTCCCAGCAGGCAGTCGATTAACAACCCTGCCATTTACACGTCGGCAGCCGGCGAAAGAAATTTCTTTTATAGTACGAGCACATTCTTGCCCGTCGATCTTAACGCTTGGTCAAAGGTGATGAGTTTCAAACCCGCGACCGAAGCAAATGCCAGAAGATAAGCGTCGGCCCAAACCTTGGGAGATCGACTGGACAGCCGTGAGCGCGCGCGGAACTCCCTCTCGATTTCCTCTGGTTCGGGAAGAAAATGACCCGGTCATCAGCCCAAACGCGATCCCATAAATTCCAGGCTTCGGCCATCGATTTCGTGTCCCTCCCCATGATCTACTCAGTTGTGAGAAGCCTCAAAACGGTGATCTGAGTGAACCGGCAGAAGTGAAACTCTTGGTCGCCGACTTCCGTAAACCATGACCGGGCTCGTTCCGAATGCACGTGTCGGCTCCACAGGAGCGCCAGCCAGACGTTCGCGTCAAGGAAATTCAACGTGTTCATAGATGTTTTCGCTGGTCACATTTACCTTTGGACCTTCCGAAACGATGAGCGGGAATCGCACCCTTTTGGAGCGCGGCCTCTGGCCCTGCAAGAGAACGGTTTTGACACCGGCGAGCACAAGTTCTCGGATGGAGAAGCCTCTGGCGGCCGCCCGCTCTTTTAATTTGCGGTATAGAGGCCGCGGAATGTCGATCGTCGTACGGACTGATTCCTCCTTCATAGAACGATTATTCCACGTTTGCCATAAATATGGCGCACCGAAGTTTAAACACGGTTCAGCGGTCGTTTCGAAAAGGATGAGCGGGCTAGCGCTGTGTCCTGATCCAGCAGTGGGAATCTGCGCGCGCGCCGCCCCGATCTCAGACGTAGGCTGATTTTTTGCCGCCGGGTACAACGCAAATGGCTTGCGCGAGCGCGAAAGAACAAGGCAACACAGGCCGACGTCGTCAGTACTCAGCCAACTCCTTCATCGCCCGCAACAAATCCTCAGCTTGAGGCAGGATTGCATCTTCTAAAATCGGCTGATAAGCCACAAACACATCTTTCGCGGCCACACGGCGGACGGGCGCATCCAGATGATCAAATAACTGGTCGGCGATGCGGGCCGCGATCTCTGCGCCGTAGCCCCAGCTCAGAGTATCTTCATAAGCGAGCAGGGCGCGATTAGTCTTACTGACGGAATCCGCAATCGTCTCCCAATCAAACGGATTCAGGCAGCGCAAATCGATCAACTCAACCTTGACTCCCTGCTCGCGTTCCAGTTTCTGTGCTGCCTGCAAAGCCCGCGGCACGACTGCTCCGTAAGTGATCACGGTCAAATCCGTTCCCGCCTGCACGATCTTCGCCTTGCCAAACGGAATCGTGTAATCCGGCCCCGGATACGGCGCGCGGCCATAAGTCTCACGATAGAGCCGTTTGTGTTCGAGAAACAAAACCGGATCGTCGCAACGAATGGCCGTACGCAGCAGACCAGCGGCATCCAGAGCATTGGACGGGAACACCACATGGATTCCAGGCGTGTGGGTGAAGATGCTCTCGCCACACTGCGAGTGGTAAATCGCTCCGCCCGTTAAATATCCGCCGATCGCGACCCGAACCACGCACGGCGAAGAAAATCCGTTGTTCGAACGCCAGCGGATCAGCGGCAACTCATCCCGCAGTTGCATCATCGCCGGCCAGATGTAATCAAAAAACTGAATCTCGACCACCGGCTTCATCCCGCGCGTAGCCATGCCAACAGCTCGTCCCACGATGTTCGCTTCCGCCAGGGGCGAATTGAACACGCGGTCGGAGCCGAACTCGTGCTGCAAGCCGAAGGTCAACTTGAAAACTCCGCCTTTGCCTTTGATCAACTTTTCGCTCAGATATTGTTCACGGCTGGCATCGGCCACATCTTCGCCGAAAATCACAATGCGCTCGTCCCGCCGCATCTCGTCCCGCAGCGTGGCGTTGATCAGATCGGCCATCGTCTTCGGAGCGGCCTTCTTGCCGTCCGCAGCCAGCGCAGCGGAAGCCGGCTCCGCCTGCAACGCCGAAGAAGTCGGATCCAGATCGGGCGAATAAATGTACTGCATGATCGTGTCCGGCGTAGGCGGAGCCGCTTCCAAGGCCTGATCCACCGCAACCTGCAGATCGTCTTCTACTTGCTTCTCGAGTTTATTAATGCCCTTTTCGTCGAGGATGCCTTCGCGAATCAAAAACATCTGCATGCGCGTAATGGGATCGCGCGTGGCATCGCGCTCGCGTTCGGCGTCGGGGCGATAAAGCCGCTCGTCATCAGAAAGCGAATGCGAATAGGGTCGAATCACATGCGCATGAATAAATCCCGGCCCCTCGCCGGCCCGGCAATACGCCACGGTCCGCGCAAACGCCGCATAAGACGCCACCGGATCGGTGCCGTCGATTTCTTCGAAATGAAAATTCGGAAAACCCGCGACCAGCCGCGAAATATTTCCGCCCGCCGTTTGCACTTCGACGGGCACTGAAATCGCGTATCCGTTGTCCTGCACTACGAACAAGACCGGCAACTTCCGATTCGACGCGGTGTTCATCGCCTCCCAGAATTCGCCTTCGCTGGTGGCGCCTTCGCCGAGAGAAACGTAGGTAACTTCATCGCGCTGGAACTCGACATCTTTAAATTGCCGGTAATCGCCGTCACTCGTCTTCGCAGCTTCCGGATGGCTCGCGAAGTAGCGTCCGCCTTCAGCACAACCCACTGCCTGCAGAATCTGCGACCCCGTGGGCGACGATTGCGTGACGACATTCAACTCCGGAAAGCTCCAGTGCGAAGGCATCTGTCGCCCGCCCGATTGCGGGTCAGCAGCTGCGCCAACGCCCATCAACAGCATGTCGAGAGGCGTCGCCCCCAAAGCCAGGCACAGCGCGCGATCGCGATAGTAGGGATAAAACCAGTCGTAGCCTGGCTTCATGGCGAAACCCGCGGCGAGACCGACGGCCTCGTGACCTGCGCCAGAAATCTGGAAGAAGATTTTCTGCTGGCGCTTGAGCATGATCTCCCGGTCGTCTACGCGCCGGGAGGTGTACATGATCCGGTAGGCCTCAATCAGTTGCTCACGAGAAAGACCCTCGTAGGTCTTGCCTGTGCTTCTGATTTTCTCGTCGGCCACTCCTGCCGGTTTAGGATCTGTTTTGGTCGCCATCGCGTTTTCCATTGTAAATCGAGAGCGATGATTGGGAATAGCCATCAGCTTTCAGCTCTCAGCCGAATCGCCCTCAGAAACCGGCGAGCTACCCGAACTGTCGAACCATGCCCAGATGCACTTGCGTCCCGGCTGACAGCTGAAAGCTGAGAGCTGACAGCTTCCCCAAATCATTTATCCTAGAATCCGATGATCAAATTCCACCGCCAATTCGATCCCCACCAAATCAAGCTGCTGATCTTCGATCTCGACGGCACTTTGATCGACTCCCGGCTCGACCTCATCCACTCCGTGAACGCGATGCTCAAGCATCTCGGGCGGCCCGAACTCTCCGGCGACCTGATCGCTTCCTACGTGGGCGACGGCGCTCCGGCCCTGGTTCGTCGCGCCCTGGGCGATCCCAACGACGAAAAGTTGCTACAAGAAGGACTCGACCATTTCCTCGCCTATTATCGCGTTCACAAGCTCGACCACACTCATGCCTACGATGGCATCAAGGAAATGCTGACTGCGGTTCGCGACCGCAACGGCATCCGTCGCCAGATGGCCGTTCTTACCAATAAGCCCGTGAACCCTTCGCGAGCGATCGTGGAGGCACTCGGTCTCGCCCAATTCTTCACCCACGTTTATGGCGGAAACAGCTTCGCCACCAAGAAGCCCGATCCGGAGGGCGCGCAGACCATCTTGAACGAAACGAAAAGCACCCCGGAAGCGACTTTGATAGTCGGCGATTCTTCCATCGACATCATTACCGGCCGCAATGCCGGCCTTTGGACTTGCGGCGTAACTTATGGCTTCGCACCGCACACGCTTCGCGACGCCTCGCCCGATGTCACCCTGGACAAACCGCACGAACTGGCGGAATTGCTGAGCTAATTCGCCGATGCGCGCAAAATAACTTTTCCCGGTCACAAATGCAATCCGAATTGCCACGGCGTCCGTACTCCATGTGTGCACGGATCCCAAATCATGTCTGTGGAGGAACGCTATGAAGATGTCAACTTTTTGTCCGACGCTATGCTTGGCCATCGCCGCGATTGCCGCAACCGCCCCCGCGCAGCAACCTACCGCGATTAAGCCCAATCAAACCCAGGGTTTTGGAGCCGGGAAACTCCTGACCTTTACCTACACGCAAAGCTTCGATTGCATAGACCAGCCCCTTGACGACCTAAATTTCGACAAGATAAAGGCGGAAAACGAACCAGCAGAATTTCAAGTCCCAATCTGTCAGGCCGGAACCGATCCCACGATAAACCCGCCCGGACAAGCCGGAAAAGCTTCCAAAACAACCGCCCCGATTTACGTGCTGGTACCGATGTTCTCGGTTGATAAGGACCAGAATCCTAACGACGCAATCTCGTGCAAGGGAGTCGTCGAAGGCACAATCTGCGGTCCGGCATTGGGCAAAGTGCTGATCAAGTTCTTTGGCGCACTCCCCGAGGCTTTCAAGGCCAGCCCAAAAGTGTTTTCACAGTGCCCCGACCCGGGCAAGAAGCCAGGCACTTGCACCATGCATGCTTCAAGAATTGATCTGGCGCCGGTTCTGGCGGCTCTGGGATACATCAACAATCCTCCTAGTGCGAACGTCTTCGTGCCAGACCCCAACCACAGTCACGTACTCGCAGATCATGACATCAACGATCCCGCAATCTGGTGGCAGGTCATTCCGGTCCTCGTGCTGGATCAGAGTGATTGGCCGCCACAGGACGGAAGCAGCGGAATTACGTCGGTAACGGCGCTAAAAGCGGCTGAGAAAGCTGGACAGGCTATCCAGGCGCCCTCCAATTTCTTCCTGTTCTTTAGTTCGCAGAGCATGGCGGACATGCACATGAACTAATCAAACCAATCGGACCTGATCATTCATGAACGATTAAATGATCAGGTCTGGTCTTTCCTTTCTGAACCTCAGTGTCCTCCGTGGTTAACGTCCTTCGCCAATTCTCGCGATAAACTGAATTCAAGAATGACCAACTTCACCCCGGCCGAACTACGCAAACTGCGTATCCTGAAAACTCCCTACGGCATCCAGCGCTTTCTCGACGACATGCCCTACCACCTGGCCAACACCGCCTGGTCGCCGCGCCGCGTGTTGCAAGAAAACACCGCCCACTGTTTCGAGGCCGCAACCCTGGCCGCGGCCGCCCTGCGAGCCAATGGATACCCTCCGCTCGTCTTCGACCTCGAAGCCGAACACGACACCGACCACGTCCTGGCCATCTACCGCATCAACGGGCATTGGGGAGCACTCGCCAAATCCAACTTCACCGGATGCCGTTACCGCGAGCCCGTCTACCGCACTCTACGCGAACTCGCGCTGAGTTATTTCGATGTTTACTTCAACCTCCGACGTGAGCGCTCACTCCGAACATTTTCGCGCCCGGTCAATCTCGCCCGATTCGATGCCCGCGATTGGATGACCACTGATCGGCACTTATGGTTCATCGCCGAGTACCTGTTTACCATCCGTCATTACCCCCTGCTCCGCCCCGGCATGGCCAAGCGCCTGCATCGCCTGGACGACCGCTCCTTCCGCGCCGGCTTACTGGGCCGCGCCGAGAAATAGCACCCGGTACTGGGACAATATCCATGAATCCCTGCTCCGCTCCGGTCTTGGCAGGCAATAGGGATGCCTCGCTTCACTCGGCACGACATCCCCAGACGCCTGTGGAAAATTTGGCAGCTAACCAGAACTCGCCGGAACCCGGCGTGTTCTAATCACGTAACATGAGGATGCCGCTCAGGTCCGCGCTGATCCTCGTTCTCGCCTGTAGCTGCGTCCTCGCCCAAGACAACGCTAAGACCCCGGCTCCCGCGCCGTCCCTTAACCAAGACCAAATTCGCGACCTCATTCGCCGCACTGCCCAGAACGACATGGAAAACGATAAGCGCCAGCGCGACTACACCTACATTCAGCGTGAAGAACAGCACAGACTCGATGGCAAGGGCGAAGTAAAATCCACCGAAACCAAAACTTCCGAAATCCTCGAAATCTACGGCGAGCAAGTCGAGCGCCTGATCGCGAAGGACGACAAACCGCTTTCCGAAAAAGATGCTGCGAAGGAAGAGGAAAAAATCCAGAAGCTCATCGACAAGCGCAAGGACGAATCCGAAAAAGACCGCGAGAAACGCGAAGAAAAAGAAGAAAAGGACCGTGAACAGGATCGCCAGTTCGTCCGCGAAGTGGCCGACGCTTACAACTTCACCTTCGTCGGCATCGATTCACTTTCCGGACGCGACACCTACGTCATCGACGGCGAGCCGCGCCCAGGCTACGAGCCTCATCTGAAAGAAGCTAAGATCCTGCCCAAGTTCCGCTTCCGAGCCTGGATCGACAAAGACGAATCGCAGTGGAAGAAGCTCGACATCCAGTGCATCGACACCGTTTCCTTCGGCTTGTTTTTGGCGCGCATCCACAAGGGCTCGCGTATCATCATCGAGCAAACCAGAATCAACAACGAAGTCTGGCTGCCCCAGCATATTAATGTGAAAGTCGACGTCCGCGTTGCCCTGCTGAAAGACTTCAACGTCAACGACGACATCACTTTCCGTGACTATAAGAAGTTCCGCACCGACACCAAGATCATCCCTGTCGGAGAATTCCAGCAACCACAATAGGTCCACAGACGTCGCCCCGGACGCACCGTCCGGGACCGTCGTCCAACACGGCGCACATCACACCCATCCCGGCAAGATATAATGTCTGCTCGAACTGTGGTTTTTCTGGTATCCGCCTAGTTGTCGTCTGCCGTGGGAACTTTTGACTGGGGTAACCCGTATCTGAGGATGTGCACCTTGGATCTGGTGGGTCTGGTGCACCGTGGAACCGGCCGGATATCCCGAACAACCGATCAATGAGCACTGATTTATGAAGACATGGAAAAAAATTGCGATTGGCGCCGGGGCGGCGGTTGTGCTCGCCGCCATCGTCGGTTTTACGGTTTATCAGAGCCACAAGAATGTGGTCACCGTCCAGACCGGCAAGGCGCAGCGGATGGATCTGGCCGCGGTGGTGAGCGCATCCGGTGAAATCAAGCCGAAGACGTATGTGAATATTGGCGCCAATGCTTTCGGAAAAATCACCAAGCTGTACGTCAAGGAAGGCGATCAGGTAAAGCGCGGACAGATGCTGGTGCAGCTCGAGAACGTTCAATCCGCCGCGGACATGGATGCGATGCAAGCTTCGCTCGATGCGGCGAAGACCGACTCGGTGGCGGCCGAGGCTGGGCTCAATACCTCGGTGGCTGATCTTAACCGGGCGAAGTCGGATGCGGAACGCTCCGACCTCGACTGGGGTCGAGCGCAAGGCTTATATAAAGATGCGTTGATCTCGAAATCGGATTACGACATGCAGAAGGCTACGCACCAGGCCGCTGTCGCTGGGCTGGCGCAGGCACAAGCACGGGTCGCCCAGGCCAAGGCGCAAAAAGACTCGGCGGATGGCCGCATTGAGCAGGCCAGCGCCAACCTGACCCACGCTGCCGATGTCTTGAAGAAAACCACCTATCAGGCTCCGTTTGATGGTGTAATCACGAATTTGCCGGTGCGCGAAGGCGAAACAGTGGTGGTGGGAATTCAGAATTCTCCGGGCAGCACTCTGATGACGCTCGCCGACCTTTCGGTGATCACGGCCGAGGTTAAGGTGGATGAGACCGACATCGTGAATGTGCAAATGGGCCAGCCCGCGCAGGTGACTATCGATGCGATTCCGAAGAAGACCTTCAAGGCCGTGGTAACGCAGATTGGGGATAACGCCATCGTGCGTTCGACAGGAGTCTCCACGTCGCAGCAGATATCGACCAGCCAGGAGGCGAAAGATTTCAAAGTCGTGGTGACCCTGCAGGATCCGCCGGACGATTTGCGTCCCGGTCTTTCAGCCACGGCAAAGATCACGACCGCAACCCGGGGGAACGCGCTCACCATTCCAATTCAAGCTTTGACCATTCGCCGCCAGGCCGACCTTGTTCCCAAGGATGAAAAGGGTTCGGTGCAGGCAGCGGCGCCCTCGAAAGACCTATCGAAAGACAAAGAGGAGATCCAGGGGGTATTCATTCTGCGCAACCATAAGGCTGAGTTTGTGCCCGTGGATACCGGGATCGCGGGAACCACCGACATCGAAGTGATGAAGGGACTCAAAGAGGGTGACGAAATCGTGACCGGCAGTTACAAGGTATTGCGCACACTGCGTCCGGGCAGTAGCGTGAAAGTGGATAACGCCGCGCCCAAGAAGGAAGAAGAAGACAGCAGTTCCTAAGTTTGGTCTAACCTTCGCGCCCATGGAGCGTCCAATGGAGAGCCGGCGAAGCGAGCAAAGATCGGAGCGCGGGCAAGTGTCCGAAGAGGAAACGGAGAAAAGCATGGCTACCGCAGAAGTCATCAACATCGCCCAACCCGTAGTGTCGTTCTCGCCCGAAAACTTCATGATCAGCACGCTGGATTTGTGGAAGACCTACGACATGGGTTCCGAGCAGCAGGTGCATGCGTTGCGAGGCGTGAATCTGAACATCCGCCGCAACGAATATGTTGCGATCATGGGCCCGAGCGGCTCGGGGAAGTCTACATTGATGAACCTGATTGGCTGCCTGGACACGCCCAGCAAGGGCCAGTACTGGCTGAACAATCAGCAGGTCAGCGAACTGGATGACGACGAGCTGGCGCGCATCCGCAATAAAGAAATTGGTTTCGTCTTTCAGACTTTCAATCTGTTGGCTCGCGCGACTGCGTTGCACAATGTGGAATTGCCGCTGATCTATGCCGGTGTGCCTGCGGAGGAACGTCAGGAACGCGCGAAAGCCGCGCTTGCGTCGGTCGGGATGGAGCAGCGCATGATGCACAAGCCCAATGAGCTTTCGGGCGGCCAGCGGCAGAGAGTGGCGATTGCCCGCGCGCTTGTCAATCGTCCGTCGATCATTCTGGCAGACGAGCCGACCGGAAATTTGGATTCGCAGACCGGCAACGAGATCATGGCCCTGATGGATCGACTGCAGGCGCAGGGAAACACGATTGTGCTCGTGACCCACGAGCACGACATCGCCGAATACGCGCATCGCGTGGTTTATATCAAAGACGGCGTCGTCGAGAAGGACGAAGTGAAGCGTTAGCAGTCAGCGACGCCGACTATTTATCCCCACAATTTTCTAGCCCTGACCAGGATTCCGTTGATCTACCTCCATTGATTGATGGAGGACGGGCGTCCTCGCCCGTCCTGGCACTAACCCACGCAGTAAACCCGCTTCGCACTTGTATTGTGTCCGGCTTGCGCTACAATTCGTGTTCTTGAAAATGGCATCCTCGGGGATGCCGTTTTCGGTGCCTTGCTGAAATTCCGATGGCGTGTATGAAGAATATGGCTCGTGGTCGTCCAGCAAAACGGGGCTGGACCGGATACTATGTTCGGTCACAAGTAACGGCGTCACATTGAACGAGTTGGCTTGGGAGGAGAATGATCATGAAAGTGCGAATGATCCTGGCGGCTTTGGCGCTTTTGTCGGCGACGGCATTGGTTGCCCAGACGTTTCGCGGAACCATCTTGGGGACGGTCACGGACGCTTCGGGGGCGATCATTTCCGGGGCCTCTGTAAAGGTCCATAACGAGAATACCGGACAGGATCGAGCCACTCAGACCAGCGCGGACGGCAGCTACACCGTGTCCGAACTGCAGATCGGGACCTATACCGTCACCGTTTCGCAGAATGGATTTCAGACCTCAGTGACCAGCAGTGTGACAGTTGACGTGGCGGTGGAGCGGCGTGTGGACGTTGCGCTGAAGCCAGGAGAAGTGACTGTGCAGGTGCAGGTTTCGGGCGAGAGCCTGCCTCAGATCGAAACCACGAGCAATGACCTTGGCGGCGTGCTTACCAGCAAGAATGTGGAAAACCTTCCGGTGAACGGCCGTGACTACACCAAGTTGATCTACCTCAACCCTGGCGTCGCCGGTTCGCCTGACCAGATCTCGGATTCTCCGGGTTCATACGGCGAGTTTTCGATGAACGGCGCTCGCGGGCGATCGAACAATTATCTGCTCGATGGGACCGACATGAATGACGGCTACCGCAACGATCCGGCGATCAACGAGGCCGGCGTGTTTGGCGATCCCTCAGCCATCCTGCCGATCGACGCCGTGGCCGAAGTGAACGTGATTTCGAACTTTCAGCCGGAGTACGGCCGGAATGCCGGCGCAGTGGTGAATATCGTCACCAAGAGCGGGACCAATTCTCTCCACGGTACGGCGGTCGAATATTTCCGCAACGATGCATTGGACGCGCGCAATTATTTCAACCCGGTGAGCGAACCGAAGGCGCAGTTCCATAACAATCAGTACGGCGGTTCTTTGGGTGGACCGATCATCAAGAATAAAACCTTCTTTTTCGCCGACTACGAAGGCCAGCAAGAGCCGGTGGGCGTGGTGACGCTGGCTTGCGTTCCGGTGGGTACTGGACCGAACGGCGCGCTGAGTCCGAGTCAAGCGAGCAATCCGGTTATCGCTGCACTGATCGCGCAAAATCCCTGGCCCGCGCCCAACCTCAGTTCCGCCGTGGCGAGCGGTAGCTGCCCGAACTCTTCGGTTGTGTCTCCGTCGTTTAACCGGCTGACCAGCTTCATTGGGAAAATCGATCACAGCTTCAATACGAATAACACCCTGACCGGCAGGTACTTTTTCGGCGATAGCGTGCAGTCGTTTCCCTTGTCGCTGACGGCTAGCGGTGGTCAGTTGCCGGGCTTCAACACATATACGCCGACGCGAGTGCAACTGGTTTCTATTTCTTACGTGCATACGATCGGGTCGAACAAAGTGAATGAACTACGGGTCGGCTGGAACCGGTTCGCCGAGGGATTTTTCCCCGCAGACCAGAGTTTTCAACCCAGCTCGATTGGCCTGAATACCGGGGCCGCAAACGCGGGTTTGCCGATCATGGATGTCAGCGGGTACGCACAGCTTGGCTCGACGGGCAGCGTTCCGCGGCACCGTGTGGACAGCAACGACCAAGTGCTTGACAATTTTTCCTGGAAGGTGAACGGACACGATTTCAAGTTTGGTTTCGATTTTCACCGCACGACCATTCAGCAGTACTTTGACAAGGACTTCCG
>Ga0070761_10001593_pt1 | contig 14200 bp, 17 predicted proteins | sample HubBroMetageREF1_FD_66724 | JGI IMG/M metagenome (GOLD analysis project Ga0070761, IMG submission 66724) | Reference soil microbial communities from the Hubbard Brook experimental Forest, New Hampshire, USA - Hubbard Brook CCASE Soil... | ecosystem: Environmental > Terrestrial > Soil >...
CCGAACTTGGTGACTTCGGCGGCGTTGGTGGAGACGGCGACGAAATGCTTGGCGATGGATTTTTCATCGCCACCCAATCCCTTAAGCGTCCAATCGCGCGCGGTGTGCGCGTTGGTCATGGTCTCGAGCGTGGTGAAAGTTTTTGACGAGACGACCCAGAGGGTTTCGGCTGGATCTACGCCCTGGACCGCCTCGGCGAAATCCGTGCCGTCAACATTCGAGACGAAGCGGAACGTCAGCGCGCGTTCGCTGTAATTTTTCAGCGCTTCGTAGGCCATGACCGGGCCGAGATCGGAGCCACCGATGCCGATATTGATGACGTTCCGAATGCGCTTGCCGGTGTGACCCTTCCACGCGCCGCTACGCACGCGGTCGCAGAAGCTGGCCATTTTGTCGAGCACGGCGTGGACGCCGGGCACTACGTTTTCGCCGTCAACAAGGATGGATGAGCCTTGGGGAGCGCGCAGCGCGACATGCAGTACGGCGCGTTTTTCGGTGATATTGATTTTTTCACCGCTGAACATCGCCTCGATTCGTTCGCGCAGGCGCGATTCGTCGGCCAGCTGCAGCAGCAGCTTGATGGTCTGGTCGTTGATGCGGTGCTTGGAGTAATCGAGGAAGATGCCGGCGGCTTCCAGCGTCAGGCGCTCGCCGCGCTTGGGATCGTCTGCGAAGAGTTTGCGCAGATGAATTTTCGATATCTTCTTGTAGTGCGCGCCGAGAGCCTTCCAGGCCTTGCGTTTCGTAAGAGGCGTAATCGCTTGCGGCTTCTTTGCGGCGGATTTGGCGCTGGCTGCCATTTGATAGCTCCTTTATGAGTTCATCGTAATGAAGATCCGGGCCTTGCGCGACCCGGACGTCACGGTTGCGCGGAAACATCACGGAGGTTAGATGCGCGCGCCCTCGCATGGTGGCACGCCCGCGAAGAATTTTACCGGATTCATATCATTATTTGTAGCGTGGAAGAATTCGCTCCGGCGCGCGGAGCTAAGCTCCAGAAAGTGGCGCTGCGACGCGACGGCCACGCCCGCTCCCCACCGGCCGAGAAACTTAGGGGAACGAAAAACGTTGTCATTGTGGCTTGGGCAGCATCTGCGCATTAATGAAGGTGATCACCGCGGCGGTTTCATTGGCTCTGCGGCGGGTTCCGCTGGCTGGCATGCCGCCTTTTGCGGCGTTGCCCCCGGCCGAAATTGCGAACGTCCCCTGTGCCACCGGGAAGTGCGGCGGGATTGATGCCGGGGATGGCGGTGACGTTCAGCAGTTCTATGGTGCGGCGGGTTCCGGTGTAACAGCTGACGCAATCAGTGTTGAAGCAGAAACTTTTCGTCGGATCGGCGATGGCTAGCAAGGATATCTGCTCGCAGATCGAAGAGGCGCTGTGCAATCAGTACAGCATCGGGTACACGCCGATGCGCGCGCAATCCGATGGAAAATATCACAAACTCAAATTGACCAGGAAAGCTCACCATCGGAATGTGAGCACCAGGGCTGGATATTACGCGAAGTGAGAACTACGACCGCGGACGCGCTGAGCGCGCAATGCGGACGCATCATACCATCGCGTGAGTTACCGCAGAAGTTCGTTAGCTTTTTTGCCGTCGGACTTGTACTTCGCTGTGCCGACTCTCGCTTGCTCAGCGGCTACCATCGGCCCGCGTGGGCACCGCCATCCACGTGAATTATCTCCCCGGTTACTTGGCCTGCCTCTGCCAGGTAAAAAACCGCGTCAAAAATGTCCTGTACCCCAACGATTTTCCCCATTGGCTGGAACGTTTTCATAATGTCCTGGGAATCGTTTTTGTGCAGCGGCGTGTCAACGACGCCGGGAGCCACGGCGTTGAAGCGGATATCTGCTTTCGCGTACTCGATCGCAAGACTCCTGGTCACCGCATTCAGTCCCCCCTTGGTAATCATGGAAACCGAGGCATTTTCGCCGGCGAAAGGTTGGTCCACAAGCGTTGCGGAGATGGTCACAACGTTCCCGGACTTCTGTTTCAGCATCTGCTTTACAGCGAGTTGAGTGACGTACAGGAAGCCCAGCAGGTTGGTTGAGACCAAGGCGTTGAAATCCTCGGTAGTAAAGTCGGTAAACGGCTTGCTGCGAAAGATTCCGGCGTTATTTACCAGGACATCGACGGTTCCGAAGCGCGCGATCGCCGCCTCGACGACGCTAGCTGCAGTCTCCTGATTACCGATATCGCCATTCACGAGAATCAGGCTCGGTAAAGCAGACAACGATTTACTGGCATTTCGAGATGTTGCGACGACGTTATACCCCTTCGACAGGAATCCCCGGACGAGCCCCGCTCCAATACCACCCGATGCCCCCGTAACGATTGCTGTTTTCTTGTCTGGCATATGTAGATCCTTTCTTCGAACTGCACTCGGCCACCGCGCGCTCGAGTCACTGCGAGGCTCTCCAGCACAAGGCCGAGTGGCCGACTGTGTCGCGGCGCATGAATCATGCTATCGCATCCCGATGCGCGAGTCGTGCAGTGCAAACGATTCGCACCAGCGCGTCCGTCGTCCTACGGCTTTGGTTGGTTTCTCGCCGTTACCATAGCGCTTCCGAGCGGGTCACATTCCTCCAAACGCTACCCGTGATGGGGCCGGAGGCGACCGCACAAGAGCCGCCATGCCCCGCTGCGTTCGTTTGGAAGGTGCGAAAGGATGTTCCACGCGCCACGAAAAGTGCGAAGCAGGGCTGCGGATGCTCCGTGTAGCCGGCTCTGGTTTTGCCACCCACAAGAGAATCAAGAAGATGTTGTTAGGGGCGGTGGGGATCGAAAACGACGGCAGCAGGGATTTCAAGCACTTACGAGGAACGCAAAGAAACACTAAGTCATTGAATCGCAGCGACAGGGAACGCGAAGGAATGGATATGGCTCCCTGAAAGCTCCCTCGTTTTATCCGAATTCCTTAAATTCTCTGACCGTGGGTGTTCAAAATCTACCGCTCAGATGACAAGTCGGCATCGGGCCCAAATGTGGTGGCACGGATGGCAAGCCGACTGACGACTTCCGAAGAATACTTGTCTGCGACGATCATTTGCTGCTTGAAATCTACAGAGAACCACGTGTTTTGCGGGTAAGCAGGTCAAATCAGATAAGTGCAACATGTGGTGTCGCTTACCCTGGAGCACAATCAAAAGCGATCCGCTTGCGTACTGGCATTGTGGATTGCGCCAGGCTCGCTCTGCGGACTGGTGCAGGAATCGACGCTTCGGGTGATGCCAAGCTTCTTCATCCTGAAATACAAGGTCGAGCGGTTCAATCCCAAGCGGGCTGCGGCGCCGCCGCGTCCGGACAGAACCCACCTGGTCTCTTTCAGTGTCTTCAGGATGTGATTGCGCTCGACCTCTTCCAGAGTTTGATGGCGGTCCGTGTTTTGACTGGGCGCGATCCGAGATCTCAAGTCCCGGTGCGAAAGCCGCAGCACAGGACCGGTACTTAAAATCACTGCGCGTTCGATTACGTTTTCCAACTCCCGGATGTTGCCAGGCCATCGGTAATGAATCAGAGCCTCCATCGTTTCCGAGGGGACCGTATCGATCGTCTTGCGCATTCTTCCTGTGGCTTGTTGTACAAAATGCTGCACCAACAGCGAAATATCCTCCGGACGCTCCCGCAAGGCAGGAACGTGGATCGGAAACACATTCAGGCGATAGTAGAGATCGCTGCGAAACTGCTTCTCCAGTATCATTCCTTCCAGGTCACGATGTGTTGCGGCCACAATGCGCACGTCAACTTTCTGCGACCGCGTGCTTCCCAAGCGTTCGAATTCACGCTCCTGCAAGGCGCGAAGGAGCTTTGGCTGCAGCTCGAGCGGGATATCGCCGATTTCATCCAAGAACAGCGTGCCTTGATGGGCTACCTCAAGCCGGCCGATCTTCTGCGCGATGGCGCCGGTGAACGATCCCCTTTCATGGCCAAACAGTTCACTTTCGAGCAGCCCGGTCGGAATGGCAGCACAGTTGAGCTTAACGAACGGTCGAGTGTTGCGAGGACTGAGACCGTGAATAGCGCGCGCGATGAGTTCCTTGCCGGTGCCAGTCTCGCCCAGCAAGAGGACAGTTGAATCTCCCCCGGCCACGGTCCGGGCCATCTGCAGCAATCGTCGGAGAACCGAACTTTTCCCAATGATGCCTTCGAAACCGGCCCCCGAACTCACCGTCTCCTCGGTTCGGTCGATATAAGGCGTGCTCTCCCGATTGGTTCTCGGCCTGGCGTCCTCGTGGTGCAGAGGATAAGTAAGACTATTTAAGCCCATTGCCTTCCTCCCTTCTGCGTAGTTTGTCGGCCCCATGGTTGTGTGAGTTTGGCTGAACCTGAATGGCCTCGGCGTGCTCCATTGGATTGTCCTCCTTTCGGTGATGCGCGCCGATTGTGGCGCTGCCTGTATGCTGTCGTCTTGAACAAACTTGGCGTGTTTGGAATGTTTCCGTGATCCGGATCACATTGAATCCTGATCCGGATCACAATTTGGCTACTTCATAGGCTTAGGCGCGCCGGGGTTGGAGGAGACGTTCCTGCCGTGGTCGGCGGTCTTACATCGCTAGGTTACTGTTTTTGCATGGATTTACGTCGTGAGGATGCGGTTTCCTTCCGTCCAGCGGACCTGGCGCGGGGACATTCCAGCCCATCGCCGGAAGTGCCGCGCGAGATGGCTTTGGTCAGAAAAACCAGTCGCCAGGGCTATTTCCGACAACGGAGCGTGTGTTTCCCGCAGCATCTGTTCCACCTGTTCCAAGCGCCGCCGCAACAGATACGTGTGCGGCGGCACCCCCACCGACTGATGGAATGCGCGGGCAAAATGGTCGGTAGAAAGCCCTGCCAGAGCGGCCAGTCCGTCGAGGCGCATCTTTTCATCGAGATGGCCTTCAATATAGTCGCAGATGCGGCGCGTCACGGCTGGCGACAAGCCGCCACGACTGGGTTCGGGCGCCGCGGCCACCATCAAATCCCCTAAAGTACTAATTCTTGGCCGCGAGTGAACCACTGCTTCCGCCCGGCTGCGCGCGACCTTTAGCCGGCTCAAAGATGGCGTAAGCAATGCCGACCATCTGCGTCCGTCACCAAGGGCACTCGTTAGGCGTATCGGAATGTCCCGGTCGGCTGTGCGGCGGAAGACTGAACGGTCATACACGAACGCGGCAGACAAGGGAATTCCGGCCGCGAGGCTTTTGTCGCTCAGAGCGAGAAACTTCCGAGCGGCTTGGTCGGCGCCAATAATAAATTGCTGGTCGTCAATCGCAAGGAGCAGAGATGATTCCAAATCGTCTGCTGGGGCAGCCGCCAGAATCCAGCAATGCTGAAAATGCTCACGAAAAATGCGTTCCTCGATGGCTCGCGCGGAGACGATCACCGTCTGGAGCAACAGCGGAAATGACTGATCGTCAGATTGCTGGTGCAGTTTGGAAACATCTAGCACCGCCAGCAAACCTCCCTGCGGATCGAAGATCGGCGCGCCCGCGCAACTCAACCGGGTGTGACGGCTGCGAAAATGCTCGGCACAATGCACGAGGATCGGCCGTCGATCGGTGATGCAGGTGCCGATACCGTTTGTGCCTTCGACCCGCTCCGACCAGACGCCACCCAGCCATATACCCCACTGTTTGAACTCGTGCTCCTTGCTCACGTCGCCACGATGGTGAATGGCGACTCCATCGCTGTTGCACAAGAGAACTACGTAAGACTGCGGGCGAACAATGGCATAGAGGCGGTCTATCTCTTCTTGAGCCTGGAGTAGAAAGCGATGCAGGGGTTCGCGAGAGATCCTGAGCTCACGCTCTGTGAGCAGGTGCGGTACGGAGCTGCTCTTTGGGTCAACACGAAAGTCGCGCAGACACCTTCGCCAGGAATCGTCTATCGGTTCGGGTTGCAAGCCTTCGCTCGCGCCGTCAGCCACCAACTCCATGCGCGCGTCGTGTGACACATCAGCGGTGGAAGCGTCGGCACGCAGCTGAGCGACGGTGTTCATTTACCTTTCAACACTCCATGCTTGCCAAAATTGCCGCTAAGACCCTTGAGCGCTGGTCTGAGGCCTGCCCAGATCGCGCGAGAGTAGATAAGTTACTCCAGCAGGCTGCGCCCTTCAACCGTTGGCACGAAAATGCGCCCGTCGAAGTACGTAGAACGAACCTCACATCGAGGAGAAGGTCAGAGTCGACGATCTGGCGATGGCGCCGGCCAAGCCGGTTTCCCTCTCCAAACTTTCCGTTCTGCACGAATCGAAACTCGCGACGAACCACCTTCTCTGACATCTTAGCCTTTGCCCCGAGCGCATTAGCACTTAAGCGTTTCCTCCGTTCACGATGCCTTCCGAGACTCAGTATCTCGTTTCCGAGCCCGGCGAAGCTAGACGATCCATCTCCAAATAGGCGTCGCAGACAAATCGCTGTGAGCTAAACCGTTGCTCTCGGTTTCAGGTTGCTGAGACTTGCCAATATTCGCTCGAGCTGCATCTCGAACCGGGGTGGAGTACAAGCATGCGACAGTTGGCTGCGAGACACACAGTTGAGTTTGACTTTCGGCAGGTCCGTCAATGCGTTAGCAATTGTCAACAGCTTGACAGCGATTCTTGACTTCGAAACCAAGGCGGGAAGATAACGCTCCTTGTTTCAGGAAACTAAATTAAGAAGGCATTTGGATGACGAGGTGCACTGCGGGCATAGGCCACAGACAGAAAGGCTGACCATCCGGAGATCGTAAACGGATGGCACCTCGACAACTTTCCTGGCCACTCGATCTCGCGCCTCGCTTGGGTGATCGAGGTGGAAATCGAAGAGGAACCGTCGTGCACACGACTCGGAACTGGCTGGTCGCCATCGCTTCCGGTGCGGCCATGGATACCAAGGTTGAGTTCAAGGTTGCGGATTGCCTTTGTTAGCGCGCGGGGAGACATCATCGTATGGAGTTTTTTCTTGGTACGACATATTTGCGCGACCAGGAGTCGAGCACCTGCAAGACAGGCTGCAGTTTTGCTCCGAAACCGGTTAGCGAATATTCCACTCGGACGGGCATTTCCGCGAACAACTCTCTTTTTACGAGTTCATCTCGCTCCAGCTCACGCAACTGTTGCGTCAGAACCTTTTGCGAAATTCGAGGCATCCTTTCGCGGAGCACCTTGAATCGAAGCGGCTCCTTGCTGCTAAAAAGCCACCAGAGAATCACCGGTTTCCAGCGGCCGCCGATGAGTGCGATCAGTTCCTCGATTGGACAGCGGCTGACAATTCGTTTGGCGCTCATTTCGTTACCCCATGAAACCAGGTATCCATTTGGTTACTGGTATCCCTCTTATAGTACAACACGAACTGTATCTCAATCGCACACGGGAACGGAAAAACGCAAGATGCGTGGAAACGAAAGCCTCGAGCGGGTACGAACATCGCGGCGTACGACCCGTACGTGGGACCAAGGTTCCGCGATGGAACGGAGTGTGCGCATCGACTCGTGCGCGATTATCAGTAACAGAACAACAGAGACTGAGCTGAACGAACCAAAAAAGGACCCGCTTCGAACCGAGCACGAACTCAATACGCGACGGGGTAGACCACGGGCCCGGCGGCGAAAGGCACCAATCAATGCGGCGGATACCGTTCTGCTTTTGCTTGACCAGCCATCGAGGCTGTTTCAAGTCGCCAAAGATCTCGACGTGGCCCAGCTGCGGGCCAACACCGCCATGCTTGCGAAGCTCGGCAGCTTGATGAAACTCATTGGTTGAAATATGAACCGTCTGAGATTTACCCGACGCGCTGGCCTTTTTCAAAAGCTCGGCCATTGCGGGGAGTGGGCCGTGAACTTCTGGGTCTGTCGATGTTCGAGAGCGATTCCGTAAGCATAGTCACTTCAATGGAGGAATGAAATATGAGTCAAAACAATGTCGGTCCAAAGCGTAGTGAAAAGGGGTTATTGACACCGGACAATTGCGTTGTGGCGTTTATCGACCATCAGCCACAAATGCTTTTCGGGGTAAGCAACATCGATCGCCAGTCGATTATCAACAGCGTGATCGCACTCGCTAAGGCTACGAGGGTGTTCGAACTGCCGGTTGTACTCTCGACTGTCGAAACGAAGTCTTTCAGCGGAAATATGTGGCCCCAGCTCCGGGCGGTTTTCCCGGGTCAGGAACCCATCGAGCGCTCGTCGATGAACTCCTGGGATGACAAGAACTTCGTGGCAGCGATCGAGAAAACCGGACGCAAGAAGATCGTTTTGTCCGGACTGTGGACGGAAACCTGCGTAGCTCTCCCGACGGTACAGGCGATACAGGACGGTTACGAAGTCTACGTCGTCGAGGATTGCTGCGGCGACGTCAGCCAGCTGGCGCATGACAACGCGATGAAGCGTGTGATTCAAGCGGGCGCAAAGCCCGTAACGGCTCTTTCCACGATGCTCGAATGGCAGCGCGATTGGTCTCTGACGGGAACCTACGACGCGGTCATGGACATCGTGAAGACACACTTCGGTGCCTACGGCGTCGGGGTCGAATACGCCTACACCATGGTGCACGGATTGCCGGCAACGAAGTTTGCAGAATACACAGTTCCACTCGCGGCAGCCGCGCACAAATAGCGAATTGGAAGGGCAGGCGAGTCCCCTGCCCTCCCGAATCAGAATCCGATTTCAATTGTAGAAGGAGGTTGTTATGTCTGCGGAAACGATCATTCACAATGCGAAGATTGCGACGAACGGTGTTCCGCCCTTTGTCGAAGCGGTCGCCATCGGCAACGGCAAGATCATCGGCACGGGAAAAAACGACGAGATTCTTCGGCAGCGCGGCCCAGAAACCAAAGTCATCGACGGGAAGGGTCGAACGGTGATCCCCGGGCTCAATGATTCACACATGCACCCCATCCGCGGCGGCCTGAATTACAACATGGAGCTCCGCTGGGATGGAGTGTCTTCCCTCGCAGACGCTTTACGTATGCTCAAGGAGCAAGCTGCACGAACGCCCGCGCCCCAGTGGGTACGGGTGATCGGAGGCTGGACGGAATTCCAATTTGCGGAACGACGCATGCCTACCCTGGATGAAATCAACGCAGCGGCTCCCGATACCCCGGTCTTTGTTCTTCACCTGTACGACCGTGCGTTGTTGAATGCGGCGGCCCTGCGCGCCGTCGGCTACGGCAAGGACTCGCCGGAATTTCCTGCCGGAGAAGTGCAGCGGGATTCGCGCGGAAATCTCACCGGTCTGCTTATCGCAAAACCCAACGCGAATATCCTTTATTCCACACTGGCTAGGGGACCGAAGCTGTCGCGCGAGGACCAGCTCAACTCCTCGCGGCTCTTTTTCCGGGAACTCAACCGCTTTGGCCTTACCAGCGTGATCGATGCCGGCGGTGGCTTCCAGAACTATCCCGACGACTATGGCGTCGTGAACGAACTGCATCGCAATGGTGAGCTGTCGATTCGCCTCGCATACAACCTGTTTACGCAGAAGCCGAAGCAGGAGCTTAGCGACTTCCAGAACTGGACGAAACTGACCAAGCCGGGCGAGGGCGACGAGTTTTACCGCGTGAACGGAGCGGGTGAGATGCTGGTTTTCTCCGCCGCGGATTTCGAGGATTTCCTCGTGGCTCGTCCGGACATGGCTCCAGTCATGGAAAGCGAACTGAAGGCAGTGATTCAGCATCTGGTCGAGAACCGTTGGCCGTTCCGAATGCACGCCACCTACAACGAGACGATTTCACGCGCCCTCGACGTATACGAAGACGTGAATCGCGAGATTCCGTTCGAAGGCCTGCACTGGTTCTTCGATCACTGCGAGACAATTACAGATCGCAACCTGGAGCGCATCAAGAAGTTGGGCGGCGGCATTGCCGTGCAAAATCGAATGGCTTTCCAGGGCGAATACTTTGTCGAGCGTTACGGCGCGCAACAAGCGAACCGTACGCCTCCCGTCCGGAGGATGCTCGAGATGGGCATTCCAGTTGGCGCGGGCACGGACGCCACCAGGGTGTCCAGTTACAATCCGTTCGTTTCGCTCCACTGGCTCATTACGGGCAAGACGGTCGGCGGCCTAAGCCTTTATGCAGAAGAAAACCGCCTCGACCGGTCTGAAGCTCTCAAGCTTTACACCGCCGGAAGCAGTTGGTTTTCAACGGAAGAAGGAAAGAAGGGAGCGCTCGCCCCCGGGCAGCTAGCGGATATTGCCGTGCTTTCCGCAGACTATTTTTCCGTTCCGGAAGAAGAGATCAAGCATCTGGAATCGGTACTCACAATCGTCGGTGGAAAAATCGTTTATGCCACCGCGGAATTCTCGAAACTCGCACCACCGGCGCTCCCGGTCAGTCCGGACTGGTCTCCTGTTAAAGAGTACGGCGGGTACGCAAAGAGGTCAAACCAAGCTCTAGGCGCATCCCATTCTGCCTCGAGTTGCCAGGCAACCGGTCATACGCGGAATGAAAACGGGTGGCAGCTGCCGGTGCTGGGTGAGCTTGGGCTATGGGAGTTGGGGTGCGATTGCTTCGCGTTTTGAACAAAACGGAGAGGAGAATACGATGCAACTTCAAAATGACTACCTTACTGCTTATCACAACCTAAAACTGACACGCGATGACAAAGGTGTACTGGTTGCTGAATTCCACAACAACGGCGGACCGTTCGTCATGACCGCGCAATCTCACACGGAATTTGTCGATGCCTTCTACCGGATTGCGCAAGATAGGGCGAACAAGATCGTAATCCTGACGGGCGCAGGTGGGGGGTTCATTACGGATGTCGATTGGTCCTCTTTCGGCGATGTCACCGATCCCGGCGTCTGGAGTCAGGTTCATGACGAAGGTGTTCAGGTTTTGGAAAACATAGCCAACATACGAGTGCCGGTCATCGCGGCTATCGAGGGACGTGCCCATGTGCATTCAGACTACGCGCTACTTGCCAGTGTAATTGTGGCGGCCGAAGGTGCGACCTTCCAGGATGTGGCCCACTTCTCCGCGGGCGTTGCGCCCGGCGACGGAATCTTTACCACCTGGAGTTATCGCGCTGGGGCGGGACGAGCGGAGGCGTTCCTGCTGAACCCACAGCCGCTCCCGGCGCGTACTGCACACGAATGGGGAGTGGTTGCCGAAGTTGTGCCGAACGGTAAGGCGCTCAGCCGGGCGCGGGAATTGGCGGAGCTGTACCTGAAGGCCCCGGAAGTGACGCGCCGCAACACACGCATCCACTTCATGCAGCCGTTGAAGGAGCGCATCGTGCGGGAAGTCGGCTACGGACTGTCGCTCGAAGGAGCGTCGTCGGCCGCTCTCGTGAAATCATTGCAAGCGAAGCGTGAACCTGACGTTCAGAAGGCAAAATCCGCATAAGAGTTTGATTCGGTTGCGCCAGGAGGTATCGAGATGAGGGCGTCGCTCATATCTTTTGCTGTCGGTCTTGGTGTTGGCGTTATTTATGGGCTTATCCGAGTAAAAAGCCCGGCGCCACCGATCATAGCGCTGCTTGGCCTCCTCGGCATGGTGCTTGGCGAACAGCTCGGGATATGGATCCAGGCCAGGAAGCTAGAGGTTTCACACGCCGCCTCGGTGTGCCTTGTCGGTGAGCGTTATGATCGGCAGCAGCAGCCGCAAGTGCGTTAGAGCCGAGAAGCGCAATCATCACTTCGACTCACAGGAGCGGTTGGCAACGAAGGAGATGTGATGCGTTTGGATAAAATTCTCGCCGCAACAGCCGTTGCGGCTCTTCTGGTTGTCGGGTTCGCGAACCCATTTATGGTTTCCAGCGCCCTCGCGCAGAACGCGCAAACAGCTGGAACTGCGAACCTGGCGGTCGGACCGCAATACACCACGGCGCACGTGTATGTTGCTCCTGAGGACTTTGACCGCTTTGTCGCGAGCCTCATTGCAACATTTGGCGGTACAACGACGAAGCAGGGAGTCTTCACGGTGACTCCGACTCCGAGCAAAACGATGTCACAGTTGGTTTTGACGCCCGTGGGGACCGTGTCAGTCTTCGGCTTCAAAACACCGATTCCTTATCCGTTCGGCGCGGAGCGGACGGGTTACCTGGTGACCGATCTGGAAGAAGCGACCCGAACCGCAGTCGATAACGGCGCGGACGTACTCGTCAGGCCATTTAACGATCCGATTGGGCGGGATGTCGTTATCCAGTGGCCCGGCGGCGTCGATATGCAACTGTATTGGCACACGGCCGCTCCGTCCTATAAACCGCTCCAGAGCATTCCGGAAAACCGCGTCTATGTGTCGGCGGAAAGAGTGGCGGCATTCGTTCGGAGTCTTCTGTCCTTCTCCAGTGGCAAAGTCGTCTCCGATGACGCGCATGCACCGGGCATCGAAATCGGACAACCGAACCAGACCTATCGGCGAATCCGGATCGAATCGAACTTTGGCAAATTCACCGTGCTCGTAACGGATGGCCAACTGCCGTATCCCTACGGCCGAGAGGTGACCGGGTATGAGGTAGCAAACCTCGCGGACACTCTCGCCCAGGCCAAAGCGGCCGGCGTAGAGATTCTGGTCGCTCCCTACACGGCCGATCAGCGGGATGCCGCCCTGGTGCAATTCCCTGGCGGCTATATCGCTGAGATCCACTCAACCGCGAACAAATAGAGTTGGGTTGCCTCCTCCGAGGACTCGTAAGGAACCCACGCCGGAGGCAAATTCGTGGTTGACAGCAATGACGCGTAGGGTACGCGCGTCCGAACTCCAAATCGGAAATTCCGCCTGACAATTCGTGGCAGAAGACAGGTAATCAGCGTGAACTTCTCAGAGCTAATCTTGTTCGTCGGTCTTGGCGCGGTCGTGGGCTTCGCAGGCGGTTTATTCGCGATTGGTGGCGCGTTGATCGCAATCCCGTTGCTAACGGCCGGCTTCGGCTTCACTCAACACGACTCGCAGGGAACGGCGATGGTGATGGCTCTCGCGAGCGCGAGCGTGACCTTGGTGATTTACGCGCGAAAGAAGCTCCTACGTGTTCGCGATGGCCTCGTCATGACCGTGTGCAGCACAGCGATGGGGCTCGTGTCTTCACAAATGGTGCGCTACGTCAACGACCGAACGTTGCAGCGCAGCTTCGGGGCGTTCTTGATCGTGCTCGCGGTATTCGTATGGTTCGGACACCTCGGTGAGGGCGACAGGTCTGCGCCACTGCTGGCTCCGGCGCAAGTCGGCATCGGATCCTTGGCCGGAGCTCTCAGTGGATTGTTCGTGGTTGGCGGCGCACTGGTGAGCGTTCCATTGCTCGAACGCGTGGCTGGGTACTCACAGCAGCGGGCGCAGGCCATGGTGCTGCTCATGCTCATTCCCGCCTCGGCCATCGGCCTCGTGGTCTATTCCTCGGCGGGCTATGTACGGTGGGACGATGCGATCGCGCTCGCCGCTGGCGCGGTCGCGCTCGCACCACTCGGTACGCGGGCGGCGCTGGCCATGAAGCCGAGAGTTCTCAGGCGCTGCTTTGCCCTGGTGCAGGCGGGTGCGGGACTACTGCTCGCCGCAGGGCGCTGAGCGGTTGATGGTCAGGTCGGGCTCCAGCAGAGCCGGGCTCAGGCGAAGCAGGCAGGTGAGGGAATGAGTTTGACCCGAATCCTTTCTATTGTTGCATTCGCACTTCTCGTGGGACTCCCGCCCGTCCATGCCCAGTCGGACCAGACCAGCGGTGCTGTGATCCCGGATCGCAATTACCAACTCCTGAGAGGAGACGAGGACTGGAGTTTTCTGCGCGACCCGGCCCTGCGGCAGGACTTGTGGGATCCGATCAAGTACATCCCACTACGCCGCAACTCTCCCGACTGGTACCTGACGATCAGTGGAGAGGGGCGAGAAGTCTGGGAGCAGACCGGCAACAACAACTGGGGGGAACAGCCGTTCTGGAATAACTTTTTTCTTGAGCGCTACATGCTGGGCTTCGACGCGCGCTACGGCAAGCATTTTCGAACCTTCGTCGAATTCAAGAGTGGTCTTGAGTCTTTCAGAATAGGCGGCCCCAGGCCCATTGATGAGAAGAAGCTGGACTTCCAGAACGCGTTTCTTGACGTCGGATCCGGCGGTGAACAGAACCGGGTAACGCTCCGGGTTGGGGTACAAGAGCTGGAGTACGGGGCTGGGCGTTTGATCGACGTCCGGGAGGGCCCTAACGTTCGTCTGAGCTTCATCGGATTCAGGATACTGAGCAAGGTGGGGTCGTGGAGGGTCGACGCATTCGCTGTTCGACCCAGGGAGGACAACTTCGGATTCTTCGACGAC
>Ga0070761_10001595_pt1 | contig 14197 bp, 10 predicted proteins | sample HubBroMetageREF1_FD_66724 | JGI IMG/M metagenome (GOLD analysis project Ga0070761, IMG submission 66724) | Reference soil microbial communities from the Hubbard Brook experimental Forest, New Hampshire, USA - Hubbard Brook CCASE Soil... | ecosystem: Environmental > Terrestrial > Soil >...
CGGCGTGCCGCCGGGGAGCCTGTCGCTTATCTCACCGGGCGGCGCGAGTTCTGGTCGCTCACTCTCACAGTCTCTCCCGCGGTATTGATCCCGCGTCCGGAGACCGAGCTCCTGGTCGAGCGGGCGCTCACCTTGCGCGCGGCTGCGGACGGCGCCGTGGCCGACCTTGGCACGGGCTGCGGCGCGATCGCGCTCGCGCTCGCGAGCGAGCGACTCGGCTGGCGGGTGCTCGCGACCGAGGTGTCCGAGCCGGCGCTCGCCGTCGCGCGCGCGAACGCGGCCACGCTCGGGCTCGAGCGCCTCGAGCTGCGCGCCGGCAGCTGGTACGAGCCCTTGGACCGGGAGCGCTTCGACCTCATCGTCAGCAACCCGCCGTACGTGGCCGCGGATGATCCGGCCCTCGCCGATCCCACGCTGCGATACGAGCCGCAGCTCGCGCTCACCCCCGGCGCGGATGCGCTCGAGTGCCTGCGGGTGCTCGCGCGCGGCGCGCCCGCGCACCTGAACCCCGGCGGCTGGCTGCTGCTCGAGCACGGCGCGGATCAGGCGCACGCCGTGCGCAGCGAGCTTGTCCTCGCGGGCTTGCGTTCTGTACGCTCGCATCGCGACCTAGCCGGTCGCGAGCGCATGACGGAAGGACAACGATGATCAGATTCGAGACCACGCACGGCGGCTTCACCGTGGAGCTGTTCGAGAAGGAAGCTCCGGTCACGGTTGCGAACTTCCTGCGCTACGTCGACGACGGCTTCTTCGACGGCACGATCTTTCATCGCATCGTGCCTGGCTTCGTGATCCAGGGCGGCGGACTCACGCAGGACTTCGCCAGCAAGAAGACGCGCGCGCCGATCAGCAACGAAGCGCAGAACGGCCTGAAGAACACCCGCGGCTCGCTGTCGATGGCGCGCACCAACGACATCAACAGCGCCACCTCGCAGTTCTTCGTGAACCTGAAGGACAACGGCTTCCTCGATCACGGGCCGCGCGATTACGGTTATGCCGTGTTCGGCCAGGTGACCGAGGGCATGGACGTCATCGACAAGATCGCGCGGGTCGGTACCGGCACGCGCCGCGGTTACCAGGACGCACCGGTCGAGGACGTGGTGATCCAGTCCGCGCGGCGCCTGCAACCGGCGTAGCGCAGCCGTCAATTCGGCGACTCCTTTGGCCGGCCGGCTGCTGAGAGCGCTCGGACTCCTGCTGCTCGCGTGGCTGCTCTGCACCTCCATCCCGGTGCTGCTGCTGCGCTGGCTGCATCCGCTCACCACGGCCTTCATGCTCGAGGCGCGGGCGCAGGCCGCGCTCGCGCACGAGCGCGGCTACCGCACCGATTTCCGCTGGGTGAGTCTGGAGCAGATCTCCCCGAACGCCGCCGTTGCCGTCATCGCCTCCGAGGACCAGCAGTTCCCGTTCCACGCCGGCTTCGACTTCAACTCGATCCGCGAGGCGGTGCGCGCCAGCGAGCGCGGCCGGCGGCTGCGCGGCGCCAGCACGATCTCGCAGCAGGTGGCGAAGAACCTGTTCCTGTGGCCGGGACACAGCTTCGTGCGCAAGGGGCTCGAAGCCTACTTCACGGTGTTGATCGAGTCGATCTGGCCGAAGGAGCGGATCCTGGAGATGTATCTCAACATCGCGCAGTTCGGCAACGGCATCTACGGCGTGCAGGCGGCAGGCGAGCGCTTCTGGCACAAGCCGGCTGCGCGTCTCTCCTCTTCCGAGGCGGCGCTGCTTGCCGCGGTGCTCCCCAACCCCGAGCGGCTGCACGCCGACCGGCCATCACGCTACGTAATGTCGCGGCGTGACTGGATCCTCGGTCAGATGCGTGATCTCGGCGGCGCCGCCTATCTGCGGGCGCTCGAGAGCGAGCGGCGCACGCCGCCCGCGGCGGCGCGCTGAAGTGCGCTGAAGATGGGATAAGCTGACGCTTTCGCTGATCGCCGGCAGGCATCACATGCTCAAACAGGTCACTCGCTCCCTCCTCGTACTCCTTCAGCTGACCGCCTGCGCCTGGGCCGAGCCGACAGCGGCTCCGCAGGCCGTTGCCAAGGACAGCGGTTATCCGAGCAACGAGGATTTGCGTCACGTGCGCTCCCTGACTGATCCGCGTATCTCCCCCGACGGCAGCAGGGTGTTGGTGACCGTCGCGGACAGCACGGTTGATGGCGCCCGGAATCATCTGTGGCTCATCGATGTGGCCAGGAACGATGCCCGCCAGATCACTTTCTCCCCCGATGCGGACAAGGGCGGCGAGCACCACGGTCGCTGGCTCGGTGACGAGGCGATCCTCTTCCTGGCCAAGCGATCCGATCGGACGCAGCTCTTCCGCCTGCCCATGAGTGGCGGAGAGGCGCAGGCGCTCGATCTCAAGATTGACCCGCCGGTCGACGAGTCGAAGGCTGCGGATGCCTTGCCGACTGAGAAGAATGAGGGACAGCCGGCCAAGACCGAGCCCGTGGCGATCGAGGTCGATGATTACGAAGTGGCGCCTGACGCGAGCCGCGTGGCCGTGCTGGCCCGTGACCCCGAGACGCCCGGCGAGAAGAAGCAGAAGGATGCCAAGGCGGACGCCGTCTGGGTGGATCACCAGTTGCACGGGAAGCGGCTGTACCTGCTTGATGCGGCCACCACGTCGCTGACTCCTGTTGCGGTCCCACCCGACATCCGGTTCGTGGTCTGGGCTCACTCCGGCAAGCGACTGATCGCGGTCTCCGAGGGACAGAACCACCAGAGTGATCTCGGGCCGACTGCCAGCGTCTGGATCATCGATGTGGGCGACCCGGCCACGCCGCATCGGCTGCCGGAGCTGCCGCGGACGTTCGAGTCCGCGCAATGGAGCGCAGATGATGCGCGACTGTACTTCCTGGCCCAGTCTGCCCGCGACGCTCCACCGGACTACTCAGATGCGTACGTCATGGACCTCACCGAGCGGCGGGTGCGCAACCTCTCGGGGAGCTCCAACCTCGATGGCGCCATCGTCGGCAGCCCGCTCGTACTCGCGAACGAGCTGTGGCTGAACGTGCAGAAAGGCACACGGACGTCCTACGCCCGGCTGCGGAAAGGCGGATTCGATGTCGTGTCATCCGACCTGCCGGTCCTGAGCGCGCTCGATTGCGACCGCCGGGCAGTTGCCTGCGTGTGGATCGGGGAAAGCAGCTCTTCACCGCGCACGCTCTATGTGGGGACACGCCCCAGCGATAAAGCCACGCGGCTCAATACACCGGCGCTGTTGCCGCGGGCGTGGCCTGACGTCGAGACTGAGATCGTGCACTGGCACAACGACGGCCTCGACCTCGAGGGCCTGCTTTACATGCCGGCGCACGCCGCCGCGAAGCTGCCGCTGATCGTGGATGTCCATGGCGGTCCCACCGGCGCCTGGGCCCAGCGGTTTGACCCGTTGCTTCCATTCCTGCTGGGCCAGGGCTTTGCGGTCTTCAGACCCAACCCCCGTGGCAGCACCGGATACGGAGTTGTGTTCGTCGCGGCCAACAAGAACGATCTGGGCGGTGGCGACTATCGCGACATCATGAAAGGGACCGACGCGGTGGTAGCCGGATATCCGATCGATGCCGGGAGGCTCATTCTCATGGGCTACAGCTACGGCGGCGAGATGGCCGGATTCGTCGAGGGCAAGACCGACCGGTTCAAAGCCGTGATCAGTGGCGCGCCGGTCATCGATCAGCAAAGCGAGTACGGCACCGAGGATGGCTCCTGGTACGACCGCTGGTTCTACGGCAAACCCTGGGAGCATTCCGAGGCCGCCTGGCGTCAAAGCCCCCTGTCAGGTGTCGCGCACGCCAAGAGCCGGTTTCTTCTCATACAGGGCGAGCTCGATGTCACCGACCCGTTAGGACAGAGCCAGGAGATGTATCGCGCGTTGCGTCAGGCGGGGGTGCACGTCGAGTTGGTGCAGTACCCGCGCGACGGCCATCCGGAGCTCTCCCAGGCCCTGCGTGGGCTACCGACCCACGAGCCCTGGCATGGGTACGACGTGCGTCAGCGAATCATGACGTTCATCAAGGATGCGTTGGCAGGTCCCTGACAGGCCGGTCATCCCAAACCGCCGCCGGCAGCCGGCCGAAGCGGCGCTCCCGTTTCGAGTACTCCTCGAGTGCCTGGGCGAAAGCCGCCTCGCCGAAGTCCGGCCATAGGCAGTCGACGAAGTGCAGCTCGGCGTATGCGCACTCCCACAGCAGAAAGTCACTGAGGCGTCGCTCGCCGCCGGTACGAATGAGCAGATCGACCTCTGGCGCCGGCGGGTCGGAGTGATCCGCGGCCGCCAGCAGCGGCAGGAATGCGCCCGGCTCGCGCAGCGGCGCCGCCGTCAGCCGCCGGGCCGCCTCCATGATGCTGTGGCGGGAGGAGTAGTCGACGGCCAAGCGCAGGTGCATGCGCGCGCAGCCCGCCGTCAGGCGCTCGCTGTGCTCGATCTGTCGCCGCAGCTCAGCGCTCAGGCGGTCGCGCCGGCCGATCACGTTGAGCCGGATCGACTCGGCGAGGCAGCGGTCGGTCTCGGTCATGAAGTAGCGGCGCAAGAGTCCAAACAGGGCCTGCACTTCGGCCCGCGGCCGGTGCCAGTTGTCCGCCGAGAACGCGTACAGAGTGAGCGTTCCCACCCGGTGACGCGCCGCGGCCCGCACCACCGCATCCACGGCGCGCGCGCCGGCGCGGTGGCCGCACTGCCGGTTGAGATTGCGGTTGGCGGCCCAGCGGCCGTTGCCGTCCATGATGATCGCAACATGCATTGTGGAGTACTCTGCTTGGCAAAGCTGAAGGACAAAAAAACTCAGCGGCGGGTCGCCTTGATGACCGACTCGACGTGGTCGAGGTAGCGATTGAAGGCCGCGCGCCCCACGGCGGTCAGGCGGTAGACGGATTTCGGTCGGCGGGCCTCGAATGACTTGGCGCAGGTCAGGTAGCCCGCTTCCTCGAGCTTGCGGGCGTGCGCGCTCAGGTTGCCGTCGCTCACCTCGAACAATGCCTTCAGCTCGCTGAAGCTCAGCTCCTCGCGTACCGCCAGCGCGCTCATGATCCCAAGGCGCACGCGCTCGTACACCAGCCGGTCGAAGCTTGCGTCGTGAGCGGCGCGGCCGCCGCCGGGCACGGCCGCCGGGCCCGCGCGACGCGGCGCGGTCGTCTCGCTGCGCGCTCGCACGCTAGCCCTGCCGACCATGGCGCTTGCGTCCGATCAGCAGCCCGAACACCAGGTGCAGCCCGCCGAAGCCCGCGCCGAGTGCCACGATATGCAGTTCGTCCGGCAGCCAGAACGCCACCAGGCCGAGCGTCACGAACAGCGCGCCAAGCACCCCCACGATGCGCGCGGTCGGCGCGCTGGTGGAGACGAGAGCACAGCCGTAGAGCAGCAGCCAGGTACCGGGAATGGCATGCAGGTTGCCGCTCTGCCAGTGGACCGCGGTCAGCACCGCGCCGGCGAAGATTCCCGGCAACAGGCACAGCACGAGCTTGCGCAGCGGGGCGCCGAACAGCGCGCCGTGCAGCGCCGACTGGCGCGCCATGATGGCGCCGCCGGCCGCGACGCCAGCGACCGCCGCGGCGAGCCATATCAACAGCCACCAGGACCGCAGCGCCGGGGTCGAGGCAAGCAGTGCCGCAGCGAGGCCGATTGCCCCCAGGGCGATGCCCGCGGAGCCCGGCACAGCGACGCCGCCGGCGGCGTCCATCGACTCGCGGATATAGCGCAGGGTCGCGACCGCGTGCGACTCCATCTGCACCGTATTTCCAGGCCGCATCGCCCGAGGCTACGGTTCTCAGCAGTGTACTGTCAAGTACTCTGCAATACAGAGTTCACGGCTCGTAGCCGAGACTCGGCCCGAGCCAGCGCTCCGCCTCTGCCATCGCGACGCCCTTGCGGCGCGCGTAGTCCTCCACCTGCCCGCGGTCGATCTTGCCGAGCGCGAAGTAGCGCGCCTGCGGATGCGCGATGTACCAGCCGCTTACCGCCGCCGTCGGGTACATGGCGTACGACTCGGTGAGACGGATGCCGGCATTGCGCTCGACGTCGAGCAGCCTCCACAGCTTGGCCTTCTCGGTGTGATCCGGACAGGCGGGATAGCCGGGCGCGGGACGGATGCCGCGATACTCCTCGCGCAGCAACTGCTCGTTGGTGAGCCCCTCCTGCGCGGCGTAGCCCCACAACTCGCGCCGCACGCGCTCGTGGAAGTGCTCGGCGGCGGCCTCGGCCAGGCGGTCGGCGAGCGCCTTGAGCATGATCGCCGAGTAGTCGTCGTGGTCGCGCTCGAAGCGCGCCACATGCTCCTCGATACCGATGCCGGCCGTGACGGCGAACGCGCCGAAGTAATCGCCCACGCCGCTGTCCTTGGGCGCGACGTAATCGGCAAGGCAGGCGTGCGGCTGGCCGTCCGGCTTGCCCTTCTGCTGGCGCAGGAAGTTCAGTGTCGTGAGCACCGCATCGCGCGCCTCGCTGGTGTAGATCTCGACGTCGTCGCCCACCGAGTTGGCCGGGAACAGCCCGAGCACCGCGCGCGCGCTGAGCCAGCGCCCGGCGATCAGCTCCTTCAGCAGACGGCGGGCGTCGGCATACAGGTTGCTGGCCGCCTCGCCTGTCCTGGGGTCGGTCAGGATGTCGGGGAACTTGCCGGAGAACTCCCAGGCGTTGAAGAACGGCATCCAGTCGATGTAACCGAGCAGGTCCGTGAGTGGATAGTCATCGAAGCGCTGCACGCCCGGCACGCGCGGCGCGGTGGGCGCATGCACGCTCCAGTCGATCGGCACACGGTTGGCGCGCGCCCGAGCGAGTGACAGCTCCGGGACCTTGACCTTCTTGGCGGCGTGCTGCTCGCGGCGCCGTTCGTGCTCCTCGGCGACCTTGGCGATGAAGCCGGCGCGCGCCGACGGCGTGGACAGCGTCTGGCAGACGCCGACGGCGCGCGAGGCGTCCTTCACGTACACCACCGCCTGGGAGTATTGCGGGGCGATCTTCACCGAGGTGTGCGCCGGCGACGTGGTGGCGCCACCGATCAGCAGCGGCACCACGAAGCTCTGCCGCTGCATCTCGCGCGCAACGTGCACCATCTCATCGAGCGAGGGTGTGATGAGCCCCGACAGTCCGATGAAATCCACCTGCTCGCGGCGTGCGGTCTCGAGGATCTTCTCGCACGGCACCATCACCCCGAGGTCGATGACCTCGTAGTTATTGCATTGCAGGACCACTCCGACGATGTTCTTGCCGATGTCGTGCACGTCGCCCTTGACAGTCGCCATCACGATCCGGCCGTTGGCGCGCTGCGCGCGGCCGTCCTTGCTCTGCTCGATGAACGGCACCAGGTGCGCCACCGCGCGCTTCATGACACGCGCGCTCTTCACCACCTGCGGCAGGAACATCTTGCCGGCGCCGAACAGGTCGCCGACCACGTTCATGCCGTCCATGAGCGGGCCTTCGATGACCGAAAGCGGCCGCTCCGCCTCGAGCCGCGCGGCCTCGGTGTCTTCGATGATGAAGTCGTCGATGCCCTTGACCAGGGCGTACTCGATGCGCTTGGACGTAGGGAGCTTGCGCCACTCGAGATCCTCGCGCCGCTTCGCGCCGCCCTCGCCCTTGTAGCGCGCCGCGATCTCCAGCAGCCGCTCGGTAGCATCGGGCCGGCGGTTGAGCACCACGTCCTCGCAGGCCTCGCGCAGCGCCGGCTCGATCTGCTCGTAGATGCCCAGCTGCCCGGCGTTAACGATTCCCATGTCCATACCGGCGGCGATCGCGTGGTACAGGAACACCGAGTGCATCGCCTCGCGCACCGGCTCGTTGCCGCGGAACGAGAACGACACATTGCTCACCCCGCCGCTCACCAGCGCATGCGGCAGCTCGCGCTTGATGCGCCGCGTCGCTTCGATGAACGCGACTCCGTAGCCGTTGTGCTCCTCGAGGCCGGTGGCGATCGCGAAGATGTTGGGATCGAAGATGATGTCCTCGGCCGGGAACCCCACCTGCTCGGTGAGGATGCGGTAGGCGCGCGCGCAGACGGCCAGGCGCCGCTCGAGCGAGTCCGCCTGACCCTGCTCGTCGAACGCCATCACGACCGTGGCGGCGCCGTAGCGGCGCAACTCGCGGGCGTGCGCCACGAAGACTTCCTCCCCCTCCTTGAGGCTGATCGAGTTGACGATCGGCTTGCCCTGCACGCACTTCAGTCCCGCCTCGATCACCGACCACTTCGAGGAGTCGATCATCACCGGCACGCGCGCGATGTCGGGCTCGGAGGCAACCAGGTGCAGGAAGCGCGTCATCGCGCTCTCCGACTCCAGCATGCCCTCGTCCATGTTGACGTCGATGGCCTGCGCACCGCTGGTCACCTGCTGGCGTGCCACCTCGAGCGCCGCGCCGTAGTCGCCGGCCTCGATCAGCTTGCGGAACTTCGCCGAGCCGGTGACGTTGGTACGCTCGCCGACGTTGACGAACAGGCTGTCGTCGTCGATGTTGAGCGGCTCCAGCCCGGCGAGCCGGCACTTCACCGGCTGCGCCGCCAGCCTGCGCGGCGCGCGCCGCCCGATTTCCTCGCGCACCAGCCGGATATGCTGCGGCGTGGTGCCGCAGCAGCCGCCGAGCACGTTCACCAGCCCCGCCTCGGCAAACTCGCCCAGGATCTCCGCGGTCTGCTCCGGCGCCTCGTCGTACTCGCCGAAGGCATTCGGCAGCCCGGCGTTGGGATAGGCGCAAACGTAGGTGTCGGCGACCTGCGCCAGCTCCTCGACGTACGGCCGCAGCTGCGCGCCGCCGAGCGCGCAGTTGAGCCCGATGAATAGCGGCTGCGCGTGCCGCACCGAGTTCCAGAACGCCTCCACCGTCTGTCCCGAGAGCACACGCCCCGAGGCGTCGGTGATCGTGCCGGACACGGCGATCGGTACCGCGCTGCCGGTCTCCTCGAACAGCGACAGCGCCGCGTGGATCGCCGCCTTGGCGTTCAGCGTGTCGATCACCGTCTCGATGAGCAGCAGGTCGACGCCGCCCAGCACCAGGGCGCGCGCCGACTCCAGGTAGGTGGCGCGCAGCTCGTCGAAAGTCACGCTGCGGTGCCCGGGGTCGTTGACGTCGGGCGACAGCGAGCTCATGCGGGTGGTGGGCCCGAGCGCGCCGGCGACGAACCGGGGCGCGCCGCTGGCCGCGGCGAACTCGTCAGCCACCGTGCGCGCCAGCCGCGCGGCGCGGTAGTTGAGCTCCGGCACCAGCGCCGCCATGGCGTAGTCGGCCTGCGATACCGCGTTCGAGTTGAAGGTGTTGGTTTCGATGATGTCGGCGCCGGCCTCGAAGTAGGCGCGGTGAATGCCGCCGACGATCTCCGGGCGCGTCAGCGTCAGGATGTCGTTGTTGCCCTTGAGGTCGCGGGGGCAATCGCGGAAACGCTCGCCGCGGTAGCCGCGCTCATCCAGCCGGTGTTGCTGGATCATGGTTCCCATGGCGCCGTCCAGCAGCACGATGCGCTCGCCGAGCAGCTCCTTCAGGCGCTCCAGACGCTCGCGGCGCGCGGTCTCATCCGGCGGCTCGAGCGCGAACGGCGCGGCGGCCACCCGCGCGCCCGGATCCGCGCGCCGCTCGGTCTCGCGGTCGGCGCGCGGCGCGGCATGGCGCGCCGCGGCGTGGCGGCAAGCGCTCACGCGGGAACCCCATTACGCGCGGCCTGCGGCTGCGCCGGCCGCAGGCCCAGCGCGTAGCAGATCGCGTAGGTCAGCTCGGCGCGGTTCAGCGTGTAGAAATGAAAGTCGCGCACGCCATGGCGCCTGAGCGCCTCCACCTGCTCGATCGCGACGCTCGCGGCCAGCAGGCGCCGCGTCTCGTGATCCTCATCCAGGCCGGTGAAGCGCTCGTGCAGCCACGCGGGAATGCTCGCGCCGCAGCGCGCGGCGAAGCGCTGGACCTGCGGAAAGCGCGTGATCGGCAGGATCCCGGGGACGATCGGGGCGCGAATGCCCGCCCGTGCGCAGCGGTCGCGGAAGCGCAGGAACACCTCGGTGTCGAAGAAGAACTGGGTGATGGCGCGGCTCGCGCCGGCATCGATCTTGCGGCGCAGGTTCTCGAGGTCCGCCTCCGCCGAGCGCGCTTCCGGATGCACTTCCGGGTAGGCCGCGACCGAGATGTCGAACGGCGCAAGGCGGCTCAAGGCCGCCACCAGGTCTGCGGCATAGGCGAAGCCATCCGGATGCGGCTGGTAGCTGGCCATGCCGTGCGGCATGTCGCCGCGCAGCGCGACCAGATGACGCACGCCCCGCTCCCAGTAGCCGCGGCCGATCTCGAGAATCTCCTCGCGCGCAGCGCCGATGCAGGTCAGGTGCGGCGCGCCGGTGAGCCTGGTCTCGCGCTGAATGCGTGTGACGACGTTGTGAGTGCGCTCACGCGTCGAGCCGTCGGCGCCGTAGGTGACGGAGATGAAGCGCGGCGCGAGCGCCGCCAGCCGCTCGATCGACTGCCACAGCGTCGCCTCCATGGCAGCATCGGCAGGCGGAAAGAACTCGAACGACACGCGCAGGGCCGCCGCCGGGCACACACCTGTGGGATCGATGCTCATCGCTACCTCCTCCCGCCCGCTGCCGCGTGGCTCTCGCCCGGCGCTGCGCCCGCGGCACTGTGACGCGCCGCGGCCGCCAGCACGTGCTCGCCGTCCGCCTCGATCGGGCTCAGCCGCTCGCACATGAAGCCGGCTTCGCCAAGCTGGCGGCGCAGCCGCGCGAGCGGATGCTCCACGACACGCTCGCCGGCGCTCTCGAGCGACTCATAGCGCTCGAAGATCCACAGCCGGCCGTGCGGAGCGAGCACCCGCTGTGCCTGCTCGAGCTGCTGCGCAACCAGCGCCTCGCCGCCTGCAAGGTGATCGAGCAGCACGGCATCGAACGGCCGTCCGATGCGCGCCAGATCCGCATCGCTGAGCGCCCCCGCGCCGGTGGAAAGCAGTACGCGGCAGGCAAGCCCGTGCCGCTCGGCGAAGGCGCGCGCTCCCTGGGCCGCGCGGCGCGAATGAGCGATCGCCGTCAGGTGGTGTGCGGCGGCAGCGGCCCGCGCGAGCAGCTCGGGGTGCGCGACGCCGACAACGAGAGCGGCGTCCAGCCCGGTGCCGAGCCCGCTTGCATCGACGAACTCCGCAAGCGACCGGCTGAGTCGCGACTGCGACGCGGCGCCTGGGGGGGCTGGCACGGTGACGGCGCTCGCCTCGGCGCGATCACGAAGAAGCAGCGGGTCGCGCCGGTCGATCTGCGCCAGGAGCCCGCGCACGAAAGTCGCTGCGGAGGCCTCCTCGGCCACGCCGTAGCAGACCCATTGCCCCTGTCGCGTGCGCTCGAGGAGGCCCGCCTCGCAGAGGATGCGCAGGTGGCGCGACACCCGCGGCTCGCTCTGCTTGAGCGCCTGCGCCAGGTCCGTGACGCTGAGCGCGCCACCCAGGCACAGCGCCAGCAGCCGCAGCCGGCTGGGCTCCCCGGCTGCACGCAGCCAGGTGACGAGATCTGCGGGTGAGACCGACAGCATGCAATTATTGTACATGTCTTTAATTACATGAGCGACGCTTCTTGTTCGTGAGCATTCGCGCCACAGGAGACTGCCTGCGGTCACTATTGAATCTCTAATGAACCAATCGCTGGATGCGCGCGATGCGGTGCCCGCACCCGGGAAGGCTCGTCTGGCCGCGAACTCAGCCCTTGAGCTTGGCCCGGAGTAAGTCGTTCAACTGGGTCGGATTGGCCTTGCCGCCGGTCGCCTTCATGACCTGGCCGACGAAAAACCCGAACAGCTTGTCCTTGCCAGCGCGGTAGTCGGCGAGCTGGCCGGGGTTGCGGGCCATCACCTCATCGATCGCGCGCTCGATCGCGCCGCTATCGGTGATCTGCCTCAGGCCGCGCGCTTCGATCACCTGATCGGCGCTCGAGCCCTCCGACCACATGACCTCGAACACCTCCTTGGCGATGTTGCCGGAGATGGTGCGGTCGGCGATGCGCAGCACCAGCGCTCCGAGCCCGGCCGCAGCAACGCGCGCTGCCGCGACCTCGAGGCCGTCGCGATTGAGCCTTGCCGCGAGCTCGCCCATGACCCAGTTGGCCGCGAGCTTCGGCTCCTTCGGCACCGTGCGCGCCACTTCCTCGTAGTAGTCGGCCAGTTCGCGGCTCGCGGTGAGCACGCCCGCATCGTAGGCCGACAGCCCGTACTGCGAGGCGAAGCGCGCGGCCTTCTGATCGGGGAGCTCCGGCAGCGTCGCGCGCACCGATTCGATGAAGGCCGCATCGAGCTTCACCGGCAGCAGGTCCGGATCGGGGAAATAGCGGTAGTCGTTCGCCTGCTCCTTGGAGCGCATCGGCCGTGTCTCGCCCTTGTCCGGATCGTAGAGGCGCGTTTCCTGCACCACCTTGCCGCCGGACTCGAGCAACTCGATCTGGCGCGCCACCTCGTAATTGATGGCGCGCTCGACGAAACGGAAGGAGTTCAGGTTCTTGGTCTCGGTGCGCGTACCGAACTCGTGCGCCCCGGTCCGCCGCACCGACACGTTGGCGTCGCAGCGGAACGAGCCTTCCTGCATGTTGCCGTCGCAGATCTCGAGGTAGCGCACCAGCGCGTGCACCTTCTTCATGTAGGCGACGGCTTCCTTCGCCGAGCGCATGTCGGGCTCCGAGACGATCTCCACGAGCGGCGTGCCGGCGCGGTTCAGGTCGATGCCGGTGAGGCCCGGCAGTCCCTCGTGCAGCGACTTGCCCGCGTCCTCTTCCAGGTGCGCGCGCGTGATGCCGATGCGCTTGGCGGTGCCGTCTTCGAGCACGATCTCGAGCGCGCCGCTGGCCACGATCGGCAGCTCGTACTGGCTGATCTGGTAGCCCTTCGGCAGGTCGGGGTAGAAGTAGTTCTTGCGCGCGAACACCGAGCTCGAGGCAATGCGCGCGTTGATGGCGAGCCCGAGCTTGACCGCCATGCGCACCACCGCCGCGTTCAGCACCGGCAGCACGCCCGGGTAGCCGAGATCGACCAGATTCGCCTGCGCATTGGGCGGTGCGCCGTAGGTGGTCGCGGAGCCGGAGAAGATCTTCGAGCGCGTGGCGAGCTGCGCATGGATCTCGAGCCCGATGACGGTCTCCCAGCCGCTCATGCGTACCCCGCGGGCACGCGGGTGTGCCACTCGGTCGCGCGCTGGAACGCATGCGCGGCGGCGAGAATCCGCGCCTCGCCGAAGTGCGGGCCGACGATCTGCAGCCCCACCGGCAGATCCGCTACGAAGCCGCAGGGGATCGACACCCCCGGCAGCCCGGCGAGATTCGCGCCGATGGTGTAGATGTCGTTCAGGTACATGGTGATGGGATCGGCGGTCTTGGCGCCGAGGGCGAACGCCGGCGTCGGCGTCGTCGGCCCCATGAGCACGTCGACGCTCTCGAAGGCACGGGCGAAGTCGGCCGCGATCAGCTGCCGCACGCGCTGCGCCTTGAGGTAATAAGCGTCGTAGTAGCCGGCCGACAGCACGTAGGTGCCGGTCATGATGCGCCGCTTGACCTCGGCGCCGAAGCCCTCGCCGCGCGAGCGCCGGTACAGGTCGAGAAGATCGCGCGGGCTCTCGCAGCGGTGCCCGAAGCGCACGCCATCGTAGCGCGCGAGGTTGGAGGAGCACTCAGCGGGCGCCACCACGTAGTACACCGGCACCGACAGCGGCAGGTTCGGCAGGCTCACCTCGCTGACTTTCGCCCCGAGCCGCGTGTAAACCTGGAGCGCCTCGCGCACGCGCCGCTCGTTCTCGGGCTCGAGTCCCTTGTCGAAAAATTCCTTGAGCAGCCCGATCCTCAAGCCCGCCACCGGCTCGTTCAGGCTCGCGACGTAATCCGGTACCGGCACATCGACGCTGGTGGAGTCGTTCGGATCGAAGCCGGCCATCTCGCGCAGCATGAGTGCGGCGTCCGCGGCGCTCGCGGTGAGCACGCCCCCCTGATCGAGACTCGAGGCGAAAGCCACCATCCCGAAGCGCGATACGCGCCCGTAGGTGGGCTTCAGGCCTGTGATGCCGGTGAGCGCCGCCGGCTGGCGGATCGAGCCGCCGGTGTCGGTCGCGGTGGCGCTGGGAATCAGTCGCGCGGCCACCGCCACCGCCGAGCCGCCCGAGGAGCCTCCCGGGACCAGCGCCGGGTTCCACGGGTTGCGCACCGGCCCGTAATAGCTGGTCTCATTGGACGAGCCCATCGCGAACTCGTCCATGTTGGTCTTGCCGAGCATCACGGCGCC
>Ga0070761_10001597_pt1 | contig 14192 bp, 16 predicted proteins | sample HubBroMetageREF1_FD_66724 | JGI IMG/M metagenome (GOLD analysis project Ga0070761, IMG submission 66724) | Reference soil microbial communities from the Hubbard Brook experimental Forest, New Hampshire, USA - Hubbard Brook CCASE Soil... | ecosystem: Environmental > Terrestrial > Soil >...
CGACCGCTGGTGCCCCGGTCCATCGCGTGGTACTCGGCTGGGCTCTCGCGCCTGTAGCTCAGCTGGATAGAGCAGTGGCCTTCGAAGCCACGGGTCGGGGGTTCGAATCCCTCCGGGCGCGCCCGCCATGCGTCCGTCCGCGTCCAAGGTTTCGACGAGCTTCGAGGCCCCGGAGGTATACGGCCGCGAGGCCATCGCACGCATCGTGCGCGCGCTGCCCCCCGTCGAGCGGGCTTATTCGCTCGTTCGATTCTCGATCCTGCGGCCCAAGCTGCTCAGCGTCATGGACCTCTTGCTCCGCGAGGAGGGTCGCATTCTCGACGTCGGGTGCGGCTTTGGGCTTTTCGCCGCTTACTTCGGTCAAACTCAGCCACGGCGGCAGATCGTGGGAGTCGATCCGAGCGCGCGGCGCATTCGGCTCGCGCGCACCTTGAGCGAGCAATTGGGGCTGGAAGGTCACGCCTTCGTCGAGGGGGACGTCCGTGATGCACCCCTCGAAGGCCCGTTCGACGCGGCCTACGTGCTCGACGTCATGCACCATCTTCCGCGACCCGATCAGCGGATGGTTCTCGAGCGCCTCGCGGGGCTCCTCCAGCCGGGGGGGATGCTTCTCGTGAAAGACATCACGACAGAGCCCCGGTTTGGCCTTCTCTTCACCGAGGCGCTCGACCGGCTCATGGTGGGATGGCGAGAGCCGCTCTCCTATCGGCACCACCGCGAGTGGGGTCAAATCCTCACCGAGCTCGGGTTTCGGGTGCGCATGGTCCGCGTCCCCGACATTCTGCCCTATCCGCATGTGGTCATCGCGGCGACCAAGGTTTGAGCGTCTGGGCTAACCGAGCGATCCTTCGTGACCGCGTGCGTCACGAACGCCGTGTCCGGGCGGGAATGCCCTCGCTAGGTTGGCGGTTTTGTAAGCGAAAGGACGCCTTCGCGTGACCTTCTCGCAACCGAGCCGCGCGCCCCCCAAACCCCGCAAGTTGTTCGCGCCGCCGTGCCGCCGTGCACTGGTAAGCTAAGGCCGTGCGCCTGAAGTCGTCCCCCGTTCGCTCGATCGTCGCCCGCCCCGCCGACGCCGCGTCGGCGCTCGACCGCGAGCTTCGGGTCAGCAAGGCGCTCCGCGAAGTCGGCGTCGCGCTCGGGGCGACGCTCGATCTCGATCAATTGCTCGAGCTCATTCTGCAGAAGCTCACCGAGGCGCTCGAGGCCGACCGCGCGACGCTCTACTTGCTCGACGAAACGAGCGAGGAGCTCGTCTCGCGCATCGCGCAGGGGCCCGGCGTCCGGTCGATTCGGATCAAAGCCGGCCAGGGCCTGGCGGGCTACGTCGCTCGCACGGGCAGGCCGCTCCACGTTCGCGACGCGTACGAAGATCCGCGCTTCAACGCCGAGTGGGACATGCTGAGCGGCTACCGCACGCGGTCGATCCTGGCCGCCCCGATGCGAAACCACCTGGGCAAGACCATCGGCGTCGTGCAGGTGCTCAACAAGAAGCGCGGCGACTTCACCGACGACGACGCCGACATCCTCGCGGCGCTGGCCACGCAGGCCGCGGTGAGCATCGACAATTCGCGCCTCTTCATGTCGGTGACGCAGAAGAACATCCAGCTCGTCGACATGACCGAGCAGCTCGAGCGCCGCGTGCGCGATCTGAAGCTGCTCTTCAATCTCGAGCACGCGATGGGCCGCGCGACGTCGCTCGAAGACCTCTTCATCGCCGTGCTCGGAGAGGCAATGCGTGCCTGCGAGGCCAAGATGGGCGCGGTGGCCCTGCGCGACCAAGAAGACCGCACCGGCGACCTCTACATCATCGACGAGCGCGCGAAGAAGATGAAGCGGCTGCCCTATCCCGAAGATGTCGGGATGATCGGGTGGGCCATCCGCAACGACGAGGTCCTCGTTTCGGCCGACGCCGAGAAAGATCCGCGTCGCGACGAAGAGCTCGACCAGCGCGTCGGGCAAGGGCGAGCCAAGACCGCTCTGGTCGTCCCTCTCGAAGGCGAGCAGGGCGCGCCCATGGGCGCCATCGCGATTTACAACAAGCGCGGCGGGCACGCGTTCAGCGCCGAGGACACGGAACTTCTCAAGCTCATCGCCGCGAACGCGTCGACGGCCATCCGACTCCAGCTCTCGCGCGATTCCCTCGAGCGCGAGCAGCGCCTGACCACGATCGGCCGCCTCCTCTCGAGCGTGATTCACGACCTCAAGACGCCGCTCACGGTCATTCGGGGCTACGTGCAGCTCATGGAGGCCTCGGCGAGCACCGCCGAGCGCGAGAAGTTCGCGGCGCTCATACTGCGTCAGTTCGATCACATCGGGACGATGCAGCGGGAGGTCCTCGAATTTGCCCGTGGCGAGAAGCGCATCTTGCTCCGCAAAGTCTACGTCCAGCAGTTCTTCGACGACGTGCGCGACCAGCTCGAGAGCGACCTCGCGAAGCGTGGCATCGAGCTCGTCGTCGACATCCAAGAGAAAGGCACCGCCCGTTTCGACGAAGGCAAGATCCTTCGTGCCGTGCACAACCTCGCCCGGAACGCGGCGGAAGCGATGGCACCCGGAGGAGGCGGAAAGTTCGTGATCAAAGTGACGCGCGACAAGGCCGACGGGGCGCTCGTCGTGTCGTTCTCGGACACCGGCCCGGGCATCCCGAAAGAGATCGAGCATCGTCTCTTCCAATCGTTCGTCACGAGCGGCAAGCGCGGCGGCACCGGGCTCGGTCTCGCGATCGTCAAGAAGATCGTCGACGAGCACGGGGGCGCGATCACCGTGCAGTCCACGGCTCGCGGCGCCACGTTCAAGCTGCGACTCCCGCAACCGAAGCCGCGCGCGTGAGGTGCGGAGCAGCGGCTGCCGGCGCGCGGCTCGCGGCGCTCGTCGCGACCGCCAGCACGATCGCCGGTACGACCCGGGCCGACGAGCTCCTCGTGCCTCCATGGAGCGACCCGCGCGACGTTGCGGTACCCACCTGGGCTCGCTCGGTCGTTCCGAACAAGGATGACAGCGGACGAGCGGGCGATATGCGCCTTTTCGCCCGGCCAAACCACGACGGCCCCCCCCGCGGTCTCACCGCCGCAGGCGTCTCGCTCCCGCTCTTCGGCTCCAAGCGAGGGCCGGGATGCTCCGGGCGCTGGTGGCTCGTCGGGCCGCTTGCGTGGACTTGCTCGGACGACGCCGAGATCTCTCCACGCGCGCCGAGCGCTTCCCCTTCGCCGCCAGGCAGCGAGGGCCCGTCGGGGAAGTACTACTTCGTCCGCAGCGATGGCGCGGGCTCCTACGTCAGCCTCGAGTCTGCGCTCGAGGGCGGGCCCGACCGGGATCTCGAGGGTGGATGGGGCGTCGCCGTCGCCGAAGAGCGCGATGCGGGCGGCCAGCGATGGGGGCGCACGAGTCACGGGATCTGGATCGCGATGAACGATCTCGTGCCTGCGCAGCTTGCGTCATTTCACGGCGAAACACTCGCGGACGGGCACCTCGACTTTGCGTGGGTGACTTCCGAGCGCGCTTCCGTGTGGCCCTCGGCTTCCGTCAAGGGCAAGCCTGCGGGGTCGCGCGAACGTTTCGTACGCGTCGCGGTGCTCGAGCGCAGCGGGTCCGCGGTCCGTGTCGGTCCGAACACCTGGATGCTCGCGGCCGATCTCGCTCAGCCCTCGCTGGCGGCGCCTCCTCCGGAGCTCGCGGGCGCCATCCGCGCGACCGCCGACGCGATCAGCGCGGCGAACGCGACGGGCGTCTCCGCCCGATGGATCGATGTGGAGCTGGCCACGCAGACGCTCGTCGCCTACGAGGGCCTCCAGCCCGTATATGCGACGCTCGTCTCCACCGGGCGCGGGCCCGTCGGCAGTGGGAGCGAAACCCCGACCGGCGTGCATCGCGTGTGGGTAAAAATTGCCGCCTCCGACATGGCGAACAGCGACCGCAGCGACCTCGAGGCTCATTATTCACTCGAGGACGTGCCCTACGTGCAGTTCTTCAACGGCTCGGTCGCGCTCCACGGAACGTATTGGCATCGCGATTTCGGCCACATTCGGAGCCATGGGTGCGTTAACCTCGCGATCGCCGATGCGCGATGGCTCTTCGCTTTCACGGGTCCGCGGTTGCTCGACGGCTGGGTTGCGGCCTACCCAACTCCCGTCGACGATGCCACTATCGTGCGGGTGCGCTAGCGCAAGGCGCGCGAAAGGGATCGGCATGAGAGGCGTACGCGCGGTGCTGCTCGGGTGTTTGCTGTCGGCGTGCAGCAGCGGGGGAAGCCAGTCCGCGAGCGCGGTCGCCGCTGCGGCGGGCAATCTCGGGCCGACCAACAATCAGTTTCCCGAAGATCAGGCGGTGTGCCCGAGCACAGTCGAGAGTGCGCCGGGTAGCGCTTGCGACGTCGAGGGGTTGATCTGTTACCCCCAGTACCCTTGTGGCATCGCGCCCGGCCAGGCGACCTGTACCTGCACCGCCGGCCACTTCGCCTGCGTCGACCAACTCGGCGCATCCCTGCACCCTGACGGCGGCGCGCCCGGATGTCCCGCCACGTTGGCGACGCCGACCTGCCCGGCAACCATGACGCTGGCGAACCTGACGGCTTGCAGCCAGGCGGGGCAGATCTGCACTTATGCGAGTCCCTGCACGAGCATTCCGGCCTACCTCGACTGTCAATGCGTCCCGCTCGCGCAAATCGATGGCGGCGACTATCTCGGCTACCACTGCGACGATATCTGCACGCCGGGAAACGCCCCCATCGACGCCGGCGGCGCAACAACGCCGCCCGTCGAAGCGGGAACGACGTTGCCGGTCGAAGCGGGCCCTTCCACGAGCGGCTCCCACGATGCAGCCGCCGACGTCCGGTCCGAGGCCAACCCGTCCGACGCCACCGCCGATTGACGGAGGGCCGCCACGAGGGCGAATAGGGAGAGGGGGTACAAGGAGAGGAGAAAAGACGAGTTTGGGGATGGGGCGAGGCGGTCTTCTCCTCCTCCCCTTCCTGTCGTCTCTTCACGGTCCGAGAGTCACGCTCGGTGATTCTTAACCCGAGGCGATACCCTTGAGAAGGAACGCGATGAGGAGCGCGAAGATGACGAGCGACTCGATGAGGGCGAGTCCCAGGATCATCGGCGTCTGAATGCGGGCGGCTGCGCCCGGGTTGCGCGAGATGCCCTCGAGCGCCGCAGCGGCCGCGCGGCCCTGGCCGAGCGTGCCGCCGAGAGCGGCCAGACCGATCGCGAGGCCCGCACCAATCGAGGCGTAGGCGCGCACGTCGAAGATATTGGAGCCCGACTTGTCATCCCCCTGCGCGAACGCTGAGAGCGGAACGAGGACGGCGGCGGCAAACGCGAACGCCGTTAGCGCAAGCTTCTTCGAGGTCGACATCGTCACGGACTCCTTCAGGGGCAAAACGAACAATTGACTCGCTCAGATTCCGGCGGCCCTCTTAGTCGCTTTTGGCGGAGGTGGCTAGGGCCCGGGCTCTTCTAGGCATGCGCAGGGGCGGCGTGGCCGGCCCCGGGGGCATGGGGCTTGGCCTCGTCGTGCCCTTCGTGGTCGGTCGCAAGCGTGATGTAAATCGACGTGAGCAGGCAAAACACGAGCACCTGCACCACGCAGACCAGCGTGCCGAGCACGAGCACGGGGATCGGCATGAAGAGCGCAACCATGGCCCCGGCGATGCCCGCGAGCAGGTGATCGACCGCCATGTTCAGCATGAGGCGAACGCTCAGCGTCAGCGGGCGAATGCACAGCGAAAGCGTCTCGATGACGAAGAGAAGCAAGTTGATGGGCACATAAGGCCAGCCGAGCCAGGGCCCGAATAGGTGCTTGAAGTAACCCAGGCCATTCGCCTTGATGCCGTAATAGTTGAACATCACGAAGACGATGAGCGCGCACCCGAGGGTCACGTTCAGGTTCGACGTCGGCGGCGTGAAGCCAGGGACGAGGCCGAGAAAGTTCGAGATCACGATGAAGAGCGAGAGCGCGCCGATGAGCGGGAAATACCGCTTGGCCCGCTTGGCGCCCATCATGTCTTTCATCAGCCCGTACCAGTAGCCGATCCACACCTCGAAGGCCGTTCGCAGCGTCAGCTTCGCCTCGGGGATGACGGCATGCTCGTGCTGCAAGAGCGCGGGGCGCACCCGAAGGCTCAGCAGGAGGATGACCAGCATCACGGCCAGGCTCGAAGCGATGGGCTCGGCGCTGTGAGCGTCGACGGGGCGATGCCCGATGAAGGTCTCGCCGAACGCGCTCATGTTTTGCCCGAGGGCCGGAAAGAAGGCGATGAGGTAGCTGAAAAAAGAAGTGTGCTCGGGCATGGGGCTACGAATCTTCGGGGACCGCGCTTCTATCGCTCACGAGCGAGCCGATGGCAATGCCGATCGGCAAAGAAAGAAGGCCGACCATCATGGGAGCGATCGCGACGAGCCCGTGACGCATGAGCAGCCATGCGATGGCGATCCAAGCGAGGACCTTGAGGCCAGCCACGAGGATCCAAGCGGTTCGGCTCTGAGCCTGCGCGCCCCCGGCGTCGCCCGGAAGGAGGGCGGACACGATGCGGGCCCAAGCCCAGAGATTGCCGGTGGCGAGGGCGACTCCGAGGGCGGCGGAGAGGCCGGCCCGGACGCCGAAGAAGGCGAGGGTCGCGAGGGAGAGGACGCCGCCCGAGAGCAGGATGGCGGTGACGTGGACTCTAAGGCTTGTCATCCCCGTCCTCCGGCGGCGGGTGCACCCACTTCTCATCCACCGTCCACCGCTTCGCCCCGGGATTGGCCGCGTCCTCCCGCTCCAGATCCCTCTGCATCCCTTGCGCGCTTCGTAGCAGATTGCGCAGCCCTGCCGCGAACCCTAGGACGACCCCGCCCATCAATCCCCACCCGTGCCCTCCCCAAAAACGCCCATCGAGCCAGTACCCCGCTCCCCCGATCGCCAGGAGAGCGACGAGGAGCTCGACTCCCGCCCCGCTGTAGCGGCCCGCCGATTTCCAGGGTCCTGCCATCGCAATCCCTCTCCGAAAAAAAGCGGGGGGGTCCCCTCTTCCCCTCTCAGCCCAAACGCGCGACCTGCTCGGCCCTCGTTGCGAGCACTTGCTCCAGCACGGGGAGAAGGGCCGCGAACGCCGCGCCCCGATGGCTCACGCGGTTCTTGGTCTCCGCGTCGAGCTCCGCCAGCGTCTTTCCGGTCCCGGCCACCACGAAGAGCGGGTCGTACCCGAACCCTCCCGAGCCGCGGGGCGTTCTCGTGATCGAACCCTCGCAAACGCCCTCGACGATTCGCGGCTCTCCCCCTCCAGTAAACGGGTCGACGAGCGCCAGGACACACCGGAACCTCGCCCTCAGCTCGTCGGCCCCGAAGCCCTCGGCTACCGCATCGCCCGATGCGGCGCGGGTCGCGTCCAGGGCGGCCAGAAGTGCGGCATTGTTCTCCGCATCGCTTGCCCTCTCGTGGGCGAAGCGCGCGCTTCGAACTCCGGGACGCCCCCCGAGCAAGTCGACCTCGAGACCCGAGTCGTCGGCGAGTGAAAGCATCAGCGTGGCGTGAGCCACGGCGCGAGCCTTCTTCACAGCATTGTCGGCGAAGCCGGCACCATCTTCGACCACGACGGGGGGGTCCGAGAGCACTTCCGCGACGCTTCGAACGTCGACGGCCAGTCCCGCGAGAAGGGCCTTCAGCTCTTCGAGCTTGCCCGGATTGGTCGTCGCGACGACGACCCTGTCTCGGGGGCGAGGCGTCATCGGCTCAGACCAGCACTTTGGCCAAATCGACGCCCGCGGCATCGAGCGCCTCGCGTTGAAGGGCCGAGAGGCGATCAATGCCTCCGAGGGCCAGATCCACCATGGCGTCGAGCTCCTTTCTCGCGACCGGCTCGCCCTCCGCGGTTCCTTGGACCTCCACGATCTTGCCGCTCGACGTGGCGACGACGTTGAGATCCACGCGGGCCGCAGAGTCTTCGACGTAGCAAAGGTCGAGCGCGAGCCCCTCGGCCCCCAGATGGCCGACGCTCGTCGCCGCCACGGTCTCGCGCATCGCGCGGACGCCGCTCTTCGCGAGAGCGAGGACAAGGGCCACGCAGCCGCCGGTCACAGAGGCCGTTCGCGTTCCACCGTCGGCCTCGAGCACGTCGCAGTCGATCGTGATCGTGCGCATTCCGAGCTTTCGCATGTCGACCGCGGCGCGGAGCGCCCGACCGACCAGGCGCTGGATCTCCTGCGTGCGGCCGCTCGGAGCCTTGCCTCGCCCGTCTCTGTCTTGTCGGCGAGGGTTGGCGCGCGGATGCATCTGGTACTCGGCGGTCACCCAGCCCTGGCCCTTGCCCTCGAGAAACGAGGGCACCTTGTCGTCGACCGAAGCCGTGCACAAAACGACGGTGCCGCCCGCCCGATAGAGCACCGAGCCCTCCGAGGGCCGGTGGAAATGGGGCGTCATCTCTACGGGGCGAAGCGTATCGAGGGTGCGACCGTCGCGACGGGCCATGGCGGTCAGGCGCTTGTAGCACGATGGGGTGTGCGCGACGCCTTCGCGGGCGCGATGGGCAGCGCGATTCGAAACCGCGTTCCGCCGCCTTCGCGAGGCTCGCACGCGATGCTGCCCCCGTGCGCCTCCACGATGTGGCGCGTGATCGCGAGCCCGAGGCCGGTGCCTTCTCCCTTGGTCGAAAAGAACGGGTCGAACACCCGCGCTCGAATCTCGGCCGGGATGCCTCCACCGCGGTCGTCGACATCGATGACCACGCTCATGCCTTCGGCCACGACGTGCACGCCGATGGTGCCCCCCTCGGGCATCGCCTCGCGCGCATTGCGAAGCAGGTTCAAGAGTGCCTGTCGCAGCTGGGCCTCGTCAAAGAGCGTGGGCGGCAAGGGGCTGTGCGCGTGAAGCTCGAGGGTGCAGCCGACGCTCTCGATTTCCCGGCGCGCGAAGTCGACGACCTCCTGCACGACGCTCGAGACGTCCTCGGCCTCCATGCGCGGCTCGGGCAGTCGCGCGACGCGCAGGTACTCCTCGCTCAGATGCTCGAGGCGCTGGACTTCACGCTGGATGGCCGTGAGGAGGCTCTTCACCTCGCTCCGGCCGGCGCCCGCGTCGTGGGCGAGCTCCTCCTCAAGCATCTCGACGTTCAAGCTCATCGCAGAGAGGGGGTTTCGGATCTCGTGGGTCACGTGGGCCGCCATTTTGCCGATGGCGGCGAGCCTTTCGTTCGAAAGCGCGAGCTCTTGAGCCCGTGAAACGCCCGCGACCATCTTCTCGAAAGCGGCCTCGAGCTGACCGATCTCGTCGTCGCTGGGCACGACGTCGCGCGCGGTGAGGTCTCCGCGGGCGACGGACTGCGCGCGTTGAATGAGCCTCGCGAGAGGCGACAGCAAGTGGCGGACGTGCAGCGACACGATCAGGCCGACCGACAACGTGAGCGCCGCGAGCACCGCCAGGGCCCAGATGGACCGGAGCTCCCTGTCGCGCGCCGCAGACGACAGCTCGTCGATCGACGTGCTCACGCGCCCGGCGAGCGTGCGCAGGCGTCGGTCGACTTCGTGCTCGACCGTACCGAGCACGAGGATGGTCTTGTTGACGCCGTCGTGATCGCCGGTCGCGATCGAAGTGAAGAGACGCTCGAAGAGATCGTGGTCGCCGTCGAGCGTCGCCTCGATCGCGTCGAGCTCCGTGGAGAGCTCCTGCGCCAGGGCCCGCGTGGCCGAAGTGCCGACCTCGGGGAGAGTTTGCGTGAGCGCCGTTCGGGTCTCGAGGAACATCGTCCGGCGCGCTCCCGAGAGTGTCTCGAAGAGGACGCGCGTCGACCCCGGCTCGCGCTCGTCGGGAATGCCGTCGACGAGGGTGGAAAGCGTCGCCTGCGCGGCTCGAAGCTGCGCCAAGCGCATCGCTACGGGCACGTAACCGCGCCCGAGCTCTACGCTGTCGTCGGCCGCGCGCCTCTGCGCGGCGATGCCCCATCCGAGCGTCACGGCGTAGGCGACCACCGTCACCGCGAAGGAGGCGAGCACGCGGCGCGCGATTGTCGCTCGCGATCGCGGAGCCGCGCCCGGGGGCGTCGAGGGCCCGGTCAGCGAGGGGGGCCGCGTCATCGTTCCCCGAAGATCGCGGTCCCTACTCTCACGCACGTCGAGCCGCACGCGATCGCCGTCTCGAAGTCTCCGCTCATGCCCATCGAAAGCTCGGGGAGCGCGCTCAGGCCGCCGTGCAAGCTTCGCAGCGTCGCGAGGGCGCCGAACACTCCGCGGGCCCCGGCGATGTCCCCGGCCGGAGGAACCGTCATCAACCCGCGCAAGGCGAGGGCCGGCTCGGCCCGGATGGCCCGCATCACGTCTTCGATTTCGCTCGGAGAAGCACCCGCCTTTTGCGGCTCGCGCGCGACGTTGACCTCGATGAAGACTGGAAGGGCACCGGTTGCCGGTCGCGCTTCGCGCGCGACGCGCTTGCCAAGCTCGCGCGCGAGGACCTCGGAATCGACCGAGTGCACGACGTGAGCGTGCCGTGCGACGATCCTCACCTTGTTGGTCTGAAGGTGACCGATGAAGTGCCACACGATGTCGCCGAGGTCCGCGAGCGCCTCGGCCTTGGCGGCGAGCTCCTGCGCGTAGCTTTCCCCGAACGCCCGCTGACCTGCGGCGTGGGCCTGGCGAATGGCCTCGGGCGGCTGGGCCTTGGAGACGGCCACGAGCTCGATCTCGCGGGCGTCGCGGTTCGCTTGCGTCGCGGCTCGGTGGATGCGCTCGCGGACGGCGGCGAGGCCCTCCGCGATGCTCACGGCCGCCTCCGCGTGGCGTGCCACACCATCACGTCGCTGTCCGCCCTGAGCGGTCCCCCCGCGAAGTCTCCTTCGACGCGCTCCACTTCGAACCCATTGTAGTGCAGCAGCGCTTCCCACTCTTGCGGGAAGAACTGGCGGTGGGCAAGGGGCGTCATCCAGCCGGGCCCCTTCCCGCCGAGCGGCTCGAACTCCATCGCCACGAAGAGCACCTGGCGCACGGGGTCGTAGTCGAAGCGCTCTCTGTTCTTGACCATGATGCCCGCCGTCGGATGGCGAAAGCGAGGCGCGTGAAACGGCTTGGAAGCAGGTCTCGCGAGCTCCTCGACGCGAGGCATCGAAATATCGACGACGAAGCGCCCTCCCGGCTCGAGGTGCTTGGTGACGCGCGCTAGAAAGCGCTCGACGTCGGCGCGTTCGTAGAGGTGCAGGACCGTGTTGAACGTCGCCAGCACGAGCGGAAAGCGCTTGCCGAGCATCACGCTCCGCATGTCGCCGCGCACGGCTCGAACGAGCTTTCGCACGCCCGGCGGCTCGAGGGCCAACTGGGCGCGCAAGTCGGTCAACATCGGCGCCGAATGGTCGACGCCCACGACCGCCTTGCCGGATCGCGCGATGGGCAGCGCGATGCGCCCGTTGCCGATGCCGTACTCGAGCACGGGCCCGGGACTCGCGCTCGCGAGCTCCAAGTAGAACGCAACGTCCTCCAGACGCCGCGCGTACGTCGCCGTGTAGTACGCGGCGTCTTCGTAGTGGGCGAGCGACCCTGCGAGAAGCTCTCGGTCGGGCCGGGCCCGCCCTCGGCTCAACCGAACTCGCGCTTGTTCGTCTCTTCGATGTACTCGGCCACGGCCTCGTTGGTCGGCCGGTCGAAGTGTACCTTGGACGCTGCGATCTCGCGCAGCGCAGTGACCGCCGCTTTGTTTTTTGAGTGAACGAGCGCGGTGGCACCCTTCATGAGCGAGCGCGTGCGCTGCGCGGCGAGGACGACCAGCGCAAAGCGGTTTTCCTCGCGTTCGAGGCAATCTTCGACGGTCACGCGGGCCATGGATGCTCCTGCTCTAGCGGGGCGCGCAACTTACTTTGAGACGCCATTTCCCGCAAGTCGGCCGATTCGGCAAGCGCGCCCGCCCCCCTAGCTAGGTCGCCTGCCCCGCGCGGAGCGCGTCGAGCTCGGCCACCAGGGCGCCGCCGAAATACCACTCGATTTCGCCCCGGACCCCTTCGTAGAGCGTCGGCCCGTCGTCGATGCACTGGAGGGAGCGATCGACGATCTCGGTCGACGGATGGAGCAAGCCGCCGTCGAACGTGACGGGAAAGAGGGCGGCCACGAGCGGCTTGAGGTCGTGGTAGTCGAGCCCGCGGTCGAGCGCGAACGAGTGGAGCATGCAACCGCGTCCTTTTCGGCTGCGAAACACGCACGCGCCGTCTTCGACCGCGGTGCGCGTCTGCCTTCCGCCCGGGAACTCGACGTCGTCGTTCCATTGCCCGGTCCACCAGCGGCTTCGCGGCACGCCGGTGTAGCGCTCGAGGTCTTCGGCGTGGGCCTCGACGCGCGCAACGTTGTTTCCGTCGATGTCCGACCCGTATTGGCAGCACGAGTCTTTGCAGTATCCGCACTGCATGCACGCGACGAAGTACGTACGTACGAAAATCGCGGAGTCGACTCGGTCGATGACCGGCGCACCCCAGCGGCAAGGATAAGGTTGGCTGAGAGAGTGGATCACGGGCCAGGCAGCGTAACATTGCCCGCGATGCAGGGCGGCCCCGATCCGGAGCTCCGGCGATTTCGGACGGCGTGGTGGCAGCGTCTCACCGACGAAGACGCCACCTACGAGCTCACGCGCTTCGTCGTCTTACGCCTGCTCGCCCTCGTTTACCTCTTTGCGTTCTTCTCGCTCGCCAGGCAGCTCCTGCCCTTGCTCGGATCTCACGGCCTAGTGCCCGTGGGGCAATTCTTGGCGGCCAAGAGATCGGAGCTCGGGGCGTCCGCAACCTGGCGCATCCCCACGCTCTTCTGGCTCGACTCGACCGACGCCGGCATGCTCGCTGCGGCGTGGCTCGGCGTCGTTCTCTCGGCGGTGGCACTGGTCGGAGTCACGAGCGCGCCCCTGCAGCTCGCGCTGTGGGTCCTCTATTCGTCCTTCGTCCACGTCGGGCAGATTTTCTACGGCTACGGCTGGGAGCTGCAGCTTCTCGAAACGGGGCTGCTCGGGGTCTTCTTGTGCCCTCTCCGCGCCGCCCCCTCGGGTCCTTTTCCGGCGATCGCGACCCCCAAGATCGTCATCTGGCTTCTGCGTTGGCTCATCTTCCGCATCATGCTCGGCGCCGCACTCATCAAGCTGCGCAACGACCCGTGCTGGAGAGATCTCACCTGCCTCGACTACCACTTCGAGACGCAGCCCAACCCGGGGCCGCTCGCGTGGGGGCTCCACCATGCGCCGCATTTCGTTCACGTGGCCGGGGTTCTTTTCAACTACCTCGCGGAGCTCGTCGCCCCCTGGTTTGCCTTCGGGCTTCGCCGGTGGAGGCACGCGGCGGGCATGTGCCTCGTCACGCTTCAGGTCTCGCTCATCTTGAGCGGCAACCTGTCGTTTCTCAATTGGCTGACGATCGTGCCGGCTCTCGCGTGCTTCGACGACTCGGCGCTCATGCGGCTCGTGCCCGCTCGGTGGCGCGCGCGCCTTGGCGCGCGCTTCGAGCTCCGCGCCCCATCGAGAGCCCAGACGCGAGCCACGAAAGCCTTCGCGCTGATCGTGGGGATGCTCAGCGTGGCGCCCGTGCTCAATCTCATTTCGTGCGACCAGGAGATGAACGGCTCGTTCGACCCGCTCGCCATCGTCAATACGTATGGTGCGTTCGGAAGTGTCGATCGGGCGCGATACGAAGTCATCCTCGAGGGCACGGGGGGCGACCGGCGACCGGACGGCGATTGGCGCGAGTACGAGCTTCCCTGCATGCCCGGCTCGCCTGAAAGGCGCCCGTGCGTCGTGGGACCGTACCAGCACAGGCTCGACTGGCAGATGTGGTTCGTCGGAAACGCCGCGGCGCGCGGAGAAACCATCGACACCCAGCCGTGGCTCGTTCATCTCGTGTGGCAGCTGCTCGAAGGAGAGGCGCTGCCCAAGCGCCTGCTGGCGCGAGACCCCTTCCCCGGCGAGGCGCCACGTTGGATTCGAGCCGGCATATGGCAATACCGGTTCTCCGACTCGCGCACCCAAGGGGTCTGGTGGATCCGAAGGCGAGTCGGCGAGTACTTGCCTCCGCAGTCGCTCGAGAGCGAGGCGCTGCGCGAGTACGTCGCGGCGTATCGATGGCCCGATGGGCCGGGGGATCTGTGAGAGTGTCTCGTCGACCTCGAGCCGCGCTCCCCCTCGTCGCAGCCTGCCTCGCGCTCGTCGCGGCTTGCTCGAGGAGCGGCTCGAGCGAAACCTCGAAGCTGAAGGGCGACGCGGCCGCCTTA
>Ga0070761_10001598_pt1 | contig 14184 bp, 8 predicted proteins | sample HubBroMetageREF1_FD_66724 | JGI IMG/M metagenome (GOLD analysis project Ga0070761, IMG submission 66724) | Reference soil microbial communities from the Hubbard Brook experimental Forest, New Hampshire, USA - Hubbard Brook CCASE Soil... | ecosystem: Environmental > Terrestrial > Soil > Temperate...
GTACACGCACCAGATCATCACCCGCGCGGTCGCCAACGGCATTGGTCTCGGCGCGAGCGGCATCGTGACAACCACGCGCGTCCCCATCCCCAACTCCTACGGTGGAAGCATCGTGCTTCAGCAAGCCTTGGTCAACGTCCCCGAGTTCGACCAAATCAGCATCGACGAGCTCAGCGAAGACGCGTCTCGGTTGTCGGTCGACGCCGAAAAAAGGACGCTTGTCCTCAGCCTGGCCAACCAAATCGTGGCCGTCGTCACGGCGGAGCGAGAGGCTGAAATCAACCGGGTCGGGCTCCGGGTCGCCCTCGAGCAGCTGGAGATCACCACGCGCAAGCAGTCGCTCGGCGCAGCGAACGGTCTCGACGTCGTCCGCGCGCGGCAAAATGCAGCGAACGCGCGCGCCACCCTCGTGACGGGTGACGAATCGCTGCGCGAGGCGCGCGAAATGCTGGGGCTTGCACTCGGAATCCCCGAAGAGACGGGCGTCGCGCCAAACATCAACGTAGGTGCCTTGGCCGCGAACGCGATGGAGTCGTGCCACGTGGTCGCGGATCTGGACCAGCGTCCCGATATCGCCCAGGCCGAGGTGCAACTCGAAGTCGCGAAGCGAAACCTACGCAACGTCTGGTACACGTTCCTGCCGTCCCTCAGCGTGTCCAGCACCCTCAGCGGCACCTCGCCCGTATCCGCCGGCTTTCCGAATCCGCTCTGGAACGTGCAGGGCAATCTCGAAGTTCCAATTTGGGACGGCGGCACCCGCTATGGAAATTTGCGCAATGCCCGGGCGGCTCAGGACATCGCTGCGCAACAGCTCGAGGCGTTGCGGCGCCAGGCCATCATCCAAGTCGAGCAAGCGCAGCGCCAGCTGCTGGTCGCAGAGGCTTCCGATCGTGTGGCGTCGGAGCAGCGAGACCTTGCACAGCAGAACGACACGATGACGCAGACCGCCTACGCCTCGGGCCAAGGAACGAGTCTCGAGCTCGTGACCGCATCGGAAGCGCACCGCCAAGCGGAGATCAACCTCGCCCTTCAGGATTTCAACGTGGTCAAGGCGCGTATTCTCGCGCTTCTCGCTCTGGCCACCTGCCCCTGGTGACGCCTCACTTCCCGCTTGGAGCGGCCGCGTCCCAGCCGCTCGCCATCGCAAGATTGCTCAACATGACGTTGTAGTCCATGAGGGCGCGCAGGTGCTGAATGCGCGCGTTTCCGTAGACGCGCAGCGGATCGAGCAGGTTTCGCTCGTCACTCGAGCCGAGGTCGATATTGTCTTGCACCGTCGAGATCCATTGCTTGGCGACGTGCTCGGCCTTGTCCCATGCCTCTTCGCGACCCTTCGCTTCGAGGGTATCGGCGTACGCCTTCTCGACTTCGAACATTGCGTTGCCAAGCGCGAGTCGCTCGAGCGAGCGTGTTTCCTCGAGCTGCGACTCGGCCTCCCGGGTACGTGCCGCCTGCGGCAGCAAGTCGAGCGACCACCGAATCCCGAAAGCGAAGTAGTAGTAAAAGTGATTGAAGGGGTCGCTCGCGTACCCGTTGTTCTGCATCGGCGCGCTCGGCGTGGCGACGAAGTCCGCACCGAGACCCAGGCCGAGATCGGGAAATAGCTTGGCGTGGTTGTAGGCCACCAAGGCTTGTCGCGCGACGACGCCTGCGCGCGCCATGTTCACGTCCGGTCGGAAGATCCGCGCTGCTTCGAGGTATTGCGTGACCCCCGCGAGCGGCCGGTCGGGACGTTTCAAGGGCTCGTCGGGAACGTCGAACCCCGTCTGCACCCCCGTCATGAAGCGAAGCGCAGCCAGTGCATAGGTTTCGCCCTTGGGGACTTGCAGGGCTTGCGCCGCGAACTCCTGGCGAAACGCCTCGAGGCGCAGACGGTCGACATCTCCTACGCTCGTGTCGCCCTTGGCGATCTTGTCCCGGATACCGCCAATGGCCTTGTCCAGACGGTCCATCGCATCGTCCACGACTTCGCGGGCATCTCGCGTGAGCTCGAGTCCGTAGTACGCGCGGCGCACGTCCATCCGAACCGATTGACGCGCTTTCTCCATGTCCCATTCCGACACGCGCACGTTGGCCTCGGCCGCATCTCGGGCGGTGTCGATCTTGCCAAACGTGTAGAGCGGCACAACCCCGCTAACCCCGAAGTGCAAGAACGGCTCGAGACCGTTGGTCGTCGATATGTTCTGCGAGCTCAGCGTGACCGGACCCGTGCTGCTTTGCGGATAAATGACCGTACCCTGGAGCGGGGGCGAGACACCGAACGACGACTGCGCGGACCACTGAAACCAAGGCGTCCAAATGGCTTCGTCGAGCTGCGCGTGCGCGTAGGCGAGCCGAGCCCGCTCCGCCCAAAGATTGGGGAAATTGCGGTCGGAAAGCGCCAGACACTCCGCCAGTGTGTACTGGTGAGGACGAATGGTCGGAGTCGGTCCGGTGGGTGAGTCGCCGAAGAAGTACTCCGAGTGCGTGGCCTCGTTCGACCCGCCAGCATAGGCGACGGCGACGAACGACACGAGAGCCGAGCCAACGAACGACGAGCACACGAATCGGAGCATTTCGCGCGCCGGACCTTATTATGCCCGCACGACGCGTGCCACACGGGAGCGCATCGTGAACGCCACGCGGCCCCGCGAGGCTGAACGTCACGTCTCGTCGCGACACCTCTTCAGGAGTCGCCGAAAGTTCGAGCGATCGAGCCCGGCACGACGAGCCGCTTCTGACATGTTGCCGCTCGCGCGTTGCAAGAGCTCCCGCGTATAGGTCTCGTCGAATTGGCCAAGGATGCGCTTCTTGGCCTCTGCGTAAGGCAATTCGGCCAGCTCGACGAGCGGGTCGCCCGTCGACCCCACCGCCGTCACGACCGCGCGAGGCGGCTCCAGGTCTGGGCGGCGAGCGACGGGCCCGAGGCCCGGGGAGGTGGAGGGCTCGCGCGGCAAGCCCGATGACCGCACAAAGGGCAGGTCCTGAGCCGAAATGATGTCTCGCTGCGCGAGCACCATAGCGTGCTCGATGGCGTGCTCGAGCTCGCGAACATTTCCGGGCCAGTCGTACTCGCGGAGCGCGCGAACCGCGTCCGGACCTAGCCGCTTGCTCTGTCGGCGCATGCTGCGAGCAAATTTTTGAAGATAGTGATTTGCCAGTAGTAGAACGTCCTCTCCCCGTTCTCGCAGGGGTGGAAGCTCAATGGCAATCACGTGAAGGCGATAGTAGAGGTCGCGGCGAAAGTGTCCCGCCTGAATGCGACTCATGAGGTCGACGTTCGTGGCGGCGAGAACGCGGACGTCGACGTTACGGGTCTCGTCCGCACCGACGCGCTTGATTTCTCCCTCTTGAAGCACGCGGAGCAATTTGACCTGCGCCGCCACGGGGAGGTCGCCGACCTCGTCGAGCAAGATCGTTCCGCCGTCTGCCGTCTCGAATAGACCCGTACGCGCAGTCTGCGCGCCAGTAAAAGCACCCCGCACGTGTCCGAATAGCTCGGATTCGACGAGCTCCTTCGGAATCGCGCCACAATTGACCGCGACGAATGGTTTCTTGGCGCGCGGGCTTTGCTGGTGAATCGCGCGCGCCGCCAACTCCTTCCCTGTGCCGCTCTCGCCGAGAATCAGGACCGTGGACGACGTGGGCCCGACCCCCTCGATGAGGCGGTAGACGTCCAACATCTTCGGCGAGTCGCCGATGATCTCGCCGAAGCGCTCCTTGGAGAGGAGTACTTGTTCGAGCTGGCGTGCTCGATCAGCAAGCCGGCGGTGCTCGGCGGCTCGAAGCACGGCGTGCGCGACGACATCGTTCGAGTCGAATGGCTTGGTGAGAAAATGGTAGGCGCCCGCCTTCATGGCCGCGACGGCCGCATCAACGTCCGCGAAGGCGGTCATCAGGATCACTTCGACGGCGACGCCACTCGCCTTGATCCGGGCCAGGAGCTCGAGACCCCCCACTCCGGGCATCATCATATCCACCAGCGCGACGTCAGGAGGCGTGAGCTCGATGTAGGCAAGCGCTGTGGCGCCATCCTCCGCCATGCCCACCTTCATCCCGCGAGTCTCGAGGACGCGCGCAAGGCTTCGACGCAAGGCCGGCTCGTCATCGACGACCAAAACGTGCAGAGCTCCGGTGTCCTCGGACAAAGGAGGCGGAGCGGCACTGATCGTAGGCGCGGTCGGGCTCGAGCTCGGGGCGGTCACTGTCTGACAGAGGGTAGACCGCGTCGGTGCAAGTTGGCCACTTCGAGTATTTTCAACGTCAACGATGCGTGCGGCCGATTCCGCAGACGCTCAAATGCGACGGCTTCGATCGTGTCGTACTCTCGACCAGGGAGAGAAAACCGTCGCAAGCGCCCCAACTTTCCATGCAGGACCCTTACGCGCAGGCGTCGGTGGGAGAGCACGTGCAAGACTTCTCCCGCGTGTTGCAGATCCTCCAGATCGACGCCCAGTCGAGACGCGAGCGCTCCCGGGGGGCCCGCAGTGCTCGGGGGTTCCCAAAGCCCACCGAAGAGCAACCCGATGCACCGGCGCGCGACCAGGACTCTGGACGGCGACGAGAGAACGATGGCCACGCGTCGCACCGCCACGGGCTCGTCCCGCGGCGGTACGCGAGGGAGTCTCCCCTCGATGCCGCGCGCTCTGGCAACGCAGTGAGCGAGCACCGGGCAGACCGTGCACTTCGGAGCGCGGGGCAAACAGACGGTCGCCCCCAATTCCATGAGCGCCTGATTCCAATCACCGGGCGGGATGTCGTTTTCCGACAGAAGATCTTGGGCGAGCTGCCACACCCGAGCAAGTCCGCGAGATCCTTTGACGTCGTCTTCGATGGCGAAGATGCGCGCGAGGACCCTCGCGACATTGCCGTCCACGACCGCGGCTCGACGCCCAAAAGCGATGCTCGCGACCGCACCGGCGGTGTATCGACCGATGCCGTCGAGTCGTCGGAGCTCCTCCGCGTCACTCGGTAGGTAGCCCCCGTACTTGTCGACGACGACCTTGGCGGCTGCGTGGAGCATGCGCGCCCGCCGGTAGTATCCAAGCCCGCTCCACAGGGCGAGCACGTCTTCTTCGGGCGCCTCCGCGAGAGCCTGCAAGGTCGGGAGCTTTCGCAGGAATCGCTCGTAATACGGAATCACCGTCTCGACGCGCGTTTGCTGGAGCATGGTCTCGCTCAGCCATATGGAGTACGGGTCGCGGACCTCGCGCCACGGCAAGTCTCTTCTGTGGCGGCCGTACCACTCGAGGAGCTTCGCCTGCAGGGTGGACCGCCGCACGATGGTCATCCACCCAACGGCTGCTCGTGGTACTCGAGCGTAAACGGACCGTGGTCGTCCGAAGACTGGCCATCCACGACCACCCAATACGTCCCGGCCTCGAGAATACGCGTCAGCGTGATGTGGTGGTTCGCGTCCGTCTCCGACTCGCATGCGAGCTCCGGAGTCGGCCCACCCAGCGGCTCTGCGCACGTCTTGCGGAGCGCGACAACGGCGTCGAACGTGGCCGTGAGCGACAATCGTATGGCCGACCGTCGCGCGAGAACGAGCTTGAACACTCTGTCAGGGCCGCTCGCTCCGGATTCGGTCTCGCCGCAAAGCGTGCCGAAGCGATCTCCGGCGCCGGCTGTCGTCCCTATCGAGCCGCGGCCGGGGAAGAGCACCGATGCGGCCGTGCACGCCGCGGTCTGGGCCATCACGTCCCGGACAGCCCACTTGAGGGTGAACCGCCCGAACGCCTCCGTCGACGAGCCGTCCACGGCGAGAAAATAGGTTCCGGGCGGAACCACTTCTCGAACGGAGCGCCCACACGCGATCTCCGTCGACCGATCACCGCAGCGGCCGGAGAGAATGAGCAGATGCTTGGCCTCCTCCGCCTCCAAAGTTGCAACGAACAGCGACCGGCGGGCGACTTCAACGCGGTAGACGACATCGGCCGCTCCAGCGCCTCCACAGCTTCCGGAAACGTCGTCTCGGGCGCTGAACGTGTCGCCGTCGATCGTTCCTGCACCGCCGACCGATAGCGACGACGCATTGTCGCAGGAGTCCCCGCGCGCCCGCGCGCCGGCAGCGGGGACTGTCTGGAGAAGCAGGTCGTAACGGCCCGTCGCATCGCGCTCGTGAGCGTCTGCGAAAACGTAGTAGGTTCCAGCCTCGAACAGGCCGGTCACGGACGCGTCGCCGGGACCCGCCCCCGCCTCGCCGCACGCGACCTCGCTTTGCGGGTCCGCGCAGGCGCGGCGCACGTGCACGACAGGAATCGCGTCGTCCGAATGCTCGACAATGCGAACCCGAACGCGGGCGGGAATCTCGGCACGCCAGGGGGTTTCCGGACCCGGTGCTCCACCGCCGCACGTCGCTTCCGCGTCGTTGTTGGGGCCCAGGGGAGCCGAGACCATCACGCCATCGGTAAGCGACGAGGTCCGGCGACACCGATCGACCAACGCCTGCTCTTGCGCCAGCGAGACCGTGAGCTTGAAGTCTCCTCCCTCATGCCCATAGCCATCGACGAAGACGAAGTACTTGCCGGGCTCGAGAACCGTATCGACGTGAGAGTGTTTGCGGTCGGAGGAGTCGTCGTTGCACTCCACTTCGGCATTGGGGTCGGTGCAGTCGTCTTTGCGTATGTAAAGAACCGAGTCGAAGTCGGCTTCCACGTCGAAGCTCGCGCGCGTCCGCCCCGTCGCGGTAAAGGCGTACACAAGCTCGTTCGAGTCGCCAGCCCCGCAAGAACCAGCATTGTTGCTTTCGCCGCGCGCGGTCGAGCCCGTCACGGCACCGGACGACAGAAGCAGCGGGGACGCGCACGTCCCCTCGGCCTGCGACCGGTTGGACCCCACCCCGCCCGCCGTCGGAGCGCCGAGAGCGGAGCCGGCCCACGCTTCCGCCACCCACGAGCCCGTTCCGGCGGCCACTCGCATGGCCAGCACGTAGCTGTCGCCCGACTCGAGGCACGGTCGAAGCACGGCTTGAGGTTGACCGCTGGTATCGTGAGCCATCGGAGTCCCGTGTGCATCGAGCAACGTCGCCTCGATATCTCGGAGCCCGGAACCTGCCATCACGACGATCGTGAAACACCCAGCGGGGAGCACGAGCACCGTCCGCTCTTCCCGCCCTTCGGAGATCGCTCCCTCGCGGATCGGCCCGACCTGCGCAAGGCCCATCGCGGAAAGGGTGTTGTGTACCGCTACGAATCTCGGCTCGAGGGCGCCACCGCCCGTGGAGCGACCACTCCCACACGCCGAGAGTAGGAGTGTGCCAAGGCCACCGAGGCAAAACCTGCGAAACGATCTCGGCATTCGGACTTCCGGGTGGAGCCGCCGAGCTAGACCATCTCCAGAAGCAATCGCTCCGGATGTTCTAGGTAAGCGATCACCTCGTGAGCGAACGCGGCGCCCACATGGCCATCGACGAGGCGATGGTCGAACGAGAGCGAAAGGAGCACCACATCTCCGATTACGATCTGTCCATGGCGCACCACCGGTTTGCTCTTGATTTGGTGCACTCCCAGGATCGCGACTTCTGGAAAATTGATGATGGGCGTTGCGAAGAGACCTCCTTGAGCGCCCAGCGACGTGATCGTGAAGGTGGAGCCTTGCAGGTCCTCGTGCTTGGCCTTGCCCGTTCGCGCGTCCTCCGCGAGCCGCTCGACATCCCTGGCGATCTCGAGGATGCTTTTCTTGTCTGCATCCCTTACGACCGGCACGACGAGGCCGGCCGCGGTCGCCGTGGCAATCCCTACGTGATAATATTTGTAATAGACGATCTCATTTGTTGCCTCGTCCAAGGCTGCGTTCAGCGCCGGATGTGCTTTCAGGGCCGCCACGACGGCCTTCACGATGAACGGGAGAAAGCTGAGCTTCACACCTCGGGCGTTCGCCTGCTCCTGAAGTCGCGCCCTCCACGACTTGAGCTCTGTCACGTCGCACTCCTCGACGAACGTCGAATGAGCGGCCTTGGCCTTCGAGAGCGACATCTTCTGGGCGATTCGGCGACGGAGCCCGGCGAGAGGCACTCGTTCTTGCAATGCGTTCCCGACCGGCGAGGCCCGCGGAGCCGGAGCCAGGGATTCCGTGGCCTCCTCGGCCGGCGGAATTGCCGCAGGATTACGTGCGGCCGCAGCCCCAAACAGCTCGACATCCCTGCGCGTGACGCGACCTTGAGCCCCGGTGGGGGACACCTGGCGTAAGTCGACTCGCAGATCGCGCGCGAACTGTCGCGTGGCCGGAGTCGCGAGGGGCTTCTCGTTGAAATACATCGGCGTTGCGCTTGGAGCTGCCCCGGGCCCTGCGGCGCTGGGCGCCGCCTCGACACTTCGCGTCGCGACCGAGCTGCCCCCCGAGCTACCTGCCACGGGTCGTACCGTGGTTCCATTCGTATGGGGCTGTCGGGCGACGGCACCGAGATCGAGCTCGAGAACCACCAGCACGGCACCGACGGGAAGCGACTGACCCACACGACCTCGAGTTTCGACGACCAGGCCTGTCTTGGGCGCCGTCATGGTGACGGTGGCCTTGTCCGTCATCACCTCGACCATCGGTTGGTCTTCGGCCACCACATCTCCGGGCTCGATGAGCCAGGCCACGATCTCGCCTTCGCTGACGCCTTCACCGATATCCGGAAGCTTGAATTCCCAACGCGCCATGGCTCAACCCCTCGGCTAGAACTTCGCTGTTTCGAGAAGCACCGGCAAGATCCGATGCGAAAGGGGCAGATACTCCATCTCGAGAGCGTACGGGAACGGCGTATCGAAGCCACACACGCGGGCCGGCGGGGCCTGCAGGTGAACGAATGCCTTTTCGTTGACGAGCGCCACCAGCTCCGCGCCAAATCCGCAAGTCTTGGGGGCCTCGTGGACGACGACGAGGCGTCCGGTTTTCTGGACGCTTTCGACCACCGTGTCGATGTCGATGGGCCAAAGCGTACGAAGGTCGATGACCTCCGGATCGACGCCCTGCTCGCTGGCTTGGGTTGCGGCGATCAACGCCTCGTGCAGCATGGCCCCCCAAGCCAGAACCGTCACGTCTTTGCCCGAACGAGCTACGTGAGCGCTCTCGAGGGGCACTGTGTAGGGTTCGTCGGGCACTTCGCTTCTTTGGCTACGGTAAAGACGCTTTGGTTCAAAAAAGAGAACCGGATCGGGATCCCGTATCGCGGCAAGAAGTAGCCCCTTCGCGTCGTAGGGGTTCGACGGGCAGACGACCTTGAGGCCCGCAACGTGGATGAAGAGCGACTCGGGCGATTGCGAGTGATACAGACCGCCGCGAATGCCGCCCCCCACGGGTGCTCGCAGCACCATCTTCGCGGAATACTCGCCACCCGATCGCCATCGGAGCTTTGCCAGCTCACTCACGATCTGGTCGTACGCCGGGTAGATGAAGTCTGCGAACTGAATTTCGCAAATGGGAAGCAGCCCGTACATCGCCATCCCGATCGCCGTGCCGACGATCCCGTTCTCCGATAGCGGCGTGTCGATGACTCGAGCCTCGCCAAACTCGTCCCAAAGGCCTTGGGTGACCCGGAATACGCCTCCTATTTTGCCAACGTCCTCTCCCAAAACGACGATGCGATCGTCGCGCCCCATTTCGCACCGGAGGGCGTCATTGATGGCCTGCACCATGGTCCGCTCCGTCATCGACGGGCTCCGGTGGATCGAATGAGATCCCGCCGCTGCTGCTGCAAATGCCACGGAAGCTCCGCATAAACGTGGTCGAAGAGGCTCTCGTCGTTCGGTGGGGCCGCGCCCTCGGCGGCGGCGAAAGCATCATCGATTTCAGCGGTCAGAGAGGCGTTGTTCTGCGCGTCACGTTCAGCGGTCCAAACTCCGCGAAACTCGAGGTGCCGCCTCATGCGGACGAGTGGATCCTGCGCTTGGTCGTTGGCATTCGCCTCCGTCCATCGCGGCGTCGTGACCGCTTCCACCAGCGTCCCGCCCTCGCCCCGCGAAGCTCGCGCGCGAGCCTCGCGCACCGCGCTGAGCACCGCAACGACGTCGCTACCGTCGACTTGCACGCCCTTCAGGCCATACGCAAGAGCCTTCACGGCGAACCCCTGGCTCGTGGTCTGACGCGCCACGGGCGTACTGGTTGCCCAGCCGTTGTTACGACAGATCGCGACGAGAGGCGCCCGCGAAACGCCCGCAAAGTTGAGACCTGTGTGAAAGTCGGATCTGCTGGTCGCCCCGTCGCCAAAAAACACGAGCGCGGCGACGTCCGCGCCACGGAGCCGCGCGGCCCAACCAACGCCGACGGCGTGGGTGATCTGCGTCCCCGCAAGCGGGCTCACGCTGGCAATCCGAGCTCGCCGAAAGGCGGGAGGTACGGAGGGGTTGCGACCGTGCCCCGCGACCGCTCCGGTTGCAAACGCGTGGTGCGCGGAGACGAAGAGGGGCATGCCACGCCAATTGGCCGCCGCGACCTCTCGCGAAGAGAGAAAAACCCAATCGTCGTCGCGCATCCCCGCGACCGCTCCGATGGCGACGGCTTCGTCACCCTGCCCGCTCGAATGGGCGGCAATCTTTCGGGCCCGCTGCGCAGCGACCAGCCGTTCGTCGACCCTTCGAGCAAGCACCATGTGCTCGTAGAGCGCGACGGCCAGTTCGTCCGAGAGACCGACGGCGGCCACTTCGTCGACCGATCCGTCATCTCGAAGCGCACCCTTCGGCACCTGGGACTCGTTGCGTTCGCGGGTGGGGCGACCAGGCTCCCGTCGGCTCTCCATATCGACGCGGGAGCGAGCGTACCCGAAAGCTGGCTCCACTGCGAAGTGTCGGCTAGCCTGAAGACGGTATGGTGCGGCGAGCGTTCGTACCGCCCCCGACGCTCGAGCTCGACTCGGCGCCCCGGACGAACCGGGCGAGTACCGCGCCTCCTTCGGCCCTGCGCCCGCCGGCCGGAGCGACTCGCTTCGGCGCATCCAGCACACGGCCGCAGGAGAAACGGAGGTCCTCGCCACCGCCCGCCAACACGAGTGAGGGCGTTCCCGCTGCCGCGTGCGCACAACTGCTCGACCGCCTCGCCGCCGCCGATCAGGCACCGTTCATCGCTTCGTGGATCGAAAGCATTCTGTCCGTGCGCGGCCGTTTGGATCCGGCCCTCGCTGTGAGGCTGCTGCGAGCCTATCGCGAGAGCGGCCGAGTCGACCGCGCGCGGGAGCTTGCCGCGTCGCTGCCAGGCGCCCCGGTATCCTGGCTCCCGTTGGACATGGCGCGGCTTGCCATCGAGCGAGCCGTTTTGGCAACGGGGGAAGGGCGGCGCGACCACGCGGCGGCCGAGCTGCGGCTCGCATCGCGTGCACTGAGCGAAGCGTCCAGGGGGACGGGGCTTCGTGAGCAACTCGACCTGCATGTGGCTCAGGCGCAGCTCGACGCCGGGCTCCAGCGTCTGGACCGTGCCGCAGAAGCGCTGCGGCTCGCGGAGCACGTCGCCGAGCGGATCGAGGACGGCAGTTGGCGGGCGCCGGTGGCGATGGCTCTGGGACACCTATCGATGCGGCTCGCGGATCCGAGGGGGGCGGCCAAACAATACGCAACTGCGCTTGCTCGCGTTCCGGCACGTGGCGCTCTGGCCATGACCGCGCACGGCAACCTCGCGATCGCACTCGGCAGCATGGGGCGCTTCGACGAAGGACGCCATCACGCCCTTCAGGCCATCGGCATCGCCCGCGAAGTGACATCAGCGTTGCGGCATGCAGATGCGCATGACGTTTTGGCCATCCTCGAAATCGCGGCGGATCAGCCTGGAGCTGCGCTGAGTGTGCTCAACGAAGCCTTCATCGTGCTCGGCGATTTCGACCATCCCATGCTGCGCTACCAACTCACCGAACATCGCGCCTGGGCGCTCGCGATGCTCGGCCGGACGCAAGCGGTTCGGCAATGGCTCGCCAAGGCGGAGAAGCTCAGAGCCGACCTCGGAGGCCTCGACCCCATCGAGGATCAGGAGCTCGTCGCCATCCGCGCGCGAACCCTGGAGTGCTGCGGCCAAGTCGCTCAAGCGTTTGCATTGGCGCGCAAGCACAGCGAACAGTTGCCGGAGGCGTTCGTCACGGGCGCCCTTAACTTGATCGTCGGACGCTGCGCCCTGGTGCTCGGCGACGACGCGGCGGCGCGAGAAGCCGTAGGGCGCGCCGCCCTTGCCGGGGACCGGCATGGCTGGGTGTTTCCGGACCGCCAATTGTCATCCCCCCTTTGGCAAATCGCCCTCGGCAGCGGGGACAGCCGGGTCGTTCGCTACGCCGAGCGAATGATCGGGCTGAGCCAGGGAGCCGCTGCGACCCTATCGGTCCTTCCGCTTTTTCCTTCCACGAGACCCCCCACGACGACGGCCCCCCCTGCGAGCAACGACGCCGACACCTCGACCGAGGTCCCCGGCGGCGAGGCCCTCGTCTATCTGACGACATCGCGTGGGGTGACTCGGGTCGCGCTGTCCCAAGTGGCTCAGGAAACCAAGGGGATTCGCTTGGTGGTGAACACCCTCGCACATGCCCTTTACGTCGACGATCGCGAGGTCTCGCTCGAGCGAAGGAGGGCGCTCGAGCCGCTGGTCGTGCAGCTGTTACGTCGAGCGCGCGAGGGGCTGAGCGCCGAAGAAATTCTGCACGCCGCCGGGGGTCCGGGCCCCGAGAGCGCAGACGCCGAGCACCGTGTCCGAGTTCTCATTTCAAGGGTCAGGGACCTAATTGGCAACACGGCGACGATCGAGCGAGTCCGGGATGCCGGCGAGCACGGCAAGACGCGGTACCGACTTGCCGCAAGCGTCCCGTTCGCCCTCGTCGAGCCGCTATTTGGATCCGCAACCTTTTAGTCGGAAGAACGCCGCGCCGGATGGCGTTACGGGCCGCGAAGGTGAGCCGGGACCCCACGCTTGGTCACCGTGTCCCGCGCGAATCGCGGATCCGTCAGCGGAAAGTCTCGCGTGTAATGCAGACCCCGACTCTCGCGACGGTTGACGGCGCATTCGATGATCAGCTGGGCAACCGTTGCGATATTCCGAAGCTCGAGCAGATCTCGCGTGATGAAGTACTTCCAATAATATTCCGCGATTTCCTCCTGCAAGAGGGCGACACGACGCGCCGCTTTCCGCAAACGCGAATCGGAACGGACAATGCCGACGTAGTTCCACATGAGCCGCCGGAGCTCGTCCCAGTTTTGGGTGATGACGACGGCTTCGTCGCTCGGAACGGCCTCGCCGACCTCCCACGCGGGTACGTTCGGCCAGGAGGACCGGCGATCCAGGGTCGATGCGAGAGCCTCCGCGGCTCGGTGGGCGAACACCAGGCCCTCGAGCAGCGAGTTGGACGCGAGCCGGTTCGCACCATGGAGGCCCGTGCACGCGCACTCGCCGATCGCCCAGAGGCCGGGAATGGTCGTGCGACCTTCCAGATTCGTCGTGACGCCGCCACACATGAAATGCGCAGCAGGCACCACCGGGATGGGCTGATTCGTAATGTCGATGCCCCAGCGGAGGCACTCTTCATAGATATTTGGAAAGCGCTCGCGGATGAACGTCGATGGCTTGTCCGTGATGTCCAGAAGAACGTGCTCGGCTCCCGTTTTCTTCATCTCGAAATCGATGGCCCGAGCCGTCACGTCGCGGGGCGCCAGGTCGCCTCGAGCGTCGTGCTCTTTCATGAACGCCGATCCGTCGAGTCGGCGCAGCACGGCGCCCTCACCGCGCATGGCTTCGGTGATCAAGAACCGGCGCGCCCGCGGATGGTAGAGGCACGTTGGGTGAAACTGGTAGAATTCCATGTTCGCGATTTCAGCGCCGGCGCGCATCGCCATGGCCACGCCGTCGCCCGTCGCCAGGTCGGGGTTGGTCGTGTAAAGGTACACCTTGCCGGCACCGCCGGTGGCGAGCACCACGGCACGCGCAAGGATAGTCACGACGGTGCCACTGGCGTCTTCGAGGACGTAGGCTCCCGCGCAGACGTCGGGCCCGCCATACTTCGCGAGCGTAATGAGGTCGACAGCGGTGTGGCCTTCGAGCAAGCGTACGCGCGGCGAACCTCCGACTGCCTCCAGAAGGGCGCGCTGCACCTCACGGCCCGTCATGTCCGCCGCGTGGGCCACTCGACGCGCGCTGTGCCCGCCCTCGAGGTGCAAGTCGAGGGCGTCGCTGTCTTTCGCGCCCGCAGCCAAATCGAAGCGCGCGCCGATGTCGCGCAGCATCTTGACGCGCGCCGGGCCTTCCCGGACGCACACCTCG
>Ga0070761_10001600_pt1 | contig 14178 bp, 11 predicted proteins | sample HubBroMetageREF1_FD_66724 | JGI IMG/M metagenome (GOLD analysis project Ga0070761, IMG submission 66724) | Reference soil microbial communities from the Hubbard Brook experimental Forest, New Hampshire, USA - Hubbard Brook CCASE Soil... | ecosystem: Environmental > Terrestrial > Soil >...
CGTGCGTGCAGGCCATGGTGCAAAACTACGGCTATCGGCTGTTCCGGCGTCCTCTGACGACCGCCGAGGTCTCGAGCTACGTCAGCCTGTTCACGCAAGGCGTGGCGATGGTCCAGCTTTCACCGAGCGACGCGCTCGCCGGCACGCTCGCGGCGCTGATGCAGTCGCCCAACACGCTCTACATCCAGGAGATCGGGCAACCCGACGGGACGAGCTTCAAGCTCGGCGGCTACGAGCTCGCGTCGATTCTGTCCTATGGGCTCACCGGGTCGACGCCGTCCAAGGCGCTGCTCGACAGCGTCGGCACAGGGGCGCTCGACACCCCCGCAGGCCTCGTCGCCGCTTCGCAAGCGATGATGCAGAGCCCGGCGGGTCAGGCGCACCTCAGCGAGTTCTTCCTCGAGTGGACCGCGTACGACACCGTGCCGTATGCCGTCAAAGACCCGACCGTCTACACCCTGCCGAGCGACATCCAGACGGCGATGGTGACAGAGACCCAGAGCCTCATCCAGAACATCAATCAGACCGGCGGCGGGCTGGCAGACCTTCTTCAGTCGCCGACCACGTTCGTCAACCTGTCGCTCGCTCAATACTACGGGTGGAGCACGACGGGACTCAGCGACACGCAGTTCACTTCGGTGCAGCGCCCGACGGGCCAGGGCGTCGGGATGCTTTCCCAAGGCGGCTTCCTCACGATCCACGGCACCCCGAACAGCTCGTCTCCCACCCAGCGCGGGCTCTTCGTGCTCGAATCGCTGCTTTGCGGGCAAGTCCCTCCGCCGCCTCCGAACATCCCGGTCATCCCGGCTCCAAGCGGCAACGTCACGACGCGCGAGCGTTACGAGGACCAGCACGCGGTCGGCTCCTGCCAGGCGTGCCACGGGCAGATGGATCCGATCGGCTTCGGCCTCGAGAACTTCGACGGCATCGGGCGCTACCGCACGACGGAGGCGGGGCAGGCCATCGACGCGTCCGGGTGGATCGCGGTGCTCAACAAGGAGACGTTCAACGGCCCGGCGGACCTTGCGACCAAGCTCGTGGCAGCGCCCCAAGTGTCGCAATGCTTTGCCGCCCAGCTGACAGCGTACGTCCTCGGAGTGGCCGTCCAGGACGCACTCTGCATCGCGCCACCTTCGGCCTACGCGACCGCCAGCAGCCCCATGAGCTTCTCCCAGGTGCTGGGACAGGTCGTTGAGCCGACCCATCTCGTGCTTCGATCTCCCTGACTTCGAAGAGCTAAGCTAGAGACGCCGGGGCAAGGCCCCTCGGAGAGTCTTGGCTTGAAGGGGAGGTCAACATGATGGTGTGGAGAAGAACGATCGCGGCCGTCGCACTGGCCGCGTGGGCGTCGACCGCGTGCGGGGTCGGCTACTACCAGGGCTTGGACGCGGGCGGTGGAGGCGGCGGCAGTGGCGCCGGCAATCCTGGCTCCTCCGCTGGGGTCGGGGTCGGGGCCAGGTTCAGCTCCGGTGTCACGAGCGGCTCGAGCTCCAGCTCGGGCGTCACGAGCGTCACAGCCGCCGGCTCTCCTTTCGCCTCGGGGGTCGTCGCGGCCGGGTCGCCCTTCGGGAGCCAATCGGGCACCTTGTTCGCGTCCGGGTCGGCATCGTCGGGCACCCTTGTGACGCCCCCTCCGCCGCCTCCGCCTCCACCCGGGGACGTCGACGCCCAAGCCTTTTGCAAAGTCCCCAACATCGACACCGGGAGCCTGCCGTTCGTCGTGGACACCGCGTTCGTCCCCAGCGGTTGGATGGGCGATGCGCCCGCGTACATGGCCCTGCCCGCGGACCCCTTGACCGGGTCGTCCGCTTCGCCTGCGACCACGGCCCGGATGACGCTTTTTCCGGTCGGCTACTCGACCATCGGAGATGCCTGTACGCCGGACGGCGTCGGTCGCTCGAGCCCGAGCGCACGAGGCGCCTGCTGGAAGGTCATCTTCGTTCCGTTCCCCAAGACCATTCAACCCGGCGCCGGACCCGGGACCATGAAGATCGGCGGCGGCCCTGGTTACGGATGGGCGGGCGCGTTCTGGCAATATCCACAGAACAACTGGGGCTCGCTCGGAGGCGGATACCCGATTCCGCCTGGCGCCACGACCGTCTCGTTCTGGGCCCGAGGCCACGACGGGGGAGAGAAAGTCCGATTCTTCAGCGGCGAGGGACAGAACCTGCCGTGCTCGGACTACGTGGCCGCGACGTCGACGAACGCGACGTTCCCGCCCACGCCAGCCTGGACCCAGTACACGATCGACATCACGGGCCTCCAGTACGGCACGACCGACATCACGCCGGGGCAAGGGCCGGGCGGCTACTTCGGCGGTGTTGTGGGCGCGTTCGGATTTGGCGTCGGGGATCAAACTCTCCCGTCGCTCAACGGCGGCAGCGCGCCCCCCAACGAGACTGACCCGACCAGCGCGCCGGTCGCCGATCCGGCCGTGCCGGGCGCGCTCTTCCCCCCGTTCTTCGAATCGACCATTCAGTTCTACATCGACGACATCGAGTTTCAGTGAGAGCGGGACCGGGGACACCCCGTCGTAAGGCGGGGGTCCCCGTTTCCCTTGTTGTCCCCTCACGCCGCTTACGTGTCGTGAGGCATCGTCCCGCTGCTGGCGGCCCCTTGGGGCGTGCTCGCGGCGGGTGCGGATGCGGTGGGCTTCGGTGCAGTCACCGGAGTCATGACGACGTCGCCGGGGTGACAGCCTTTTTCTGGATCTTGCCCATCGTGTGCCGCGCTTCGCGAAGCGCGCTTTGCGGCCGCTGCGGCTTTCTGTTGAGCCGTAGCGGCGTGCTTGCTAGCTTCCGCTCGAGCCCGAAGTCCGCCAGCACGTCAGGCGACTCGCTGAAGGTCGTTCCCCCACGAACGACGCGAGCGCGGTCCTGACGACCCCGAGGGCAGCGCGGCCGGGCCGCCATGCTCCGATCGCTTCGTCCTCGATCCCCGCTCCGCTGTGGGCATCGGGGGGGTGAATCCTCCCGACTATTTTTGGGGGAGCCGATCGATTTTCCGGGGGACGCGTATACTGAGCCGAACGCATGGACCTCCCGAGCGAAGACGCGCTCCGCTGGATCGTGAGCACCTACGCGGGCTTTCGCGCTCGCCACGGCGACGCCATCGGTGATCCAGCACTCGTCCAGCCCACCGCCGAGTTCTTCCCCGACGAGTTTCGCCTCGACGCAGACAGCGTCGCGCGCCTGCTACGGCGGATGATCCACTACGCGCCCGTCTCGGACGGTCTCGGCATCGCGCTCGGGTTCGTGGAGCCCGAGGAGCATCAGGGCGGGGGCTGCGGATCCGCCGTGTGCGGAACCGATGGGGCCGGAGCCCCGGGGCGCCCCGACGTCGAGGAGCTCGAGGAGGGCTATCGCGTCTGGGTCGCCGCCGCCGACGTCCCCCGCGCCGAGGTGCTCGCGGGCTCCCTGAGCCGCGCGATCGGAGCGCTCGTCTTGCACGAGGCGGGCGAGCTCGTCGAGCCGCGCACGAGCGAGATCGCCGCCGCGGCGTCCGGCTTTGGCGTCCTTCTCGCAAACGGTGCGGCCGTGTGGGCCAAGGCGTGCGGCGGCCTGCGCATGGCACGCGCCACGGCCCTGTCGGTCGAGGAGGTGAGCGTGGCACTCGCGCTCTTTGCGGCGGTTCACCGGCGAAAGGCCTCGGACGCTCGAGCGCACCTGGGGACGACTCAGCGCGAGGCATTCGACGCAGCGTCCGAATGGGTCGACTCCAACCGCGCGCTGGTCGAAGCGCTTCGCGATCGACCGCTCGTGCTCGAGGCAGGAATTTTCGACCTCGAGCCGCTCCGGGGCGCCTTCGGTCGATGGCTGCACAAGCGAAAGCAAGACAAGGAGCGGTCGGTCCCGATGGCCAAAGCACAGCCCATGAGCGAAGAGCGACGCCGGCACTTCGAAGAGGCCAAGGCGCTCGTCGACGAGGTCATGGGACGCTGAGGCCGTCGCCCGCGGTCTTGCTGCGCGCCCATCGCCCGCAGCGATACGTCTCAAGCTCGGAGCGATGATGCCGCCTCGCAGCGACGCACGTCTGCGCCGCAGCGATGCCCTGTTCCGCCCCAGCGATGCATCGCTTGGCCGCGTCACTGCACCGCTTTGATCTGCGATGGGCGCTTGGGTCGAAGGCGTCGGTAGTGGCTAGATTTGCCAATTCTTCACGCACCGCGGCTTGGTACGGAAGGGCTAGAGGCCGCTCCAGCGCTACGCCCCTGAAGGGGCCAGACGGGCAGCCAGGTTGGTTTTACGTCTGGTGCAAGGGCGAGAAAAAGAACTGCGATGAGAAAGCCGGCGAGGTCTGCCCGCAGGGCTACGAGCTTATCGACATGAGCGAGAACTCAGGTACGACGTTTGAAGGCTACAAGTCCGCTTACGTAACTCGCAGCTACCGCGGGTACATGCAGATCAAGTGCTATGGGCCGCAGCCGCGGTCGCAGACGGGGGTGACGATGGCGGCTAAATCGCCCATGACCGACGACGTCTCCACCGAGGAGCTACAGAAGGCCGTCGACCATATGCACGGCCTGCCGACGCGCTTCGTCGAGGTGGACGAGCGCTACGAGGCAAGGCGCCGTGAAGGTGTTAGCGCTGACCGGCTACCCGAGCGGTGCGAAGCGCGCCTATGCGTGTTCGTACATGACTACGGGCAAGAAGCGACGGTTCATCGCCATCCTGGGTCTCTCTCCGGTGGATGACGGCATCGTGGCAGTGCGGACGGCGGTTCTGGCGCAAGTACGGGAAGCGGACCGGGCGAAGAACTAGCCACGGCTTCACGGAGAAGCACGCGCCGAGCCCACGCGGATAAGCCCTCGCCCTTCGCCGCACGATCGAGGATGCGTCGCTCGTCCGCAGAGCACCGGACCGACAAAAGGGACGCCTTGTGCAGCTTCTTGGGAATCGGCGGGCGCCCGATCCTGACCATCTTGCCGGTCACGGGCGCACCCCGTGGAGCGCGTGGGCCGCTCCGCCGCAGCAGTGCGCGCCTCCGCCCGAAGCACGCGCGCCTCGAACGCAGCGATCCCCGATCGCCGCAGAGCGATCCCCGACTCCAAAGAAGAACCGTGCGCCTAGCAGCGATCCGGCCTTAAGCGAAGCGAACCCGCGCTGCGCCGAGTCGAACCATGCAAGCGAGGTCCCGAAGCGGAAGCTCGCTGCATCGAGGCCGGATAGCGCTCGATCGCGGGCGATGAGCTCGCAAGAGTGGGGCGCCTGGCTTTCACGGGGCCACGGCGCCTTGATGGAAGGCCTACGTCGGACTAGCTTCCGGCCGCAAACGCGCTGAGGAGTCATTCGAACATGCCCACGAAGATCGCAATCAATGGCTTTGGCCGCATCGGCCGCTGCATCGTCCGCGCGATGGCCGAGCGAAACATCAAAGATCTCGAGCTCGTGGCGATCAACGATCTCACCGATGCCAAGACGCTCGCGCACCTCTACAACTACGACAGCGTCCATGGCCGCGCCTCGCACAAGTCGACCGCCCTCGAAGGCGCGATCGACTTCGGAGCTTCGAAGGCGAAAGTCATCGCGGAGAAGGACCCCGCCAAGCTGCCGTGGAAGGAGCTCGGCGCCGACATCATTCTCGAGTGCACGGGCCTCTTCACCGACAAAGACAAGGCCGTGGCCCACCTGACCGCAGGCGGCAAGAAGGTCATCATCAGCGCGCCCGCCAAGGGGCAGGACGCGACGATCGTCCTCGGCGTGAACACCGAGGTGTACGACGCCGCCAAGCACACTGTCATCTCGTGCGGCTCGTGCACGACCAACGCGCTCGCGCCCGTCGCCAAAGTGCTGCTCGACAACTTCGGCATCCAGCGCGGCCTGATGACCACGATTCACTCGTACACCAACGACCAGGCGGTCCTCGACATCCCCCACCGCAAGGGCGACTTGCGCCGCGCGCGTGCAGCCGCCGTGAACATGATTCCGGCGACGACCGGCGCCGCGAAGGCGCTCAGCGAGGTCGTCCCGCAGCTCAAGGGCAAGTTCGACGGCCAGGCCGTGCGTGTTCCGACGATGGACGGCAGCATCATCGACCTCACCTTCGAGACCGACAAACCCGTCACGCGCGATTCGATTCACGCGGCGATGAAGGCCGCCGCCGAAGGACCGATGAAGGGCATCTTGGCCTACATCGACGAGCCGCTCGTTTCCGGCGACTTCATCGGCGACCCGCACTCGTCGAGCTTCGACGCGACGATGACGCAGGTCATGGGGGACAAATTCGCCAAGGTCTTCTCCTGGTACGACAACGAATGGGGCTTCTCGAACCGAATGGTCGAGCTCTCGCAGCTCGTCGCGGCCAAGCTCTGAGCCGACCGTAGCCGACGAAAGCACTGCCGATGACCAATCCGCTGCAGGGGATCCGTTCGGTCCGCGACCTTCCGGTCGAAAACAAGCGCGTCTTCTTGCGCGTCGACTTCAACGTGCCGCTCGACGGGACCACGATCACCGACGACTCGCGCATTCGCGAGGCGCTGCCCACCATCAAGCACGTGCTCGAACGGGGTGGTCGCCTGGTCTGCGCGAGCCACCTCGGTCGTCCCAAGAAGGGCCCCGATCCGAAATACAGCCTCGAGCCATGCGCTGTGCGCCTGGCCGTGCTGCTCGGGCAAGAGGTCACGCTTCCCGAAGATTGCGTCGGAGACGCGGCCAAGAAGGTGGTCTACGACCTTCGCGGCGGCCAGGTCTGCTTGCTCGAGAACCTCCGATTCCATCCCGAAGAGGAGAAGGACGACGAAAACTTCAGCCGGCAGCTCTCTGAGCTCGCCGACATCTACGTCGACGACGCGTTCGGGTCGGTGCACCGGGCGCACGCGAGCGTGCACGGTCTCGCCAAGCTCTATCGAGACCGAGGCTGCGGGTTTCTGCTCGAGAAAGAGATCGCGTCGCTCGGCAAAGTCGTGACGTCTCCCGACAAGCCCTACGTGGCGGTGCTCGGCGGGGCCAAAGTGAGCGACAAGATTGCCGTCGTCGAGTCGCTGCTCGAGAAGGTGAACGTCCTCATCATCGGGGGCGCGATGGCCAACACGTTTCTCGCGGCGCTCGGCAAGAACATGCAAGCGTCTCTCGTCGAGACCGAAAAGCTCCCGCTCGCGCGCTCGATCCTCGACAAGGCCAAGGGACGCGGCGCCGAAGTGCTCTTGCCCGTCGACGTCGTCGTGGCCGAAGGCTTGTCGGCGACCCAAGGCACCGTCGTCGGAGTCGACGCGGTGCCCGCCGGTCAGATGGCGCTCGACATCGGCCCCAAGAGCCTCGAAGCCTTTGCGCGCCGGTTCGTCGACGCGAAGACGGTCTTCTGGAACGGCCCGATGGGGCTCTTCGAGAAAGAGCCCTTCGCGACCGGGACCTTCGGCGTCGCGCGCGCCATGGCAGCCTCCGCGGCCTTCACGGTCGTCGGGGGGGGCGACAGCGCAGCGGCGGTCTACGCGGCAGGGGGCGACATCGCCAAGAGGATGAAGCACATCTCCACGGGCGGAGGCGCATCCCTCGAGCTCATCGAAGGCAAGAAGCTCCCCGGCATCGAAGTGCTGCGTTCGGCGGAGGCGACTTGAACCCGAGCCGCCGCCCGCTCATCGCGGGCAACTGGAAGATGAACCTCGGCGGCGGTGCAGGCGTCGAGCTCGCGCGCGCCGTCGTGGCTCTCACGACGAGCGTGCCGCACGTCGATCTCGTGATCGCGCCTCCCTTCACGGCGCTCGCCGCGTGCGCGCACGAATGCGACGAGAGCCGCGTTGAGCTCGCGGGGCAGAACGTGCATGCGAAAGACTCCGGCGCCTTCACGGGCGAAGTGAGCGCGCCGATGCTCGTCGACGCGGGCTGCCGCTGGGTCATCATCGGCCACAGCGAGCGCCGCCAGCATTTCGGCGAGACCGACGCGCAGGTGGCCGAGAAAGTCGCGGCGGCCCTTCGCGGCGGGCTCGTGCCCATCGTGTGCGTCGGCGAGACGCTGCAAGAGCGCGAAGCGGGGACGACGCTGCAAGTCGTGGAGCGTCAGGTCCGCGCTTTTCTCTCGATCCTCGCGGAGAGCGCCGTCTCGGTCGCCATCGCGTACGAGCCCGTGTGGGCCATCGGGACCGGCAAGAATGCGGGACCCGCCGAGGCTCAGGAGGTGCACGCCGCCATTCGAGGCTGGCTCCGCACGAAGGCGCCCGCTCTGGCGTCGGGCACCCGCGTTCTCTACGGAGGCTCGGTCAAGGCCGACAACGCGCGCGACCTTCTCGCGGCCGCCGACGTCGACGGGGCTCTCGTGGGCGGCGCGAGTCTAGACGCTGCATCCTTCGGCGCGATCGCCCACGCGGCCGAGCATCTCGCGGCTCGCTAGAGGTCACTCCCATGATCATTACGCTGCTCGACATTCTGCATATTTCGGTGTGTCTCTTTCTGATGCTGGTGGTCTTGCTGCAGCAGGGCAAGGGCGGCGGGATGGGGGCCGCGTTCGGAGGCGGCGCGTCGCAACAGGTGTTCGGCGGGCGCGGAGCGGGCAATCTCTTGACGAGGGCGACCGCGGTCTGTGCGGGGCTCTTCATGCTGACGAGCGTGTCGCTGGCGTACTTCTCGTCCTCGGGCGATCGCGCGCTCAAGGCCCGTATCGTCCAGGATCAGCGGCAGGGCAACGCGAGCGAGGGCACGCGGGTGAAGGCGACCAAGAAGGCGCCTCCCGCCGATGCGCCGAAGCCGGACTCGGTACCCGCGCCAGCGCCGGCCGCGCCCGCTTCGTCGCAATAGCCGCGGGATCCGACTCGCGAGACGAATCCTCACCGCTGGGGAGCTCTGACGCTCTCGGCGATCCGGGGGCTCGGCGTGGCCGCGTCGGCCCTTTCTAGATCTTCTCGAACGTCTTGCGGAGCCTCGGTGCGAGGAGCAGCGCGAGCACGACGAGCACGATGATTTTGCCCATCGATACGAACGATAGCACCGGCTGAACATTCCGTCCTCGGGCCGGGGTTGCATCTCATGCCGTCTCTGGCGCGCTCGAGCATCCGAGCAGGTAGCCTGCGTGCCTTGCTCGTGAAGCGCGACATCGTCGAGCTCGTAGCGCTCGTGGCGGCCAAGCTGGCCCTCGCGGCATTGGTGCTGCACTTGGGCTTCTCGCACGTGTCCGACGATGACTACGCGCGCATCGTCATCGCCGAGCGATTCGCGCACGCGCCCCATCTCGACCCGAGCGCCACGAGTTGGCTGCCCCTGCCGTTCTGGATCAACGGGGCGGCCATGATGGTCCTCGGGCGCTCCCTCGGAGTCGCGCGTGGCGTGGCGGTCGCGCTCGGAGCCCTCAGCATCGCCGCTCCGTACGCCGCCCTCCGGAGCGTCGGGAGCCCGCGGTGGGCGGCACTGTCGGCCACTGCGCTCGCGATGGCCCTGCCCTGGAACGCGTGGCTGGGCGTCGCGACTGTACCCGAAGCCTGGACCGGAGCCCTCGCGGGCGCGGCTATCATGGCGATGGTCGAGCCTCGCGCGCGCGGATGGGCGGCGGCGGCTCTGCTCGCGGCATCCCTTTCGCGTTACGAGACGTGGCCGGCCTGCGGGGTGCTGGTCGTCCTTGGCGGAACCGCAGCGCTTCGTGGCCTCGAGCCCCGGCGCAGCGCGATCATCGCGCTTGCGGCCATCGCCGGGCCGATACTCTGGATGCTCTGGAACTCCCACGCCCACGGGAGCGCGGTGCACTTTCTCGCGCGCGTGAGCGCATTCAGGCGAGCCATCGGTGCCGCCGAGCTGCCGCTGCGCGACAAGCTCGCCGCTTACCCGATCGCTCTCGCGACGCAGACGCCCGAAGCCGCGGTGCTTGGAGGCATCGGCGTCGTGGGCATGTGCTGGAGTCACGATTTGCGACGGCGATGGCTCGTGGCTGCGGGCTGCGCGGCTGCGACGTTGACGTTTCTGATCCTGGGCGACGTGCGCGACGGAGCCCCGACGCACCATCCCGAGCGGGCGCTCTCACCGCTCTGGTGGGTGCTCGTCGCGATGGGCGTCGATACCGTCGCCACCCTCATGGCGCATTCGAGCCGCGGGCGCGCGCGGGCTGGCGCCGGCCTTCTCGCGGCGTGCGCTTTGGCGTGGTCGGCGTCCTTGCCATCCCGACTGAGCCGAGCCCCCGGCGAGACCGAAGCCGAACGACGCGACGGACCTATCGCACGAGGTCTCGACATGCGAAGCCGCAACACGGGGTCGGCCGACATCACTCCGTGCTCATTCGAGCACTTTGCCCTCATTGCGGCCTGGGGCCGGCCCGAGGCGGCCCGTATCCTTCCTTCGCTGCGTCGACCCCCGACGCGCGAGTGCCCCCTCGTCGAGGAGCATTGACGCGACCCGAAGACCGCCCGCACGCGGCGAGCGTCGTCAATTCCCTCCGCAAGACGCGGAGCACTTCGAGGTCGCGCATTCGTAGCGTGCGAGAAACGGAGCGACCGGGGGGGGTCGGACTCGCCCGTGAGACCCGCTTGCTGGCCGCAGATGGCCCGCCACTAGGTCGACCTGCGCGGTGTAGCACCCTTGCTCGAGGCCGCCTTGGAACATCCCCATGCATTTGGCCGTCGCGCGCAGGGTGCGAGCGCAGGGCTCGCAGGCGCCCGCGTCGAAGTTGGTCACGATGGTCGCGATGGGGGCGTCCTGGGTGCCTGCCGCTCCGCACGACGACGTTCACGGCAACGCCTTCCCCCCCTCGATGGACCCATCGGCAGCAGGGCCGCGTCGATTGCGACCCCCTATCGCCTGCACACCCACGGTGTAGGTGTCGACGTCGCTCGCAGGGGCCGCTAGCCTCTTTTTTGTAACGTCCTGGCGCGGACTGCGTCTAAAAAGTACCCATATGCGAAACCTGCTTCGACTCATGTTGCCTCTCGCGACGGTGCTTGCAGCTGGCCTGGTGGCCGCCGCCGAGCCCACCACCCTGCTCGGGAAGTGGATGAAGCCCAACATGGGCGCGCCCATGGCCGGCCAGGACTTCGACACTCTTCAAAAGAGCCTTCAGCTCGTGGCCGCCAAGCCCCCGCCGGCAGCCGACTACCCCAATTGGGTTTCAATCTCCAAGGCCGGCGCCGACGCAGCAGGCAAGCAGGACCTCAAAGGCGTCAAGAAATGCTGCAAGGATTGCCACGACGCCTACAAGGAAATGTACAAGAAGACCTTGAAGGATCGCGCATTTCCCTGAGCGCGGCGCGCATCCGCCAACGGGGCCTCAACAGGGCAACGGCTGTGATAAAGGGAGCGGAATGAGCCGCTCAATGATTCTGGCGCTGTTGCTCAGCGCCACCTCGTTTGGCGTCGCGGGCCTCGGCTGCGAACAGAAAGCGCCCACCGAGGCAGCGAAGGCTGACGCCGGCAACGACAAGTACGTAACCGCCGACTCCAAGCTCACCAAGGCGCTACAGGCCGCCGCATCGAGCGGACCGGCCGCAGACAAGGGGCCACCCCCCGAAGGAGTTTTCGCCGTGGGCGCTGCCGACCAGCGCCACCGGCGCGGTGCACCGACGAAAGTCGAATTGATCAACGACGGGGCGGAGCCGAAGATATCTCTCGGCGGCGGACCCGACGCGGGAGCCGCGTCCCTCGCCAGCTCTCTCGGGCCTGCGGTACTCGAGCTGGGACTCCAAATGGGGCCGCGGGTCGCGCTTCCGACGGTTGATCTCGCCCTCGTCCTTACGGCCGCTAAAGGCGCCGAGGGCGAGGCTCCCACACTTGTCGGCGACGTGAAGCAGGCCCTGCCCGCGAAGGATCAGCCGGGCGAGCTTCCCCCGGAGGCCGAGCACGAGATCGGAACGCTGGCCTCCACTCAGGTGGTCCTCCAGCTCACGGCCGATGGCCGCGAAAGCGACGCAACCTTCAAGCTGTCGAAGGGCGCCCCCGTGGACCTCGATCGCTTCGGCGAGCTCGCCGCACAGACGCTCGTCCTGGCCACGGTTCCCCAGCCGCCCGGGCCGGTAGGGGTTGGAGCCCAATGGATCGGCGAGACGCGCATGGCCTGGTCGGGAGTCGATGTCCTGGCCTACCGGGCGTTTCGCGTGAAGAGCATCGACGGCGCAAGGCTGACGTTGACAATCGACGTAAAGGCATACGCCGCCGACCCCAACACGGAGATTCAGGGCGTGCCCAAAGGTGCGACTCTGGAGCAATTCGACGGGCAAGCGCAGGGCGAGATGCAAGTCGTGCGAGGCGAGGTGCTGGCGCGCAGCCTCAACCTCGATCAGCGCGTCGTGATGATATTTCGAGCTCCGAGCACCGAGCCCGCTCAACCTTTGCCAGGCCGCCCCGAGGGCAACATGTTGACCGCTCAGCTCGGGGGACAAGCCAAAATGGTACGAGGCGAAGACCTGCGAGGCGGCCCAAGGCGTCGCGGAGACGCGCGAGGAGCGCCGAGCGAGCGCTGAGCGAGCGCCACCCGAGTCGGGAGCGCGTGGGCCCGGAAATCAGGCGAGAAGAATTTGGTCGAGGTACACTACCGGAGCACCCCGCAGACTCACATGAAGATTACCTGCCAGTCCTGCCAATCGAAGTACAACGTCGCCGACGACAAGGTCACGGGTAAGATCGTCAAGATCCGCTGCCGCAAGTGCGGCGCCACCATCGTGGTCGACGGAACTACGGCGGCTGCGGCGGGAGGCAGTGCGTCCACGCCGCCTGCGGCGCCGGCGCCCGCCCAGCAGGCCGCAGCCGGCGAGGCGGGGCCGTGGCACGTCAATGTGGCCGATGACGACCAGCGAACCATGACGCTGAACGATATCGTCGACGCCTACAACGCGAGCACGATTACGCAGGAGACCTTCATCTGGACCGAGGGGATGGAGGACTGGAAGCCACTCAAGGACGTCGAGGCTGTAGTCGCCGCGCTTCATGACAATGCCGCGCCGGCGCCGGCTTCGATCGCGGCCCAGAGCCACTTCGGTGCAGACGTCGCGGTGGCTTCGATGCGCGAGCCGGCTCGCGAGGCCGAGCCCGCATCGCGGGCGGCTCAAAAGCCCGCTGCCGCCGAAAGCCGACCCGTCGCCTATGCTTCGCCACTCGACACCCAAACCGACGTTCCACGCGCCGAGCCCAAGCGGGCGGCCTTGAAGCGGGAACGCGGGAGAGACCTTTTCGGAGGCGGCGCGGGGGATCTCCAGAGCTCGCGCGTCACCAACGATGCGCCGGGCGGCGTGCTGACCAGCGCTCCGCTGATGCCGCAAGCGAGTCTCGGATTGGGCGACGACGCCGCGAACAAGCGGACGGGAGAGCGAAACGAGAACTCCGTTCTCTTTTCGCTGGCCATGCTCACGAAGAACGCCGACGAGCGTGCACCCGCGACCCCCGCGCGCAGCGCCGCGGCCACGCACGAAGACTCCGGGCTCATCGACCTGAAGGCTCTCGCTGCCAAGGCCGAGTCGGTCCGTCCGCCCACGATGGGCGACGGTGCGCTGTTTTCGGCGCCGCTCGGATCCGGGGGGGCGATAAGCGCCCCGTTCGGCGCGGTTGGGAGCTCCCTTGGAGAGGCGCCCCAAAAGAGCCGCTTGCCGCTGATCATCGTCATCGGTGCGGCCGTGATCGCGCTCGTCGTCTTGGCCGTATTCATCGGAGTCCGGATCGGGACGTCGAACAGCGCTGCGTCGGCCGTTCCGGCTTCGCCCGCGTCGGCGACGCCGTCGGCGAGCGCAGCCCCCGAGCCGTCGGCGGCAGCCTCAGGGGCCCCAGCGGAGGCGGCGGCGGCCGCAGCCTCGGCGTCAGCGGCGGCCTCCGCGGCAGCGGCTCCCAAGCCAAAGCCCCCGGCTGGCGGGGGGACGTATCATCCCCCGGCGCAATCGGCGGTCAAGCAGCCCACGGGGGTCGCGACAGGAGCCGCGACCGCGGCCGCCCCCGGCGCCGCACCGAAGAAGAACGACTGCGGCTGCAACGGGGATCTCATGTGCCTGATGAAGTGCAGCACGGCGCATTGACGTGGCTGCAAGGGCTTAACCTGAGCCCGCCGATCACGTGGATGCTCGGGATCACCTGAGCCGTGGCCGAGAGCTTCTTCGCCACCTTGAAGACCGAGCTCGTGAACGAAGCCGACTTTGTTCCCCGAGCCCAGGCGCGCACCGCGATCTTCGACGGGTCCGGCTCCCATGGAACGCAGGAATCATCGGTTATTTGACGCGTCGCAGAGTCTGCACCGGATTGGGAATCGTGGCGTCGGCATAGTGGACCGCGTGGTTGCGTCGCTGTTCCTCTC
>Ga0070761_10001604_pt1 | contig 14166 bp, 14 predicted proteins | sample HubBroMetageREF1_FD_66724 | JGI IMG/M metagenome (GOLD analysis project Ga0070761, IMG submission 66724) | Reference soil microbial communities from the Hubbard Brook experimental Forest, New Hampshire, USA - Hubbard Brook CCASE Soil... | ecosystem: Environmental > Terrestrial > Soil >...
GAGCCGCCCGAGGTGCTCGAGGCGGCCTGCAGGTAAAAGGTGTTGAAGTCGTTGTACTTGGTGAGGCCGTACTCGGGCGCGTCGCGGTCGAGGCGTGCGAGCGTGCCGGCGAGGATCGACAGCTGCTCACCGGCATTGTTGCCGACGACGCGGATCTCGCGGCCGATCTGCGCCCCTTCCGGGTATAGCGGCAGCGCCTTCGGCTTGATGAAACGCAGCTTCTGCGGGTCGTAGCGGTAGATGCCGAAGTCGTGCACCGGGTCGCGGTATACCGGGTAGAGCTGCACCTCCTCGCGGTTGAGGAAGGTCGCCTCGGCGGTCACCGGCCCGGGCGTGACCACGTGGCGGTTGGTGAGGATCAGGCCACGCTCGGCGTCCACCACGAAACCGGTCGCTTGCGCGGTGGTGTTCCACTCGGTATCGAATGCACGCGTCTGGTCGACGTCGATCGACACCACGCTGCTGGCGATGCGCTCGAGCGTCTCGGCCCAGTCGGGGTTGCCCTCGACGGCGGCGGCCTGCTGTGCCGCCTGCGCCGCCTGCCCCACCGGCGTCTCCGGCGGTGCCGGCGGGTTGGGCTGCGACACCGTGGCCGTGGCGTTGGCCGGGGCGGCAGTGCCGCCCACCGGACCGGCCGGGCACACGCCGGCGCAGCACAGCAGCAGACACAGCGAGGCGAGGCGCGAAAGTCGCATCAGGGAATCTTTCCTAACATCGTAGCGGTTGATACCAGGCGCTGCGCCTGCCAGGTCGCCGTCAGCGCCGCCGCTTGCGCGGCGGCGTGCTGCAGCCGCCCGTCAGCGGCCGAGCAGCACCAGCAGCCACACGGAGATCAGCAGCACGAACGACATGAACACCGCCGCGGAGCCGATGTCCTTGGCCAGACCGGCAAGCGCGTGGTGCTCGAACGAGATGCGGTCCACGGTCGCTTCGATCGCACTGTTCAGCAGCTCGACGATGAGGATGAGCAGCATCGGTCCGATCAGGAGTGCCCGCTCCACGCCCGAGTGACCAAGCCACAGGCCCAGGGGTATGACGATGAGCGCGAGCGCGAGTTCCTGGCGGAAGGCGGCCTCTTCGCGGAAGGCCCCGCTGAGACCGTTGAGACTCGCAGCGAGCGCGCGCAACACGCGGGTGAGCCCGCGGGGTTTATAGCGATCTATGGCTGCGCCGTCGGCTTCCATGTGAGATCCAGTTGTCGGGCCGCCCGCACGTCATCGAGCCGCCGTACCGGCATGGTATGCGGTGCGCTGGTCACGCGCTGGGGTTCCTGCTCGGCCTCTTGCTGGATCTGTAACATTGCCGCCACGAAGGCGTCCAGCACGTCCTTGCTCTCGGTCTCGGTCGGCTCGATCAGCAGGCATTCAGGCACCAGCAGCGGGAAGTAGGTGGTGGGTGCGTGGAAGCCGTAGTCGAGCAGACGCTTGGCGACGTCCATTGCCGTCACGTTGAGCTCGCGCGCCTGGCGCTTGAGCGTCACGATGAACTCGTGACTGGCGCGGCGCTGTGGATAGGCGGCGTCGAAACCGGCCGCCTGCAGGCGCTTGAGCAGGTAGTTAGCGTTGAGGGTGGCGTACTCACCCACCTGGTGCATGCCCTCACGACCGAGCAGCCGCATGTAGATGTAGGCGCGCAGCAGCACGCCGGCGTTGCCCATGAACGCCGACAGCCGTCCGATCGACTGCGGCAGGTCGCTTTCGCTGAGCCAGCGGTAGCGCTCACCGTCGCGGCCGACGAGCGGGATCGGCAGGAAAGGCAAAAGGCGTGCGCCCACGCCGACCGCACCGGCCCCCGGACCACCGCCACCGTGGGGGGTCGAGAAGGTCTTGTGCAGGTTCATGTGGATGACATCGAAGCCCATGTCGCCCGGGCGCACCTTGCCGAGGATGGCGTTGAGGTTGGCACCGTCGTAGTACAAAAGGCCGCCGGCCTCGTGCACGACCTGCGCCACCTGGGCGATGCGCCGCTCGAAAACCCCGAGGGTGGAGGGGTTGGTCAGCATGATGCCGGCGGTGTGCGGCCCGACCGCTGCGCGCAGGGCCTCCAAGTCGACATCGCCGGAGGGCTCGACCGGGATCTCGCGCACCACGCAGCCGCACATGGTGGCGGTCGCCGGGTTGGTGCCGTGCGCCGCCTCCGGCACGATGATCTCGTTGCGCGCCAGATCGCCGCGCGCGCGGTGATAGGCACGGATCATGGCGACACCGGCAAACTCGCCGTGCGCGCCGGCCATGGGCGAGAGCGCCACGCCCTGCATGCCGGTGACCGCCTTCAGCATCTCCTGCAGCTCATACATGCACTCGAGAAATCCCTGGCCGTGTGACTCCGGGGCGAGCGGATGGCGCGCCAGAAACTCCGGCAGCATGGCGTACTGATTGCAGGCCTTGGGGTTGTACTTCATCGTGCACGAGCCGAGCGGATAGAAGTGCGTGTCGATGGAGAAGTTGAGCTGCGACAGGCGCGTGAAGTGGCGCACCGTCTCGAGCTCGCCCACTTCCGGCAGCAGCGGCGGTTGCGCGCGGCGCAACTGCGCTGGCAGGTCGGCGAGTGCGCTCGCCGGCAGCTCGTGCGGCCACTGGTCGCTCGCCCCGCGCCCCGGGTGGGAGTATTCGAAGATCACTTTTTCGCGTGCACTCATCAGTTACCTCGTGCGCCTCAGGCAGCGCGTGCCGCCTGCAGCACTTCGCCCAGCGCGTTGCGATAACGCTCGATGTCGGCGCTGGTCTTGGTCTCGGTGGCACACACCAACAGCGCATGCCCGAGTTCGGGGTAGTAGGCGCTCAGGTCCAGCCCGCCGAGGATGCCGCGGCTCATGAGCGCCTTGAGTACCGGGGCCACCGGGCGGTCGAGCTGCAGCACCGTCTCGTGGAAGTGCGCGCCCGCGAACGCCTGGCGCACGCCCGCTACGCGCGTGAGCGCAGCCACGAGCTCACGGCTGCGGGCATGGCAGGCGGCCGCCGTGCGCGCCAGCCCCTGCGCGCCCATGAGCGACAGGTAGATGGTTGCCGCGGTCACCAGCAGGCCCTGGTTGGTGCAGATGTTGGAAGTCGCCCGCGCGCGGCGGATGTGCTGTTCGCGTGCCTGCAGGGTCAGCGTGAAGCCTTCGTGTCCGGCGACATCGAGCGTGCGTCCGACGATGCGCCCGGGCATCTGCCGCACGTGCTCCAGGCGCGTCGTCATGAAGCCGAAGTACGGTCCGCCGGAGGACAACGGCACCCCGAGCGGCTGACCCTCACCCACGGCGATGTCGGCGCCGCGCGCACCCCACTCGCCCGGCGGCTTGAGCAGTGCGAGCGCAGTCGGATTCACGACCGCGATCACCAGGGCCTGGCGTGCGTGCGCCCAGTCGGTGAGCGCATCGACTTCCTCCAGGCGGCCGAAGAAGTTCGGCTGCGCAATCACCAGCGCGGTGATGTCTTCGCTCTCGTAGCGTGCGAGCGCGCTGCGGTCGAGCGTGCCGTCGGCCGCGAACGGCAGCTCCTCGAAACGCAAGCCCTGATTGGCGGCGGTGGCGTGCGCCACGCTGCGGTAATGCGGATGCAGGCTGCGCGGCAGCAGGATGCGTGCCGACTGCGACTTGCGGTTGGCGCGCACCGCCATGAGCGCGGCTTCCGCGGTGGCGGAGGCGCCCTCGTACATCGAGGCGTTCGCGACCTGCATCGCGGTAAGTCGCGCGATCATGGTCTGGAACTCGTAGATCGTCTGCAGCGTGCCCTGACTGGCTTCTGCCTGGTAGGGCGTGTAGGCGCTGTAGAACTCGCCGCGGGTGGTGATGGCCCACACCGCCGCCGGGATGTGGTGCTCGTAGGCCCCGGCGCCGAGGAAGCTCAGCTGCAGGCCGTCGCGGCGCGCGCGCTCGCTCATCAGCCGGCCGATCTCCATCTCGTTGAGCGCCGCCGGCACGCCGGCGAGTGACTTGACCCGCAGCTCAGCGGGGATTTCATCGAACAGATCCTCGATGCGCCGCACGCCGATGGTGGCGAGCATGGCGGCGACGTCCGCGGCGGTGTGCGGAATGAAGGCCATCAGCCGCCCTCCGCGTCCAAGAGCTTCTGGTAGTCCGCCGGCGAGAGCAGCTGCGCGGCTTCGAGCGATCCGGGCGCAGCCTTCAGGCGCATGAGCCAGCCGCCGGCATAGGGCTCGGTATTGACCGTCTCGGGTTCGGCCGTGAGGCGCGAGTTGCCGGCGACGACCTGGCCGGCAAACGGTGCGTATACGTCCGAGGCCGCCTTGACCGACTCGACCACGGCGCACGGCTCGTTGGCCTTGACGCTGCGCCCGGCCTCCGGCACCTCGACAAACACCAGGTCGCCGAGCGCGTGCTGCGCGTGATCGGTGATGCCGACCTCGAGCGTGCCATCGGCGAGCGTGCGCACCCATTCGTGCGACTTGGTGTATCTGAGATCTGCGGGGATGTTGCTCATGAAGGTTCCTTCGCTTCAAGTAATGAGAGCGCGACCGAAGCGTACGAACGGCGGCCGTACCACGCGCGCGTTCAGCAGCTTGCCGCGGATGTCGACCTGCACCTGCGCGCCGGTCTGTGCCGGCACGCGTGCGAGCGCGATCGAGCGCTCCAGCGTCGGCGAGAAAGTGCCACTGGTGATCTCGCCCGCGCCGCCGTCGGCGACCAGCACCTTCTGGTGACTGCGCAGCACTCCGCGATCCTCGAGCACGAGACCCACCAGCTTGCGCGGCGAACCAGCCTGCGCGATGGCCTCGAGTGCGCCGCGGCCGACGAAGCGGCGCGTGCGCGGCTCGAGTGCCACCGTCCAGGCGAGGCCCGACTCGAACGGCTGGGTGCTCTCGTCCATGTCGTTGCCGTAGAGGTTCATGCCGGCTTCCAGGCGCAGCGTATCGCGCGCCCCCAGGCCGCAGGAGGCCACCCCCAGTGCGTTCAGGCTGCGCCATGCGGGCACCGCATCCTCGGCGGGCAGCATGATCTCGAAGCCGTCCTCGCCGGTATAGCCGGTGCGCGCCACGAACCAGCCACCGAGCTGGCGCCCGCTGAAAGTGTCGAGTGCCAGCGCGGCATCCACATCCGCCGGCGGCAGCAGCTGGACCGCCTTGGCGCGCGCCTGCGGTCCCTGCACCGCCAGCATGGCGAGATCGCTGCGCTCCTTCACTTGCACGCCGTGAGCGGCGGCGCGCGCGCGGATCCAGGCGACATCCTTGTCGCGCGTGCCGGCGTTGACCACCAGCCGGTAGCCGGAGTCACCCAGGAAGTAGACGATGAGATCGTCGAGCACGCCGCCCTGCTCGTTCAGCATGCAGCTGTAGAGCGCCTTGCCATGGCTCTTGAGCTTGGCGACATCGTTCGCCAGCAGCTCGCGCAAGAACTCCGGCGTGCGCGTGCCGCTCAGGTCCACCACGCACATGTGCGAGACGTCGAAGACGCCGGCAGCGCGGCGCACCGCGTGGTGCTCGCCGATCTGCGAGCCGTACTGCACCGGCATGTCCCAGCCGCCGAAATCCACGATGCGGGCGTTGAGTTCCCGGTGCAGCTCAAAAAGCGGGGTACGTCGTCCCACAGGTCTCTCCAAGGCAGCGGCGGCGCCTGCGGCGCAGCCAATAAAAAAGCGGCGGGCTCCGCCTGGGGAACCCCGCCGCCCTTCTGTCCTGTGACCTGAGAGATCAGGCGCCGCCGGCGCCGCTCCCCTTCGGTGGGTGGAGTGTCCGCTCCACCACTCTCCAGAAGCCCCGCGACGCGCGCGATCGCGCGCCGCTGCCTGCCGTTCTTGTGCCTGAGCGTTTCCGGGCGGAATTTGCGCCTTCGGCGATCCGGCTTGCGCCGGACACTCTCCGGACAGACTGATTTCGGGCGGCCGGGATCATAGCAGGGGCGCTCGCTGCCGCCCAAGCGTCCGGCCGGGTAGAATGGCGTTCCTTCACCTTAATCCAGTTTCATGAGCCCCATTCCCCGCCGTCATTCTGTGCAGGTGGTCATCGGTCCGGTCCGCGTGGGCGGCAGCGCCCCGATCGTGGTGCAGTCGATGACCAATACCGATACCGCCGATGTGGAGGCCACCGTGCGCCAGGTGCAGTCGCTGGCGCGCGCCGGCTCCGAGCTGGTGCGCATCACGGTGAATTCGAGCGAGGCCGCCGCGGCGGTGGCGCCGATCCGTGCCCGCCTCGATGAGGCCGGGATCCACGTGCCGCTGATCGGTGACTTCCATTTCAATGGCCACAAGCTGCTGCGCGAGCATCCCGCGTGCGCCGAAGCACTCGCCAAGTACCGCATCAATCCCGGCAACGTCGGCCGCGGCAGCAAGCGCGATCCGCAGTTCGCCGAGATGATCGAGATTGCCTGCCGCTACCGCAAGCCGGTGCGCATCGGCGTCAACTGGGGCAGCCTCGATGCCGATCTGCTGACGCGCATGATGGACGAGAACTCCAAGCTGCCCGAGCCGCTGACGGCGCAGCAGGTCATGCGTAACGCGGTGGTGCAGTCGGCGCTCAGCAGCGCGCAGCGCGCCGAGGAGCTCGGCATGCCGCACCAGCACATCATTCTTTCGGCCAAGGTGAGCGGCGTGCAGGACCTGATCGCCATCTACGGCGATCTGGCGGCGCGCTGCGATTACCCGCTGCACCTCGGGCTCACCGAGGCCGGCATGGGCTCCAAGGGCATCGTCGCTTCCACCGCCGGCATGGCCGTGCTGCTACAGCGGGGCATCGGCGACACTATCCGTGTATCGCTCACCCCCGAGCCCCAGGGTGACCGCACCCAGGAAGTGATCGTGGCGCAGGAGATCCTGCAGACGATGGGCCTGCGTGCGTTCACGCCGATGGTGGTCGCCTGCCCGGGCTGTGGACGCACCACCAGCACCTTCTTCCAGGAGCTGGCGCAGCGCATCCAGTCGCACATCCGCCACCGCATGCCGCAGTGGCGCCGCGAGTATCAGGGTGTCGAGGAGATGACCGTCGCGGTCATGGGCTGCGTGGTCAATGGCCCCGGCGAGAGCAAGCACGCCAACATCGGTATCTCGCTCCCCGGCACCGGCGAGCGCCCGGTGGCCCCGGTCTACGAGGATGGCGCCAAGACCGTGACGCTCAAGGGTGAGCGCATCGCGGAGGAGTTCCAGGAGATCGTCGAGCAGTATGTGGCGCGCCACTATCCGCCGCTGGAGGCGCGCGCATGAGTGAGCTGGCTGCACGGCGCTGCCAGCCGTGCGAGGGCGGCACGCCGCCACTGGCGCGCGCGGCCGCGCAGCAGCTGTTCAAACAGCTGGCCGCCGGCTGGACGCTGAGCGATGACGTCAAGTCGCTGCGGCGCGAATTCCGCTTCCGCGACTTCTACCGCACCATGAGCTTCGTCAACGCGCTCGCGCACCTCGCCAACATCGAGGATCACCATCCGGACCTCGAGGTGGGCTACAACTACTGCCGCGTGACGTTCACCACCCACGCGGTCGGCGGCCTGTCGGACAATGACTTTGTGTGTGCCGCCAAGACGGATCTGATTCCGCTCTCCTGAAGCTCACGGCTGCAGCTCGCGCATGCGCGCGGCAACGAAATCGACGAACGCGCGTACCTTGGCGGGGATGAAGCGCGCGCTCGGGTAGACCGCATAGATCCCCTGCTCGGCGCTGGCCCAGCCCGGCAGCACGCGGCTGAGCGCACCGCGCCGCACGTCCGCGCTCACCACGAATTCGGGCAGCAGGCTCACGCCGAGTCCGTCGCGGCATGCGCTCAGCAGCGCAAACGAGTTGTTGGAGCGCAGTGGGCCGTGCACGTCGAGCGCCACGCGCGCGCGGGCGCGCTCCAGCTGCCAGTGGCGCGGCCGCGGACCGACCTCGAGGGTGAGGCAGGCGTGCTGCTGCAGCTGCTGCGGTGCGCGCGGCTCACCGCAGCGGCTGAGATAGGCGCCACTGGCCACCAGCACGCGCCGGTTCGGCGCCAGGCGTCGCACGACCAGGCGTGAGTCAGGATCGAGCGTACCGACCCGTAGCGCGAGATCGTAGCCCTCCTCCAGCAGATCGACGTAGCGGTTCGACATCTGCACATCGAGCGTGAGCGCGGGATGCGCGCGCAGGAACTCTGCCAGCAGCGGCGCCAGCAGGGTCTGGCCGGCACCGGTGGCGACGCTCACCTTGAGCGTGCCGCGAATGGAAGCCGCATGGTCGCGCACCGCGGCGTCTGCTCCCTCGAGCTCGGCGAGCAACACTTCGCAGCGCTTGAAATAGTCGCGTCCCGCGTCGCTCAAAGTGACGCGGCGCGTGGTCCGCTGCAGCAGCCGTACGCCCAGACGGTTCTCGAGCGCGGCGACTGCGCGGCTGACCGCGGACGTGTGGCGCTCCAGCTGGCGCGCCGCCTGCGCGAAGCTCTGGGCGCGCGCCACCTCCACGAAAGCGCTCAATTGCTCGAGACGGTCCAATCAGATTATTGCAATCCGCGCAATGGTGATTTGTATTTTAGCCAGTTTGTCGCAGTCGCGGGGGTGACTATGCTGGCGCCATGAAAGCGTCCTTTTTGGAGCGTCTGCCGGCGGCGGTCCTCGGTACCACCTTCGTCGTGCTGTGGTGCACCGGTTACCCGGCCGCCAAGATCGCGCTCGCGCACAGCGCGCCATTCACGCTGCTGACGCTGCGCTTTGGCGCTGCGGCACTCATTTATGTAGTGGTATCCCTGCTGGGGCGTGCGCCCTGGCCGCGCGGCAGGGCAGCCCTGCACAGCGCGATGGTCGGAGCACTGACGCTGGCGCTGCAGTTCGGGGCGCTCTATTACGCGGTCGCAAGCGGCGTCAACGTGGGAATCGTCGCACTGGTGATCGGCACCATGCCGATCGTGACGGCGCTGCTCGGCTTGGGGCTTGGCGAGCCGGTGCGCCCGCTCCAGTGGCTCGGCTTCGCGCTCGGCTTCGCCGGAGTCGCCATGGCGGTCGCGGAAGGCATCGGTCCGGTACACGGCACCAGCTTCGGCGCGTACCTGGCGGTGCTGCTGGGTCTGCTGGCGATCAGCGTCGGCACTCTCTATCAAAAGCGCCTCGGTGTGCAGGTCGATCTGCGCAGTGGGCTCGCGCTCCAGAACCTGGCGGCGAGCGCACTGTTGCTGCCGCTCGCCGCCTGGGAGGGCTGGCACTTCGATGGCTCCGCGGCACTGCTGTGGAGTCTCGGCTGGATGATTGCGATCAACTCGATCACGGCGTTTGCGCTGTTGTTCGTGCTGCTGAAGCGCGGCGCCGTGAACGAAGTGGCGACACTGTTCTTCCTGATGCCACCGGTGACCGCGCTCATGGATTACCTCGTGCTCGGCGATCCGCTTTCGGCGCTGAAGATCGCCGGTATCGCGGTGGCGGCGTTCGGCGTCTATCTCGCCACGCGCCCGGCGCGCGGCGCTGCGGTCAGCGCGCCGCCGCCGGCAGCTCCCCGCTCATCCCCAGCGCCCTGCGGACCAAGAAGCGCTTGAGCTCCTCGCTGCGGTTGACGAGGGCCAGACCGCGCTGCGCCAGCTGCGCGAGCGGCCCCTGGCCGTGCGCGAGGTAACGATCGAACAGATCGATGGCTGTGCTCATCAGGGCGACCTCGCTCTTGCGCCAGCGCTCGTAGGTGCGCAGCGGGCCGAGCGCACCCGGGTCTTCGCGCCGCGCGGCTGCCGCGCGCAGCAGCTGTGCGAGCGCTGCGGCGTCCAGCAGGCCCAGATTGACGCCCTGTCCTGCAAGCGGGTGCACGACGTGCGCCGCATCGCCGATCAGCGCCACGCGCGGCGCCACATAGTGCGACGCGGCCAGCCGCTGCAGCGGGAATGACACGCGCGCGCTCGTGAGCCGTGCCGCGCCGAGTGCCTCATCCAGTGCGCGCGCGAGCTCGAGGCCGAACTCGGCGTCGCTCAGCGCGAGCAGTTCCCCGGCACGCTGCTCATCCGCGGACCAGACGATGGAACTCGTGCCATCGGCCAGCGGCAGAAACGCCAGGGTGCCGTCGTGGAGGAAGCGCTGCCAGCAGCTGGCCTGATGCGGTTGCGCGGTGGCGACGCTGGCGACGATCGCGCGCTGCCGGTAGGACCGGACCTGCGCCGTGAGGCCGGCGGCGGCGCGCACCGCCGACTGCGCGCCGTCGGCGCCGATCACCAGGCGTCCCTGCAGCACGCCCTGCGAGGTGCTCACCTGCACGCGCTCCGCTGCCACCACCAGCCCGGTGAATGCGGCGCGCTCGACGTGCACCGCGGCTGCCTCACAGGCGGCGAGCAGCGCGCTCTGCAGCAGGCGCTGCTCCACGATGTAGCCCAGGTTGGCTTCGCCCACCTCCGCGGCATCAAACACCAGCGCCCCCGGCCCGAAGGCCGCAGCGTGCTCGTGCCAGACACGCATGCGTTCGTAGGGCGACAGGCGCGCCGGCGCGAGCCACTGCCAGGCGCCGGCACTCACCAGCAGATGCTCGCTGGCGCGCGACAGCGCCACGACGCGGACATCGGTCGGCACCGCGGCCGGCGCGGGCACGGCGTGCGGTTCGAGCACGGCAACGCGCAACAGTGGCGCGCCACCGCCGCCGGCGAGCAACGCGGCGACGCAGGCCCCGGCAGGGCCGCCGCCGACCACGATCACATCGAAGTCAGCCGTCATGCTGCAACGACAGACCGCGTGCCAGACGCGGCGCCGGGCCGCCAAAGCCGGAGCTGACGCGCGCGAGCGCGCTCTTGGCGGGCGGGCTCAGATCGAACAGCAGCAGCCCCAGATCGCGCAGTGCGCCCACGCCGGCGCGCCGGCTGCCGAACAGGCGGATCAAGCCGTCGGTGAAACGCACCACACCCGCCCGGTCGCGCGCGCGCCAGGCGGCGAAGTCGGCGAGCAACTGCGGCGCGCCGGCGTCTCCGCCGCTGCCCGCCAGCACTTCGGCGAGCATCGCCGCATCGCGCAGACCCAGGTTGAAGCCCTGCCCGGCCACCGGATGCAGAGCCTGCGCGGCATTGCCGATGACTACCGTGCGCACGCCGGTCGGTGTGGCCGCACGGCTCAGCGCCAGCGGATAGGAGCCGCGCCGGCCGAGACGCAGGAACCGTCCGGCGCGCCAGCCGAACTGGCGTTGCAACTGCGCCAGATACTCGGCGGGGGGCAATCGCAGCAGTTGCGCAGCGCGCTCCGGCGCGCACGCCCAGATCAGCGCCCGTGAACCGTCCGCCAGCGGCAAGAGCGCCAGCGGTCCCTGCGCGGTGAAGCGCTCGTAGGCGCAGTCCTGGTGCGGCTGATCCGCGGCCACGTTCGCGACCAGCGCCACCTGCTGGTAATCCTCGACCTGGGCGGCGATGCCCGCGGCGGCGCGCACCGCCGAGTGCGCCCCGTCTGCGGCAACCAAGAGCTGGCTGCTCACGCGCTCGCGCCTGCCGCCGGCGTCTTCGACGCAGAAGCTGGTACGCGCGGGCGTGATCTCGAGCTCGCTGATCTGCGCGGGCACGCGCAGGCTGATGCCCGGTGCGCGCCCCAGCTGCTGCCACAAAGCGCTGCCGATACTGCGGTTGGCCAGCACGTAACCGAAGGCATCGATCCCCTGTTCGCAGGCCCGCAGGCGCGCGAAGCCGAACCGCCCGGCATCCGATACGTGGATGGTGCGGATCGCGGCCGCCGCCGGCGCCAGCGCCGGCCACAGGCCGAGGCCGGCGAAGATGCGCCGGCTGGCGTTGCCGAGCGCGGTGGTGCGCTCATCGAAGCTCGGCTGCGCGCTGCTGTCGGCGGCGATGCTCTCCACCAGCAGCACCCGCCGCCGGCTGCCGCTGAGCGCGAGTGCCAGGCTCGCCCCGACCATGCCGCCGCCGATGATGGCTAGATCGAAGTCGCTGCTGCTGGCGCGGGTCACGGCAGGCTCCTCAGGCGCGCGCCATCAGCGCTTCGATCTGATCCGGGTCTTTGGGGATGCGTGCACTCAATACCTCGGCGCCACGCTTGGTCACGACGACGTCGTCCTCGATGCGGATGCCGATGTTGCGGAAGCGCTTCGGCACCCCGCGCGCGCCGGCCGGCAGGTAAATGCCCGGCTCGATGGTCAGCACCATGCCGGGCTCGAGCACGCGCCACTCATCGCCCACCTTGTAGTCGCCGACGTCGTGGACGTCGAGGCCGAGCCAGTGACCGGTGCGATGCATGAAGAAACGCCGGTAGGCGCCGCTCTTGATGAGCGTCGCGACGCGCCCCTTCAGCAGTCCGAGCTTCACCAGCCCCTGGGTGATGACCCGCACCGCCGCCTCATGCGGGGCGTTCCAGTGACGTCCCGGGCGCACGCAGGCGATTGCCGCGCGGTTGGCCTCGAGCACCACCTGGTAGACGGCGCGTTGGGCGGGCGAGAAACGGCCGTTGACCGGGAAGGTGCGGGTCACGTCCGAGGCGTAGCACTCGAACTCGCAGCCCGCATCGAGCAGCAGCAGGTCACCGCTCACGAGGGTCTGGTCGTTCTCGCGGTAATGCAGGATGCAGCTGTTGGCGCCGCCGCCGACGATCGGATGGTAGGCGGTATCGGCGTTGTGGCGGCGGAACTCGTGCAGCAGCTCCGCCATCACCTGGTACTCGGTCACGCCAGGGCGGCAGAAGCGCATCACCCGCTGGTGCGCGCGGCCCGCGATGCGCGCCGCCGTGCGCATCAGTTCGAGCTCATGGCGCGACTTGAACAGCCGCATGTCGTGCAGCACGTGATCGAGCGCCACGAACTCCTGCGGCGGATGGCGGCCGTGCTTCGCCTGCGCGCGCAGGCCGTTCACCCAGCCGACGACGCGCTGATCGAAATCGGCGTAGACCCCCATGGTGTAGAACACCCGCGCGCGGTTCTCCAGCAGTCCGGGCAGGATCTCATCGATGTCGCTGATCGGGAAGGCATCGTCGGCGCCGAAGTCACGCTGTGCGCCGACGGGGCCGGCGCGGCGACCGTCCCAGGTTTCGCGCGCCGCATCGCGCTCGCGCACGAACAGGATGTACTCCGCCTGGGCGCGTCCGGGCACCAGCACCGCCACTGCCTCGGGTTCGCCGAAGCCGGTGAGGTAATGGAAATCGCTGTCCTGGCGGAAGGGGTATTCGACGTCGCTGTTGCGGTGGCGCACCGGTGCGGCCGGCAGCACCGCGATGGAATCGCGCCCCATCAGACGCATGAGCTGGCGGCGACGCCGCGCGAATTCATCCCGCGCCATGCTGGCTGTGCCCGTCAGTGAAGCGCGGCGTCCGCGGGCACGCCCGGGCGGCGCGCCCCGGCAAGCTCCTCGAACAACAGCTGCACGCCGACGCGCACGAACTCGACCAGCTCGGCGTAGGCGCTCTCGTTGGCCTCGGCGCTCTGCTGCGGATCGACCTCGGCGCGCGTGATCTCCACCAGGTCGCGCACGATCTCGCCGACATCGCCGGGTAGCTCACTGGGCATGATGGCGCCTGCGCCCAGGCCGTAGAGGAACCCCTGGCACCATTGTGCCAGCGCCGTGGTGCGCACCTCGAGCGGCTCGCTGTCATCCGGCAACAGCGGCGCGAATTCCATGTCCGGCTCGCGCAGCGCCGTGGCGGTGAGCGAGTACAGCTGCTGCAACTCGCGGGCAGCGGCGCCGCCGAGGCGGTCCTCCGGCAGAATCTCCTTCAGCCAGTCCTCCAGACGATAGCCGGCAACCGCGCACAGGCAGCCGGCAAGGGTGCCGTGCGCCTCGGCGGCATCGGTGAGCGCGTGCTCGCGTGCGAGCAGCTCCTGGATCGGGCTGTAATCCATCTGTGTCATAAGCGGCCGATTATATAATTGACCGTACAAACAAGGCGGCTCTATAGTCGCCGCCCATGAGCGACACTACAAAAACACAGCTCGATCTCGAACTCACGCGTCTCACCAAGCGCATCGAGGAGCTGCTGACGATGGTGGATCACCTCAAGGATGAGAACCGCGCGCTGCGTGCGCGCCACGAGTCGCTGGCCGGCGAGCGGGCCGCGCTCATGCACAAGAATGAGCAGGTGCGCACCCGGGTCGAGGCCATGATCGGGCGGCTGAAGACGCTGGAACACGGCGCATGAGCCAGGAGCCGGCACGTGTCAGCGTGCGCATCATGGAGAAGGAATTCGTGGTCGCCTGCCCCTATGAAGAGCGTGCGGCGCTGCTGGATGCCGCGGAGTTCCTCAATGCGCGCATGCGCGAGATCAAGGAGTCGGGCAAGGTGGTCGGCCTCGACCGCATCGCCGTCATGGCGGCGCTCAACCTCGCGCACGAGTTCCTCAAGACCCGC
>Ga0070761_10001606_pt1 | contig 14164 bp, 15 predicted proteins | sample HubBroMetageREF1_FD_66724 | JGI IMG/M metagenome (GOLD analysis project Ga0070761, IMG submission 66724) | Reference soil microbial communities from the Hubbard Brook experimental Forest, New Hampshire, USA - Hubbard Brook CCASE Soil... | ecosystem: Environmental > Terrestrial > Soil >...
TGCCCACCCCCGCCACCCGAGCTTCCGCCCCCGGCGCTTCCGCCCCCGGATTGCCCGCCCCCACCGGAGGAACCAGTCGACAGGCTCGCTGCGGCGTGGTTTATTCTCTGCCCGTTCGAAGTTCCCAGGCTGTAGATCGCAATTAGCACACCCAGAGCAATCATAGCGACCAGCAGCGCATATTCAACGACATCATCGCCGGACTGTTGTCGCCAGAGATTCTTCAGCATTCTGTTCATGGCAGGACCATCTACTTCGAGGAGGCGCTAAGCGATCGATCCTCTAAAGAGCTTACCAAGGTTTATACTGCTTTTTCGCCCAAAGCGCAACTGTAGGCTGATCGAACGAACTCGGTCGGCCCAGAATCACCTGCGACGAATTTTGCACCCGCTTCAACGATCCCTCGTGCATACGATTAGCCGAGAACCGCGCCCGTTGGATATGCCCCGGCCAAAATCCGAGGATAGGATAGCAAGCGCACTGAGCCTTAGGACTTCTTGGCTTTGCCCGTGTGGCGCACCTTGCCGGTCCGCTTGTGGTGCATGCCGTCCTTGTAATGAGGATTCGACTTCTCTGGATGCTTGCTGTGTAAAAATCTGAATGGGCCATTCATGGAGGACGGCTGACCATGTGCCGGCAGGCACAAGACGAAAAACAGCAGTGAGATTCCAACTCCGTTATAGCGTTTCATGAGTCCTTCCATGTATCGCACGCTTCGTTAGGCATAAGCCACCGCACGCGTGACGGGCGCTTGCGCGTCCATGCCAACTCCGATCGAAGGCGTTCACATCACGCGTGCTGCTGTCAATCCGCCTTCGCGAAGCTATTTGTTGAGCCGTGCGATTTCCAGCCGGTCACCGACTTGGGTGCCCGTACGGAAAATCGTGTGCGCTGGGAGCTCCAGCACACTCATAGCTCTGAGCGATACGGCCGAAATGCGGAATGGACGCACGTGTTCTTCTACGTGAACGACCTCCTTCTCCCTGCTAAGGAAAATAAGGTCGATGGGAAACATCATTCCGATGGTGTGGACTCCGCGGGAGGGCACGATCCACAGACCGCGGCCGAGTTGCGCCCAACGCTTTGTCTTACCGAGCAGCCCCACCAGCCGGCGAAGATAGCTATCGGCAACGGCCGCCTCAGTGGCCACAAATGTCTCCCTCGTCTTGTTGTAAATGTACACGTGACCGTTCTGAGTGTTATTGGCCATGGGTCCGCCGTTTCCGCCCTTTCCCGCGCTGCTCATTGATGGTGCTCCGGCCCCGCTCAACGCCTTCGCCACTACTCCACGATCTTCCGCTTCCGTCGCCAAATGATAATGAACAAAACCACGACTGCCAATGCGCCTGCGATCACTCGAATCAGCGTAACGTTGTCCATATTTGGACTCCTTTTTTTGTTTTTACGACGCGATCTCACGGACTTCGTAAGTTCGCCCCCGCCACATTCACTTGTTGAGAGCAGGCATCAACTGCCTCATTAAAGTGATCGCGGCGGGACCCAGAATCACTACCATCAAAGCTGGGAAAATGAAAAATACCAGCGCCGGTACCATCTTCACTGTTGTCTTCGCGCTCATTTCTTCGGCGCGCTGACGTCGCTTTATGCGCAACTCGTCGGAATGAACGCGGAGAGATTGAGCAATGCTGGTGCCAAACCGTTCGGTTTGGATCAACATGGCGACGAGCGCTTTGATGTCTTCGACGCCCGTCCGCCGAGCAAGCTCCCGCAGCGCATCCAGCCGGGTCTTACCCACGCGCATCTCCATGTTCACCAATTGTAATTCCTCACTAAGCTCCGGATGAGAAATGCGAAGTTCCTGTGCCACCCGCAAGAGCGCCTGATCCAGGCCCAGCCCGGCCTCGACGCAAATGACGAGCATGTCCAAAGCGTCCGGCAGCGCCACACGCAATCGGAGCTGACGCGATTGAACCCTCCACATGAGCCAGAGTTCAGGAAGGAGATAACCTACGGCGGCGGCGAATAGCGGAACCAGGAACACGTTCAAGTGGTACATACCGGAAGCGAACACCAGCACGACGAATGCGATGGGCATCAAGATTTGCATGCCCTGCATGGCCTGGGTGGCACTCGCGCTGCGGTAGCCTGCCCGTAGCATAGGGAGTTGTTCCTTCGACCCCGCGGCTGCCGGACTGGAAGATACCAGGCTCCCGACGGCCGCAAGACTGTCGCGTAAACGCCCCCTTTGTTTGTCCGCAAAGCTTGCTTCGCCGACCTGTCGCGGCGGCTGGATTAATCGCGAGAGCCGCTCGGAAATCCCGGTCTGACCCGGGACCAGAGCGTAGAACAGCGCCGCCAGAATGGTCACAGTCGCCAGAAAAGTAATCGCAGTAACGGCCCACAGCATCGACTTATCTCCTCGCAGTCGTTTAAACTTCGAAGTGAATAATCTTCCAAAGAAATGCTGACCCCACCAGTTGCATGGTTCCCGCGATCGCCAGCACCATGGGGCCGGCGGGGTCTTCGAACAGCACACCCATGTAGCGCGGGTTAATGATTTCCAGCAGTAGCATCATCAAGGGCGGCAATGAGATCAAGATGCCCGCTGTCAATCGGCCCTGCGCTGTTCGTGTTTTGACCTCGCGATAAATTCGGAAGCGGTCACGAATCACGCGTGCCAGTCCGTCCAAAATTTCCGCCAAATTCCCTCCGGTCTCTTTTTGAATCAGCAGCGCAGTAACGAAAAAGCGGACGTCCACCAGAGGAACGCGTTCTGTCATATTGAGCAATGCGTCGCGCAGAGGAAGACCAAAGTTCTGCTCCTCGAATGTGGCGCGAAACTCTCCCGCCACAGGTTCGGCCGATTCCTTTGCGATCATCTCCAGCCCGGTCGTGAACGCATGCCCCGCACGAACCGCGCGACCCAGCAGGTCCAACGCTTCGGGAAAATTCTCTTCAAACTTGCGCAGACGCCGCTGCCGCTTGAGCGCAATCACGCAAAACGGAACGCCGGTCGCGACGATGCCCACGAGTAAAGCAATGGGAAATCGCGGGTAGAACTCTGCGGCGATGAGATACGATCCCAGCGCAAGTACGGCGGTCACAAGCAGAAGCTTGCCAGGCTTGGTCTTCATGCCCGCTTGTGCGACAAATTCCCGCAAGCGCGATGACCAGGGCCATGGCGCCAATAGCCGATGGAGGGCAGGTACGCTGCTGAGCATCTCGTCCCGGACCAGCTTCAGGCTCAAGGAAACGTCACCCCGCCGTTCAGCCTTGCGCACCGACTCCATGCGGCGCCGTACCATTTCCTGACTGGCGTCCGTCCCCATGAACAACCAGATCAACACAAGGATCGAAACCACGCTCAAGAACGTCAAAATGGAAAGCATTAGCGCCATTCAGAGCTCCTTAGTGCACCCGCGGCATTCCGAACATGGCCATCGGCAGCTGAATTCCGGCGACGCTCAGACGTTCCGCAAATTTGGGCCGAATCCCGGTGGGGAGAAATTCGCCAAGCACTTCGCCGTTCTCACGAATGCCGCGCTTGCGGAATCCAAAAATGTCCTGCATGGTCACGACGTCGCCTTCCATACCCGTGATTTCCGCAATACTGATCACCTTGCGGGTTCCATCGCTGAGGCGGCTGATCTGAACGATGAGATCGATCGCGGATGAGATTTGGCGCCGAATCGCGGTATCCGGTATGCCCAAGTTGGCCATGGCCACCATCGTCTCCAGACGGCTCAGCGCATCGCGGGGTGAATTGGCATGGATGGTTGTGAGCGAGCCGTCGTGCCCGGTATTCATGGCCTGCAACATATCCAACGCTTCCTCACCGCGGACCTCCCCGACGATGATCCGATCGGGCCGCATGCGCAGGGAGTTAATTAATAGTTGACGCTGATGAACGGCGCCCTTGCCTTCAATGTTGGACGGCCGGGTTTCCAGGCGAACAATATGTTCTTGATTGAGCCGTAACTCAGCCGCGTCTTCGATGGTGACAATTCGCTCGCGATTGGAAATATTGGAAGACAACACGTTCAGAAACGTCGTTTTGCCAGCGCCGGTGCCGCCGGATATGAGGATATTCAACCGCGCTTTGACGCAGCCGCACAGCAAATCCAGCATGCCGGGTGTGAGGGTATAATTGCTCACCAGGTCATCCGCCGTCAGGCGGACATGGCCAAATCGCCGGATGGAGAGGCATGGCCCATCGACTGCGAGCGGCGGGATGATCGCGTTCACACGCGATCCATCCGCCAGTCGGGCATCCACCATAGGAGAAGATTCGTCGATGCGCCGGCCGATCGCGGAAACAATCCGGTCGATGATACTCAGCAGATGCGCGTCGTCGCGGAACTGAATCGAAGTTTGCTCCAGCATTCCTTTTCTTTCGACGTACACGTGCTTGTAGGTGTTCACCAGGATGTCCGAAACCGTGGGATCGGCCAGCAGCGGTTCCAGCGGGCCCAGGCCGAACACCTCATCGAGAACTTCCTGCGCCAGGCGCTCCCTTTCCTGAAGATTCATCGGTGTGGATTCGCCGACGACGAGCGCCTCAAGGATATGGCCTACCTCACGCCGAACCTCTTCCCGATTAATCTCCGTCAACCGATCGAGATTCAGTTTCTGAATCAGCTTTCGATGGATCGCGGTTTTTACTGCGCCGAAATCGGTTCGCGTGATGGCTGGGGCAACAGGTGGCATCGTTTCTTACCTCTTCGTTGGAAATGAAAAAAAGCCGCCGAGTGAACTTTTCTTGGCCGCGGGCGGCGGCTCAACGCCTGTCAACTGCGAAGCCATCTGGCGATACCGGCCGCTGAGGACATTGTTGTGATTCTGCATCAAAGGAGTCCCTAGATTGACGGATTCCGAAGCTTTCCGAAAATCGTTTGGAAGACATGCAAAAATGGGTCGATTGATATCTTTTTGAATGCTTCTTAAGATTTCGTCGTCACCTTTGTGCCAGCGGTTGATGATAATGCGCGCGCGCTCGGGTTCGATTCCGAAGCCCTTCAACGCCAGCAGGCGGCGCTCCAAGGTCCACAACGCCGGCACGTTCGCTTCGGCCACGATGAGAATCATACGTGCCATGCGCAGAATCGGACTCCACTCGGATGAGAATTGCGAGCCGATATCCACCAGCACGATGTCGAAATCATTCTGCGCCACATTGATCACGCGCTCCAGTGGCGGCACCGGGATGGTTTGCCATTCCTCCGGCTGCAGAGCACCTCCCAAAATCTCCAGTTTGGTCTTGTGGCGCGTCATCAGCCCGGCAAAAAAGTGGCTATCCAGACGATCCAAATTGTCAACGGCATCGCGAACGGTGAAACGGGGATGCAGATCGAGCAGCAGGTGCACGTTTCCCAGTGGCCGCGCAAAATCAAGCAGAGCGACATGTTTTCGCGCGAAGGTCGCAAGCTGTACTCCCAGGTTGACGCCCACCGTCGTCGCACCCACACCACCTTTCGAACCCATCACCACAATCAGTTTGTCCAGCGACGGCCGATCTTGCGCTTCCGTAGAATCCTGCGCAAATCGCGACAACATTTCTTTCAACGCGTCGGTGCTCACCGGCTTGGGCAAGAAATCCTGCACCCCGCTGCGCATGGCTTCGAGCAAAAGCTGATGACTGGGCGGCACAATCGCGGAAACAGCCACCAGTTTTAGGGACGGGCGAATTCGCCGCAATTGCGCTCCGAATGTGAAGTACGCCTCCGGGTCGCGCGACAGGTCCAAAAAAACTACATCTGGAAGGGCATCCGCCGAATCCGGAAAGCGGTCGACAGGAATCGTCCACTGCTTGACTGATTTCACCAAGCCCGTCTGTTGCAGAGCAGACAGTAACTGCGCTGAACTGGTGGTATCTCCGCTGGCGATCGCTACCGATAACATTGGCCAAGTCCCTTGCTACCCTGAATCTTTTTGCTCCATGCCCCTCGCACGGGCGCTGCGCCCCTCACTTCGGTGAGTGCGTTGGCGCCGCACTCGTCGGTGGAAGGAACGGCTTCGGCATCACCGGGGTCGCCGGCACGGTATCCGAAGGGTGCACGATTCGCGGCGTGACCACAATCAGCAGTTCGTTCTTGCTCTTGGTCAGCGCCCGGCTTTTGAAAAGATACCCCAAAATCGGCACGTCCCCGATCCACGGAATCTTATTGAACTGATCCGTCACCCGGTTATCGAGCAAGCCTGCAATCGCGAAGCTTTGCCCATCCCTCAACTGCATTTCCGACTCCGCCCTGTCGGTGGTCAGTGCCGGAATCAAAAAGCCCTGGATCGTTAGCGCATTGGTGAAGTCCAGTGAGCTGACCTCAGGGCGTACCTTCAAATGAATCATGCCGTCGGAAGTCAGCGTGGGGGTGAAGTTCAATCGCACGCCGAATTCCTTGAATTGAATGGTGATTCCGGCGAATCCACCTCCCGTAGTTCCTTGCAGTATTGGATACGGGAACTCACCCCCTGCTAGGAAGCTCGCTTCCTTCCCGGACTCCGTCATCAAATTCGGTTCGGCCAAGATTTCCAGCACATTGTTCGTTTCCAGCGCCTGTATCGTCGCCGCGAAATCAATGTCCGGCCGGAAGATGAAGATATTGAGCAGGTTGCTCAAACCGATCGGCGCGCCGGGTCCGCTTCCGGATCCACTCGAGCCACTGGTGAGCTGCGGCGGCGAGTACTGCTGCGTCGAGATGACGCCGACATTCTTCGCTCCCGGCAGGCTCAAAATATTGATGCCTAGCTGTTTCTCCAGTGTGGTGTTCACGTCCGCGAATTTCACTTCCAGCAGAATCTCGCCGGTGGGCGCAACGGGAACTTCCATCATGTTCGTGACTTTCGGCGCAGCGCCCTTCACGATTTCAAGAATCTTATCGGCTACGGCAGCGGAAGAAATTCGGCCGGAAAGGATCACAATGTCCCTTGATGTCTCCACTTGAACCGGCTCGGTAGGGAAAACTTCGTGAATTTTCTGGGTCAACCCCAAGATGTCAATGTCGACCGAAACTTCAAACGCCTGGCTCTGATCCGCCTCATCCCAAAGCAGCAGCGAAACTCCCCCGGGCGCTTTGCCGTTGAGCAGCACTTGATAGGGGCTGACCACGATCGCTTCTGCGATCGTTGGGTCGGCAAGGGAAACTCTTTTGATCCTGCTGGGCGATGTGATCACCAGTGATCGTCCCACCAGAAGGTGCAGCGTCTGCGGCCCCTCGGACTCCGCCGCAACGGGTGGCGCCTGGGTCCGCGGAATCGGAGCGGAAGTTGCCTGGGTTGCAGCTGGAACGACAGGCGCCATGGCTGCCATTCCCGGTACATCTTGCTGTGCTTGCTGCGTCATCGCGCCCGCTACATCAGGCAGCAGCACGCCGACCATCAGCACACTGACCGCTGCGAAGCGGACGCCACGGTTGCGGTTTGTCTTTCCGTTGGGTTCCAACATTCATTTCCCCTGTAGTCGGCTCACGGATTTGGAAAGCTCTTGTTTTCGCGTTTACTCCCGGTGATCACCTCAACGACGTACGGTGAAGGCGGGGGCGGAACATACCTCACGGCTGTCGAAGGTTTGGGAGGTGGCGGCGCTCCGGCAAACAACGTATCTTGCAGTACCGCAGCAGGCGCCGTGAGCCTGGTATCAACCGTATTGCGCAGTGACAGTTGGATCTTCCCCTCGGTGCTGGCCATGGTCAGCCTTGCGGCATCATCGGGAGTGACCAGCAGCGTAATCACCGGCACGGTTTGGGGCTTGCCTTCGCGGTCTTGCTCGATCTTTTGACCCGCCGCGAGTACCCGTACGTTCTCCAAAATTGTCCGCGTGATGTTCTCATCGCCTCCGCGACCCGTGCCGGAGGCTTTTCCCGTCACCAGCACGTCCACCATGGTTCCAGGAATCACGAATCCAGCCACGCCGACCACATCATTCACGGCCACCGAAAGCGCGCGCATTCCTTCCGGAATCGTGGCGGGCAGCCCAGCACCCGATTGCGTAGAGGCCAGCTTGCTTTCCAGGATCGGCTCATTTTCGGCGACGGGAGTAATCAGCGCGCGGTTTGCGCAATCCTCGATTCGCGTGAACATTCCGGAAACGGGTTCGCTCGATGGCCAGGGAATCAGCCGCAGGTTACTGGAATCCACCCGCGTGCCCAATTGCAGTGGCTGCGATGCCACCACGATGTGTTGCATGCTGACGGGCTTCACGGCACTGGCGTTCTGGAATGCGCGATACACAAATGAGCTCAGGAACAGCGCGACCACGACCGCGAACGCCAGTCCAATGAGCATCCGGTTACGGTTCATAAAAAAATCTCCCTTGCCCCAGTTTCAAACGCCCCAGCGGGCCGCGCAGTAGCAAATCACCGTGGCTGCTGCCACCGCCACCCCAAACGGCAGTTTCAGCAGTCCCGGATTATCCAGCGAGATTTCAGGATTCTTGCGCAACCCGAAGGACAAAAATCCGCGCACCAGCACAAAAAGATTTCGCATCGTGCTTTTCACGCGATGCGTCCTCATCACTTCCACCACGGCCATTAATCCAGACACCAAAATGCTTGCCACCAGAACGCACAGCAACAGCACAGGCCCCAGGAACGCTCCCAGGGCGCCCATCAATTTCCAGTCACCTGCTCCTAGGGCACGCAGTAACACCAGCGGAAGCAGGAGACCGAGAGCCAGACTGGCTCCTGCGAGCGAAGTCTTGGCTCCCGGCCAGCCCGCGATCAAGCTATGCACCGCGAAGCCGAGGATCAACGCAGGAGCGGTGAGCCAATTGGGAATCTTGCGTGTATGCCAGTCCGTCCACCCGGCCGAAACTGCCAGGGCCATCGTCAGCATCCAGATTATTTCGGTCATAGGATTTGCGGCCTTATACTGCACCGTGGCGAACTCGCCGGACTAAGCCTTCGCAATCGCTCGCCCGGCGATCCGCTGTCCGGTGATTCAACTACGTCAGGTTCGTTGCGGCGTTCGCGAACACGCCATTGATCGCGGTCGCAAGCGTGCCGAGGGAGCCGATCGCCGCCAACGCCACCAGGACCAACAGCAACGCATACTCCGTCAGGTCCTGTCCTTCCTCTTCCTTCCAAAGTCTGGCCAGAATCGTTTTCATGTTGTGTTCTCCGTAAGAGTCGATCCGTGTGGTTGCAGCGGGATAAGCCGCCGAGAACTTAATGACTCCCTAGCGGCTCTGAGCTGTCCATCCTTCGTTCATCCTAGCTAGGCACTGCCGATTACGTGAGGTTTTTTGCGGCGTTTGCGAACACACCATTGATAGCAGTCGCGAGCGTGCCAAGAGAGCCGATCGCCGCCAACGCCACCAGGACCAACAGCAACGCATACTCCGTGAGGTCCTGGCCTTCTTCTTCCTTCCACAAACGTACCAGCAGGTTCGTCATCTTTATTTCCCTCTCTCGAGCTAAGGTGAACGGCATGGAAGCCTGTTTGCCGCTCTCTCACTTTAAGCATCTACGGCACCAATCAACGAGCGTCACCGCACCCGCCTAACTAACTCAAAAAGAAAGGCTTTCTTAGTGTGGATTCGGAATCTGCCGATGGCCGGTAACCTTGCAGCCAAAAGCGTCACCGCTTGTGGACACTCGTAGTCCCGCCGATATGCTCTTTGTTGACGCTTCACTCGACCGCGTTTCAGATTGAAGACCGTCGACGGCAGGGGCGAGCGGCTGGAATTCGCTATCGCAGCCCCGCCGCAAACGGCGGCACCCTAGACCGGGAGTATGGGAGTAGGCTCGGCCGGGCTGCGCCGGGCCGATAACGCGCCCAGGCTGCCCATCCGCCAGCTACTCATCAACCACAGGAACGCGACAGTCGGCAGAACGAAAAGTCCAACCTTGTCCGTAAAAAGCAGCACGAGATAGAGCGGGGTCAGGAAAAATAAGAACGCGACCGTAACGATGGAGTATGCGCGCGTCTCCGTAATGGGCTCTGACCACGCCAAACCGCTCGCGGCAGTCAGCAGGGGCAGAATCATCAGGCTGAAGTCGTGGATAAACGAGTGAAAGCTGACGAGCGTAACCACCGTGACCGCGAGTGCAAATATCAAATTGAAGGTCGCCTCATCCCTGGCGCTGCGCATTCTTCTGGCAGTCCAGAGCAGTGCGGCCAACGTTACGGAAAGCAGCAACAAACTGCGAATGCGGGTAGTGGCCGATGACGGCAGCACGATCCACAGCAAACCCCGCAAGGTCGGCATCAGACCCGGGCGCACTTGCCACTGTTCGGCAAGAGTACGAGCGGAACCCTGTGTTCCCTGCAACATCAGGATTCGCGCGTAATCTGTCATTCCATGAATACCGACCACCTGCAGCGACAACAGGGAAACCAGAGCAGCTCCGGGAACGAACCCACGAACAAATCTCCACTTCCCGCCCAGGAAGGTCACCAGCACGAAAGGCAATACGAGCTGCGGCCGAAACAATCCCAACGCCAGTACAAAACCTGCTGCATCCTCTCGCCGTTGTCTCCACAACCAGAAGGAGAGCGCAAACAGGAACAACAGCAGAATCGAATCCTGCCCTTGCAATAGGCAGTACCAAACCGGGAAAAAGGCCAAGATCGCCAGAAAAATGGGCCCAAATCTTGATTCGGCGGGCCATATGTTTCGCGTCAGTTGTGCCACACCCCCAAGCATCGCCAAACCAAGCAAGGTCCAGAGCATGTAGGCTGCGCCGAACCGCAGACGGGCAAAAGGAAGGAAAATCAAAAGTTCGTAGGGCAAGTGGTTGTTGGGAGCCCGATCTCCATCACTGACGCGACGCACAAAACTGTTTTCGGCTTCGACGTCATACAGACGCGATGCTTGTCCTTCATGCACCATCTGGGCATTCGAATAGAAAACCGGGAAATCGTTCTTCCCGCCCATGATCTGCTTCCAGCAAATACAGAACACAGCAGCATTCACGCCCAAGGTCAGGATCATGAAGGCATAAATAACGCGTGGATCGATGCGAACTCGGATGAGCACGGATCTACGGCGCGGGGGCTGCGCCCCCCGCCCCTTTCTTTTCTCCCCACATCACCGTGTTCCAAGCCAGCCAGCGCACCAGCGGCAGTCGAGTGAGAACGTCGTCGAACGCGCGCAAGGGCATCCACCAACGCAGCCGCCCCGGCGTCTCTCTCAGAATTCTTTTCCAGTAGCGGTCCTGATTCGGGTGCACGCGATCCACGGCGTAATACTTCAGGAAAAGAAGCAGTGTCGATATCCAGAATTCGCGATGCTGCACGTTGGGAAAATATTTTCTGGCCAGCCTCAGATCCGCAATCCTCAACGGCGATTCATCTTCCGTCCGTACTTCCGTGGCCATTCTGCGGTACACGTTGATGGCCGGGTTGTACGCAAGCGGATCGTAGGAAAAAAAACGGCCGCCCGGTTTCAGCGCGCTATGGATTTTCTGAAACAGCGCGTTGCGGTCCTGCACATGGTGGATGGTATTGGCGATGTAAACGAAATCGTACGTTTGGGGCGGAACACAAAGATCCTCGGCACCGGAGACGACGGCCTCTACTTCGACTCGGAATTTCCTGGCAAGTCTCCGCCCGCTCTGCACCATGCCGGGTGAAATGTCCGTCATTGTCACTTGCGCGCCTTGCAGTGCGAAATACACGGAGGATTCACCGAGCCCCGCGCCAATGTCCAGCAGTCGCTTACCCCTCAAATCGCCCATGCGACGCAGAATGAAGCGATTCTCGAGCGCCGTAGGCGCCTCGAAAGATTCGCGCACCAGAACATCCTCAATCGGTGTGCCGCCGGCCCAAGCGTCGTGAAACGTTCGCTCGCGCTGATGAGTGATTGAGTCCGATACCGTCATACGCCCGCACACCCCCTACTGCCTGCCCGGTACCGCGGCTCGCGTTCGCGCCATCGGCTCGGCTGCCAAACTCCGCACCTGAAATCCCAATCGCTCCCGAACGATATAAAGCGGCCGGTGTTTCGATTCTCCGTAAATCCGGCCAACATATTCGCCGATGATACCCATGCAAATTAGTTGCACGCCGCCGATAAATAGAATGGCAACTACCAGGCTGGCCCAGCCCTTCACTAGCCCCTCGACACCCATCAGTCTCTCGATCACGGTTACCAGGATGCCCAGTATGGCAATCCCCGAAGCGGCGAATCCCACCCATGTGGCCAGACGCAGCGGCAGAATCGAGAACGAGACGATTCCGTCCGTCGCGAATCGCATCATTTTGAATAACGAAAATTTCGTGACTCCTGCCGCCCTGGGCGCTCGCCGATACGGCACCGGTGCCTGCGAGAAGCCCAGCCAACTCACCATTCCGCGCACAAACCGGTCGCGCTCCGGCATCGCCAGTAAGGCTTCCACCACACGCCGGCCCATCAGCCGGAAATCGCCTGTGTCCAGCGGTATTGCCGTATCCGATAGTTTACCAATCATCCGATAGAACAGTTTCGCCGTCCACCGCTTGAACGCGGTCTCGCCGTCCCGTTCGACGCGGACTCCGTACACCACATCCGATCCGTCCATCCACTTCGCCACGAAATCCGCAATCACCTCGGGCGGGTCCTGCAGATCGGCATCGATGATCACCGTCGCGTCGCCCGACGAGTGTTCCAGTCCGGCAGTGATTGCCATCTGGTGTCCGAAGCTTCGCGAAAGACGAACCACGCAGATCCGCTCGTCGAGCGCCTGCAGCTCCCTCAAGATTTCGGGAGTTCCGTCGGTGCTCCCATCATCGACGTAGAGAATCTCGAACTTCTGCGGCAACTGTTCGAGCACAGCAACCAGACGCCGGTTGGTGTCGCGCAGGACTCCCTCTTCATTCAAACATGGCACGACGATCGAGATCATCTCGGGCATGGCTACCTCTCGTGTGCGGAAACAGCTGGGGGCAAAAATGCCGCGACGGTCTGCTGGGGAGCATCAGCAGCATTTCGCTTCACATACAGCGCGCTCACGTTATCCGCATAAACTTTTTGCCAATCCGGCAACGATGCCAGAACGTTGGCGAGTGGCTCATCCCTCTCCAGGAGGCACGACCGGATCCCGTACCCACGCAGTACCTGCAGCGCACCCGGCTTTAACAGCGTGATGTGCATGTAATCGCCGAGCACGCCGGTTTGTTCGAAAAGTTCGCTCCGCCCGTCAATAAATGTCTTATGACCCGACTCGATCATATATCCTCCGAATCCGTAGGTGTTAAAAAGTGGCTCTGGTACGGCATGCTCGCGCAGGTATTGCAGCGCGTGGACTGGAAATTGATCGGCTACTTTCTTCTCCATAGCTGCATGCGAAGGAAAGTAATGCGCCATCGCCATAACCACTCCGGCCATCACTATGAAATTGATTAGATATTGATCCTTCACTTTGTTGTAGGGAGGTGTCCAGCGCGCCAAAATCGTCGCGGCAAGTGGAGCGAAAAAGGGCACGAACAGCAGCAGAAAACGCACATGCAGGCAGGCCATCGCAGTGCCGAAGAGGAACAACAGCAATTCTGCAAGGTGCCATGAAAAGCGGAACGCCACTTGCGCCGCGATATATCCCAGCAGAAGGGCCAGAAATACTTTGCCACCACCGAGATGAAACGGCATCGCTTGCCATTCCATGATGTTGGCCACGCTGATCGGCAACGACGAAGCAACGGTGAACGGATACGCGGCCAGCCGCACTCCGTAGGGAGTGATCGGAATCACCGCCAGCGAAAGCATGAAAACAATTTCCAGCCGCAGCCGTTCCGATTCGGTCCAGCGAGGTGATACTAGACTGCCTAGGTCAACGTTTACCAGCCCGCTCGCGATATACAGCGCAACCGTGGCCAAACCGATAACCCACGATCCGTGCATATTGATCCAGATCAAGAACAAGAGCGGAAGCATCCACACGGCGCGCTGTTTTCCCCGGCGAAAACGCTCGAGCGCGATCAGCGTGAGGATCAAAAAGAAATATCCGAGCATCTGCGGGCGCAAGTTGAAAGACGCGTTCGCTAAAACAAGCAACACCGCAGAAGCCACGAAACCCGCTTTTGCATTGCCGGAACGCAGCGTCGCGAATGCGTAGAGTGCCAGGATTACGGCACTAGCCAGGACTACCAGCAGCGCTTCGAGTCCCTGCAGGCCCCCGATCCGATAAACCGCCGCGAACACGACATCTCCCAACCACTCGCAGGACAACCAGGGAGCTCGCGCGGCGGTATACGAATATGGATCGGTTGTAGGCCACCGGTGCGTCGAGAGAAT
>Ga0070761_10001607_pt1 | contig 14162 bp, 11 predicted proteins | sample HubBroMetageREF1_FD_66724 | JGI IMG/M metagenome (GOLD analysis project Ga0070761, IMG submission 66724) | Reference soil microbial communities from the Hubbard Brook experimental Forest, New Hampshire, USA - Hubbard Brook CCASE Soil... | ecosystem: Environmental > Terrestrial > Soil >...
GAGCTGCACTCAATCGCCGACCCCTGGCAGGCGTTCCCCTGGCTTCGCCCGCCTGCCGGGCAGGACGCCCTGCGGGCACATGTGGAAGGGCAAGGAAAGTATTACAAGTGGGCGCTCGCTCACGACGGCATCCGGATTCCGATCATCGAGCGCGGCTTTGCCTGGCTTGAGGAACACTGGCCAGCGCAGGCCGGTACTGACGTGCTGAGCTGGGGTGATTCGCGGATAGGCAATATCGTCTACGACGGGTTCACCCCGGTGGCCGTACTCGACTGGGAGATGGCGGCGATCGGCCCGAGGGAGATCGACGTCAGCTGGTTTATTTTTTTGCATAGATTTTTTCAGGATATCGCCGAATTCTTTGAGCTGCCTGGCCTGCCGGACTTCCTGCGCCGGTCAGAGGTCGAGCGCTACTACACCGAGCTCACCGGGTACGAACTCAGTGACATGGACTTCTACCTTGTCTACGCCGCATTGCGGCACGCGATCATAATGGCCAGGATTAAGCGCAGGATGGCGCATTTCGGCGAAGACAAGCTGCCCGACGACCCAGACGACTACGTCATGCACCGGGCCAGCCTTGAAAAGCTGCTGGCCGGCGCCTACGGATGGGATTAGAGCGCGTGCCTATTGCCCTTGATGAGTACCCGATTCACCAGACGCCGTTGCCGATGAACCGGGTCGCCACCAGCGACAGGAACTTCTACGACCGCTGCTATCTCAACTGCCATGACAGAACCGGCGGCATTTTCCTGGTCACCGGGCTCGGCGTGTACCCGAACCTGGGCGTGATCGACGCCTACGCCGCAGCCAGGATCGGTGACAGGCAGTTCAGCGTGCGGTTTTCCGACGCGCTGGCCGAGCGCGGCCTGGCGCAGCAGGTCGGCGGCTATCAGATCGACGTGACCGAGCCGCTGCGCGAGCTGCGGGTACGCTGCCAGTCACCGGACGGCAGCCTGGACTTCGACCTGAACTGGACCGGCTCGTTCGCCGCTGTGCAAGAAGACCCGCACCTGCTGCTGGCCGGGAACCGCCCGATCCTGGACGCGTCCAGATTTTCCCAGGTCGGCACCTGGGCCGGGCAGCTCACGGTCGGCGGTACCGAGTTCGCCGTCACCAGTGACCGGTGGAGCGGGGCGAGGGATAGGTCATGGGGGATCAGGCCGGTCGGCGAGTCGGAGCCGGCCGGGCGGCCAGCCGACGACCCGACCTCCGGGTTCTGGTGGCTCTATCTGCCGCTGCGGTTCGAGTCCTGCGCGGTGATCGTGATCGTCCAAGAGAGCCCCGATGGCTACCGGACGCTGAACACCGCCAAGCGGGTCTGGCCGGACGGCCGGGTCGAGCAGCTTGGCTGGCCCCGGGTCGAGATCAGCTACCGGCCAGGCACCCGCGACCCGCAGGCAGCCAAGATCGGTCTGACCGACGCCAGCGGCCGGGAGGTGCGCTTGCAGATCGAACTTCTGACCTCGGTACCGCTGCATGTCGGCGCCGGTTACAGCGGCGACCCGGAATGGGCGCACGGCCGCTGGATGGGCCGGGACTGGAGCAGCACCAGCGTGCACGACCTCACCGACCCGGCGGTCGCTGGCCGGCTGCCGTTCGGCGTGACCGACCACCTGGCTCGCGCGTCGATGGACGGCGAGGAAGGCTGGGGCCTGTTCGAGCATTCGAGCATGGGCCGCCACGACCCGTCCGGCTTCGCCGACTGGTCTTCGGTCGCTCCGGGCTGAGTCCGAGCGAGCGTCAGACGTAAGGGGTACCGCACGCGGGCTTGCTCAGCGGGCCGCCCGGTGCCGTGGCGCCGGCCGGAGGCCAACTGGCCGGCAGCACAAGGAAACCGTAGTTCGCGATGTCGGCGCTGGCCGTGGGGCTAGTGCAGACCCAGCCACGTATTTTCCTCGGGCCGAAGAACGGATCGAGGTAGGCCGGTATGTGACCGGAGGACGACGCATAGCGGACCACGATGTAAACCGGGTGCTGGAACAGCGGCGTGAATTCCGGGTTGATCGCGCACTGCTCGCACGCGTGCCTGGGCAGCGGCCAGGGCCGCACCGGCTCACTCCCGCCGATCTCGCCCAGGCCGAGCACGCCGTGCTCGTCGCAGCCGAACAGGTTCTCGGCTGCGATGGGGGTACGAGCGCACCGGGCGTCGTGGTAGGCCTGCGCGATGTAGGCGGCGACCGAGTAGGGGACGATCACCTCGGGGCTGTCGAGCGCCGGGCTGATGCCCTGGTTCTCCGCCAGCGCGTTGCCTCCGTCGCTGACGCAGGTACCAGGCGTGGTGATCCCGAGCGCGGTAAGCCAGCTCGCCCTTGTGCCCGAGGAGGTCTGCGGCAGGAAGGCCCTGATGCGGGCGTTACGCCCGCCGACCTTTCTCCAGTTAGTGATCTTGCATTCGTAAATGCCACTGAGCTCGGCAATGGTCAGGCTGGCCGGGGCATCGGTACCGCCGCTGGCGGCGTCACGGGAGGCCCAGGTGACCGCGTCGCCGGCCAGCGGGATAAAGCAGATGCCACCGCTGGCACAGGGCGGATCAGCGGACGACGGCCCGGCCGATGAGCCGGCGAAGTCGAGGCAATAGTCACGGTGGTCGGACGAGGTCCTGACATTGGCTTCAAGCGCCGCGATGCCAGCCGGGGAGCCGTCGGGGCGGACAATGGTGCCACAGGAGGCCTTTGTCATGATGTTGCCGCCGCTCCGGCCGGTGACCGGGTTGGTGGCGTCCCAGCTGTAGAGCAGCGACGAAGCCTTCGGATGCGTTTTGTTGTAATCGTGGGAGAACTGGTCAAGCAGGTACCCGATGGTGTCTGAGCTAACGCCCACCACGTCACCAGGCCGTGGGCTGACCCCACGGGGCGGGTCAGCCAGCGTAGTGCCCGTGGATACCGCGATCAGGGTTAGGACGGCCAAGCCGGCTAGCAGTTTGCTGGTCATGCGCATAGGCCAAGCTTCAAGGCGGCAGCCCTGCGGCGCAATGGCTGCGTACGCTTGCGTAAATGGGGACAGGACCGCCTGCGTCGGATTTCGCTGACTTGCTGCGTCAGCTGAGGAAGCAGGCCAGGCTGACCCAGGAGGAACTGGCGGAAGAGGCGGCCATAAGCCTTCGTACCATTCAGGACCTGGAGGAGCGGCGCCACAGGACCGCGCACAAGCCCACCGCGGAAAGGCTGGCTGACGCGCTGAAGCTGGCCACGCCAGTGCGCGCGTTGTTTGTCAAGGCAGCCACGGGCCGGGCATCGGCCGCCGAGGTCATGGCGGCGGCGGACACGCCAGCCGAGGGGGTTACCGGCCCGCCCGTTTCCAGGCCGGTGCCACAGGAGCTGCCCGCTGATGTGGGTGCCTTTACCGGCCGGCGACGCGAACTGGCCGAGCTGGACGCTTTGCTGCCCGCTGCCACCGCACCGGGCGTCGCACCAGGCCCGGTGGTGATCTCGGCCGTATCGGGAACGGCGGGTGCGGGAAAGACCGCGCTGGCCGTGCACTGGGCCCACCGGATAGCCGCGCATTTCCCCGATGGCCAGCTGTATGTCAACCTGCGCGGCTACGACCCTGAACAACCCCTGGGGGCGGCGGAAGCGCTGGCGGGGTTGCTTGGCGCGCTCGGCGTCGCCGGTTCCGACATTCCGCTCGGGGAAGCGGAACGGGCAGCCAGGTACCGGTCGCTGCTGACCGGCAGACGGCTGCTCGTGGTGCTGGACAACGCGGCGACCGAAGAGCAGGTGCGGCCGCTGCTGCCCGGCAGCGGGTCGGTGATGGTGGTGGTGACCAGCCGCGCTACGTTGCCTGGGCTGGTGGCGCGCGACGGCGCCCGGCGCCTGGAGCTTGACCTGCTGCCCGCGCCAGATGCGGTCGCGCTGCTGCGCACCCTGATCGGGGACCGGGTGGACGCGGACCCGCCGGCCGCGCGGGCACTGGCCGGCCTGTGCGCCCGGCTGCCGCTGGCGTTGCGGGTGGCCGCGGAGCTGGCCACCGCCCGCCCGGGCCGGCCGCTGGCCGAACTGGTGGCCGAGCTGGCCGACGAGAGGGACCGGCTTGAGCTTCTGGATGCGGGGGGAGACCCGCGGGGGGCAGTGGCGAGCGTGCTCTCCTGGTCCTACCGCCGCCTGCCGGACGACGCCGCCAGGATGTTCCGGCTGCTTGGCCTGCATCCGGGCCAGGACACCGACGAGTACGCGGCCGCCGCGCTCGCCGCCACGACCCTGGGCCAGGCCGGGCGGCTGCTCGCGGTGCTGACCCGGGCGCATCTGATCCAGCGCTCAGGTCCGCGCCGCCACGGCATGCATGACCTGCTGCGCGCCTACGCGGCCGATCAGGCGGCCAGGCATGATCAGAGCGACGTCCAGCGGGAAGCGCTGACCAGGTTGTTCGACTATTACCTGGCCGCGTGCGCGGCGGCGATGGACTGCCTGGCCCTCGCCGAGCGCGAGCGGCGGCCCGCCGCTCCGCCCGTGAGCACGCCAGTCCCCGCATTCGATGACCTGGACACCGCCCGGTCCTGGCTGGACGCGGAGCTTGACACCTTGGTGGCGGTAGCGGCGTACATGACCAGCCACGGCTGGCCTGGGCACACCAGCCGCCTGGCCCAGACGCTGTACCGTTACTTCGATGGTGTTCACGACACCGCGGGCCTGGCCATCTGCCTCTACGCACTGGATGCGGCCAGGGACTGCGGCGACCGTGCCGCCCAGGCTCGCACGCTCACCATTCTGGGCGTGATCTACGGGCGGCAGGGCCTTTATACCAGGGCCACCGAATGCCACCAGCAAGCCGCCGATCTCGCCCGCGATGCTGGCGACCGGCTCACGCAGGCACGGGCGCTTGGCAACCTCGGCCTCATCCACGATCAGCAGGGCCGCTACCCGCAGGCCGCGCGCTGCCACCGGCAGACCCTCCCCATGCACCGTGAACTTGGCGACGTCACCGGCGAGGCCATCGCCCTGTCCAACCTGGGCCTTATCTACCTCAGGCAGAGCCGTTTCCCGCCCGCCGCAAAGCACATACAGCAGGCGATCGGGCTTTACCGCCAGGTCGGTCACCAGTTCGGCGAGGCGATCGCGCTGACCAACCTCGGGGAGGTCCGCTACCGGGAGGGCCAGTATCAGCAGGCGGCCGACTACCAGGCCAGGGCACTGGCCTTGTCGCAGGAGATCGGTAGCCGGCGCGTCGAAGCCTGGGCACTGACCAGGCTCGGCAAGGTCAGGTGCCGGGTGGGTCTGCACGAGCAGGCGACCGGCGGCCACCAGCAGGCACTGGCGTTGTTCAGGGAGGTCGGCGACCGCGATGGCGAGGCCGAAGCGCTCAACGGCAGCGGGGAGACCCTGCTCGCTACGAGCCAGCACGACCAGGCCAGGCTACTCCACAGCGCCGCGCTCGCGCTCACCCGCCAGACCGGCGACATGCACGAGCAAGCCCGCGCCCTGATCGGGCTCGGCGAGATCTGCCGCCGGCTTGGCCAGCATGACCAGGCCGCCGGTTACCACGAGGAGGCGCTCGTGCTCTACCGGCAACTCGGCGACCCAGGCGGGGAAGCCGAGGCGCTCAACGGTGCCGGGGAGACCCGGCTGGCCACCGGCCAGCCGGGCCAGGCACTCACCTGCCATCAGACCGCGCTTGCCCTCGCCCGCCGGACCGGCGACCGCTACCAGCAGGCCCGCGCCCACTACGGACTGGCAAGCAGCCAGCCCGACCAGCCCGACCCCGACCAGCACTGGCAGCAGGCGCTGGACATCTACACCGAACTCGGCGTCCCCGAAGCCTTTCAAATGCGAAATCGAGGATCATGCTCCGTGTCGTGAATAATCCGTGCCGTGAATAATTTGCGGGGCCACAGTGATGTTCACAGGAGACACATCCCAGGTGGAAGCCTGAACCTCAAGCTCGGGCGCGCCCTCGTCGCCTTCATCGAAACAGTAGAGGAACAGCTGGTCCGGCTTCGGCGCTCCCGATACGGTGATCAAGGTCGTCAGCTGCACAACGCCGTTCGCTTGAAACGTATCGCCACTCACCGGCCATAGCGGATTGGATTGGAAAAGACCGTAATAGTCTTCCAGTTGACATTCGTCTTCGTCGCCCGCGTCAGTGTCGACGACCGCCGTGATGACCACCATATAGTTTCCGTTGCGGACGGATGGCCCGTCCACTTCTTCATGGCCTAGCTGGTTGTTGCTGCCTATGTATTGGGTGAAGTTATAGCCTGGGCCTGAATTTCCCTTTGCTCCCTGCTTTCCCTTCGCCCCTGGCTTTCCTGGCGGGCCGACCTGGTTCCATGAAATCTCTTGCGTTCCTGACCCGCAACTATTGGCGTGCGGGGTAAGAACGCGCAGCGCCCCGCTGGTCTTGTCATAGCAGCCCTTGATGACCGTGCTGCCGCCGCTGCTGGCCGCCAGCGCGACGCCGCCGAGGCCCAGGGCCAGCGTCACCGCCGCCGTGGCCGTGAGCAGGCGGCGGGCCCCGGATGCGGGCATGAGTCGTCGAACGTGCATTGTCTCTCCCTGAATGCTGATGGTGACGCCGTCGCGGCGTCTCGCGCCGCTGGCCCCCTTAGCGCCCTTATGCGCCGAATATGCCACAGTACGGCCGCTCTCACAATGAAGGTCGGGCAAATATCGGGACCGGGCACTGGTGCCAGTTCGGGCGATCGGCGGGCGCGCGCCCGCGGCCGGTGATAGACATGCCAGGCATGCGACTTGCGCGGATATCGGCAGTAGTACGGCCGGCGGCAATGGTGGCCGCCGTTGCTGGCCTGATCCTAGGCTGCGGCACCATCGCCCTGGCCGCGCCGCACGGTGCGCGCACGGTCAGGACTGGCCGGATCCGCCCATCAGGGCCTGCCTTCTTCGACACGCTCAAGCCAGGCGCGAAGCTGCCGTCAGGCGCGCAGTGCGCCCGGTGGGTGCTGTCGCGGCCGCTCAAAGAGAACAAGGGCGTGAACCGCAAGTACAACCGCAGGACGGGCCAGCACATCGGCAAGAACTTCTTCAGCGGCGACACGTGGCAGGCCAACAAGCTGATCGCCCCCAGGGTCGACGGGGACTTCACCGGCACCACCGCCGAGATCCTGCGCTGGGCCGCCTGCAAGTGGGGCATCAACCAGGACATAGTGTTCGCCCAGGCCGCGGTGGAAAGCTGGTGGCAGCAGACCACGGAGGGCGACTGGGAGACCAGTGGCTGCCCGCCCGGCCACGGCCCAGGGGTGGACGGCAAGCCCGGCCTGTGCCCGCAGAGCTGGGGGATCCTGCAGAACCGGTATCCCTACGAAGAGTCAAGCTGGCCGGGGATCATGAGGTCGACCGCCATGAACGCCGACCTCGCGTACGCCATCTGGCGCACCTGCTACGACGGTTACGAGACCTGGCTGAACACGGTCCCCCGGGCCGGCACGTACCGGGCTGGCAACGCCTGGGGCTGCGTCGGGCGCTGGTTCGCCGGCCGCTGGCTCACGCCGCCGGCGCAGCAGTACATCGCGGCCGTCAAGAAATACCTGCGTGAGCGCATCTGGACCACGCCGGACTTCCAGCAGCCCTAACGGGCGCTGATCGGCCGACGGTGGGCCGGCGCCCGGCCGGGCGGCTGGCTGGGCCTGGGCCGCAGCGTGGCTGGCGGGATCGGGCGCTCGTGCGGCTGGTCCTGGCTGACTGTCAGTTCGGTGCCGTAGTGGGTAATCACCAGCGGATCGCCGTCGGCCAGCACATAGCTGGCGGACGCCCGGGTTACCTCAACGTGCATTTGCCTGGCCTTGACCCGCACGTTAAAGGCGATCCTGGCCAGGCCCTCAGGAAGCCGGGGGGCAAAGCAGATCTTCCCGTCCTGGTGCCGCAGTCCGCCGAATCCGCAGACCAGGGCCAGCCACGAGCCGGCCAGCGACGCGATGTGCACGCCATCACGGGTGTTGTGCTCAAGATCGTGCAGGTCCATCAGGGCCGCTTCACCCAGGTAGTCGTAGGCAAGATCGAGATGGCCGACCTCGGCGGCGATGATCGACTGAGTGGAGGCTGACAAGGATGAGTCGCGCACGGTCAGCGGCTCGTAGTAGTCAAAATCCCTTGCCTTCTCCTGGTCGGTAAATGCGTTACCGCACGTGAACATCGCGAGCACCAGGTCGGCCTGCTTCACCACCTGCTTTCGATACAAGTCGAAGTAGGTGAAGTGCAGCAGCAGCGGATACTGATCCGGGGTGGTGTGCGCGAAGTCCCATGCCTGGTACCTGGTGAACTTCTCGGCCTGTGAGTGCACTCCTAGGGTCTCGTCATACGGGATATGCATGTCCTGGGCCGCGTCGCGCCAGCCAGCCGTCTCCTCGGTATCAATGCCGAGCTCACGAGCCCGGTCCGGGTACCGGTCAGCGACATCGGCGGCCGCCTGCAGGTTCCGCTTGGCCATCAGGTTGGTGTACACGTTGTCGTCAGAGATGGCGCTGTATTCGTCCGGGCCGGTCACTCCGTCAATGTGGAAATGCCCGGCCGAGTCATGATGGCCGAGCGATCGCCACAGCCGAGCCGTCTCGGTGAGCAACTCCATTCCCTGGCCGCTCTCAAAATCCTGATCGCCGGTAGCGTCCACGTAGCGCACGACCGCGTCGGCGATATCCGCGTTCACATGGAACGCCGCCGTGCCAGCGGGCCAGTAGCCCGAGCACTCCTGGCCGGCGATGGTGCGCCAGGGAAAGGCCGCGCCAGCCAGGCCGAGCTGCGCCGCCCGCTCTTTGGCCATCGGCATCGTGTTGTGCCGCCAGCGCAGTGCGCTGACCGCGGCATCGGGGACGGTCACGTTGAGCAGCGGCAGCACGAACATCTCCGTGTCCCAGAACGCGTGCCCGTCGTAGCCAGGCCCGGTGAGTCCCTTGGCCGGGATCGGCCGGTTCTCGCCGCGGGCTCCGGCTTGCAGTATGTGGAACAGCGCGAACCGCACCGCCTGCTGCACCTCGGTATCGCCGTCCACCTCGACGTCGGCCCGGCCCCAGAAGTCATCAAGGTACGCACGCTGATCAGCGAGCAGGCCGTCCCAGGTGCTCTGCCTCGCGCTGGTCAGGGCGGCCCACACCTGATCCCTGATCGCGGGCAAGGACCGCCCGCCTGACCAGCCGTGAGCGACGAACTTCACTATCCTGAGCTTCTCCCCCGGCTTCAGCGGCGTCGCCGCGGTCACTATGGCGCCGTCTGGATAGGAGTCGCACTCGCAGAGCACGCCGGCCGGGCCCTCGATCACGTGAGCCATCGCGGCACCGACCCGCAGCCCGCTGCGCTTGGTCTTATGCACCAGCACCGCGACCTGGTCATGCGCACTGTGGTGCTCGCTGACCAGCGGCTGATCGAGCGCGGCCGCTACCCGCGGGTCACCAGCCACGGTCGGCAGCGCCTCATTGGCGAGCAACTCCGACTGCACCGCGATCCGCACGGGCGCGTCGACCGCGGTCACCTCGTAGCTGATCGCGGCTATCGCCCGCTGGGTGAATGAGACGAGCCTGGTTGACGTGACCCGGACCGTACGGCCGGCCGGCGAGCACCACTCCGCCGTCCGCCGCAGCACGCCGTCGCGGAAGTCGAGCACCCGCTCGTGCGAGCAGAGCTCGCCGTATCTGACGTCGAACGGCTCGTCGTCTACGAACAGCCTGATCAGCTTGCCGTTGGTGACATTGATGATGGTCTGCCCGGACTCTGGCTGGCCATAGGAGACCTCGGCGTACGGCAGCGGCCGCAGCTCGTACAATCCGTTGAGGTAGGCACCAGGCAGGCCGTGCGGCTCGCCTTCGTCCAGGTTCGCCCGCCACCCGAGATGGCCGTTGGACAGCGCGAACACAGACTCGCTCTGCGCCAGCATGTCAAGGTCAAGCTCGGTTTCCCGCAGGCTCCACGGCTCGACAGTGAACGCGCTGTGGGCGATCACAGGAGGTCACGCAGGTCGGTGACCACGATGTCGGCGCCGTGCGCCCGCAACCCGTCGGCCTGGCCTACCCGGTCGACGCCGACCACGAAGCCGAACCCGCCGGCCCGGCCGGCGGCGACTCCGGCTAGCGCGTCCTCGAAGACCGCGGCGGCCTTCGGGTCAAGGCCGAGCGCGCGCGCCCCGGCCAGGAAGGTATCTGGAGCCGGCTTTCCTTGCAGGTGCTCGCGCTCGGCGACGATGCCGTCGATCCTGGCCTCGAACAGGTCGCTGATACCGGCGGCCGCCAGAACCTGCTCGCAATTGGTGCTCGATGAGACGACCGCGCGCGGCAGGCCAGCGTCCTTGACCGCATGGACGTACCTGACCGAGCCCTCATAGGTCTGGACGCCATCGTCGCGCATCAACCGCAGCACGATCTGGTTCTTGCGGTTACCGAGGCCGTAAACCGTCGATGCCTCCGGCGGATCGTCGGGGCTGCCTTCCGGCAGGTCGATGCCACGGGACGCGAGGAACGAGCTAGTGCCTACTTCACGCGGCTTACCGTCGACGTAGTCGTCGTAGTCTTTGACCGGATCGAACGGCACGAAAGGCTGCCCGGCCGAATCGGCGCGCTGGCGCAGGAACGCATCGAACATCTGCTTCCACGCGGCATCGTGCATTTTGGCGGTCTGTGTAAGGACGCCATCGAGATCAAAGAGGCATCCGCGTACGCTATCTGGTAGTCCCAGCACATCAACTAGCCTACGAGGCAGGGTGGCGGAGCCGCCGACTGGCTCGCCGGTCGGGAGCGGTCGCCATGAGAGTGCAGGTCAGCTCAGAAGCCGCCGCCTTCGTGGCGGCGCGAGGCGGAACCGTCTGGGTCTGGGCCGCACGGCCAGCCATGTGCTGCAATGGCACGCCAGCGGGCATGCGGGCCAGCACCACCCCGCCGGCCGATCAGGCCGGTTTCCTGGCCACGACGGCTGACGAGGTCGATGTCCGGTTCCGCCCTCCCGGCGGCCGATGCCCTGACGTGCTCGAAGTCGGCCTGCACGGCCGGCGCCGACCTCGGGTCGAGGCCTACTGGGACGGCTGCCTGATCATGATGTAGTCGCTGCAGCACGCTGGCTAGGAGAAACGTGAGGCCAGGGATAGCTAGCCGTGCGGCAGGATAGCGAGCGCGGCCCAGACCGCCTTGCTCCGCGCGCCAAGCATCATCCAGCCCCACGCCGCGGAGAGCGCGGCCACAACCTGCAATCCCCGGCCGGACTCGGCGTCCTCATCAGCCGAGCCGAGTACCGGCAGCCTCGGGCTCTGATCAGTGACCATGCAGATTACCCGGCCGGCCTGACGCTGCCACGAGAGCTCGACCCTGGCTTGCTCCGCGCCCGCCCAGTCCGGCGGAGCCCAGTCACCAACGGCCCAGTCCTCGTCCGCCCAATCTTCACCAGCCCAATCTTCACCAGCCCAATCCTCGCGAGCACAGCATGCTCCGTGCCTGATCGCGTTGGTGACGAGTTCGGACGCGATCAGCGCTGCCTCCTGGGCCAGGCCGTCAAGCCCCCACTCCCGCAAAATAGCCTTGGTGAAGTCACGCGCGGCCTTCGCCGACTCGGGTCCGATCGCGAGGAAGACCTGCCGAAGACTGGCCGGGCACGCTGCTCCGAGGCCCGGCGGCGCCGAACACTCCGGCGCTGTGCCCCCCGGCGCTCTCGTGCCGGTGCCATAGCTCACGTCCCAGGTCTGCGCGGATGTCACCTGATGTCCCTAGTGCAGATGTGCAACGACGTCGTTGTGTATCTGGTCCCGTACCGGTACGGGCAGAGGCTGTTCGTCCGTTACGATGCCATTAATAGCGTGCACATGCAAGTGCTGCTGCACAGAACGGTTCAGGCAGAGGTTATCGGCCGCTGGCGCCGCTTAGGTGCCTTGGCGGACTCGATCGCCGCTGCGGAGGGATTTATGGTGGACGTTGCTTACAACGGGGTACAGGCATCGCGGCTGCGCCGGGCGGCTTGGCGGAAGAGCCGCTACAGCAACCCGAGCGGGAACTGCGTCGAGGCGACCGGGTTGCCGGCCGGCGGTGTAGCGGTACGTAACTCCCGGTACCCCGACGGTCCCGCGCTGATTTTCACCAGAGCCGAGTGGGATGCCTTTCTGCTTGGCGCCAGGGATGGCGACTTCGACAATCCGGAGCCGCATGCCGGGTGACGCATCGGTAAAAACCGGGTCACATTCTGCTCTTCCCGCCGGACAGGGAGTTTTCGGCATTCTGCTGCTGCTTAGGCCCCGCTTGTAGCCGAATGGCCGGTGACCGTGGGACACTCCACTAGTTGATTTCGTAGCACGGGCGTTCCTGGGAGGACGCGTGGTCGCAACAGCCGGAACCGAGGACGGCTCGGTAAGCAGCCTGATCGCCGCGCCGGGCAACGGTGGTCCGACCGTGCTCAGGATCCTGCTCGGAGCACAGCTCAGACGGTTGCGCGAGGCCAAGCGAATCTCGCTGGAAGAGGCGGGAAATGTAATCCGCGCCTCGCACAGTAAGGTCAGCCGCCTGGAGACTGGCCGGGTCGGGTTCAAGGACCGGGACATCGCTGATCTGCTGACGTTCTACGGCGTCACGGACGAGAGAGATCGCGAAGCCATGCGCGACCTCGCGAGCCGGGCCAACGCGCAGGGCTGGTGGCACGACTATTCCGACATCCTGCCGAACTGGTTCGAGGCGTACGTAGGGCTGGAAGAGGCGGCGACCCAGATCCGCGCCTACGAGGTCCAGTTCGTGCCCGGATTGCTGCAGACCGGTGACTACGCCCGCGCTGTCTTTCTGCTCGGCTACCCGACCGCCTCGCCGCGTGAACTCGACCGGCGCGTCGGGCTGCGGCTCGCCAGGCAGGCCATCCTGACCAGGCCAACGCCACCCAAGATCTGGGCGGTGCTCGATGAAGCGGTGCTGCGGCGGCCGATCGGCGGCGCCGAGATCATGCGCGCCCAGATCAAGCACCTGATCGAAATGTCCCAGCGGCCAAACGTCACGATTCAGATCGTCCCGTTCCAGGCCGGCGGCCACGCGGCGGCGGGCGGCCCGTTCAGCATCCTGCGCTTCGCCGATTACGACCTTCCTGACGTGGTGTACCTGGAGCAGCTCACCAGCGCGCTGTACCTCGACAAGCCCGACATAGTAGACAGCTATCTGATGGTGATGGAACGGCTCTGCCTGGAGGCGACAACTCCGGCCGGCACCGCCAAGTACATGCGCGCTCTGCTGAAGGAACTCTGACTACGTTCCCTAGCGCAAGCCCGCGAGAGTCCGGCGGAGTCTCATGAGATTGCGGAGCCTGGCCTCGTAAGTGGCACCGGCCCAGAGCAGCACCGCGCCGGTCACGGCGATGGGCAGCCAGCCGGGCAGGCTCTCGGTGAGCCGGCGGATCTCCGGCGCGAGCTGGTGACCGGCGTCGAGCACCGCGACCGCGATACCCAGCAGGAGCGGCGCCTGCAACCTGAGCCAGGCACCGGTCAGCACCACCGCCCCGGCGGCGATCCCCAGCAGCGCCGGGCGTATCCAGCCGTAAGCCTGCCACCCCACGACCAGGCTCGGCACCAGCGCCAGCGCGATGCCCGCGGAATAGGTCACCCAGGAGCTGAATTCCGGTCGCCACCGCGAGACCTGCCAGCCGAGCCCGATCACGATAAGGGCCGCCGGGATCGTGTAAAACTCGACCTGACCGGCTCCCAGCCAGGTAAGCAAAGCGCACCACGCCGCCTCAAGCAGGACCAGCCCGGGCCACAGCGCCCGCCGCCGGTCCGGCCGCAGCGCTGAGCCCAGGGCGAGCAGCCCGGTGATCGCGAGCGCCAGGGCGGCCCGGTCCGCTTGCCAAAGACAAGGCAGGACGGCAATCACGGCGATCTGCCAGCCCAGGCACTCAAGCGCGAGCCCGGTCAGATAGCTTCCGAGGCCGGCCCGGCTATCAAGCCGTGCTGCCGCAGCGAGCGCGACGGCCGCAAAGCAAAGCATGGCAATATACCCCCGCCAGTCGGCCTGACCAGCCGCGAGTACTACAGAAACGACGAGCCCGAAGGCCGCAAGGCCAGCTCCAGCCGTCATGATGCGCTCGGACGTGGTGTTTCTCGCCCGAGCGGCAGCAAAGCCAAAGATCAAGGTCACCGCAGCCAATTCGGCGACCGTCATCGCGAGTCGCGGTACCGACCACCACACCGCGCACAGCGCGAGCGCGGCACTGCCGCTGGCCCAGGCGCTGCCAGCCCGCCCAGTGCCAGCCCGCCCAGTGCCAGCCCGCCCAGTG
>Ga0070761_10001608_pt1 | contig 14145 bp, 13 predicted proteins | sample HubBroMetageREF1_FD_66724 | JGI IMG/M metagenome (GOLD analysis project Ga0070761, IMG submission 66724) | Reference soil microbial communities from the Hubbard Brook experimental Forest, New Hampshire, USA - Hubbard Brook CCASE Soil... | ecosystem: Environmental > Terrestrial > Soil >...
GGTGTGGTGATTGGGTCGACACGGTTTTTCGACATGGAGCGATGGGCTTGGCCGCTGGGCCATGCGCGGCACGGGCGGGATGTCGCCGATGCCTGCGAAATTGGCTACACGTGGCTGGCGCGGCCGGCGATCCGGACGGCGGCTAACAGCGAGGCCAAGCTGCTGATGCTGACGCATGCTTTTGAAAGCTGGCAGATGCTCCGGGTCTGCTTGCATACGGATGCGCGCAACCAGCGTTCGCGGGCGGCGATCGAACGCATTGGCGGGAAGTTTGAAGGGATTCTCCGCTCGCATCGGATGGCCGCTGATTTCATCGCTCGCGATTCGGCACGCTTTTCGATCGTGGCGGCGGAGTGGCCGGATGTGAAGCGACGGCTGAGCGGGATGCTGGATCGGGCGTGACCGGCGTTTCGCGCCTGCCGAACTGATAAAATCAAGCTTCGTTATGGCTGCATCTTCCCAACTCATTCAGATTGAACTCGGCCCCGTCGTCCGCAGTGCTAAGCCTTCGTGGCTCAAGGCTAAGGCTCCGGTGGGCGAGAATTTTCACAACCTGAAAAAGTTGGCGCGCGGGCTGGGGCTGCATACGGTTTGCGAGTCGGCACAGTGTCCGAATATTGGGGAATGCTGGGACCATCACACCGCGACTTTCATGCTGCTGGGCGATATCTGCACGCGGCGCTGCGGATTTTGCGCGGTGCCTAAGGGGCGTCCGGAGGCGATTGACTGGGATGAACCGCGGCGCGTGGCCGAGGCGGTCGCTACGCTGGGCTTGCGGCATGCGGTGGTGACCAGCGTGAATCGCGACGATGACAACGTGGGCGGCGCTCGGATTTTTGCCGAGACGATTCGGCAGATTCGCGAGCTGGTGCCGGAATGCCGGGTCGAGGTGCTGATTCCTGACTTCCAGGGGCTGGAGGAGCCGCTGCGCATTGTGCTCGATGCGGAGCCCAACGTGCTGAATCACAATACGGAGACGGTGCCGCGGCTTTACCGTGCGGTGCGCTCGGGGGCTCGGTATCAGCGGACGCTTGATCTGCTGGCCAATGCCAAGAAGTGGGATCCGGCTACGGTTACCAAGAGCGGGGTGATGGTTGGGATTGGCGAGCAGACTAGCGAGCTGATTGAGGTCTTCCGCGATCTGAGCGCTTGTGGAGTGGATATTCTGACGATTGGACAGTATCTGCGTCCTTCAAAGGATCATCTTCCTATGACTCGCTACTACACTCCCGCGGAGTTTGTCTCGCTTAAGGAAGAGGCGCTGAAGTTTGGATTCAAGCACGTTGAGTCGGGGCCGCTGGTGCGTTCGAGTTATCATGCGCATGAGCAGGCGGACGTAGCGGCGGGTTAGATTGTTCCAGTCTTAACAGTTCCGTCTTAACAGTTCCGAAGACGTCAGCGGAAATCTCTTGCTCCACGCGTCTGTGGAATCCCACCCTTGCGCATGGGACGCGCAAGGGGACCCCCGTCCCGGAGAAATCAGACGGAAAACCCTCGGCGGGACGCGGCCGTGGTGACTGCCGAGCTTCGCTCGGCCTGGACGGGCGAGGGCGCCCGTCCCCACACTACCGGCCTCCCTACCAGACCCTGCATGCGTTCTGATTCACCATGGGTGCGGTGGCGGGGCAGTGGTAGGCTTCGCGGAACTCCGGCATATTGGAGAGCGCTCCGTTCACACGGTACTTTGACGGGGAATGCGGATCGATGGTGACCAGCATACGCGTCAGGGCTTCGGTCTGGTTATTGCACCACGCGTTGGCCCATCCCAGGAAAAAACGCTGCTCGGCGGAGAGGCCGTCGATGGGCGCCGGTTCCTTGCCGGCAAATCTGTTCAGCAGAGCCATGTAGGCAATGCGCAGGCCGCCATTATCGGCGGTGTTCTCGCCCAGAGTGAGCTTACCGTTCAGCTTGAGGTCGTCGACAGCGACGAAGTTCGAGTACTGGTCTTTGATGCAACCGGTGCGCTCCTCGAATTGCTTCTTGTCGTCCGCGGTCCACCAGTCGCGGAGATTGCCGTCGGCGTCGAACTGGCTGCCCTCGTCGTCGAAGCCGTGGGTGAGTTCGTGACCGATCACGGCGCCGATTCCGCCGAAGTTCATGGCATCGTCGGCCTGGTTGTCATAGAACGGGGGCTGCAGAATTCCGGCGGGGAAGGTGATGTTGTTCTGGGTGGGATCGTAGTTTGCATTCACCGTCATCGGCGGATAAACCCAGTCCCTTTTATCGAGCGGTTTCCCAACCTTGCTGAGCCGGCGCTGCAGGTCGTTTTGATTGGCGCGTTGCGAGTTGCCCACGACGTCGCCGCGCACGATCTGGAGCGCGGAGTAATCGCGCCACTTGTCGGTATAGCCAATGCGGTTGGTGATGGCTTGCAATTTCACCAGCGCCTGCGCCTTGGTGTCCGCGCCCATCCAGGGCAGATTCTTGATGTCTTCGCCCAGCGCTTTTTCCAGAGCGCCGACCATAGCGAGGGTGCGCTCCTTACCTTCGGCGCCGAAGGTCTGCTGGACGTAAACCTGACCGACCAGATCGCCGAGGTCGCCGTTGGTGTAACCCACGCAACGCTTCCAGCGCGGACGCAACTCCTTCGTCCCCTGCATCGTCCTGGCGAAGAAATCGAAGTTCTCGTTGACGAAGGCCGACGGCAACAAACGCGCGTTGTCGTGCAATGTGTGCCAGCGCAGGTAGGTCTTCCAATCGTCGAGCGAATGCGCGCTTAGTACTTCCTGCATGTTCTTGACGAACTCCGTCTCGGAGACGTTAAGGGAATCGAACCGGGGCGCACCTACGCCTTCGAAGTAGGTGGTCCAGTTGAAGGCCGGACTGAGAGCGGCGAGTTCCTGATTGGTCAGCTTGTGGTAGATCTTCTGCGGATCGCGGCGGCTGGTCATGTCGAGCGCGCCTTTGGCCAGGCCGGTTTCGATCTCCATGACGACTTTGGCTTCCGCCGCAGCTTTGCCTGGATCGTCGCCCAGCAGGGTAAACATTTTCGTCACATGCTCGACGTATTTCTTCCGCAGCTCGACCGATTTCGGATCGTCTTTGAAATAGTAATCGCGGTCGGGCAAGCCTAGACCGCCCTGGTCCACCTCGGCAATGATCTGGCTGGCGTTCTTGAAGTCGGATCCGGAATCGAAGCCGAACAACACATCGGTGCCTTCGCGATGCAGGCGCACAATTTCCTTCGGAAGGTCTGCTTTCGATTGGATGGCAGCAATGCTCCGGAAGTCTGGATCCAGGGGCCTGGTGCCCGCTTTTTCGATGGCACTTTCGTCCATACAACTGGCGTAGTAATCGCCGATCTTCTGCTCATTGGAGCTGCGGCCGGGGCGATCAGCCGACGCCTTCTCGAGAATGTCGCGCACGATGTATTCGCCGCGCTGCTGCAGTTCGTTGAAGCGGCCCCAACTGGGGCGGTCGGCGGGCACCGGGTTCTGCGCCTTCCACTTGCTGCACGCGTAGGCGTAAAAATCGTTGCAGGGATCGATGCTTTTATCGAGCAGGTCGGCGGAGAAACGGACGTCGGCGGGCGGCTTCTCCGGGGCCGGCTTTTCCTGGGAAAACAGAGCGGAAGTGAGCATAAGGGAGACGGTCAACAGCTTCAAGAAATTGCGCATGAGATCCTCGAAATCAAGATGTGGAACCAACCGTTGAGCACCGAACACACTTAGCCATGGTGTTGGACGAAGGAGGTTGAAAACGGTCAACGGAAAATCTGATGGCAAGGAGTCGCTGGCCGCCAGGCGTTGGGCGGTGGCAAATGCAGATCCCTCGCCACGCTCGGGATGACAAATCCAAAGTGGTATTTGCTCACGACTAACGACCAACGACGAACCCATCCATTCAGAACACTTTTACGTGGAACGTCAGATATTTCTTGGGATTTTCCCGGATCGACTTCACCAGTTCCCGCGTCTCCACCAGCATCTGGTTGCTGTTGTTATAAAGAGCGGGATCCTTGAACAGCAATCCCGCCGTACCCTCACCCTTTGCCAGGCGCTCGGAAAGTTCCGACAGGTTGCTCATCAGCGTCTGCAGTCTGGCGGCGAATTCCTGATCGTGCGTCATTTTGCCGATCGCGCCTTTTCCGGCGTTGATGTCGTCGGTCAGCTCGCGTACGTTCGCGATCGCCTTGTTCGCGTTGTTGTATAGCTCGGGATCTTTCAGCAACTTGCCGGCGGTGCCTTTACCCTGCTGGATCTCATCGACAATCACGTTGAGTTTGTCGATGGCGGCAATGGCTTTCTTGTATGCCTCGTCACTGGTGAGCAGCGGGCCGAGCGAGCCTTTTCCGTTCTGGATGTCGTCCACCAATCCTTTGAATTCAACCACGGTCGCGTTGAGCTGGTCGTACAAGGCCGGACTGTAAATGACTTTGCCGATCGAGCCCTGGCCGCTTTCGATAAACGCCACGATGCGATCCACGCGCTTCAGCAGCGCGTCCATGTTTTGCAGGGTACCCTGGCTGGAGCGTACGACGTCCTCAATCTGGGGCTGTTCGCGGGCCGCCAGCGTGTCTCCGTCGGTGGCCTCCGGACCCTTGGCCGCAGTGCTGTCAACGTCCACGAAGGTTTCTCCCAGAACCCCGGCAGTGCTCAACAAAGTTACGGAGTCTTTACGCAGATTGAACTTGTACTTGGTATTGACCTTCATTGTGACTTCGACGGGCGTGGTGGGCTTACCGTTCACGATCCGGATGCCGGTCACGTTGCCGATGTCCACACCGGCCAGACGCACCGGCGCACCCTCGCGCAGGCCGCCTGCGTTATCAAGGTAGGAACGGAGTGTGATCTTGCTGGTGAACCATCCGCCAGTGCCGCTCATCACGAAAATCAGGACGGCTAGTGTGGCGCTCGCGAACAGGACGGTGAGTCCCACGCGTAGCTGCGACCATTTGAGCTGCTTCTGGCTAGGCAAGGTAGTCAGTCAAACGACAGAACATAATAGCAAACACCACGGAATTTCAGGGTCGAGATTTCTTGAGGCTGGAAAAGGGCTTAGCGGGGGCAAAAATGAAGGCTCCCACTCTTTTCGCGTCGGGCGCGAGGAGTGGGAGCCGTTTCTTAGGAGGAGATCGTCTTTGCGAGGGTCTTATGCGAAAGATCGCCGGGTTTAGCGATGCTCTTCGCGGTCCGCTTTTGACTGTTTCTCCGCTTTTTTCTGAGCCTGCTTCTCCTGTTTGCTGGGCTTGGGGTTGTCCCGGTTCGCTGTTTCGTGGTTCATGGGACGTGCCTCTTGGCCGGCCGCGCTGGCTCGCTCCGCGTGTGCTCCGTTGAACTCGCCCGGCCTGGCGGTGGCCGCAATCGCCGGACGCCCGTGATTCTCGGATGCGAACAGCTGCCGGTTCTGGCTGGCGGCATGTTCGTGTTCGGTTTGCGCTGCGAGCGGCGCGGTATGCGGCTCGCGAGCGTAGGCTTCCTCTTGCGGACTGGGCCGCGCTACGATGCCGCCGGGGCCGTTGAAGGCGACGTGCGTGTTGTTCACGATGACGGTGCGGCTGTAGACGTTGGTCACGTTGGTGACGTTCACGTTGACCACGGCGCGATTGTAGAAGAAGGCGCCGCCTCTCCACTCGCCGCCGGCGAAGCCCACGCCGCCGTATCCGAAGCCGTAGTTAATGCCGCCGTAGAAGCCGACGTGCGGTCCCCAGTAGCCAGCGTGCCAGCCATAGAAGCCGCCGGCAAAACCCCAGTAACCCGGGGTCCAGAGCATGCCGACCGGCCCGACCACCCATGTGCCGGGAACCCAGTAGTAGCCGCCGTCGTCATTCCATGCCCAGTAACCGGGGGTCCAGAGATATCCCGGACCAGGGCAGATGGGCTGCGCATAGACAGGCAGCGCCGGCGGACCGATGCGAACCGAGATGCCAATCCCGATTTGGGCGGACGATGGCGTTGACAGTGACAACACCGAAACGGATAACATCAAAATTCCCAGTAACAACCCGGAAACCGACCCACGAACGGAGCGTTTCATTTTGATTGCCTTTCCTTTGGCTTAAGAATTCTGGCCCAGCGCCGGTGACCCGGCCTTATTGCGTTCCGCCGATATAAACCCTGAATCTTCGGGCATGTTGCGGAGGGGGTGGAAAGTTATTTTGAATCAGGAGTTTGGGGCACTCAATTTTCGAGAATGACGTGCGCCAGGGCTTCGTCGGAGGTGTGGGTCAGCGAGAGAGCTATGTTTTTCGCGCCTAGCCTGGTGGCGATGGCCGCCGCCTCACCGTGAAACTGAATGGTGGGACGCTGGCCTTTTGGGCGCACGACCTCGATATCGCGCCAGCGGACGCCGCGACTCCATCCCGTACCGAGCGCCTTCATCCCGGCTTCCTTGGCGGCGAAGCGCGCGGCATAGCTTTCAAAGCGGCGGGCTTTTCGTTCGCAATAACGGATTTCGCCGTCGGTGAAGATGCGGCGAAGAAAACGATCCCCGAAGCGCTCGATGCTTTCGCGGATGCGAGGAACTTCGGCGATGTCCACGCCGGTGCCGAGGATCATGGAGACAATGTTAATCGCTAATTTGGAATTGGCAATTGGTCGCGTGTCGGCTGTCAGGTTAGGGATGCGAGGACGGCGCCTAGCTTTAGATCCTGGTCGGGATGGACGGTGCGCAGGTCGAGCAGAACTCGACCTTCTTCTACTCGGGCGACTACGGGCGGAGCCGAGGCGCGGAGGCGGGCGCTCAGTTCGTCGGCGCTGTGATTGGCGTGGGTCAGCGCAATCAGGCGCGTGGGCAGAACGGCCGACGGGGCGGCGCCCCCGCCGATGACGGATTCACCTTCGAGGAGCTCCAGTTTGAGGCGCTCGGATTTTGCCGAGGCCGATTGCATGCGGGAAACGATGTTTTCCGCGCGGATCGTGATCTCGTCTTTCGACAGGCGCATCATGCGCAGCACCGGCACCGTGTCGTGGTCGCGTTTGACGTAGGCGAGCAGTGTGGCTTCGAGCGCGGCGTAGGTGAGCTTGTCCACGCGCAGCGCACGGAACAGCGAGTTCGAGCGCATGCGCGCGACCAGATCGGCGCGGCCGCTGATCAATCCGGCTTGCGGACCGCCGAGAAGTTTGTCGCCGCTGTAGGTGACGATGTCGATGCCGGCGCGCAGGCTGTCGAGCACTCCCGGCTCACCGGTGATTCCGACCGAACGTAGATCGAAGAGAGCGCCGCTGCCCAGGTCTTCCACGAGCGGAAGATTGCGGCGATGGGCAAGCGCGACGAGTTCGTCGAGCGCGGGCTGCTCGGTAAAGCCGGTGATTTCGAAATTGGAGCGATGCACGCGGAGCAAGAGGCGCGTGCGGTCGTTGATGGCGCGTTCGTAGTCGGCGATGCGCGTGCGGTTGGTGGTGCCGACTTCGCGCAGCGTGGCATTCGACTTCGACATCACGTCGGGAATGCGGAACGAGCCGCCGATTTCGACTAGCTCTCCGCGCGAGACGATGACTTCGCCGGCCTCGGCCAGCGAGTTCAGAGCCAGCAGAACGGCGGCGGCGTTGTTGTTGACGACGATCGTCGAGATAGCAGAGACCATCGCCGAGCTTTGCTTGGCTGGAGAGCCGACGGCCGCTGTCCCTACGCGGGCGGTGGAGGACGCGCGTGCGTCCAACGCATCCTCGAGGAGTTTTTGGAACAGGCGATCTACGTGGACGTCGCGCTTGCCGCGCTCGCCGGCGGACAGATTGAATTCCAGATTGGAATAGGCGCTTGCGGTGGCGCGGACGTGATCGAGGGCGGCGGCGGACAGGGGCGCTCGTCCTAGATTGGTGTGCAGGATCACGCCGGTGGCGTTGATGAGTGGGAGTAGCGAGTAACCGAGGGCCTGGCGGAGTTGACGTTCGATGGCTGGGGACAGGCCGCCGAGGGCGAGATCGAGCGATTTTTCGTCCAGTTGGTGGTTGCCGATTTCCTGGCGGAGGCGCTCGAGCACGACGCGGATGCTTTCGGCGACGGCGACATGGCCCTCGCTTTCGATCAGGGCCTGAATGTCTGAGTGGCGGAGCAGTTCATCGGTCGAGGGGAGTTTTTGGAAAAGCACGGATTGGTTGACGGTGGACACTGGGGGCGATTATGCCACAAGACCAGTTCCCAGTTCTCGGTTCTCAGTTCTCAGAAAAATCGGCATTTTATGCCATCGGTCGTGGCTGTGTCTCAACCTCGGCTGCGGGTTTTTTGCTGAGAACCGAGAACTGGAAACTGAGAACTTCGCAAACTGGCTACAGTGTATGCAGGTAGGCTAACAAATCTTTGATCTGCTGGTCGGTCATGACTTGGCCGAAGCCTTCCATTTTGGCTCGGCCAAATTTGATGATGTCGGTCAGGCGTTGGTCGTTGGCGGGCAGTCCACTGAGGGGCAGGTACTGCTGCTTGAACACGCCTTTCAGTCCCGGACCTTTCTTGCCGCGCGACGAATAGGGTTCATGGCAGCGGTCGCAATAGTTGTCGTAGAGCCTTCTGCCTTCGGCTTGCTGCGGGGTGAGGCCGAGTTCGGCGTCGGACTTGCGGCGCTCCACATCGCAACCGGCTAGCGCCAGGAGCGCGACGATTGCCACCGAAACGAGGAGACTGGGAGAAACCTGCTGCAAGAGATTCATGATGCTTGCGGCACGGCTGCAAGGCGGCGCCAGAGGTAGGATAATACGGGAAGGCATGGGCGTTGTGGTCAAACGCGTTTACGAGGCTGCTTCCTCGTCGGACGGAGTGCGCGTGCTGGTGGATCGTTTGTGGCCGCGCGGGCTGACGAAAGAACACGCGGCGGTCAAGCTCTGGCTGCGCGATCTGGCGCCTTCGAACGAGTTACGGCAGTGGTTGCACGCGAATCCGGCGGGGTGGAGCATGTTCCGGAAGCGCTACCTTAAGGAGTTGGCCAGCGCGGAGGGTTCGGCGGCGGTGGAGAAGCTGCACCATCTGGCGGAAGGCAAGCGGCGAGTCACCCTGCTGTATGCATCGCGAAACGTGGAACGCAACAATGCGACCGTGCTGAAGGAATTGCTGGAAGGGATGAAGAAGCCTCCCTCGAGCGTGGGCCGCGGTGCGCTGGGACGGGGACGGATTCGGAAAGCTAAAAAACAGTAGCCGGCTGCCAGCTGAGGGCTCTCAAGCTATCAACTCCTGGCTTCGCTCGGGATGACAAACTCTGGAAAATTATCACTTCCCTTCGCTCTATAATTCCCCAGTCATGTCCCGTCCCGCCGGCGATCGCAATATCGAAAACAAGATTGAAGCTCTGCGCGAGAAGATCCGGCACCACGAATCTCGCTATTACGTACTGGACGATCCGGAGATTTCGGACGCTGACTTCGACAAGCTGATGAACGAACTTAGGCGGCTTGAGGCGGAGCACCCGAAGCTCATCACGCCGGACTCGCCTACGCAGCGCGTGGGCGGCAAGCCGCGCGAGGGATTCGTTAAGGCGAAACATTCCTCGCCGATGCTTTCGCTGGACAACGCATACTCCGAAGAAGAACTGCGCGACTGGGAGCGGCGGGTGCATGAGCTTAGCGGTCGCACCGATCTTGAATACATGTGCGAATTGAAGCTGGACGGCATGTCGCTGGCGCTCGTCTACAGCAATGGGCATCTCGAACGCGGCATCACGCGCGGCGATGGCAGCACTGGCGAAGACGTGACTTTGAATGTGCGGACGGTGCGTTCCATCCCTCTGTCAGTTTCGAAGGACAAGTTGAAGAAGGCAGGGATACCCGCTGACTTCGAAGTACGGGGCGAGATGCTGATGCCGCTTGCGGCTTTCCGCAAATTGAATGAAGAGCGCGAGCGGCAGGGACTCGCGACTTTTATGAATCCTCGCAACTTTACGGCGGGAACGGTGCGGCAACTTGAACCTTCGATTACCGCGCAACGCCGCATGGACTACTTCGCCTACTTTCTGTTGAAGGATGGGCGAACTTTTTTCGACCGGCAATCGAAAGCTATGGATGCGATGGCGGCGGCGGGATTCAAGGTGAATCCGAATCGCAAGCTGGCGAAGAATTTGGATGAGGTGTGGAAATTTATTCAGAGCTGGGAAGCCAAGCGCGAATCGCTGCCTTACGAGATTGACGGGATCGTCGTCAAAGTCGACCGGACGGGGTGGCAGCGGGAACTGGGCTTCACCGGGAAGGCTCCGCGCTGGGCGATTGCTTACAAGTTCGCGGCCCGCGGAGCGGTGACGCAGATCGAGGACATCGTCCCTAATGTCGGGCGCACCGGCAAATTGACGCCCGTCGCCTGGCTCAAGCCGGTTCCGATCGGCGGAACAACCGTGTCACGCGCAACTTTGCACAACATGGATGAGATCGAACGGTTGGGAGTGAAGATCGGCGACTGGGTCGAGGTGGAACGCGGCGGCGATGTGATTCCGAAAGTGGTGAAGGTGGTCGAAGACAAAGATCACCCGCGTGGCCACAAGCAGTTTGAGATGCCCGAGCACTGTCCGGTGTGCGGCGGGAATGTGGTGCGCACGCCGGGGGAAGCGGACCATCGGTGCGTGAATGCGAATTGTCCCGCGAAGTTGCAGGGGACGATTTTGCATTTTGCTTCGCGTCACGTGATGAATATCGACGGACTGGGCGAGGCGCTGGTGAATCAGCTGAGCGAACGCGGCCTGGTGAAAAATGTTGCCGATCTCTACAAGCTGACCAAGGACGGTCTGCTGCAGCTGGAGCGCATGGGCGAGAAGTCGGCTGAGAATGTGCTGACGGAGATCGAGGCTTCCAAGCGGCTGCCGCTGGAGCGCGTGATTTATGGACTCGGCATACGGTTTGTGGGCGAGCGCACGGCGCAGTTTCTGGCGGAACACTTCGGGTCGCTGGACGCGATTATGAAGGCGAGCGCGGAGGAACTGGAGGAAGTGAACGAAGTAGGACCGCGGATCGCGGAGAGCATCGTGGAATTTTTCGCTGATGAACATAATCGCAAGCTGGTGAGTGATCTGCGCAAGGCGGGGCTGACGTTCACCGGGCAACGGAAACAGAAAGGTACGAAGCTGGCGGGAAAGACTTTTGTGCTGACGGGTACGCTGGCGCGCCACACGCGCGACGAAGCGAAGAAGATGATTGAAGACGCGGGCGGGCGGGTGTCGGGGTCGGTAAGCAAGAAGACGGACTATGTCGTTGCGGGGAGCGACGCGGGATCGAAATTGGACAAGGCTCGGGAGTTAGGAGTTCGTGTGATTGGGGAAGAAGAGTTGGAAGGACTGGTGGGGTAGCGCGGGAGGTGGCCGGCTACGACCCGCGCCCGGACCCCTCACCTTTGTGCAACCGCTGTGGACCGCAGTTTGCTTCCGGAATGGTGCGGCACGTTTTTGTTTCTTACGGCGGTCTAATCGAACCGGATGAACTCGAATACGTCCAAAGGGAAACGTCCGGTTTCTAGCACTCACGGCAGTCGTTTGTTCGCTTGAGTTATGGATCGCCCCCAGTCTCGCTTGGGGCCGCAGCCGGACCGAAGTGTGGCGCAGGGACAAGGGTATCGACAACCACAACGACCGTCTTCGGTCCTTGATGGATGATGCTGCAGAAAGGGCAACCGCGGGGTTGCATTTCTATGTCGCGCGGGGTAATATGCAACCCGGAGGTTGCTTAAGATGAATGACCGCATTGAGAAGCGCATTGAACTCAAGGCCCCGGTTTCGCGGGTCTGGCGTGCTCTGACCGATTACCGTGAGTTTGGCGAGTGGTTTCGCGTGAAACTGGATGGCCCGTTTGTACCGGGTAAGGTCTCGCGCGGCCAGATTACTCATCCCGGCTATGAGCACATCCAATGGGAAGCGGTGGTGCAGAAAATGGAGCACGAGCGGCTCTTTTCCTTTACCTGGCCCCAGCCCCAGTCCCTGGGCAAAGACCGCCCGACGGATTACTCAGGGGAGCCGACCACGCTCGTCGAATTCAGGCTGGAGAAGACCGCCAGCGGTACGTTACTGGTGCTGACAGAGTCCGGCTTCGATAAGCTACCCGGGGACCGCCGTCTCGAGGCGTTCCGAAGAAACGATGGCGGTTGGACCGAACAAATGAAGAACATCGAGAAGCATGTCGCGCAAACGTCGTAGCCGTGTGGCTGCCAGACGGCAGGCTCGTGCACTCGTGTTTGCCGCGCTCGGCGACGAGACGCGGCTGGCGCTGGTGGCGAAGCTCTGCGGCCGGCAGCCCTATTCGATCTCTCAGCTCGCGCAGGGTTCCAGGCTCACCCGGCAGGCGATCACCAAGCATCTTCGAGTGTTGGAGAGTGCAGGGATCGTGCACAGCGTCCGTGCCGGTCGCGAGAGTCGATTCGAATTCGATCCAGAACCGATGGAAGGAATAAAGGAATATCTCGATTTCGTCTCCGAGCAGTGGGATCAGGCACTGTCCAGGCTAAAGTCGCTGGTGGAAGACTGAGTCAGCAGGTGGCTGGCTGCAGGGCCGGACGGGCGAGGGCGCCCGTCCCCACACAATCCAAGCACGCCTGCTTCTGCGCGCTTACTTCTTTGCGGTCGGCGGCAATATGCCGTTCTGACGCAGATACATTGCGGCTTCGGCGTAGTGGTCAGCCCAATTGCTGGCGATGCCCAGGGCGAATCTGGCGCGTGAGAGTTGCTGGCCCCCAGCCTCGGCTGTCTCTCCCAGCTTCGAGTCATCCATTTTCGAGAGCGCGTCGCCGCAGAAATCGAACGACGCCTTGAGCGCGGCGACCAGCTTGTCTTTCGCGTCCGTGTCTTTTACTTCTTCCACCTTCGGAGCCGGCACGGACGCGGCATTGCTGCACAGTCCGTAATTCGCCTGGACCATGTGGGCGACGAGGTGGCCGAACGTCATCTGGTCGGGAGTGGGTTTGAAGTTGAATCTGTCCGCGGGCATGGCTTCGACGGCGGCAATGGTGTTTTTCTGGCGGTTGGGCAGGATGTCTCTTAGAGCGTTGCTGACGGGGTTGCTGATTGGTGCGGGCGTCGTTTGAGCAGGCGCTGACGCGGCTAGGAACAGCAAAGCTGGAATCAAGAAAGTCTTTTTCACGTTGTCCTCCGGGTGCGCTGAGAAGGATAACGCGGGTGGGAGGGTCTGCGCCACTGGACTTGGGCATCAGGGTCGGTTCAAAGGGGCCGAGCTGCGCTCGGCTTGGACGGCCGAGGGCGGCTGTCCCTAACGCGGACGGGCGAGGGCGCGCCCGTCCCCACCCGGGCTTGCTTGCGCTATTCTATTGACATGCACTCGCACGCGGGACACGGACATTCGACGGGGCGGGTGCTGCGCATCTCGCTGGCTGTCACCATGCTTTACGTTGTCCTGCTGGTGTTTGCCGGCCTCCGCGCCCATTCGCTGGCATTGCTTTCCGAGGCGGGACATAACCTCTCCGACTTTCTGGCGCTGCTGTTGTCGCTGGTCGCGGTTTTTCTGGAAGGCCGGCCGCCGAGCGCGACCAAGACTTATGGATACCGGCGCGCGGGAGTGCTGGCGGCGCTGGTCAATGCGCTGTCGCTGGTGGTGGTTTCGTTCTTCATTTTCTACGAGGCGTTTCAGCGGATCCAGCATCCCGAGCAGGTGCGCGCCCGGGTAATGATCGGAGTGGCTGCGGCGGGCGTGGTGATGAATGGAGTGATTGCGCTGCTGCTGTGGCGTTCGGGGCGGGATGTGGATGTCAATGTGCGGAGCGCGTTGCTGCACGAGGTGGGTGACACGCTCTCGACCGCGGCAGTGATTGTGGGTGGGTTTGCGATTCTGTGGACGGGACAATACTGGATCGACGCGGGATTGTCGTTCGGGATCGGCGCGCTGATTTTGTGGTCGAGCATCGGCATCGTGCGCGAGACGCTGAATATTCTGTTGGAGGGCACGCCGCGCGGCATGAGCCTGGAGGCGGTGGAAGCGACGATGCGGACCATTGCCGGCGTCAGCGATGTGCACGACCTGCATCTGTGGAGCATCGGCTCCGAAAACCACGCCCTTTCGGCGCATGTGAAGATCGCGGACATGGCGACTTCCGAGAGCGACGCGATTCTGCGCGAGATCAACGAGAAGCTGGGGCGGGGGTTTGGCATCCACCATACGACGATCCAGTTGGAACACGTGGTGTGCGAGACGGCCCATAGTTGCGTGATCGCTGTGCGGGAAGAAGAACACGAGCACGATCATTCCCGGCACGACCACGCTCGCTGAGCCCGTGTGACTTGGCCGCGACGGGGCG
>Ga0070761_10001611_pt1 | contig 14138 bp, 11 predicted proteins | sample HubBroMetageREF1_FD_66724 | JGI IMG/M metagenome (GOLD analysis project Ga0070761, IMG submission 66724) | Reference soil microbial communities from the Hubbard Brook experimental Forest, New Hampshire, USA - Hubbard Brook CCASE Soil... | ecosystem: Environmental > Terrestrial > Soil >...
TTCAATTTTCAGGGCTGGATTGACGCCAATCGCGAAAAACTGAAGCCGCCCGTCGGTAATGCCCAGATTTGGGAAGATGGCGACATCATCGTGACCGTTGTCGGTGGTCCCAACCAGCGCGTGGATTATCACGACGATCCCACCGAAGAATTTTTCTACCAGCTGAAAGGCGATATTTTCATTCGCGTGATGGAGCAGCCCGGCAAGCCGCCGATCGAAATTCCCATCAAAGAGGGCGAAATCTTTCTGCTTCCGAAACACACCCGGCATTCGCCGCAGCGCCTTACTCCCGGAACGATCGGCCTGGTCGTCGAAATTCCCCGTCCCGAGGGCGCCAAAGACGCCTTTGAATGGTACTGCGCGAAATGCCATTATCTGGTTCATCGCGCCGAAGTGCTCTTGACAAACATCGTCACGGATCTTCCGCCGCTGTTCGAAAAGTTTTATCAAAATGAAAAGTTGCGAGTGTGCCCCAACTGCGGCGAAATTCACCCGGGGAAGCCGGCAAAGAAATAGCGCGAAGATCGCGAGCTGAAAAACAGATGCCAGTCACCGACATTCACACTCATTTCTTCCCGGAATCGTGGCCGGACCTTGCGGTGCGTTTCGGCACGCCCGATTGGCCGCGCATTAAGCACACCGCGCCCGGCAAAGCCGAAATCATGCTCGGGAATCGCGTTTTTCGGGAGATCACCTCGGCCTGCTGGGATGTGAATGTCCGCCTAGAACAAATGGATCGCAACGGCATCGATCATCAGATCATTTCCGCCACGCCCGTGCTGTTTGCCTACAACCGTGAACCGCAGCACGCGCTAGATTGCGCTCGCCTGTTTAACGACGCAGCTCGCGAGCTCTGCGCTCGCGGCAAAGGAAGATTGCGCGCGCTCTGCCAGGTGCCGCTCCAGGACATTGACGCTTCTTGCGCCGAACTCGATCGCTGCATGCGCGCCGGCCATCTCGGCGTACAGATCGGCAATCACGTCGGCGATAAAAATCTCGACGACCCCGGAATCCTCACCTTCCTTCATCATTGCGCGGACCAAGGCGCCGCCGTTTTCGTTCACCCCTGGGACATGATGGCCGCGCAGCGCATGCCCAAATACATGGCGCCCTGGACCGTCGGCATGCCTGCGGAAACCCAACTCTCACTGGTGACGCTGATCGTCAGCGGCGCCTTCGATCGCTTGCCCGCGAGCCTGAGCATTTGTTTCGCGCATGGCGGCGGCAGCTTCGCTTTTCTTCTGGGCCGCCTGCAGAACGCCTGGAAGCACAAAGAAGCCGCGCGCGGCGCTGCGCAATTCCCGCCGAACCACTATCTCAGTCGGTTTTATGTCGATTCCGCGGTGTTCGATGAACGCGCGCTGCAATTCTTAGTCGAAATCATGGGTGCCGATCGCGTGTTGCTCGGCTCCGACTATCCTTTCCCGCTAGGCGAAGAACGCGTCGGCTCACTCATTCGCGAAAGCCGATTTCCAGCGGACGTGAAAACGAAGCTGCTCGGCGCGAATGCGCAAGCCTGGCTCGGTCTGCCGCAGGAAGCCGCCGCGCCAGCCACAAATAGCCCAGCGCAATCAGACAGTCCCTTCGGTTGTCCAGTCCGCAGCACCGCGGGCGGTGTCAACGCCGCCGGCAAAAACGATGACGCACACTCCGGAAAAAAACTGACCTACAGTTCCTACCTTCAGGTCCCGGAACTGCTGCGCCTTCAGCATCCCGAATCCTCCCCCGAACACCACGATGAATTGCTTTTCATCATCGTTCACCAGACCTACGAGCTCTGGTTCAAGGAACTGCTCCACGATCTCGACGCCGTCGTCGCGAACCTGCGCGCCACCTGCGAAAATCCCACCTCGCGCGACGGTGTGTACGAAGCAGCGCGCCTGTTACGCCGCTGCACCGAAATTATGCGGGTGCTGGTCGAACAGTTCACCATCCTCGAAACGATGCTGCCCACGCATTTCCTCGCCTTTCGCGAAAAACTCGCGCCCGCCAGCGGCTTTCAGTCCGAACAGTTCCGCGAGCTGGAATTCCTCTGCGGCCTGAAAGACGAAAAGATGCTCCGCTTCCACGAGCTGACGCCCGAAACCCACGCCATTCTCTTCCGCCGCCTGCGCGAAGATTCCTTGCGCGATGTTTTCTTCAAAGCGCTGGAAGCGCTGGGTACGTTGCAACCGCCGCCCGCCGCGGCCAGCGAAGAAGAAAAGTTCCAAGCCCGCGCTAAAGCCATTCACGCGCTTTACCGCGATGAGCGCAATCACCGCGACTGGATTGACGTCTGCGAACGCCTCACCGAATTCGACGAACTGGTTGTCAGCTGGCGCCTGCGGCACATTCAAATGGTCGAGCGCACGATTGGCATTCGCACGGGAACCGGAGGCAGCTCCGGCTCGTCCTACCTGAAGCACACGCTCGAAAAGAAATTCTTCCCGGAACTCTGGGAAGCGCGAACGTATCTGGAAGGATGATCGCTTGAGCCGCGATCCTGTCGCAGGCGAGGCGCCTTTCCGCAACATGCCAAATCGTTCGCACACGCTAACGCTCGTCGGCGCCGGCCTCACCGGACCCTTGCTAGGAATTTCCCTGGCGCAACGCGGATTCCCCGTGCAGATTTTCGAGCGCCGCCTGGACATGCGCCTCACTGGCGCGAGCGCCGGCCGCTCCATCAATCTTGCTGTATCCACGCGTGGTATTCACGCGCTGCGCGAAGCCGGCCTGTGGGACCAGATGAGCCGCATCATAATCCCGATGAAAGGCCGCATGATGCATTCGCTCGCGGGCGAACTCACCTTCCAGCCCTACGGCAAGAACGAAACCGAAGTCATCAATTCCATTTCACGCGCGGACCTGAACGTCGCGCTGATGAACGCCGCCGAAACTCAGGGTGTCACGATTCATTTCAACGAACGCTGCACCGGAATGGATTGGAACACCGGCGGCGCGCGTTTCCGCAACGAAGAGACCGGGCGCGAAACTACAGTAGATTCGGAAGTCGTAATTGGCACGGACGGCTCCGCTTCCGCTCTCCGGCTCGATCTGCAGAAATTGGGAAAGTTGAATTTCACGCAGGAACATCTCGATTACGGTTACAAGGAACTGACCATCGCAGCCGGCTCCGACGGAAAACACGTCCTCGAACCGCACGCGCTGCACATCTGGCCGCGCGGCGCCTACATGTTGATTGCGTTGCCCAATATTGACGGCACCTTCGCTTGCATTTTATTTCTGCCTTTCGAAGGCCGCGAAAGTTTTGCAACCCTCAACACAGCTGAAAAAGCGCAGCACTTTTTCGACCAGCGATTTCCCGACGCCGTTCCCCTCATGCCGCAGCTCCAGGCAAATTACGCTCGCAATCCTACTGGCTCGATGGTTACCGTCAAATCCGCACCATGGCACGTGGACGGAAAAGTTCTGCTGCTCGGCGACGCCGCCCACGCCATCGTGCCCTTCTTCGGTCAGGGCATGAATTGCGCGTTTGAAGACTGCACTGTGTTTCTGGAGCTGCTCGATCGTCTCGGCCCTGACTGGCCGAAGCTACTCCAGGAATTCGAACACGCTCGCAAGATCAACACGGATGCCATCGCGGATCTGGCCCTGGAAAACTTCGTCGAAATGCGCGATCGCGTCGCGGATCCCCGGTTTCTCTTCCGAAAGAAAGTCGAGCTAGCGTTGGAAGCCAAGTATCCGCATCACTTTGTGCCCAAGTATGCGATGGTCACGTTTCATCGCGTGCCGTATTCCGTCGCGCTCTCCCGCGGAAAGGTTCAGGATCGCCTGCTCGCGGAACTGTGCGATCCCATCGCGCGCAGCGAAGACCTCGACTGGAAAAAAGCGGACCACTTGATTCACCGCGACCTGATTCCCATGGAGACTCTCTAAGTGCCCAGGGTCAAATTCGAAACCGGCCGTGATTTCGCATTGGCGATGACCGTCGCCGACCCGCTCGCCGCCTATCGCGACCGCTTTCATATTCCCACGACGTCCACTGGCTCCGATTGCGCGTATCTCTGCGGCCATTCGCTAGGCTTGCAGCCGAAATCCACGCGCGCCTATATCGCACAGGAACTGCAGGACTGGGCGCGCTTCGGAGTCGAAGGTCATTTTCACGCCAAAAATCCCTGGATGCCGTATCACGAAATCTTGACCGCGCCGACGGCCCGCTTGGTAGGCGCGTTGCCCTGCGAAGTAGTGGTGATGAACTCGCTCACGGTGAATCTGCACCTGATGATGGTGTCTTTTTACCGTCCCACGCCGTCGCGCAACAAAATCGTCATCGAAGCCAATGCGTTTCCTTCGGACCAATACGCCGTGCAATCGCAAATCAGCTTTCACGGCTACGACCCGGCGAAATCACTCGTCGAGATTGCCCCGCGCCTTGGCGAGACCACCATTCGCACTGAAGAGATCGAGGAGTTGCTCGCTGAGAAGGGCGGGGAAATCGCGCTGATCCTCCTCAGCGGAGTGAATTACTACACCGGCCAAGCCTTCGATTGTTCGCGTATCACTCAGGCCGCGCATGCACAGGGCTGCGTCGTGGGTTTTGACATGGCGCACGCCGCGGGAAATCTGCAGCTCCAGCTGCACGATTGGGGCGTGGATTTTGCCGTGTGGTGCAGCTACAAATATCTCAACGGCGGCCCCGGCTGCGTCGCCGGATGTTTCGTTCACGAGCGCCGCGCGCAAGACCAGGCGTTGCCGCGATTCGCGGGCTGGTGGGGCCACGACCAGAGCAGCCGTTTTCAGATGCCGTCACAATTTCAGCCCGTCGCCGGTGCGGAAGGCTGGCAGTTGAGCAATCCCTCGATCTTGTCGATGGCCGCGCTGTGCTCTTCGATGGAAATCTTCGATGAAGTTACAATGCCGCGCCTGCGCGCGAAGAGCGAATCGTTGACGGCCTATCTCGAATTTCTGCTCACTCTACAGCCGCGCGAAAACTTTTCAATTTTAACTCCGCCGGAACCCTCGCGACGCGGCGCTCAACTCTCGTTGCAAATAAAAAAAGGCGGCCGCTCCCTCTGCGACCGCCTGGCACAACAAGGAGTGATCTGCGACTGGCGCGAGCCGGACATTCTGCGCGTCGCCCCGGTCCCGCTCTACAACTCGTTCCTGGATGTCCACACCTTCGCGGATAAATTCCTTGCCGAAATGAAATCGTAAAGGCCGCGCAACGAATCAAGCATTCTCACACCGCAAAACTCTCGCGATCACGCACCCTTTTTCTCAGTCCCGTGAATCAGTTCGAGCGTGGCCTCACCCAGCACGCTCCCGCGATGCGCCAGCCCGAACACGATATCGAAGTGATTCGTCCCGGCGACCTCAAAAGAGGAAACCGGAAATCCAGAACTCCCGAGCGCCGCAGCGAACGCACGGCTCTGCCGTTTGAATTCCCCGGTTTCATTTTCGCCCCACGCAACGATTGTTTTCACCGGTCGGCCTTTCTTCAAACGCAAAGGACTCAGCGCAGCCGCATCCCCAGCCGTCAGATGGAGCGCCGCATCAATATACGTACCCATCAACGGCTCCAGATCGTAAATCCCGCTAAGCAGCACGCCGCCCGCAACAACATCGTCTGGAACTCCATGCGCAACCGGCCAGTCTCCCATCAAGAGCATCGCGGCCAGATGCGCCCCAGCTGAACTCCCTGCAACATAAATGCGGCGCGCATCGAATCCCAAGGTCGCAGCCTGCCGATGCAGCGAGGCAATCGCCCTCCGGCACTGCTCCACAATCGTTCCAATGGTGGCCCGCGGCGCCAAGGTGTAATCAATCGCCGCAAACGCAATTCCATTCCCGACGCAATCCGGCGCTGCAAAAAGCGATTCGTTCTTCGACAGTTCCTGCCAGTAACCTCCGTGAAAAGAGACGAGCAATGGGACATCAGCGGACGCCGCCGGAAAATAATCGAGTGTTTCATCGGACCGCTCGCCCCAGATCAAGTCTTTCCGGCAGCGAAACCGCCGCTCCGCATCCCGGCTGCGCTTCGCGTAAGCGTCCAGGTACGGACCAATCGCAGCCACGCAGCTACTCGGCGAATACTGCCGTTCGCGCTCAGCCAGAGGCCAATTTCGCCAGTTAGAGGAGTCGTCTGTCATGTGGGGACCGATTCGGCCAGTCGCTTTCGAGGAAAACAATACTACAAGACCACTAAGCCGCTATGAAATCGCACCAATCAAATATATGCTTCGTCGTGAACGATGGCTGCCCGCAGCGAGTCCGCAGAAGGATGAACGGTCTCCGCTTCCCACGTCTGCAACAACGCCAAAAAATAATAATACCAATAGATATCCGGCACCGCGCGCTGGCACAGCCTGGTGATCTGATCCGCAACGGTCCGGTCACCCTTCTTCATGGAAAAAAACGGCGCGAAATCCACTGAATCAATTCGCGTCAATGTAGCAGAAAGTTGTTCGATCTCTTGCTTTCGCTGGTTCACCAACCAACGCCATTTGTCCGCGGCCTCCTCGTCCAGCATTCCAAAAAATGTTTCCCCTCCACCCAGCAGCGCCGGATGTTTCCGCAGAAATGCTAGCTGATTCGCGCCGTAGGCCGCGGCCCGTCGCATCAGGTCGGGAATCGTAAACGGCAGATGTTGGTGGATCGCTTGCGCCTCCGGTAGGTAGCGCACGCAAAATCCCTTGCGGCTCAATCGCAGTCCGAGATCCGCATCCTCCGCCCCGCGGAAGCGCGCATCGAACGATCCAACCGCCAGTACCGCATCCCGCTTCACGCTCAAGTTGCACGTCACCACGTAGGAGTATTCCCAATACTCGCCGGCACGCAGCGTCACCTGAGGAAAAAAGAAAGAGCTTTGCGTCAGAAAGCGCGTCAGCGCGCGCTGCTGCGCCGCCGCAGGAAAACGAAAATCTCCCAGTACGCATTGCCGCGTATCCTGGCGATTGTGGTGCGCCTTCCAATGTTCGCCAAGCAAATCCGGCACGGAAATCGTATCGTCATTGAAAAGCAGCAAATATTCGCCGCGCGCATGCTGCACGCCGCGCCGCGCCCGCGTTTAGCTGCCGTAAATAGTGAAAAGAATAGTTGGGCCGAAAGTTCCGGAAGAATTGTTCCGTTCCATCCGTGGAACCATCGTCCACTACGATCGCCTCGAGCATTTCCGGCCGCACGGTCTGCCGCGCCAGCGCGTCCAGACACTCCTTCAGCACCGCCTCACGATTGTAGGTCGGTATGATCACCGAAAATACCGGCGCGTCCGCGTGCGTCGCCGCATGCGCGGCCATATTTCTGCCAGCATCCAATCGCTCGCGATTCACACCGCTGCGCGCGATGTGAATCACTTTGTGCCCCTGCGCCCGCAACTCGCGCAACATTTGCATCCATTGCACGTCTGTCCCGTGACGGTCCGGATGCGGCAACATTTCGTGTACCACCAAAATGTTCAGCGGCTGCCCGACCGCTGAGCGGTCGTTAGCATTTTCTGTCGTAGGCCGTTCATGCATCGGGACTGCCATCGCGATAGGCTTTCTGCAAGCGTGTTGCAGAACCGCCACGCACACTCGTGCGCATCAATCCGCGCAAGCAATCAGGCAATCGTGTTGCCGATTGCGCGCACACCTCAGGAATGCTGAATTTCGCCCAACGACGTCTTTGTGGGCTTCAAACCGTGCCAGGATCTCGCAGAGTGTCGGCCAAGGAGAGAATTACGCAACTGCGATTTCTGCAGCTCTGCACAATCCTTAGCATTCGTTAATCAAGCCGCGCAAAATGTTGCGTAGCATCAGCGCTGTTTCGCTTCGGCACGCCGCCGAGGGCGCTCGTCACACTATCCATCGCACGAATCGGGCAGACGTTACCGCGCTGGCTGCTGCTGCGTCAGACAATGCAGTGTCCCAAATCCCCACACCAGATCCACAGCATGTATGCCAACGACATCACGCCCCGGAAACAATTCTCCGAGAATTCCCAGCGCCACGCGGTCATTCGGATCATTGAAAGTAGGAACCAGCACGGCAGAATTCGTAATATAAAAATTCGCATAACTCGCCGGCAGCCTGACGCCTTCAAAATAAAGCGGTGCGGGCATGGGCAGCGCTACCACCTCGATCTTGCTGCCATCCTCCAGTCGCGCGCCGCGCAAACACTCCCAGTTCTCCTCCAGCGGCCGGTAATTCGCGTCGCGCCGGTTTTTCTCGCGCACTAACACCACCGTCCGCGCATTTACGAATCGGCAAAGATCGTCCACGTGTCCATGCGTGTCGTCGCCCGCGATGCCTTTGCCCAGCCACACGACATTTTTTACGCCGAGCCCGTCGCCCAAAACCGCCTCGGTGTCCGCGCGGCTGAAGCCCGGATTCCGCACCTGCCGTCTTTGATCCAGCAAACATTCTTCGGTCGTCAGCACCGTGCCGCGGCCGTTCACGTCAATGCTGCCGCCTTCCAACACCACGTCGCTCCCGCCATAGCGCACCGGCAAAATCCGATATTTCAAGCGCCGCGCTACCTGCCCCGGAATCGCATCATCTTTCTTCCAGTCGGGATAGCGCGCCCATGCATTGAATCGGAATCGCGCGATCGCCACTTCGCGCCGTGGCCTGACGCGCCTCACAAAAATCGGGCCGAAATCGCGCGTCCACCCGCGATTCGTCGCAAAGCGAAAAAACTGCACACGCTGCAAATCCACTCCAACTCCTCCTAAAATGCCGCGCACCTGTTTTTCATGCGCCGCCGAATTAACCAGGATGCGCACCTTCTCGCCCGGCGTAATCTTGCGAACGATTTCGCCATACACCCATTGAATGGGCTCAAGCTTGTCCGGCCAATCGGTGGTATTATGCGGCCAGCCAATCCAAGTGGCTTCGTGCTTCTCCCATTCCGCCGGCATGGAAAAACCCAGCGCAGCGGGAGTGGTTTGTTCATTTGCAGGATTCATGGGGTTCGTGGAATGCGGCCGTTTCAAGATTTGTCGTCGAGGAATCGCTGCTCGATGCCCTGATAAGCGTCAATACGCCGGTCGCGCAGGAACGGCCAGTTACGCCGCACGTCTTCCAAGTGCGCCAGGTCCACCGTGCCGTACAGAATTTCTTCGCGGTCCGTGGAAGCTTCCGCGATCACCACTCCCTGCGGGTCGCACAAGAATGATCCGCCCCAGAATTCCAGGCCGTCGCCGCCCGCTGCTGGAATCTCGTGGCCTACGCGATTCACTGCCGCCACATAAATTCCATTCGCGATGGCGTGCCCGCGCTGCACCGTACGCCATGAATCGCGTTGCGCCGCGCCATTCGCATCTTTTTCGCTGGGATGCCAGCCAATCGCCGTCGGATAAAACAGAATGCACGCGCCGTTCAAAGCCGCAAGCCGCGCTCCCTCCGGATACCACTGGTCCCAGCAAATCAGCGTGGCGATTTTCCCCGCCCGTGTCGCAAACGCGCGAAAACCCAAATCTCCGGGCGTGAAATAAAATTTCTCGTAGTACGCCGGATCATCCGGAATGTGCATCTTCCGGTAAACTCCCGCGATCTTCCCGTCGGCGTCAATGATTGCCGCCGTATTGTGATACACGCCCGCCGCGCGCCGTTCGAAAAGTGGCGCCACCACCACCACCTTCGCCTTCTGCGCCACGCGGCTCAGCGCTTCCGTCGTCGGGCCCGGCACAGCTTCCGCCAAATCAAAATTGGCGGTATCTTCGCGCTGGCAGAAATATTGAGATTGAAATAATTCCGGTAGGCACACCACCTGCGCCCCGTTGCGCCCCGCCTCTAAGATCTTCGCGCTGGCCCGCGCGAGGTTCTCCTGCGGATTGCGACTCACGGCCATCTGCACCAAGCCGACGCCAAATTTTGTTTGTGTCGTCACGATAAGAAAATCTACACGAATATTCGATGCGGGGCCACATGCAAAAGGCTCAAATAGGCGTGCATTTCTACTCTGAAAATTATCGAATCGCCACTCGCTGCGCAGCTCACGTCTGTTAGGGAACGCACGCGGCGTGGCTTGCACGATAAGTCGGGCCGCCATCTAGACATTTCACGGCCCAGCCCGTTCAGAAGAAAAATCCCTGCTTCGACGGGAAGCCCGGCTGCGCGTCAGTGGTGTTCCCCGCCTCCGCAACCCTCGCCACTGGAAATGTCGGTCAGCACATTGTTCGCAGCAGTCAGCTTATTGCTGTAGCAGCCGCCCAGCGAATCAAACGAAACATAATCCTGCGAGCTTGCCTGTCCCTCGTTCCCCAGGAAGTTAAACGAAGCGTCGAACTCCAGCGTGTCCGCTGGTGCCACCGAATTCGAAACCGACCGCGCGTAAATCGGAAATCCATTCAGCTTCACGGTTTCGTTCTCGCTATATTTCTGCTGAATCGTAGTGGGCAACGAGAACGTTCCATCCGCGTTCTCCACTTCCGAGTAATCCACCACGAGCGGGTAAGAAAAGTCCTTATCCACTTCGGTAACGAGGAAACCGTCCTTGGTCGTCGTCTTCGATTCCACGGTAGTCGTCTGATTGATATTCTCGGCGTACACTGTCGGGGTAATCGTGTATTGCTGCGTATTGGAAAATTTGAACTCCTGCTGCACACTCGTCTGCACGCGTCCGTGCGAAGTCTTCACATAACCAGCCAAAGTGAATTGCCGCGCGGAAGTCACCGTCGCCGTTCCGATGACGTTGCCCCCGGCAGTGCTGAAAGTCTCCGTCACTTTCGGATTCGGCCCGCTGCCAATCGTATTTTCTGTCACTTCGCCCGTCACTTTACTGGCGCCGTGATCGAGATAAAGCAAAAGGGTTCCCGTCACATTGAAGTAGTTGTCGGAATTAAACACACTGATGGCTACCGTGTGCGTCTGCCCGTTGCTCAGCACGCCTGCAAACGGCGTCAAGTTCACGCGGTACGGCACAAAATTCAACGTTTGCACTCCGGGCAGCGGAAACCACAAAAACGGGTCGATGCCGCCGGTGTAAATCCACGGATATACCGGCGCGACGCCCGCCGGCTCTCCATCAATCGAAATTTCCGTTTCGCGAAATCCAGTGTTGCCGCAAGTATTCTCGGTTTCCGCCACCAGATCGTTGGGCGAGCAGGTGTACCAGAACTCGTCAACGTTCTGGCTCTGCGCGATCACATCCAGATAAGCGCGTTCGATATTTTCCGGCAGCGTAAAAGTCTGCGAAAGCAAACTGCTCGTGCTCGCCAACCCTACGGCTCCCCCCGGCGCATCCGGCAGCGGCAGCACCGCATCCGCCGTTTGCGGCGCGGGGTTGAACCAATCCGCAGGATAGAACTCGATCTCCGCGTTGCCGTAAATAATTCCGGTGTAAGTCGAATTCACCAAATTTCCCAGGTTTGCCTGTCCCGCTTGCGCCGTTTTCAGCAGCGCGCTGTAGTCGGTCAAGTCGCGTTCCACGTGCCACGTCGGCCCGAGCGTGCTGGAAGGCTCGGGCGTTGTCCCAAAGTAAACGTTCACGTTGCCGATCGTGATTTCCGCCGTGCGGTCATACTGATTTCCCGTAGTCTCGTTGAAGTCCAGGACCAAGATCACCTTTGCCCAGGGCCCGGCGCACTTTGCAGGCGGCGCGTAATCGAACGGCTTGATGCTGAAGTCCGCAAATTCCAAATTGCTGAACAGGCTCGCCACGCACGGTTTCGTATTCGGGTGCGCCACCGGAGGATCGGCCGTCACCGTATCCGACGATCCGATGACCGGTGTATTCGCTGCCGCGGAAGTCTGTTGCGCCGAGGCGGAGCCCACGAAGGTCAAACTCAATACGATTGCGAAAATAACCGCCGAGCGGCGGATAACTAATCTGTCGATCATTGCAGGACTCCCCCGAAGACACATTTTCCGGCTCACTTTGCCCGGAATGCGCAACAGCATATTCATCCCTTCGAACTTGTCAAGCGCCAGCCGGCATTGGGCCCGGGCGATCTCACCGGGCCCAACGCCGGAACACGAGGCGAAACTTAAGCGTAACAATCGCCGAGCCTCGGACGGCTCCCCTCAGGCCCGCTCGCTCGTGCGCGAAGCTTGCGTATCTATAACCCCTCCATGAGTCCAGGGGTTCACAGCAGGCATCGAATCCGGTACCATTAGACTCTAAGTAAAAGGCGCGCAAACCGCAGTCTGTATCGGCGTCACTGAGGGAAACAACAAGATGGCAGTTCCAGTTTCACAAATGTGGACGACGGCCTCCTACGTCATCAGCCAAAGGCTGAAGGGCCGTAAGCATTATCCGTTCGTCCTGATGCTGGAGCCGCTGCTACGCTGCAATCTGGCCTGCGCCGGCTGCGGCAAAATTCAATATCCCGCCCACGTTTTGAAGAAGCAGCTCAGCCCCGAGGAATGTTTCCGCGCCGTCGAAGAATGTGGCGCGCCCATGGTCAGCATCCCCGGCGGCGAACCGTTGATGCACCCGCAAATCGCCGAAATCGTAGAAGGCCTGGTCGCGCGCAAAAAATATATCTACCTCTGCACCAATGCGCTGCTGCTGAAAGAAAAGCTGCACCTCTTCACGCCCAGCAAATATCTGTCCTTTTCCGTGCATATGGACGGCCAGCGCGAAGAGCACGACTTCGCCGTGTGCCGCGAAGGCACCTACGACAAAGCTGTCGAAGCGATCCAGCTCGCCCTGCAGCGCGGCTTCCGCGTCACCACCAACACCACGCTCTTCGATGGCGCCGATGCGCAAAGTGTGCGCCACTTCTTCGACGACATGATGGACCTGGGCGTCGAAGGCATGATGCTCTCGCCGGGCTACACCTACGATAAAGCTCCCGACCAGGAACATTTCCTCACCCGAAAAAAAACTCGCGAGCTTTTCCGCCAGATTTTGAGCAACCGCAGCGAGAAATGGCGCTTCAATCTCAGCCCCCTGTTCATGGAATTTCTCATGGGCAAGCGCAATTACAAATGCACACCCTGGGGCATGCCCACTTACAATATTTTCGGCTGGCAGAAGCCCTGCTACCTGCTGCAAGACGGCTACGCCGACACCTTTGAAGAATTGATCCGCGAAACCGATTGGGACCGCTACGGCACCGAAAGCGGCAATCCCAAATGCGCGAACTGCATGGTGCACAGCGGTTATGAAGCCAGCGCCGTGGACGATATGTTCGGCTCGCTCGGCGGATTCCTCAGCACCGTGCGCGCGACAATTTCCAACAAATACAAAGACCCCGACGCCATGGGCGGCGCCACAAATAGCGCGGGCAAGAATTCTGGCCAACTCGTGCAGATCGCCATGTCGCCGAAGGCCTAGCCGCTAGCAATCGCCATGTCCGATCCCCACACATCCACGTCGCCCGAATCCGCCACTGAAGAACGTCTCGGTTTCGTCCACGAAAATCTCGAAGGATGGATTCCGGCGCTCGCGTCCGTCTCGGAAATTCACGAAGCGCTGGAGAAGGCTTTCGACTATCGCGGCGACCTCACCATCACGCTCAAAAGCGGCCAGAAGATCGAAGGCTACATCTTCGATCGCAAAATTAAAGGTCCCGCGCTCTCCGATTGCTTCATCCGGGTGATGCCCAAGGATCAGCCCGGCAAACTCACCATCGCGTATAGCGATATCGCCGCCCTCGCGTTCACAGGACGCGACACTGCTGCTGGAAAAAGCTTCGCCGCCTGGGTGAAGAAGTACAACGAAAAGAAAGCCGCGGGAGAAAAGAACATCGGCATTGACGCGGAACCGCTCGGCTAGAAATTTCAACTATTGCGTGGCGATTTTGTCACTCTGCTTGGCCCTCTGCTCCTGATATTCCTTCCACGTTAAATAAACGATCACCGCATCGAAAACCGTCAGCCAGATCAACGCCCATGCATGCGTGTGCGTGAAACGATGCACCTGATAAACCATGAACGCGCCGAAAACGACAATCGTCAGCGGGTACGCCCAGATCTTGTTCCATAACAGGCAAATCACCAGCGCCAATTTCACCGCCCCGTGCGCGAGCAAATAATACGACGCGAACGTGGTGCCTTGATCGGCGAACCGCTGCGAAGCATTCAGCACGTGCGTGGCAAACGGGTGATGCGGCGCATCGGCCAGAACGTTCTCGCCGAGCCAGCGCACGATGTCATTCATCTGCGACGGCTTCACGACCCACAACAGCACCCCGCAGGCAATTTCAAATAGCGCGCCTACGCCCTTCAGAGAGATGCCCACTTCAAATGTTTGGTGGAGAATTGTTTTACGCT
>Ga0070761_10001612_pt1 | contig 14137 bp, 9 predicted proteins | sample HubBroMetageREF1_FD_66724 | JGI IMG/M metagenome (GOLD analysis project Ga0070761, IMG submission 66724) | Reference soil microbial communities from the Hubbard Brook experimental Forest, New Hampshire, USA - Hubbard Brook CCASE Soil... | ecosystem: Environmental > Terrestrial > Soil > Temperate...
TTAAATGCCGGGTTGTCGCTTTCCGTTTCCGTCAGGGTGAGCCGGTTGTTGGCCGCCAAATCCGTGTCCCAGCGCCCAAACCATTTGATAAAGGGGTTGGTGCCAGCGGGACCGAGGAGTGAGAAGTTGTTCGTAGCGTAACTGGCTACAGTAGCCGGGTAACCAGCCGTGGTCATCACGTATTTCTGGATTGCCAAGGCGGCCGGGTCGATCATGCCCGAAGGAATCTTGTTCCCGTTTCCGTATTCCGAGGCAAAGCTCTGGCGCTGTACGCAAGGTGCAGGTAGGGTCAGCGATCCCCCCTTGTATTGCGGCCCGGTGTAGGTGCAATTGCCCGAGGTCACAATCGTTTGCGTGGTCGGATCGTAGAGGGTGGGCAGGCCAGTCTGGGTGAAATCGCCGCCCATCATCGCAGTGCTGGGCAATGTTATGGTCTGCACGTTACCGGTGCCATTGTTGATCGTGTGGTCGTAGTCGAAATAAAAGAACGATTTGTGGAAGATACGTTTAGGGAGGACGGGCCCGCCGACTGATCCGCCGAAGTTGTTGAAGCGGAGGATGGGAACCTTTCCCGTACCGAAGGCGTAGCTCGCGGCATCGAAGAAATTGTTCTGGTTGTACTCGTACGCCGCGCCATGGAGCTTCTCGGTTCCGCTTTTCGTGATCTGATTGAAGACGATGTCGCCTAAGCCGTACTGCGCCGAAAAGGCCGTCGCGCTCACCTTGACTTCCGCCGTGGTCTCAAAAATGGTGACATCGGAGTTCTGGCTCATCGGCAGCGTAGTGGTGGCTCCGTCCTGAAGGTACGATTGATAGGGCAGGTTGCCGTTGATGGAGGCCGTTGTTCCCACCGTGCCGCCCTGGCCGGGCGCAACGCCGTTTTGATTTTCCGGTGTTCCAACCGCGCCAGGTATCAGTTGAATGAAATTCTCCCAGTCGGCCCCGCCGCCATTCCCGCTGCCCACCTGGGGCAACTCGTCCATCGTGTCCGCCTCAAGCGTCGGTTCCAGCGCGCCACTCTCGGTGTCGAGCATGGGAATGTCAGTCGTCACTGTCACCTGCTGCGAAACCTGCCCGACCTGCAGAACAGCATTAACGGTTTCGATTCCGAGGGTCACTGTAACGGGACCGCGCACTAAGGTCCGAAAACCGTCTTTGGTGAACGTAAGTTGATAGCGACCTTCGGGAATTGCGCCTGTATCGTAAAGTCCCGCGCCGTCCGTTAGGTATGTGCGCGTCACGCCCCTTTCGATGTCAGCCACCTTCACCGTCGCGCCGGGAATAACTGCGCCGGTTGTATCCGTTGAAGTGCCGCGCAAGTCACCTGAGCTGGTGTTTTGTGCAACGCATGCCCCGGTTCCACCTGTCAATAACACACAGATCAGAAGTCGGGGCAGAATCCACCGCATTCCATTTTTCATGAATTGCCTCCTGAAACACGAACAATTGACGGCCCTTAGCCTCAGGGTCAACACACTATCGATTGGCATTGGTAAACCGGGACACTTCTTTTAGTGAACTGGTTTACCAAAGTTCTAGATTGAAACTCCTATTAAGTACATTTGTCAACAAGAAAAGTTGCGATGTGATACGCTGGCATCCAAATGCAATCGCAAGCTGGCAAAATAAATGAGCTTAAACGCGCATCAGAGGGGAGTCCGGGGCGTCGAATCACGTTGAGAAAACTGGCCGAATCCCTAGGCCTGTCGCGAACAACTATTTCGATGATTCTCAACGATGTGCCCGAAGCGACACGCTTCCCAGAAGATACCCGGCAACGTGTGATCGAATCCGCACGGAGACTTGGATATCGTCCTAATTATTTCGCCCGTTCGCTCGGCAGGAAGCGCAGCTACCTCATAGGAGTAATTGCACCAGACTTCGGTAACGGCTACGAGGGGGCAATACTCAGCGGCTTTGTGCACCGCCTGTTGGACACCGGGTATACCGCCTTTGTTTCTAACCACTTTTGGTCCAAGTCTCTTCTCAAACGGCATATTGAAAATCTCTGCGACCGCGGGGCCGAAGGCCTGTTGCTGATCGATTCAACTCCGACTGAAACGCCGGGCATCCCCGCAGTGACGATCTGCACCGATCGCTCGCCTAAATGGAGCTCACGGGTTTTTATCGACAACGCCCTTGGCATTTCGGAAGCCATTAATCACCTCGCTGGTCTTGGCCATAGAGAAATCGCCTTCATCAAAGGACCTGCGGGAAACGGCGACACAGTAGATCGCTGGAACGCGGTCCTTGCCACTTGCAAGAAGCTTGGCCTTCGAGTCGATCCTAGCCTTGCAGTTCAACTGGAACGACTCGAGCACCATGCCGAGGAGGGTCGTATCGCCGGGCAGAAGTTACTATGCAGCGGCAAGCCCTTCACCGCACTTGTTGCTTACAATGACGTCTCGGCCCTCGGTGCAATGGCGGTACTAAGAGAGGCCGGCCTCGAAGTTCCTACTGATGTTTCAGTCGTGGGTTTCGACGATATCGAGTTTGCAAGCATCGCAAATCCGCCGCTGACAACCGTTCGCCAGCCGCTGCAAGAAATGGGTTCAGCGGCGGCGGAACTCCTTGTAGGCAAACTCGCGGGCAGCGCAAGGGTAGAAGACCTTTGCGTTCGTCCTAAACTGATCGTACGGTCGTCCACCTGCCCACCTCTGCCGGTTACCGCGAAGGGCAGGAAGCACAAGTTGAAGAACTCTCGCTGAGTAAGAATTCTTGAAAAAAGCTTTTCTAGAGAGAAGGCGCGCAGGGCTGCGCGGCGCAATCAGGAACCGCATTCACCCGAAGCGGTCTTTCAATGTGTCAAGCACGGGTGTTTCGGATCGAAGCGCCAGCCCGGCGACAGAAACTGCATGGCGTCGGCGTCGTTGCGGGCAACGACGCCGATGTGCTGGTAAAGCCGGTTCGCCTGCTCGATTCTCTCAAAGTCGGGATCGACGCCGAGGCCTGGCCGCGAAGGAACTTCAATGGCGCCGTTTATGATACGAAGCGGCCCGCGAGTAAGCCGCTGCCCATCCTGCCAGATCCAATGTGTGTCGACCGCTGTGACAGCGCCAAGCGCAGCGGACGCGACGTGCGTGAACATGGCCAGGGAAATATCGAAATGATTGTTCGAATGTGATCCCCACATCATGCCGTGATCCCGACAAAACGCCGAAGCCCGAACTGAGCCATCCATTGTCCAAAAATGGGGATCCGCGAGGAGAATGTCAACTGCATTGAGTTGAGCCGCATGATTCAGTTCGCGCCAATCTGTCGCCACCATGTTGGTGGCGGTCGGTATGCCCGAGGCATGGCGAAACTCGGCCATGATCTCGCGGCCGGAAAAACCGTGCTCCGCACCGCACGGGTCTTCAATATAAGCAAGCACGGATTCCCTTCCCCGGCAGTGCTTGATTGCCTCCTTGAGGGTCCAGGCTCCGTTTGGGTCGAGAGTAATGCGAGCCCCTGAAAAGCATTCGGCGAGGGCGGCAACCGCTTCCATTTCGAATTCGCCATCGAAGACACCTCCCTTCAACTTGAAATCGCGAAAACCAAACCGCTCTTGCGCCGCTTCAGCCAGCCTGAGCAGGTTCGGAATTGTGAGAGTCTCCTCATTGCGAAGGCGCAGCCACGAGTTCGTTGCGTCGGGCTCGGTGCGATACGGAAGCGGAGTGCGTTTCCTGTCGCCGATAAAAAACAGGTATCCCAGAACATCGACGCGCGACCGTTGTAGCCCACTGCCGAGGAGAGCGGCTACAGGAAGCTCAAGGTGCTGGCCCAGGAGGTCGAGCATTGCCGACTCGATGGCTGTGATCGCGTGGATCGCGACGCGCTGATCGTAGGTCTGTACGCCACGACCCGATTTGTCCCGCTCCGCAAACCGGTTCGAGACAGATTCGAGCATACGCTCGCGGTCGCCGATGTATGACCCAACGACCAGCGGCCGCGATTCCTCCAAGACGATTCGAATTGCTTCACCGCCAGGAACCTCGCCCACGCCTGTGTGGCCAGCATTGTCCTCAAGAAAAACCAGATTGCGCGTAAAATATGGCCCGTGCGCACCGCTGAGGTTCAGCAGCATGCTGTCGAATCCAGCCACGGGAATCACTCGCATCGATATGACATGTGGCGTGCCCGAACCGGCGAACTGCTGCGTCATCGGGCGCTCGCTGGAAGCAGGTTGGCGGGACATTCCAGACGCCGAATTTCACCGACAATAGGTAGATAGGCGACGATGGCCATGAGCGCTGTTGCTGCCACAAATACGAGCGCAAAAGAAAACGATCCCGTGTTTTTGACGATCACACCAATCACGATAGGGGTCGTAATGCCCGCCAGGTTACCGATCAGATTGAACATTCCTCCGTTCACTCCGACAAGACCTCTGGGAGACGTATCGGAGATTACGGTCCATCCCAGGGCGCCGAACCCCTTTCCGAAGAACGCCAGCGACATCAGCACAGTAACTCCCATCTCGCCGTTGACGTAGTTGCACGCAACCATGGTCACAGCAAGTAGCATACCGGCTACGATCGGAACCTTTCGCGCAAAGGTCAGCGAATACCCGACCTTGAGCAGTCGATCCGAAGCCATGCCGCCAAGGATTCCTCCGGCGAAGCCGCTTAGAGCAGGGACCGCGGTCAGAAGGCCGGTCTTCACGATGGACAAGTGCCGCGTCTGGCTGAGATAGATGGGGAACCAGGTCAGAAAGAACCATGTCAGGGTGGTAATGCAGTACTGCCCCAGGTAAATTCCGAGCAGCATCCGGGTTCCGAGCAGCCATCTCACGACCGGCCACGTAAGTGTATTTGCGCGAGGCTGATTGCTGCCGTCGAGGCTGACCAGTCCGCCACCACGCTCGATCAGCTCGATCTCGAATGGGCTAATGTGCGGATGCGTCTTTACTCCGTAAATCACTCGGAACCACACCACCCCCAGCGCCAGCGCGATCAGGCCTGCGAACCAAAAGCACCAGTTCCAGCCCATAACATGTCCGATCCAACCCATCAGGGGCGCGAACAGCACGAGAGAAAAATATTGCGATGAATTAAAGATGGCGGAGGCGCGCCCGCGCTCGGCGGTAGGGCACCATGCAGCGACAATTCGACCATTGCCGGGGAAGACAGGAGATTGGGCAAATCCGGATAGAAGCCTCAACACGAAAAGAACGTAGAATGCCGCAGGAGCAGACAAGTATCCCGTGAACCCCGACAGGATCGCCCAGCACGCCCAGCCGAGAATGCTGATGCCATAAACACGCTTTGAGCCGAAGCGGTCTAAAAGGCTGCCTGCAGGAAGTTGAGCGGCAGCGTACGCCCAGCCAAATCCGGAAAAGAGATAACCGAGATGCAACGCGTCCAGTTGCAGATCGCGGCTGATGTCCGCCGCGGCAATAGAGAGCACAACGCGATCGCCGTAGCTAAATGTGCTGGCGATGAACAACATCAGCACAACAACGTATCGGACATGCGTCGTTCTTGTCGGAGTCATTCTCGGCAGTTTCTGTGAAGCGATCAGCTTCGATTTGCGATTAGGCGCTTTAGCTCATCGAATTCGCCTGGCTCAAGGTCGCCTAGCGGCGGCCGAACCGGACCGGCGGGCCGGCCAACCACCTTCAGGCCCGCCTTCACGATCGACACCGCGTACCCTTTGCGGCGACTCCGAATGGCGATATAGGGTAGGACAAATTCACGCAGCATGGTAGTGACAGTTGGACGATCTCGTCGCCGGACGGCGGCGTAGAAATCCTGCGCGAAGCGCGGAATGAAATTGAAGATCGCGGAAGAGTACGTAGTGACGCCGATCTCCATATAAGGCAACGCATAGGTTTCAGCTGTGGGCATTCCTCCTATGTAAATGAGCCGGTCACACAGACGCGCGCAGATGCGCGTTATAAGCTCGATGTCGCCTTGGCCGTCTTTAAGGCCCACGAGATTGGGGCAGCTTTCGCACAACTGTTCGAGCGCCGATTCGTTGAGCACGGCGTTGTCGCGGTTGTAGAAGATGACACCGAGCTTTGTCGACCCGCAAATAGCCTGCGTGTGTGCAACCAAGCCAGACGGCTCGACATTGACGAGGTATGGAGGAAACAGCAGCAGCCCATCGGCCCCGGCATTCTCCGCAGCGCGAGCAAACTCAATCGCGGTGCGCGTTCCGTAACCGCAACCGGCGATGACCGGCAGGCGTGCCGCATTCTCGGCAACAGCCGCGGCTACGACGCGAGAATATTCACCGAGCGTAAGCGAAAAATATTCGCCAGTCCCTCCGGCAACGAAAAGAGCTGCGGGACGATGTTCGAGCATCCATCCAATGTGGTCGCGATACGGTCGCTCAGCGAATTCACCGCTGTCATCAAAATGCGTGACTGGAAATGAAAGCAGTCCTTCCGCAATACGTCGAGCCAGCTCGGGTGGAGTCATGGTGCTTACCACGGAACCTCCGATACAACCCGCGAAGAGTTACGGGCCGCAAAAGAAATATAGAAGAACTCACCGCGCGTAGACGAGAGGCTATTACAGCTGTTCGCAGCTTGCTTTGTCCATGTCGATTGACTAAGTAACACCCTGAGGATACTTCTGGAAGACCTCCGGATCATGGGTAGGGAGAATGTGTTTGCCTTCCCGACGCAGCTTCCGGAGTCCATTCATGGTGTCTCCCATATTATCGAGAAAACCCGGCGGGATCTGCTGGTCGACGTTTACAGCGACATTCATCGCCGCATCGCCGCAGATGATCGCAGTTCCCGATTGGGTTGCGACATAAATGGCCTGATGGCCTGGCGTATGGCCGGGCAACGGCACACAACGAACTCCGGCAAAAGGTTCCATATCGCCATCCAGAATCTCAACTCGGCTCCACATATCATGGACCAGACGGGCGACATTCAGACGGTCGTAAAACGGTACGGGATAGATGTTCGGCGCAGCGGCGTTTTGAAGTTCCTTGCGTTGCACCAGTATCGTCGCATTTGGCAGCAGAACGTCCTGCCCCGCATGGTCCATGTGAAGATGTGTATGGAGAAGATAGCCGATATCGGCCGGCTTGAGGCCGTGCTTGCTCAGTTGATTTTCGAGCGTCTGCAGCTCCGATCTTCTAGCCACCTGCCACTGGTTCGACAGAGCATCCTCCACCGAACGGAAGCTGCTATCGACCAGGATGGGCTTCTCTGCGCCTAGAATAAGCCATGCTGTTGTGGGATACCATGACTTCGTACCGCAGCTGGTTTGCCAGTTGACGAAGCTGACATCGAGTTCTAGATCCCCAAGATCGAGTGGGTGGATGGAAAGAGACATTTGATTTCTCCTGTTCAGCTTCCAAGATAGCGGGATTCCAGGAAGCATCCAAGAGTCATTATTTCGGTGAACGTGGCCGATTTTTATTTCTTGATATAGTCCGCATGAAAGTTGGCGCGCCATTGTGCCGGTGTGGCTCCATGCATCCTCTTGAATGAGCGCAGGAAATGGCTCGGATCATCATAACCGCAACTGAGCGAAAGATCCGGCATGCTTCGACTCGAACCAGTTTGCAGCAGCATTCTGGCATGAGCCATGCGGCGCTCGGCGATCCATTCGCCGACCGTTAGACCTGTGCGCCGGCGCACTGCCGTAGTTATATAGGCAGGGTTGCGTCTCACAGAGCGTGCCACATCTGCCAAGGAAATCGGCCTGAGGAACTGAGTACCAATGAAGGTGAAAACTGATCGAATAACAGGATCGTCATTCATTGCAACTTCTGCGGGTTCCAACATCCTGGCCAGATCGATCAATATCAGGTGGAGCAGCGCCCTCGAAGCGTGGCGATAGTGCGCAGGCTTGTCTCTCAATTCTGCGCCGAGAGACGCGAGCCGAAGCTCCCACCGTGGTTGGTCGTTCTTCGAGATCAAAAAGGGATTCTGTCTTCGTATCGCCAAAGAAAGAAACGAGTCGAACAATGGATGCCTCGGAAGCCACTCTCTGGAAAACGCAAGCGATTCGGGGTTCTGCTCCAACGCCGCGCGCGTAAATATCAATATCCATCCTTCAGCGCGGCCAAGCCTTGAACAGTCGTGCAATTCTCCCGGGCAAATCACAAACAATGAGCCAGGTTCGATTGGGAATTTGACTCCGCCGAGAAAATGATATCCGCCCCCTCGCTCGAAGTAGACCAACTCAAAAAATGTGTGGCCATGCAGCCCCATACGGGTCAAAACATGATCCCGGTTAAGACGTTGGACCTCAATCATCACGCCATCCGCGCTTCCAGGAGCGAATCCGTAGGAGGGACCGATCTTGAGTGCAGATTTTGCCGCCAAGTTATCCTTTCATTTCATCCTGTGCTTACACCGGGCGATGATTACATCTTAGGGCCTGATCAAACTTCTACGATCTTCACTGCGCTGGGCCCAGTGAAAAATAGCAATCGGTTCATCAAAAAACAGCGATTCACCGTTGAACACGAAATCTCCTCGGTACGATACCACTTCACGAGGACAGCTACCTGGGTTTGGTTCCCAATCAACGCCGCGAGTCTTGAGTTCATGATGCGGAAGGCGACATCCCACTCGATGTCGAAGAAGGGGTGGATTCAGGTAAAGTCGGGCGCTGGCAGTCGTATTTCCGCTGGATTGGGCGATCTGGAGCAGGATAATCCCAATTGCTGGCGAATCGGAGCATTCGACCCTGCATTTCAAATTAACTCATGGAAGAACAGAGGCATTCGCAGAAATTCTCAGCGCATGCCTCTGTCGTTTGTTAGTGATGATGGATACCGCATATCGCGGTTGCTCGTAGAGTTGACTGTGTCTATTGCGGTGTGTACCAGCGAACGTAGTCCACCGTCATCGCCCCGGCCGGACTGGCCAGACCAGCATCCGATCCACCGAGGGTGCCACCGACAGCCACGTTCAGGAGCATGTACATGGCCTGGTTAAAAGGCCAGGTATCGCCCGAGGGCAGGCTGCTTGGGGTCACTGTAAAAAACGGGGTTGCCGGGTTATCCACGAAGAACTGCATCTGGTTTTGGGTCCACACGATGCCATAGGTGTGGAACGCAGTATCGTTTGACTCGCCGCCTGGGAATGTATACCGATCGCCGATGCCGTCGCCTCCGGTTTCTTCGGTATGGATAGTGGAGTTGTTTCCACCCGGCCCTGGTCCATTATCGACCTGAGGAGACCACAGCTCCATAATGTCGGATTCGCCGCAATCGGGCCAGCCGACCGTGGGGTAGTCGCTGCCAAGCGCCCACCAGGCCGGCCACAGGCCCTGATTGGTGGTGTTGGGCGCCTGGATGCTGGCTTCGAGGATGCCGTACGTGACGTTCTGCTTCCCTGAAGTCTCCATGCGCGCCGACAGCCACGCTCCGTTCTCATAAATCGGCTGAATCACGAGGTGACCATTGCCGTCGATGTAAACCGGCGCCGTGGAAGTGCTGAAGGTTGTCGGGCATTGCGATGGATTGCCTGCGTAGCCCGGAGGACCGCAGTACACTTCCGCTTCGCCATTCCCCCAGCCGCCATTATTTCCAAGGTCGAAATTCCACACCGTGGTGTCAATGGCAGAACCCACTGCACCATTAAATTCCTGGCAAAAGCTCGGCGTGTAGGTCGTTCCATTAACCGTAATGTTGGAAACACCGCTGCAATTACCGGTTCCGCCACCGCTACCTGCCGCAAATGACATCGAGTAGAGGTTGTATCCGGCGTTGTCCTGGTTCCATGTCAGGACCTGCTGGCCCGCCGGAAGTGTTAAGGTAGCCGTCACCGTCGTCCAGTCTTGCCAACCGCCAGTCTCAGGAACATTGACCGACCCTGTCAGATTGGTCCCCGACGAGTTGGAGAGATGGAGCCCATCGGTCACACCGTTTGGAGATGCAACCTCGAAGGTAACCGTGTACGTCCCGGCCGTGGCGACGTTGACCGTGTAGCGGAACCACTGTCCGGCAGCAGTCCAGCCGACGTCGTTGCCGCCGCCGGGGGCTGATGTTGTCTCCAGATCGATGCCGTCGGAACGATAGGCATTATCCGTCCCATTGGTTGAAGTCACATAGTAGCCAACTCCAGAGCCGCCGGTGTCGTAATTCTCGGCCAGCACCTCGCCAGGAATCGCTGCCGGAGTTCCTCCGTAAGGCCCTTCGACGCCGGATGCCGCAAACGCCATGGAATCGATGTTCCAGCCGCCTGCGTCCTGGTCCAGCGTCAGCGTCTGCACGCCCGCGGGTAGTGTAAGGGTGGCCGTCACCGTCGTCCAGGTTTGCCAAGCGCCGGTGTCGGGAACTGCGACCGAGCCGGTAAGGTTGGTTCCCGCGGAGTTGGCGATGTGGAATGCATCGGCGATTGCGCTTTCCGCAGCAACCAAAATGGTGACCTTGTATGTCCCAGCCGTGGATACGTTCACGGTATAGCGGAACCATTGTCCGGCAGCCGTCCAGCCGAGATCGTTACCTGTTGCCGGTGCCGAAGCTGTTTCCAGGTCAACGCCGTCGGAACGATAGGCGTTGTCCGTTCCATTGACTGAGGTCACGTTGTAGCCAACTCCCTGACCACCAGTATCGTAGTTCTCAGCCATCACTGTGCCCGGAATCGCAGCAGGTGTCCCGCCGTAAGGCCCCTCTCCCATGAGCGCAAATGAGAACCAGTTCAGGTTCCAGCCGGGGTTGTCCTGGTTCACAGTCAGTGTCTGCATGCCAGCCGGGAGCGTGATCTTGGCCGTCACGCTGGTCCAGGTCTGCCAAGCGCCGGTATCTGGAACGGCGACCGAGCCGCTGAGGTTGGTGCCCGCGGAGTTGGAGATGTGGAACGCGTCGGCAATAGCGCTTTCCGCAGACACGCGGAAAGTGACTGTGTAAGTTCCCGCCGTGGCCACGTTCACGGTGTACTTGAACCACTGGCCGACAGCTGTCCAGCCGAGGTCGTAGCCCCCGCCGGTATCGGTGGTCACTTCAAGGTCCACGCCGTCCGAGCGGTAGCTGTTCGCCGTTCCGTTGACCGAAGTGACGTTATAGGCCACCCCCTGGCCGCCTGTGTCGTAGTTCTCCGCCTGCACCGTACCAGGGACGGCGGCCGGTGTGCCGCCGTAAGGCGCTTCAGCGGCACGCGCGGCCGTTGCCATCAGCAGCACCCCGGCAGCGCAACCTGTAATCATGCTATGCAAGATCTTGTTCTTCATGATGTTTCCTCCGTTATTCGGTGATCGTTCAACCGTTTTTGTTAGAACGACTCAGTAGCTCCGGTGTTCTTTCTAGCGGGAACGAGGTAGTGATTACTGAAGGTGAATTCAGTTTGTGAGCTATGGAATCCGAAAAAGGCAACTCCAAATCGCTGTGGCGGCCGACAAACCACGCTGCTTTTTGCTCATAGATCATCCCTGGCGCGGCGGGTGGAATCAACCGAGGGCTATTTGATGCACTTGTTCAAATCGCAGACTTGATACAATTTCTTCTTATATTTCGTCGGCCGCCGTCGTTCGGTCGGCGTGCGCGATCTCGATGTTGGCCGGGATTGCCACATTGCGATTGCATTCTGTCATTGTCATTAGGGGAAATAATGCACAAACCGCGAATTCGAGCTCTCGATTCGGCTCGGCGGAGCACCGGAACCATTCGACCGCTTTCGAATCTAAGCGCGTTAATGGGCGAACCGGATCGTTTGCCTGGCGTCACCTTAAAGTCGCGGTACGGCTAATCTGCCTAGCTCTAATGGTAAGAACGCCAAGTTTTCGGCGAACCTAGACACTAAATCTTAGTGAACCGGTTCACTCAAGTGCTAAATTGAAACTCATATTAAGAGATTTTGTCAACAAGAAAGCGTTTAGTAACAAATTGACCCTCTAATTTTTCAGAAAATATTGAACAGTGAGCGCGACACAAAGCCAATCGGCGGGCCGACGTGAATTCTACGTCTTGTCCATTGGAACAGCTCTCATGCGCGGATTTGACATCGCTCAAGAAGCTTGACCGACGCTTGCCCTGGTCAAGGTCGTCCACAGTTTGCCCGCCCAACACGCAAGGCAACATCGCAGTTTCGATTGTGCAGGAAATCAACTTCTCCAGCGTGGATGACGTGGAAGCGGAACAGGCGCGACCCCAGAGCGGGACATGGAAAGGCCGGTACCGTTGATTGCACTTTGCCCACGTGTCCGAGAAAACAATCTGAGGCGTGTTTTTGGTCGCCAAGGCAATCAGCATAATTTGTGATTCGCAGGTGCCGCGCCAACCAACAAAAGTGAGAAGCGATTTGGGAAAGATCGGTTATAGAGTCGATGGCGTCGTTAGACGTTCGAGCGAGCGGGCAGGTATTTCTGAAACTGCGAAAGCTGGTCGACCAGCGTCGTCAATAGCTGCCGTGCGGGTTCAGCGATTTCATACTCGACATGCAGAACAGAATTGCTCAGGTCTCGCCAAACGATCAGATGTAATTTTTCAAGGGATCTAAGATTTGCGGCTTTCTTGGACGCCGCCGGCATGAGCCGTCTCAGCTGACTGAGACGAACCGGCCCGTCAAGAAGGGCACAAAGAATTTGCACAGTTCATTTTCCTCGAAGAACCTTCATGGTGCGCGCGAACTGGTCTAGACACGTTGCGTCGTATGCATTCATCAGTACGTAACCTCTGCAGGTCAGCATGCACCCGTCCGAATCATCTTTCCGATTCGCCGATTTGAGTCACCGCGCGAGCTCGACGCGTTCTAGTATCAGCAACGCTCCGGCTGCCACAATGCCGAAGAACTCCCCGTTGCCTATGCCGTTATTTCGGCTCGTTCAAGCAATGGTATCGACACTCCTGATCGCCCCTTCAGTCGCCTGCCTCCGCCATAATGCGCCCAGGAAGAGTCCCAAGATATCCTCCCGCGAGGCCGCAAATTCCGCTTGTTGTCAGGTAGAGTCTGACCTTGTCCGCCATCCTAACTAATGCTGCAAAGGAATCTGCTTCCATCTTTCGCATAATATGACCGCGATGAAGTTGAACTGTATACTCGGTGATCCCCAATTCATATGCCACTTGTTTGTTCAGAAGGCCGCTCGCCAACATTGGCAAGATCTCCCGTTCTCTGGGCGTTAGAGACTCGTATCGCGCGGTCAAACGAGCACGTTCTTCGGCCTCTTGGGAGCTGGAGATATTCTGTTGCAAAGCCCGCGCCACTGAATTAAGCAGCGAGGTTCCGTTTACAGGCTTGGTATGAAAGTCAGAAGCACCTTGTTTCATCGCGCATACCGCTAACGGAATGTCGCCGCGGCCGGTAAGGAAGATGATAGGGATGGGGCATAGTTCAGTATTGAGGTGCGCCTGCAGTTCAATACCAGACATGCCTGGCATTTGAATGTCAACGATGAGACATCCAACTTTGCGTTTGGCTCCAGAACGCAGAAACTGCTCAGCGGAACTGAAACACAGCGCAGACATGCCTTCCGCTTGGATCAAATCTTGCAACGCAGCCTGAACTGACTCGTCGTCGTCCAGAATTGCCAGGAAGCGCGAAGTGCCCGCGATGGTCATGGGCGAAAGGTAACGCAATCAACGCCCGCATCGCAATCGGGTCTTGGTAGGGAAAATTACCACTCGAGTGGTAGTTAACTAGACCGGAAGGATTAGGCCATCAATTTTGAGGCCTTTGAAGCTCCTTTGCTTCTTTCAGCGACGGGTCAGTTGAGATGATGTTCGTGCAGGTCCTCAAAGAGCTTGTGATTGTCTCGATAATCTACTCGAAGGCCAATCAGCACCGGGCCAGGGATCTCAAACGCTTTCTTCAGTGTTTGTCCAATCTGATGGGGAGCCTCGATCATAAAGCCGATAGCTCCAAAGGCCTCGGCATACTTGACGACATCCACAGGCCCAAAATCGACACCTGAAGTGCGATCGTACTTTGACTGCTCCTGAACAGCGACCATATCGTAACTGCCGTTGATCCAGATCATATGGACGAGGTTTAGCTTCAGCCTTACCGCCGTTTCGAGTTCCATCGCTGAAAATAGAAATCCGCCGTCACCCGAAATAGATAGCGTCTTTTCGTTCGGTCTTACCAGACACGATGCAATTGCCCATGGCAAAGAGACGCCTAGCGTCTGCTGACCGTTGCTAATCAATATCTGCCGCGCTCGGAAGCTAAAAAGAAAGTGCGCGATCCAAAGATGAAACGAACCCATGTCGAGGCATAATGTTACGTCATCAGCAAGCCACT